>FWPV01000071.1_pt1 | contig 362084 bp, 378 predicted proteins | sample 2228371 | NCBI WGS metagenome assembly FWPV01 (sample SAMEA103939776, study PRJEB20133) | metagenome | reverse complement strand
GAGGGGCAAGGGTCACACATGGGTCAAATCTCGATGGAAAAATCCCAGCCTGCTGGGTCAGTTCTCAGTGGCAATCAACAACCGGAGGGAACTTGGGGCTCAGGTCACAGGACATGGCCATGGGCATGGACGAGACCAATGCGCAAATGATGCAAGGCATGATGGCCGAGGACATCGACGTGGCGTTCGTATGCGCCATGATCCCCCACCACCAGGCGGCGATTAACATGGCGAAGGCCGAGGTGAGGCATGGCGACAGCGACTGGGCGAAGGAGATGGCGCAGAAGGTCATTGATGCCCAGCAGCAGGAAATCGAAGAGATGCTGAACTGGCTCAAGGAGCAGAAGTAGCGCGATTCCCGGGGGGCGTCGTGCGGCGCCTCCCTTTCGCTACGTGCAGCGGCCGCCCTAAGCCGTCCGGCATGCCCAATCTGTCTCATTTCGAGACTTTGCCGGGTTGGCTTAAGTCGGAAAGCGTTCTCGAGGCCGGGCCTTTTTCCCTGTGTGTGCATATGGGTAGGTGCCATCGACCGCCTGGCCTGTCGGCGTTGCCAGTGGGGCAATCGGGAGACTCCCAAACGGGAACCGAGATGCCTTCAAATCCGGGCTTTCGGTGCAAATGACCGCTTCTGGCGCAAGCGGTCGTCGAAATGGAAAGGCCCCGGAATCCGGGGCCTTCTTGTTCTTCATCCGACCTGAGCCACACTGTTGGTTGGCGCTGAGCCACACTGTGGCTTGCATATTTGGGCGATCTCGGTAACGACACTCCGTCTGGATCGCGCAGCCTCCGCAACTCTCCTGCCCACTCATGTCGGCTGCTTGGTCGATCGGGAAATTCCCAACCGAGAGCCGAGATGCGAAAAAGCCCGGAATTCCGGGCTTTTTGCTAGGCATCAGGAAAGATCATTTAGAAACTAGCACCAGCACATGCCAAGCTCGCGTGTTAGCGATGCTCGCCGGTACCCCCGCAATCGTCACAACGCCTACAACGACCAACGACCTTGGATGACTGCTCTTGGCCCAAGCGGACGTTGCAGGGCGTGCTGCCGAGTGGCCGGGATGGGGTGGTTAGCGGACTGTCCGATTTTGGCTCGGATGTCCAACAACCCGCCGCTGAAAGCTCGGTGATGAGGTCGGTCTAGGCCCTCTTGGTCGCAAGGCCTCGAATATAAGCGCTGATGACGCGGCCCGGATCGGCGGCGGCCTTTGTGTTTGTCAGCTTGTCGAAGATCAGGTCATCGACCAGAGCGACCAGGTCCCGGGCATGGACCTGAGGCTCCGACACACCGATACTCCCTAGGGTCGCGGTTCCGGCAGCAAGCAAACGCTGCCGGATGGGCGACTCGTCAGTGATTAGCTTGTGTAACTCCGGTTCGTTGACGAGATCGATCCGCAAAGCATAGCGCGCAAGATGATCGAGGGGCCGACTCTCCGCCATGGAGACGACGAGCGAGGCAATCAACTTTGCCGCTGCCTCGCCATCAGGCAGAGCTACGGCAGACCCATCTGCCAGTTCATCGAACGTCCGCGTACTCAGCCGGCTGACGACCGCCTCGATCAGAGCCTGCCGGGTGCGCAAATAGTAAGACGTCGACCCTGCCGGATAGTTGAGACGCCCATCGATCGCTCGGTGCGTCAGCGCCCGCAGACCTTCGGTCGCAATGATTTCAATGGCTGCATCGGCAATGGCGTCACGACGGTTGTCGGTCATTGAGAACTCCTGGTCGCCACCATCATAAACCCCCTTGCCAAAATCCTCAACACGTGTAGAGTATCTACAGATGTAGAGGATTGGACATGCGGATCGCTGTTATTGGCGCGGGTATCGGTGGGCTCAGCGCCGCTATTGGATTGAGACGCGCAGGCGCCTGCGTCACCCTGTTTGAGCGCGCCGCGGAATTGCGTGTTTCTGGTTCCGGGCTGTCGATTTTCGGAAACGGCGCCCGCGCGCTCGAAGCTCTGGGCCTTGGCTCGCGATTTCGCGCCGAGACGGGTTCGACGGGAACTTTTGTCGGCGGACAGCGGCGTCCCGACGGGCGCTGGCTGAGCAAGACGCCTCAGGCGGGTTTGTCGCATTTGCGGGTGATCGACCGCCAAAACCTGCATGAAATGCTGCAGTCGGCAACGGCCGGAATAGCGTTCCAGACCGACGTCCTTGCAAGCGCCGATAGCAGCGGCATCGTGCGCTGGACCAGCGGCGGCATCGACATTGCCGAAGAGTTCGACCTGATCGTAGCGGCCGACGGTATTCGCAGCGGCATCAGACACGACGTCTGGGGCGATGTCACCTCTTTACGGTATGCGGGCTACTCCGCCTGGCGTGGCATCACCGCCGAACCGGTGGACCTGCGCGGCGAAGCCGGAGAGACTTGGGGGCACAGAGAACGCTTCGGCATAGCGCCACTTGCAGACGGCCGAGTCTATTGGTTCGCCGTTGCAAGCATGCCTGCTGGCAGCACGTTCCGGAGCGAATATGCCGAGGTCAGGCGTCGCTTCGCCCAGTGGCACAATCCGATCGGCAAAATCATCGATAACACCCGGCCGGAAGACGTCTTTCGGCGCGACATCCACGATCTGGCTCAGCCTTTGCGCAGCTTTGTCAAAGACAAGGTCGTCCTGCTCGGCGACGCCGCGCACGCCATGACGCCCGATCTCGGCCAGGGTGGCAATCAAGCCATGGAGGATGCGGCGACGCTCGCAGCGCTCATCGGCCCATTCGCAGCCCTCCCGCCACCATCCCCCGATGCGCTGCAGCGGGCGGTTCAGCAATATGACCAATTGCGGCGCTCCCGCACCCAAGCCATTGCACTCGATGCGCGGAGGCTCGGCTCCTTTGCTCACGTCGAGAGCAAATTCGGAGTCTGGGGGCGCGACCTACTGATGCGACTGATACCGCCGCGCATCATGGCCGGCCGCCTGCTCGCCCTCCAGGATTGGCACCCACCGGCCATGACCCAATAAGGCGAAAGCCAATCCCACACCGAAGCGATGGCCTTGGGCCCGCTTCCATCCAAACGGCTCGTTGTGAGCCGCACACCCTGCCGACCCGCTTCCGGGTCGGGAGCAAGACCGCCTGTCTCTATGAAAGGTTCTCAGAATGACAGACATCCAAGCTTATCACCTTCTCGGCAACATCATTCGCTTCAAGGCCGATGGCGGCCGGACCAACGGGGCATACTCGCTGGCTGAGATCACAACTGCGCCGGGCGCCGGTACGCCGCCGCATCGCCAGAATGACGACGACGAGGCTTTCTACGTCCTCGAAGGCACCTATGAGTTCATGCACAACGGCGAGACGGTGACGGCCGGACCGGGCGAGTTCCTATTTGTCGCCAAGGGCGAGCCGCATGCCTTCGCCAATCCCGGCACAGCCACCGCCAGGATGCTGGTCATCAATTCGCCCGCCGGATTGCACGAGAATTTTTTCCGCGAGGCCGGCGACCCGATTGGCGCCGATCAGCCAATGCCCGCCCCCTCGGCTCCCGATATGCCGCGGCTCGGCGCTGCGGCGGCACGCTATGGCATCGAGTTCCTGCCACCCCGCTAAGGCAAAGGGCCGGGCGCCGTGCCCGGCTCCACTGCCCATTCCATAAGAGACCGAGATGCAAGACACACTCACCGTTCCGCCCATCAGCGCCGCCGTCGTCCTCGATGACTACGGCGGATCCGACAAGCTGCATATGGAAGAGGTTCCAACACCCCTGCCCATTCAGGCAGGCGAGATGCTGGTGCGCGTCCATGCGACCAGCATCAACCCGATCGAATGGAAGATGCGCGAGGGCTTTGGCCTGCCCCGCTTCGCCTGGCGGCGCGCCCTGGGAGAAAGGCCGATCCTCGGCCTCGATTTCGCGGGTACCGTAGTCGACGCAAGGGACACAAGCTTTGCCCGCGGCGACGCAGTCATGGGAGCCTTGCCGCTGCACGGCGCCTATGCCCAATATGTCGTGGTGCGACCGTCCAACCCACGGACCGGCGTGGCGCGAAAGCCGGCCGAAGTCTCCTTCGAAGAGGCTGCGCTTGTGCCGTTTGCAGGGCTCGTCGCCTATGCAGGTCTCGTCACGCACGGCAGAATGCGGACCAGCGCCCCTGGCGCCCGGGTTCTGATCGTTGGCGCGTCGGGAGGCGTTGGCCATCTCGCCGTGCAGATGGCGCGCCATGCTCTCGGCGCCTCGCTGGTCGTTGGCGTCTGCAGTAGTCGCAATGCCGAGTTTGCCAAAGCCTGCGGCGCCCATGAGGTCATTGCCCACGATAAGTTACGGGTTGCAGAGATTGCCGAGCGCTATCCGCAATGGACCAACTCTTTCGATCTGATCTTCGACACCATCGGAATCGACACCTATTTTTCCAAGTTGTCGCGGCGCCTGCTTAAGCCCGGCGGCCGCTTCGTCACGGCCGCCTTGCCGCAGTCCGCCGATGGTCGGCCAGGCGAGGATGTCGACTTGCTCGGCGGGATCGTTATGGGCATGAGGCTGCTTTGGCGCCACGCCACCGGTCGCTATCGTCTCATCACCGGCCTCCTCGGTGGCCTGCCTAGCCACGAAGGCGTACCGGTCATGGCTCAGTGGTTGCAGGAGGGAAAACTCCGTCCGCATCAATCCGCGTCGTTCCTGCTCTCTCAGATTGCCGAGGCCCATAGGCTCAGCGAAACTGGAAAGACGGTCGGCAAGATCTCCATCCGTGTCGAATAGTCTTTCCTCCCCACGGGCTCCCGCAATGAGACCAACATGACCCCGCTTACACCCCTGTCACCCAGAGTGCTGTCCATCGGCGAAGCGGGAGCTGCAGCCCGCGTACATCGCCTCTCCTTCGACACTCGCCTTCCATGGCTCGCGGGCCTGCACACTCCGGACGAGGATGCACGGTTCTATGCAGATCATGTGTTTTGCACCTGCGCCGTCTGGGGCATCCATCATGGAACTGAGCTGGTCGGATTTATCGCCTTCCGCGAAAATTGGGTGGAGCAGCTCTATATTCTGCCGGCGCATCAGGGCTTCGGATATGGCGGAAGCCTGCTCGACGTTGCCAAGGCCGAGAACGCCGAACTCCAACTCTGGACCTTTCAGAGAAACTCCGAGGCGCGTGTCTTCTATGAAAAACGAGGCTTTACAGCGATCGAGTGCACTGACGGCTCCGCTAACGAAGAGGGAGAGCCCGATGTTAGATATCGATGGGTTCGGGCAGAGCCGTAGCGTGGCAAGTTGGGGGTGGGATGCAGACTGGCGGCTTCTGGTCGAAGATCAGCAGTAGCGGCCAGTATCGACACCGAAGAAGTGAAGTAACCTGAGAGGAAGAGGCAACGTAACGCTTGAGCAGCTCGTATTCGTTCGTGGAACAGCCAAACTCTTGCTTGGTGCCAGATTGGAATCCACCTCACGTTCACCGATGCGCTACGGCTGAATCGGGATGTTCAGTTAAGGCCTAGAGCAAATCCGATGCCGAGAGCGGGCTGGGCTCCTAAATGGGTCACACAGCCTGCCTCAGGCGGTATCCAACGTGAGCGGTCGGGGCTGAAAGCCGTTGATGTCAGTGAAACCATGATCAAGAGCGATCTGGGCACTGGTGACCACCTTGCCCGATAGTTCACTTAGATCTGGATCAGCAGCCAAGGCAGCGACAGCTCTGCCCTGGAACTCCATGCTCTCTGAGTTCGACATGTCGAAGTAGGCCGCGTTTCTTTGGATATCCTCTGTTCGGACCAGTCCTGGGTAGAGAGAAACGACCGAAATGCCGTGCTCCTTCAGCTGCACGGCCAGATCGGCGGTGAGCTTATCCATTGCCGCCTTGGCCACCCCATAAGCAACATTGCCCATGAACTTTTGGGCGGCCCAGAATGACACATTTACAATCAAACCAGCCTTCTTCTCAGCCATAGCTTTGCTGGCGATCCGTGTCGCACACCAAGCCGACCGTACCCCCACATCGACCATGGCATCCCAGCGCCACATTGGCTGTAACCACACGGGATCTCCCCAGGAGTAGTGCGTGCCTTCGAAGATGCGTTCGTACCCACCCCAGGCGCAGTTCGCCAGCACGTCGATATGACCTTCGCTCTCGATCACAGAATGGATGAAGGACTCGGTCTGTCCGTCAGAGCTGTGATTAACGCGGTGGGCGATGACCTTACCGAGATAGGCCTGAGCGGCCTCAAGAACTGAGGCCAGTGATCCAGGTCTATCCAGCCCCTCAGGATGGCCACCCTCTTCCGCTGTTCGGCCACTGATGTGCACCGTCGCTCCGGCTTCAGCGAGGCCTAGGGCGATGCCGCGGCCAACGCCGCGACTGGCTCCGGTCACCACACAAACTTTGCCTTTCAGGTTTGATGCCATGTTCGCCCTCCCAGAATCAGAACATAAGAAGAACGTAGCTGTTCTGCATCTCGCTTTCTAGTCTGATGCAGGTCGCACATTGCGGACTAGCCGCGCGATCGAAGTCAGCATTGTGACGAGGGCGACCACTCCCACCCAGATCGTAAAATCCGGCATCAAGGTCAGCAGCGAGAACCAGTCAAGCCCGAGCGCCACTGGAAGGATCATCGCAATGGCCGCAACAATTGCTATGTCGATGAGTGCCCTCAGGGGCTGCATCGCTCTGGTGTCCTGCCCAGATACGACGCGGACAAGCTCCCTTAGCGCAGCGACCAGGATCAGGGCTAAGCCTGCCGCGACCGCCAGAGATGCCACACCGAAGGTCACCGTGGGCTGCCGTAACTCCTTCCCAAGAAGGTACTCTGCAAGGCTGTCAGCTACGCGATGGCTGGTGGGCAAAGCAGGAAGCGGCGCAAGCGTGGACGCATTCGTCAGGACCACGAGACCCGCGTTCATCTCGGGGATCAGCACCATCTTGCCGCGATAGTCGGGTAAGATGCCGCCATGTTCGACTATGCGCGTTGCCAAGACGGTGGTGTCACGCCACCCCATCGCGTATCGAAAGCCATCACCGTCAGCCGCTCCCTGGTGCATGATGGTCATAGACGCGTTAGACAGCAGACGGTGGCCATTGAAGGTGCCATCACCCAGCTGGAACTGGAGAAAGCGGGACAGGTCTTCTGCGCTGGAAATCAGAGACGCCGTTGCTATCCGTCCTGGTTCTTCTGGCAGGTTGGACGGTAGGGGAAAGCCGAACCAGTAGAGATGACCACCTGATAACAGCTCGTCCACGTCTTCAGCCGCTGATGTGAAGCCGTCGTCCATGCCGAGCGGATCAAAAACCTCCTGACGAACAATGGTCGCAAAAGGCTTATCGCTTGCCGCCTCGAGGAGCCGCGCAGCCACTAGGTAGTTTGGACTGGCATAGATGTGCCTCTTTCCCGGCTGATTATCCGGCACCACGGACCTAAGGGCAGCAACATGCTGCGGGAGAGATGCGTCTGTACCTGCACGGGGAGCGCGTTCCGGAATGCCGCTAGTGTGGTTGAGCAGGTGCCGCAAGGTAATGGCACTTGCCGCCTCCATATCTGCAAGCCCGAACTCGTTCACGGTGACCCGCACAGGCGTATCCAGGGAAACAGCACCCCGATCGACGAGGCGAAGCGCGGCCAGTGCAGTGAATGCTTTGCTCATCGAACCCAGGCGAAAGCCAGTGTCGGCCGTTACTGGTCGTCCTTTTGTGTCGTGGCCAAACCCGCGGACAAGAGCCACTTCGCCATCAACGATGATGGCCACGGCACCACCTGGTACCCTGTCGGCGGCGAATGCCTCCTCAACAAAGTTGATAACATCCGCACTGTTGATCTCTTCCGCTTCAACGAGTGGAACGCCCAACATGAGAAGTGCGAACAGAGAAACAAGCAGAGGTCCAATGCGCCGGGGCCGGAAGAGATACATCATAGCGTCTACTTGCGCCCCCATTGCTCCTTGGCGGTCGACGGCACGGATACTAGCGAGAGAGACGGCCGGTCTGCAATCCACGCGGGAATGACCGGTTCTAGGAAGTGGTGAACTGACCTCAAGCGGCAGGAACGGGGTCGGGAGCGGACCTCGCGGATGACTTCGCGCAATGACCACTTCTGGAGCCAAGCGGGCATTGTAGTTGAAAAGACGAAAGGCCCCGGAATCCGGGGCCTTCTTGTCTGTCACGTGACCTGAGCCACACTGTTGCTTGTGAATGAGCCGCACTGTGGATGGCATATGCCTATCCTTTGTGGGCGATCACACAGGTTTAGAGCGTCTTGGCGAACAGCGCGGTGACGTCGGCCATCCGGTTCGAGAAGCCCCACTCGTTGTCGTACCAGCCGAGGATGTTGACGAAATTGCCGTCCATCACCTTGGTCTGGTCCAGCAGCATCGTCGCCGAATGCGGATCGTGGTTGAGGTCCGACGAGACCAGCGGATGCAGGGTGTAGGTCATCACGCCCTTCAGCGCCCCTTCCGACGCAGCGACCAGCGCGTCGTTGACTTCCTGAACCGTCGTCGCGCGCTTGGCCACGAACTTCAGATCGACCAGCGACACGTTCGGGGTCGGCACGCGGATCGAGATGCCGTCGAGCTTGCCCTTCAGCGCCGGCAAGACGAGGCCGATTGCCTTGGCTGCACCGGTCGAGGTCGGGATCTGGCTCAGCGCCGCGGCGCGGGCGCGATAGAGATCCTTGTGCATGGTGTCGAGCGTCGGCTGGTCGCCGGTATAGGAGTGGATGGTGGTCATCATCCCCTTCTCGATGCCGACGAGGTCGTTCATCACCATCGCCATCGGCGCGAGGCAGTTGGTGGTGCACGAGCCGTTCGAGATCACCACATCGTCCTTGCCCAGCAGGGCGTGGTTGATGCCGTAGACGATGGTCTTGTCGGCGCCCTCGCCGGGAGCCGAGATGATCACCTTCTTGGCGCCGGCGGTCAGGTGGGCCGAGGCCTTCTCCTTGGAGGTGAAGATGCCGGTGCATTCGAGCACGATCTCGACGCCAAGCTCCTTGTGCGGCAGCTGGGCCGGGTCCTTGACCGCGGTGACCTTGAAGCTCTGGTTGCCGGCGGTGATGGTATCGCCGTCGACCTTGACCTCGTGCGGGAACTTGCCGTGCACGCTGTCATAGCGCAGCAGGTGCGCATTGGTTTCGACGGGGCCGAGATCGTTCACCGCCACCACCTGGATATCAGTGCGGCCGCTTTCAACGATGGCGCGGAGGATGTTGCGACCGATGCGGCCAAAGCCATTGATTGCGACGCGGACAGCCATGGTGGCTCCTTATGCTGAGGAAAAGCGGAACGGCAGGTGCCGGTCTCTTACATCCCCGTCATGACAGCTTCAACTGGCCGACAGTCGCATGAGCGGAATTTGCGCCATGTCAAAGCAAAAGGGCCGGCTCATGGAGCCGGCCCTGAAGCTCGAGCAAGATCTTCAGGCAACTTGCCTGGCCTAGAGCTGCGCCATCACCGCTTCGAGGATGGCTTCCGCGGTGATACCGAAATGCTCATAGAGCTTGTCGGCCGGGGCGCTGGCGCCGAAGCCGTGCATGCCGACAAAGCGGCCCTTGTCGCCGAGCAGCTTCGACCAGCTCATTTCAAGTCCGGCTTCGATCGCCACCTTGGCCTTGGGCGTGCCGATCACTTCGGTGCGGTAATCGGCGGATTGCTCGGCGAACAGTTCCATCGAGGGCACCGAAATCACCTTGGCGGAAATGCCCTGGGCCTTGAGCAGGTCGAGGCTCGCGACGGCGATCGCCACTTCCGAGCCGGTGGCGAAGATTGCCGCGTCGGCATCGGCGTCGCCGGCGATCACATAGGCACCCTTGGCCGAGGGGTTGCCGCTGACTTCCGTGGTGCGAAGCGCCGGCAGGTTCTGGCGGCTCAGCGCCAGGATCGACGGGCGGTGCTGCTGCTCGATGGCGATCTGCCAGCATTCGAGCGTTTCGACCGCATCGGCCGGCCGCATGACCAAGAGGTTCGGGATGGCGCGCAGCGCCGTCAGGTGTTCGACCGGCTGGTGGGTCGGCCCGTCCTCGCCCAGGCCGATGGAGTCGTGGGTCATCACGTAGATGACGCGCTGGTGCATCAGGGCGGAGAGGCGGATCGAGGGGCGCGCATAATCGGTGAACACGAGGAACGTGCCGCCATAGGGGATCAGCCCGCCATGCAGCGCGATACCGTTCATCGCGGCCGCCATCTCGTGCTCGCGGATGCCATAGCGCATGTAGCGGCCGGTGCGGTCTTCGGCCGTAAAGGGCAGCGTCTCGGGTGTATTGGTGAGGTTCGAGCCGGTGAGGTCGGCAGAGCCGCCGATGGTCTCGGGCAGCACCTTGTTGATCACTTCGAGCGCCATCTGGCTCGACTTGCGGGTTGCGACCTTCGGCTTGTCGGCGACGAGTTTGGACTTGTACGCTGCGATGGTCGCGGCCCAGTCGGCCGGCAGTTCGCCCTTGATGCGGCGCTCGAATTCACTGCGCTTGGCGGGGTCGGCGGCGGCAAGGCGACCTTCCCAGTCTCCGCGGGTATTGGCGGAACGGGTGCCGGCAGCGCGCCACGCGTCGAGAATGTGCGGCGGGATCTCGAAGGCCGGATAGTCGATGCCGAGCTTAGCCTTGGCGGCCGCCAGTTCCTCGGTCCCGAGCGGCGAGCCGTGCACGCTGTGCGAGTCCGCCTTCTTGGGCGCGCCATAGCCGATGATGGTCTTGGCGGCGATCAGCGTCGGGCGGGTCGCGGTCTTGGCCTTCAGCAGCGCCTTCTCGACCTGCTCCTGATCCAGCCCGTCGACCTCGATGGTGTCCCAGCCGACCGCCTTGAAGCGGGCGATCTGGTCGGTGGAGTCGGCGTTCGAAACGCGCCCATCGATGGTGATGTTGTTGTTATCCCAGATCACCGTCAGCTTGTTGAGCTTCAGGTGCCCGGCGAGCGAGATGGCTTCCTGGCTGATGCCCTCCATCAGGCAGCCGTCGCCGGCGATCACCCAGGTGTGGTGGTCGACGAGATCGGCGCCGAACTCCGCGGCCAGCTTCGCTTCCGCCACGGCAAAGCCGACCGAGTTCGCAATACCCTGGCCCAGCGGCCCGGTCGTGGTCTCAATGCCCGCGGCATAGCCATATTCGGGGTGGCCGGCGGTCTTCGAACCCAGCTGACGGAACTGCTTGATCTGGTCGATCGTCATGTCCTCGTAGCCGAGCAGGTAGAGCGCGGAATAAAGGAGCATCGAGCCGTGGCCGGCCGAGAGGATGAAGCGGTCGCGATCCGGCCAGTGCGGGTCGGCGGGGTCGAACTTCATGATCTTGGTGAACAGCACCGTCGCGATATCGGCGACGCCCATCGGTAGGCCGGGATGCCCGGAATTCGCTTTCTCGACGGCGTCCATCGCCAGGGAGCGGATGGCGTTGGCCATATCGTTGGCCGTCTTGGAATTGGGCATCTTGGTTCCCTCGCGCTGCGGTCGGAAGGCCGGAAAACCGGCCGCTTCGAGCCGTTCGACCCGAACGGCGCCGAGGCTTAACAGGTTCCGATGACTAGTCAATGTTAGCCAAAAGCTCAACAACCACCCGAAGCCGTTGCCACGATGCTGCAGCTTCGCGCTATAGTGGCTTCAGGAATCGGCCGTATTTTGCGGGGTGCGCGGTTGGCAGAGGCGAGTTCCGAGGACGGTATCGACGCGGCGGCGGCGCGGCTCGACCGGGCATTTTCCCGGCTTGAGGCAAGCGTACGGAGCCTCAATGGCCGTGTGCGTGCGCATGCCCGCATCGAGGCCGATACCCAGAAACTGCTGGCAGAACGGGCCCGCCTTGCAGGTGAACTGGACAAGGCCAGCGCCCGCGCCAAGCGGCTCGACGACAGCGCCGGTGAGGTCGGGCGTCGGCTGGTCACCGCCATGGAGACCGTGCGTCAGGTGATGGCGCAATCTCCGGCAAAGGACGGCTGAGCCCATGCCCGAGGTCAATGTCGAGATCAATGGCCGCAAGTACCGCATGGCGTGCGAGGAAGGTCAGGAGACCCACCTGCTGGGGCTCGCCGACCGCTTCAACGGTCACATCGAAGCCTTCAAGGGGACCTTCGGGGAGATCGGCGACAATCGGCTGACGGTGATGGCCGGCATTGCGGTGCTGGACGAACTGGCCGAGGCCGAGCGCCGCATCGCGCAACTGCAGGGCGAGGTCGCCCGCCTCACCGGAGCCGGCGAAACCCTGGCCCGCGAAGCGGCAGAACTCGAGCAACGCGTCGCGCGGCGCCTCAATGAAGCGGCGCGCAAGATCGAAGCCATTGCCACGGTCATCGACGAGACGGGGGCGGCTCAGCCGACCTGACGCCAGGGTTGGCAAACTTTGCCATCGTTGTTAGGTCTTGCGCCAAGGAGACCGAGCCATGGCCACGATGAACATCTCGCTGCCCGACCAGATGAAGGAATGGGTGGATACGCGCGTCCAAGGTGGAAGCTACTCAAGTGCCAGCGACTATGTGCGCGATCTGGTCCGCAGGGATCAGGAGCATAGTGCCTGGCTTCAGCATGAGATCGCCAAGGGCATAGCCAGCGGGATCAGCGACAAGACGCCGGAGCAGATTCTTGCTCACACCCGTCAAAGGGCCATCGCCATTTTGAGAGAGCGACTCAATGGCCGACCGAACGACGCTTCAAGCTGAAGAGGACATTGCCCAACTGTTCGCGGTCGGGATTGCCGAGTACGGTATGGTTCGCGCCGAGGCGTACATCTCCGAACTGCTGGACTTGTTCGCATTGATTGGCCAGGAGCCGCTCCTGATGCGGCTGCGTGATGAGTATCAGCCTGCCGTTCGTCTACGCGCATTCAGAAGTCATGTGGTTGTGTACCGGGAGGAGCATGGCGACGTTCTGATTATCCGGGTTCTGCACGGGAGGCAGGATCTGTCTGGCGAACTGAACTCGCCTTGACGCCCAAATCGACCCTGAGCGAAGCGCCGCCGGTCATGGGGCAAAGAAGCGCTTTGCGTCAGAGCCCTAGGGCACCTATATTCCGGTCGCTGCCCGGTGCGTGTTGGATCATTTTTCCCTGGGGCCGTACTGATCCTTAAGGGAGCTGTCCCCGCCCGGACCCGTGGGTTCGAGCACACGGCGCCCACCTACGTAAGTAGGTTCCCAGGATCTGTATCCCACGGCCAGGGCGGCACCTGATTGTGGTCCTTGTTCTGTCCTTCACGGGCATGATCTGGTCGTGTACCGCCCTTGCCGCGCGGGAACGGCAACCAACGCCCGGAAAGGCCGATGAGCGAAGCGGACGAAGAGATCAAGGCGGGCCTGCGTGCTGCGGCCCACAAGCGCCGGGCCCAGATGCATGCGGGCGAGCGCGCCGAGGCTTCTGCCGCGGCGGCGCGGCACTTCCTCGATGCCGAGATCGTGGCCCCGGGCGAAATGGTTGCCGGCTATTGGCCGATCCGCGATGAGCTGGATCTGAAACCCTTGATCATCCGTTTGATGGATGCCGGGCAACCGGTCTGCCTGCCGGTCGTCCTCGGCGATGAACTGCCGCTCGAGCTGCGGCATTGGCAGCCAGCGGCGCCGCTTTATCCCGCGGGCTTTGGCACACTGGCACCGGAAGACGGTGCGCCGGTCGTGGTGCCCGATGTGATCCTGATGCCGCTGCTCGGTTTCGACCGGCAGGGCACCCGTCTCGGCTATGGTGGCGGCTATTACGACCGGACGCTCGCCGTCCTGGACAAGCGCCCGCGCCTGATCGGCTTTGCGTTCTCCTCGCAGCAGTTCGAGGATATCCCCCGTCAACCGCACGACGTGCCGCTCGATATGGTGGTGACGGAGATCGGGGTGCGCCGTTTTGCAGGACGGGGCGGCGCGCAGTGAAGGTATTGTTCCTGGGGGATGTGGTCGGGCGAGCCGGACGCGACGGACTATCCGACCGGCTGCCGGAGCTCATCCGCAAGCACGCGTTCGACTTCGTCGTAGTCAATGGCGAGAATGCAAGCCACGGTCGCGGCCTCACCGAGCCGCATTTCAACGAAATCCGCGCGGCGGGCGCTGATGTGGTGACGCTTGGCGACCACGCCTTCGATCAGCGCGACACGCTGAGCTATATCGGGCGGGAGCCAACGCTACTGCGTCCGATCAATTTCGCGCCCGGGACGCCGGGCCGCGGCGCCAATCTCTACGAGAGCCGCGCCGGCCACCGGGTCCTGGTCATCAATGCGCAGGGCAGGGTGTTCATGAACCCCGTGGACGATCCGTTCCGCGCCGTGGAGGCCGCGGTGGCGGCGTGCCCGTTGGGCGAGCAGGCCGACGCGATCATTCTCGACTTCCATACCGAAGCGACGTCCGAAATCCAGGCGATGGGGCACTTTCTAGATGGCAAGGTCAGTCTCGTCGTCGGCACGCACACCCACATCCCGACCTCCGACCACCGCATTCTGAAGGGCGGCACGGCCCTGATGTCGGATGCCGGCATGTGCGGCGACTATGACTCCGTGATCGGTGTCGATGTCGATGAACCGCTCAATCGGTTCCTAACCGGCATCGCCAATGGCCGGTTTACCCCCGCCGAGGGCGAGGCCACGCTCAGTGGGATCGCCATCGAAACCGATCCGAGGACGGGTCTGGTGACCCGGCTGTCCCCCCTCAGGGTCGGCGGCTCGCTGATGCAGGTCGAACCGGACTTCTAGCCGGCCGAGACTCCTCTTCGGCACCCGGCTTTATTTTCGTCAGCGGGCCCCCTATAAGGCCCGCCACCAATCCAGACACGCCATCAATAGGGGTGACCGCATGGCCGGCCATTCGCACGCCAAGAACATCATGCATCGCAAGGGCAAGTCGGACGCTGCCCGCTCGAAGGTCTTTTCCAAGCTCGCGCGCGAAATCACCGTCGCTGCCAAGCTTGGCATGCCGGACCCGGCCTTCAATGCGCGCCTTCGTCTGGCCGTGGCCAACGCCCGCGCGCAGTCCATGCCGCGCGACAATATCGAGCGCGCCATCAAGAAGGCGGCCGGCGCGGACACCGAGAACTACGAAGAGATCCGCTACGAAGGCTACGGGCCCGGCGGCATCGCCATCATCGTCGAGGCGCTGACCGACAACCGCAACCGCACGGCCTCCAACGTCCGCTCCACCTTTTCCAAGAATGGCGGCGCGCTGGGTGAAACCAATTCGGTCGGCTTCATGTTCGACCGCGTCGGCGAGATCGAATACGGCCCCGAAGTCGGGACCGAAGACAAGGTGATGGAAGCCGCCATCGAGGCCGGCGCCGACGATGTCGAGAGCGACGAGGAAGGCCACTGGATCTACACCTCGTTCGAGGCCATGACCGAAGTTGCCGCTGCGCTCGAGAAGGTCCTTGGCGAGGCCAAGCAGGTCAAGGCGATCTGGAAGCCGCAGAACACCATCGAGGTCGATGCCGATCGCGGCGAGTCGCTGATGCGGCTGATCGGGATTCTCGAAGAGGACGACGACGTGCAGAACGTCTACGCCAATTTCGAGTTGAGCGACGAGGCGGCCGCCAAGCTCGGCGGTTAAGCCGCGGCCGGAAATTCGAGCTGGGCCGGGGCAGTGGCGAACACCACCCGGTCCTTGCCCTCGGACTTGGCGCGATACAGCTGCCTGTCCGCCAGCCGGAAGAGCTCGGAGAAACTCGTGGGGTGCTCGAACGCGGCGCCACCGATGCTGACGGTCAGTGGTTCACGCGCCTGGTCCGGGACAAAGTCGGCCGCTGCCACCGCGTGGCGGATGCGTTCGGCAACGGTCTCCGCCGCCAAGGCGGACAAACCGGGCAGATAGACGGCAAATTCCTCTCCACCGATCCGGCCCAATCTGTCCTCAGGGCGCAGAATACGCTGCATGGTTTGACCCAGCAGGCGCAGCGCACTGTCGCCGCTGGCGTGGCCGAAGCGATCGTTGATCTGCTTGAAGTTGTCGGCGTCGACCACCAGCAGGGCGCCGCGCTGTGGCTGCGCCTCCGTGGTGCTGCGCAGGGCCTGCTCGACGGCAGAGGTGAAGCCATGGCGATTGAGCATGCCGGTCAGGCTGTCGGTCACCGCCAGAACGGCGAGCCGCTGATGCGTCACGTTCAGGCGGCGGATCTGGCTGAGCAGGTAGAACAAGATCGGCGTCGCCAGCCCCAACGGGATCAGCGTGTCCATGGCGATGGCGCGCTGCAGCTGTGAGGCGGTCAGGTTGTGGAAGTTGAACGAGTCCACCGCCAGGGCCACCGCGATGCACCAAAGCGTGCCCAGCGCCGTCCATAGGTAAACGCGGCCCATGCCGATCGGGGAGAGATCGAGCATGCCACCATCGGTTCGCTTGGTGATCATGCCGGCAGCATGAACCACGCGCCTTGCAGCGCGATTTCAGACGTTGGCCAAACTCGAATCAAAGTCGAACATTTGTTCCGATCCTGGATGTTTTTGTTTTGTTCACTTCAGGCTTGGTACTGGTTGCCCCTTGGCGTAAGGGTGGCAAATGGCAGACGCGGTACGAATCATCGGTATTGACCCCGGTCTCAGGCGCTGCGGCTGGGGTGTGATCGAGAGCATCGGCAACCGGCTCGTCTATATTGCCTCGGGCACCATCCAACCCAGTGTCGACGACGGCCTGCCGGCGCGCCTTGTGCAGTTGCACCGCGGGCTCGAAGAGGTGATCGATCGCTTTGTGCCCGATGAGGCCGCTGTCGAGGAGACCTTCGTTTCCGCCGGGGCGCGGTCGGCGCTACAACTGGGTCAGGCCCGCGGCGTGGTGCTGATGACCCCGGCGCGCCGTGGCCTGCCGGTCGGCGAATATGCCGCCAATCTCATCAAGAAATCGGTGGTCGGCAGCGGTCATGCCGAGAAGGCCCAGATCCAGGCGATGATCCGGATTCTTCTGCCCGCGGCGGACTTCAAGGGGGCCGACGCGGCGGACGCCCTTGCCATTGCCATCTGCCACGCGCATCACCGCGGCATGCGCAAACTCAGGGCTTCGGCATGATCGGCAAGCTCAAGGGTCTCGTCGACGGCTTGGGAGACGACCTCGTCCATCTCGACGTCAACGGGGTGGTCTACGAGGCCTTCTGTTCGGCCCGAACGCTCGCGGCGCTGCCGCAGGTGGGGCAGGCGGCGGTGGTTCATGTCGAAATGATCGTTCGCGAAGACATGATCCGCCTCTATGGCTTTGCCAGCGCCACCGAGAAGGCCTGGTTCAACACCTTGATGACAGTGCAGGGGGTTGGTGCCCGCGTGGCGCTGTCGATCCTCTCGGTGCTGTCGACGTCCGAACTGGCAAGCGCCATTGCGCTGCAGGACAAGGCCGTGGTGGGCCGCGCCAATGGTGTTGGTCCCAAGCTGGCGCTTCGCATCGTTACCGAGCTCAAGGGCAAGCTGCCGGCTGCCGACAGCAGCGTCGATCCGGGCGTGATCGGGCTGCAAGCCGCGCTGGGCGAGGGCGTCGCCGGCGGCAATGTCGCCGACGCGGTCTCGGCGCTGACCAATCTGGGCTACTCGAGCGCCCAGGCCTCTGCGGCGGTGGCTCGGGTGGTCGGACGCGAAGGCGATGGCATCGCCACCGACAAGCTGATCAGGCTCGGGCTCAGGGAGTTGAGTAGTTAGCCTTGCCTCTGCAGTTGCTCCTTACTATGTTCAGCGAGTAAGGAGAATGCGTCATGGCTGGGAAACCCGTTCCCGCGAGGACTCGATACACCGGCAAGATAACCAGCAAGGGCCAGACCACAGTCCCCAAGGAAGTGCGCGACTTCCTGGGTCTCGAAGAGGGAACGCAGATGGAATGGACGCTGGACGACAATGGCACCGCCACGGTGAAGCCGCGCACACTCAGGGCCGTTGACATGCTTGGCATTCTTGGCCCACCGCCAAACGGCAAGCACCTGTCGATCGAGGACATGAACGCTGGCGTCGGCGAAGCGGTGTCGAAGCGGTTCAGGCGAAAGACGGCGCGTTGATTGCTGTCGACACCAATGTTCTGGCGCGGCTTTTCGTGGTCGACGATCCGGCGCAATCGGAAATTGTGCGGCAGTTCTTTGCTGCGCGGTCCGAGGCCGATCCGGCCTTCGTCAGCCTGCTTGTCATCGCAGAGCTGGTGTGGCTGCTCGACGACACCTACGACTTTCCCCTTGCGGCCATTGCGGGGGTGCTGAAAAACGTGCTGGCCAGCCCAGATTTCGTTCTCGAAGCTCCCGAGTTCATTGCCGACGCGGTGGCTTTGGCCGACAAGAGGAAGATCGATATTGCCGATTTCCTGATCGCTCGCATCGCTCGGGAGAACGACTGTCGAGCAACCGTTACGTTCGACATCGACGCCAGCAAACGCGTCCCCGGCATGGAACTTCTCAAGTGACCGACCTCACCTCCGCCACCGCTGGCCGCGACGATCCGCTCGATGTCTCGCTGCGGCCCTCGGGCTTCTCCGATTTCGTCGGCCAGGCCGAGGCGCGCGCCAATCTCGAAGTGTTCATCTCGGCCGCCCGGCAGCGGAAGACCGCGCTCGATCATGTGCTCTTCGTCGGCCCGCCCGGCCTCGGCAAGACCACGCTGGCGCAGATCGTCGCGCGCGAGCTCGGTGTCGGCTTTCGCGCCACCTCCGGTCCGGTGATCGCCAAGGCCGGCGACCTCGCTGCGCTGCTGACCAATCTCGAAGAGCGCGATGTCCTCTTCATCGACGAGATTCACCGGCTCAATCCGGCGGTCGAGGAGATCCTCTATCCGGCGATGGAGGACTATCAGCTCGATCTGATCATCGGCGAAGGCCCGGCCGCCCGCTCGGTTCGCATTGATCTCGCCAAGTTCACCCTTGTCGGCGCCACCACCCGCGCGGGACTGCTCACCACGCCGCTGCGCGACCGCTTCGGCATCCCGATCCGGCTCAACTTCTACACGCCCGAGGAACTGGTGAAGATCGTCGAGCGTGGTGCGCGGCTGCTCGGCGTCGGCATGGCGCCCGATGGCGCCATGGAAATCGCCCGTCGTTCGCGCGGTACCCCGCGCATCGCGGGCCGGCTGCTGCGCCGCGTCACCGATTTCGCCTTGGTTGATGGCGTTGCGGAAGTCACCCGGGCGGTGGCCGACAAAGCGCTGCTGCGCCTCGATGTCGATGCCCGCGGGCTCGACCAGCTCGACCGGCGCTATCTCAAGGTCATCGCCGAGTTCTATAATGGCGGTCCGGTCGGTATCGAGACCATCGCTGCCGCGCTCAGTGAGCCGCGCGATGCGCTCGAGGAAATCGTCGAGCCCTATCTGATCCAGCAGGGTTTCATCCAGCGCACCCCGCGCGGCCGCATGCTCACCGGCATCGCCTTCCAGCACATGGGGCTGGCTGTGCCGCAGGGTTTTGTCGGCAACCAGGCGAGCCTGTTCGAGGAGGGGGAGAGCGAATGAGCCGGCAGATGATCAGCTTTCCGATTGAGGGGCAGCGCTTCAATTACCGCGTGGCCGGGGTGTTTCTTGCCGATGGGCACGTGCTGGTCTGCGACGAAGACGATGACGGCTATTCGATGTTGCCCGGTGGACGCATCGAAATGGGCGAGCCAAGCCGGCTGTCGCTCGAGCGGGAGATTGTTGAGGAAATCGGGTTGGTGGCCGAGGTCGGTGAACTCATCCTCACCTCGGAGAGCTTCTATCGCCGCGAGAGCGAGGACTTCCACGAACTGGGGTTGTTCTACCTGTGCAGCTTCGATGCAGCCGAGCGCCCCAACGGCCAGTCACCCTGGCGGGTGACCAATGAGGCGGGTTGCGAGCACCGGTTTCACTGGGTGGCGCTGCATGGCGACGGCCTCGAGACATTGAACCTGCAACCGGTCTGGCTCCGTGAGGTGCTGCGCCACTTGCCTGATCGGTTGACCCACGTGGTCTACGACGAGCGCTCTCATGTCTGAGGCCGGGCGCAGCATGCTGGCTTTCGACCTGCCGCCGGGTCGTTTCCAGATGCGCGCCGTGGCGATTATTCGCCGCGAGGGCCATGTGTTGGTCCACAAGGCCACCCACGAGAGCTTCTGGTCGCTGCCGGGAGGTCGGATTGAGTTCGGCGAGACGGCGGCCGAAACGATCGAGCGTGAAATCGCCGAGGAGCTGGGCTGCACGTCGGATGTCAGTACGCTCCGATATCTCGTCGAGAACTTCTTTCACTACAATGGCCAGGACTGTCACGAGATCGGCTGGTATCACGAGGTCGAACTGACCAGCCCGTTTCCGTTTCTCACCGATGCCATCTGTCATCGGCATCGCGAGGACGTGGCCGATATGGAGTTTCGCTGGGTCCGATGCGATGTCGCCACGTTCGGCGTCTACCGGCTGCTGCCGCCTATGTTGCCGGCACAGCTGTGCGACCCAACGCCCGGTTTCCGGCATATCGTGGAGCGGCAATGACCCATCGCCTCCCCATCCGTGTCTACTACGAAGACACCGACTTCTCCGGCAATGTCTACCACGCGGCCTATCTCCACTTCTTCGAGCGCGGGCGGACGGAATTCTTGCGCGATCTTGGCGTGCATCACTCCGAACTGATCGAGGATGGCATCGCCTTTGCGGTGCGCTCCATGTCGATCGAGTTTCTGGCGGCGGCACATATCGACGATGAGCTGCAGGTCGAAACGTCTATGGCAGAGATGACCCCGGTGCGGTTGACGCTCCGCCAGAGCATTCGTCGTGGCGGTAGTCTCATCACTACCGCCGATGTGCTGATCGTTGCCATCAAAGTTGCGGGAGGCGTTGCCCGTCTGCCGCGACTACTGCTCGACCGCCTGAAGGCCGGAGCGGCGGACGCGGTCTAGCTTCCTGCAGGTGCCGCCGGGCTGCTGCTCGCCGGCGCCGATGGATCGCCGAAATCGGACTTCGTGGGATCGGGCATCGGGGTGATCTGCACAGTATTTGGTCCCCCAATTACCAGATCGGAAGGGCCATCGCAGATTGGCAGGTCACCGGACATATCGTCGGGCACACGCCCAATCATCACGCCGGACGGGCCTGATGTCACCGGGGAAGCAACCACGACAGTGGGCACAGGGTCGGCCAAAACGGGCGACGCCGTCAGCAGTGCCAAGGCAAGCAGCAATGTCTTCATCGGTTGTCCTGTCGCGCTTTACGCAGGAGATAGCGCGGCAGCAGTGACGGGCCCGTTGGGGTGTTTGCTGCAATTTTAGCGATCTGCGCGTTCAGGCACGGTGGAAGGAGGTGAAACCGATCAGAACCAAAGCGGGTTTGGGCTTTGTTAACCTTATCTTGACCATATCGACCACCTGGGGCAAAGCCGGCGGCATGGGCGCGAATGCGCCGAGCATTTCTCTTAAATTTGACAAATTTGAACCGCAACGACCGCCCTTGTGGGCTCAGTCGATGTGGCCGGGCCGAAAGGATCCTCACATGGACGCAATCGAAGCGGTGGGCACAGTCGCCCCCCATGCCGACCTGTCGATCTGGGCGCTGTTCATGCAGGCCGACCTCGTCGTCAAGACGGTCATGATCGGCCTTCTGGCAGCCTCTGTCTGGTGCTGGGCGATCATCGTCGACAAGTCGATGCTCTATGGCCGCACCAAGCGCGAAATGAACCGGTTCGAGCGGGTGTTCTGGTCGGGGCAGTCGCTGGAAGAACTCTACCAGCAGATGTCCGAGCAGCCGTCTGCCGGCCTCGGCAACGTCTTTGTCGCCGCCATGAAGGAATGGAAGCGCAGCCACGAGCAGAATGCGTCCAGCTTTGTCGGCGTCCAGGCGCGGCTTGAAAAAGTGCTCGACGTGGCGATCGCGCGTGAGAGCGAACTGCTCGAGAAGAATCTCGGCTTTCTCGCCACCATCGGCTCGGCTTCGCCCTTTATCGGCCTCTTTGGCACGGTATGGGGCATCATGAACGCTTTTACGGCCATTGCCTCGGCCTCCAGCACCAATCTGTCGGTGGTGGCCGGCCCGATCGCCGAGGCGCTGTTCGCGACCGCCATTGGTCTCGCGGCGGCTATCCCGGCGGTGATCGCCTACAACAAGCTTTCCAGCGATGCCAACAAGATGGTCGGCCGCCTCGAGGGCTTTGCCGATGAGTTCTCGACGATCCTGTCACGCCAGCTCGAAGCCCGGGGTACCCACTGATGGCTATGGCAGTCTCCGGTGGGGGCGGTGGTGGCGGGCGGCGGCGTGGCCGCCGTCGCGGCGGCAACCGTCCGATGAGCGAGATCAACGTCACCCCGATGGTCGACGTCATGCTGGTGCTGCTGATCATCTTCATGGTGGCGGCGCCGATGATGACGGTCGGCGTGCCGATCGACCTGCCGCAGACCCAGGCGCAGCAGCTCAGCTCGGAGCGGGAGCCGATCACCATTTCGGTCACCAATACCGGCGCGATCTTTCTTGGTGACCAGCCGGTGGATCTCGGCAACCTGATCGCCGAGGTCACCAGCCGCGCCGCCAACGGCACCGAGGATCGCGTCTATGTCCGTGGCGATCTCGCCGCCAACTACGGCGCCGTGATGGAAGTCATGGGTGCGCTCTCGGGTGCAGGGTTTGCCAAGATCGGTCTGATCACCGAGCAGGCAGAGGAACGCTAGGGCCATGCGCGCGGGGCTGACAGTCTCCGCTATTGGCCATGCCGGATTGATCGTCCTCGCGATCGTCGGCATCGGCATGGGGCGGCAGCTTGAGCCGACGGTGGTGGAATCCATCGCGGTCGATCTCGTGCCGATCTCGGAATTCTCCAACATCCGCATGGGGTCGCTCGACTCGACCATTGTCGAAACCGAAACGCCATCGGCCGTCGACACTGAGACGCCCGCCGAGATTGCGCAACCAACCGGCAATACCCAGGAAGATCAGGTGACGCCGGCCGATAATCCCACGCCGACCCCGGCGCCGACCGAGCAGACCGCCCCGGTGCCGGAGCCCGCGGCCCCCGAGCCTGCACCCGCGCCGGAGCCCCAGCCAGCGCCCGAACCCGCTCCGACCCCCGAGCCCGAACCGGCGCCCGTGCCGGAGCCGGTCGAGGCGACGCCAACCCTTGCAACGCCCGAAGCGCCTGCCGAGCCGACCGAGGTCGCGCCGCAGCCGCGCGTCAGGACGGCCGCCATCGATCAGAAGCGGGCCGAATACAAGCAGCAGCAGGCCGCGCGCGAAGCCGCCGCCAAGCAGGCTGCCGAGGACAAGAAGAAGGCCGATGAGGCCGCAAAGAAAGCGGCTGAACAGAAGAAGCTCGAAGAGCAGAAGCGCATCGAACAGGCCAAGGCCGACGAAGCGCAGAAGCTCGCCGATGAGGTCGCCAACCTGATCAACCAGGAAGAATCCCGCGGCGCGACCACCGGACAGGGCGGGCAGGCCACTCTCGGCCGCGAGGATGGCCGGTCGGCCACGCTATCGAAGTCGGAGATCGACGGGCTGGTGGCGCAGATAAAGCAGTGCCTGAACGTGCCTGCCGGCGCGGCCGAAGCCGGTATCACCGCGCAGCTTGAGTTCAGCATCGACGCGAGCGGCATGGTCAGCCAGATGCCACGCCTTGTCTCGGCTCCGGCCGATGCGTTGCAGCAGGCCTACGCCTCTGCAGCTCAGCGCGCTGTCATGCGTTGTGGCCCCTACGCCGTGGCCAACCAGCAGGTGCGGGCCACATTCGACCCCAGAGAATTCTGACGCCGACGTGCCGAACCCCCTTTTCGCCAAAATGTCGCCCTATGCGCGCTTGGACCACGGAGACATGAGATGACCCTTTTCACCCGGCGCAACGCGCTGCAGCTTGGCCTCGCCGCCGGCGCGCTGTCGCTGACGACGCCCGCCCAGGCGCTGGTCGAGATCGTCGTCAGCGGTGGCAATTTCACCCCGCTGCCCATCGCCATCCCAGATTTCGCCTCGGCCGATCCGGCTTTCGGCGCCGAGATCGCCCAGATCGTGCGCAACAACCTGGCACGGTCGGGACTGTTCGTGCCGCTCGATCCGGCTTCGCTGCCGGTTCGGGTCGGCGATGTGTCCAACGAGCCGGACTTCGCCACCTGGCGCGGTGCCGGCGTCGATGCGCTGGTGATGGGGTCGGTCGAGCGCGGTGCGGAAGTCTCCTCGCAGGTCCGCGTCTGGGACACGCAGGCGGCGGCACAGGTCGCCGGCAAGGCGCTGAAGACCGATGCGCAGAACTATCGTCGCATCGCCCACATCGCGTCGGACGCGATCTATACGGCGTTGTCCGGCGGCTCGGGCTATTTCGACACGCGGGTTCTTTACGTCGCCGAAAGCGGCCCCAAGGCCAACCGCGTCAAGCGCCTGGCGCTGATGGACCAGGATGGTGCCAACGTCCAGTACCTCACTTCTGGCAAGTCGCTCACCCTCGGGCCGCGGTTCTCGCCGCGCGGCGACGCCATCGCCTTCACCTCGTATGAAGACGGCAACCCGCAGGTCTACATCTCCGGCCTTGGCGGCGCGTCGCGCAAGCTGATCGACAATGCGCCGATGTCGTTTGCGCCGCGTTTCTCGCCCGATGGCAGCATTGTCGCCTTCTCGGTGTCCAATGGCGGCACCACCAATATCTACGCAGCCGGTGCCAGTGGCGGCAGCCCCTCGCAGCTCACCAGCGGGGCGGCGATCGACACCTCGCCCAGCTACTCCCCGGATGGTTCGCGCATCGTCTTCGAGAGCGATCGCGGCGGCAGCCCCCAGATCTACGTCATGGGCGCGGGCGGCGGCGGCGCGCAGCGCATCTCCTATGGCGACGGCACCTACTCAACCCCTGTGTGGTCGCCGAGCGGCGATCTCATCGCCTTCACCCGTCAGTCGGGCGGGCAATTCCAGATCGGTACGATGAACCCGGACGGTTCGGGCGAGCGGATCCTGTCGGCCTCCGGGCAGGTGCAGGAGGGCCCGACCTGGGCCCCCAATGGTCGGGTCATCATGTTCTTCCGCGATCCGGGTGGTGACGCTGGCCCGGGCCTGTGGTCGGTCGATATCTGGGGCCGCAACGAGCAGCAGCTGAAGACCGAATCCTTCGCCTCCGACCCGAGCTGGTCGCCCCTGAGGGGATAACGCCCTTGGCAACGCGGCTTGTCCCATTCTCAGTCGCGTTGCTCGATGCTGAGGCGAGTTCCGTCGGCGAACTTTGCAGGCAATTGGCGGTGGCAGCGCCTGTCGATTGGTTGCCCCCATTTGGCGATGCTGGCGTGCGCAACTGGTTTCGCAAGCAATTGCTGGCCGACCCAATGCTCGCGCCCTGGCTGGGGCACTACATCGTCCACAGTCACAACGGCAAGGAAACGCTGGTAGGGACGGCGGGCTACAAAGGCCCGCCGGGCAGCGATGGCGTGGTAGAGATCGGGTATTCGATCGTCCCTAGCTATCATCGTAAGGGGATTGGCACCGCAACGGTCGGCCTTCTCGTTGAACAGGCTTTCGCCGACACGCGTGTCCAGCGCATCACGGCCGAGACACCTGTGACAGCTGTCGCGTCGCGGGCTCTGCTTGAGAAATCAGGTTTCGGATCGGTGGGTTTCCGCCATGACCCCGAGGATGGCGAACTCGCCCTGTATGCGATCGGGCGAGCCTGATCGGTTTACCACGCCGGACGCTGCTTCAGACCCGTTGCGCTTCTGCAACATCACGAAAAAGCCCGGATTCCGGCCACATTGAAGCCTGAATAGGGAACAATTAACCACGCAGGACAACCGCGCCTTAAGATAACCAGCGGTAAAAGTCGGCCCAACAATTCTATTGTCCCGGAGACTTCTCGGATGCGTTCTGCAACGCCCATCATCGGAATCTTGCGCACAGCGGCGCTCATCCTTCTCGTCGTCACGGTTGCCGCCTGCGCGCGCAGCGGCTCGGGCACCGGCGTGGGCAATCTCGGGCCTGGCGGCGGCGCTCCCGGCAGCCAGCAGGAGTTCCTGGTCTCGGTTGGCGATCGCGTCTTCTTCGAAACCGACTCGTCGAACCTGACCCCGACCGCCATGGCGACGCTCGACAAGCAGGCGGCCTGGCTGAACAAGTACACCAACTACCGGATCCTCCTCGAAGGTCACGCCGACGAGCGCGGCACCCGCGAGTATAACATCGCGCTGGGCGCCCGCCGCGCCTCGGTGGTGGTCAACTATCTAGTGTCGCGCGGCGTCGACGCCCGCCGCATCACGCAGAAGTCGTTCGGCAAGGAGCGCCCTGTCGCCATCTGCAACGATATCTCGTGCTGGTCACAAAACCGCCGTGCTGTGACGGTGGTACAATAGTCTCGGGCCGGCGAAAGCCGGTTCGGCTGGAGGCAGGAGCGCCGGGTGCGGATTTCGCGCCCGGCGCTTTCTTTTTGTCGAAATCGTGGGTTAACTCGACCACGTGCGGCGCAGGCGCCTCGCAGTCCTAGCCCAATGGGCCAGCCTTACGGAGCTCGAACAGTGATCCTCAACAAGTCCCGCCGAGCGGTTGGCGTCGTCAGGGGGGTGGCACTTGCCCTCACCTTGACCATGGCCGGCACGATCGCCGGTTCGGCCGCAGCCGCCACCTCATTCGGTCCGGCCGCGCCCGTCCCGCCTGCCGATATCGCCGATGGCCGCATTCTCGTGGCTCAGAACCAGCAGAGCACCGCCGAACTGCTGGTTCGCATCCAGGACCTCGAAAGCCAGATCCGTACCATGACCGGGCAGATCGAGGGCCTACAGTTCCAGCTCACCCAGATGCAGACGCTCATCGAGCGGATGACCGAGGACAACGAGTTCCGCTTCCAGCAGCTGGAAGGCGGTGCGCCGGGAAAACCTCAGGCGGCAGTGCCAACTGACGGCGTGACGCCGTCCCAGCCGCTGTCGCCTGATTCCGCCCAGACTGCCGATGTGCCTGCCGCGTCCGATCCGGCCCAGGCCGACATTCCAGCGTCCACCGGCGAGGTGCCGATGGATTTTGCCCTCGACGACTCTCAGGATCCGCTGCTCGGAGGTGGGGTCGATCAGCTCGGCACCCTCACCGAGGACCAGTTGACCATCGATCCTGCCCGTCCGATGGATCTCGACCAGTCGGGCGGCCTGATCTCTGCCGGCGACGCTGCCGCACAGTATCAGGCGGGCTACGACGCCATGACCCGCGGCGACTACGCCTTTGCCGAGGAGCAGTTCACCCAGTTCATCGCGCTCTATCCTGACGATCCCCAGGCCCCCGACGCCACCAACTGGCTCGGTGAAGCGCTGCTGCAGCGCGGCGCCTATACCGACGCTGCCCAGGTGCTCGCGGACGGCTACACCCGGTACCGCGACAGCCGGCGCGCGCCGGATATGCTGCTCAAGCTCGGCGTCGCTCTGGTGGGGGCGGATCAGGCCGAAGTCGGCTGCCGCACGTTCCAGACCCTCCGCGAACGCTACCCGGAACTGTCGACTGCCTTTCGCGAGCGCCTCGACGCCGAGACCCTGAAGGCGCAATGTCCGCCAGTGGGCTGAGCGCCGCCGAGCCGCAACTCAACTGGCTGGCCGAAAGCGGCGGCGCGGCGCTGGCCGTCTCCGGAGGTGCCGACAGTCTCGCGCTGATGGTGCTGATGCGCGAGGCCGCCGAGCGCGTCGGGGCGAACCCCGAGACCATTGCCGTCTATTCCGTCGATCACCGGCTGCGTCCCGAGGCCGCCGACGAGGTCGCCTATGTCGTCCGCGCCGCCCGCGGCATGGGGTTCTCGGCTCGCGCCCTCGCCTGGGAAGGGGAGAAGCCCGCGACCGGTGTACAGGCCGCGGCCCGCGCGGCCCGCTATCGTTTGATGGCGGCGGCGATGCGGGACGATGACAAGGTCGATCTCGTCACGGCCCATCACATGGCCGATCAGGCCGAAACCGTGCTGATGCGGCTCGCGCATGGCAGCGGCATCGACGGGCTGAAAGGCATGAATGGCCAGAGCTTCGTCGAAGGCTGCCGTGTCTCGCGCCCCTTGCTCGGTGTTCACCCGGAGGTGCTGCGTGAGGTGGTGCGCAAGGTCGGACTGGTGCCGGCCGAGGATCCTTCCAATACCGATCCGCATTACGAACGCGTGCGCTGGCGGCAGTTCCAGCCACAGCTCGATGCCATGGGGCTGACCATCGAGCGGCTCAGCACCTTCTCCGGCCGCGCCTCCGATGCGGCCGATCTCATCAATGACTGCGCCGATGCCGCACATCGGGACCTCGTGACGCCGCTCGGCGAGGGACATGCTTCGCTGCCGCGCGGCCGGTTTTCGGACCTCAACCCGCTGGTGCGTGCCGCGTTGCTGGAATCAATTCTCGGCTATGTCTCGGGCAATCGCGGTCCGGTGCCCCTCGGCCCGCTGGAATCGCTCTGTGCCCGCATCGCCGACCCTGCGCCCTTCAAGGCCAGCACATTGCACGGCTGCGTGATCGCCGTTCAGGGCAAACAGCTGGTGATCCGTCCGGAGGGACCGCGACGTTCGAGTGAAAAGACAAGGCTCGGGAACGCGGTGCCGTGACTCCGAATTAACCTGATCTGGCGATCATGCCTCGACTAAACGGGCAAAGCGCCGCATCACGATCATCTGGCCGCGCCCTTGTATGGCCTTAGTGCCGGGCATACATTCGCGGTCAACAACCGGCGCTGGTCGTGCCGGACTTCAGGACAGGTTTGATGAACGTCAATTTCCGGAACTTCGCCATCTGGCTGGTGATCCTGTTCATGCTGATGGGCCTGTTCCAGGTCTTTCAGTCATCGACACGGAGTACTTCGGTCTCTGAAAAGAGCTATAGCCAGTTCGTCTCCGATGTCGACGCGGGGGTCGTCCGCTCGGTCACCATCACCAATGACGTGGTGTCTGGCTCGTTGAGCGACGGCACGCGTTTCGAAACCATCATCCCGCAGGGCGCCAACGTGGTTGATCGCCTTGAGGACAAGGGGGTGCAGATCACCGCCCGTGCGCCGGAATCCAGCCCGTTCTGGTCGATCCTGCTCTCGAGCTGGCTGCCGTTCCTCGTCATCATCGGCGTGTGGTTCTTCTTCATCCGCCAGATGCAGGGCGGTGGTCGTGGCGGTGCGATGGGCTTTGGCAAGTCGCGCGCCAAGATGCTGACCGAAGCGCAGGGCAAGATCACTTTCGAGGATGTTGCCGGCGTCGATGAGGCCAAGCAGGACCTCGAGGAAATCGTCGAGTTCCTCCGCGATCCGGGCAAGTTCCAGCGCCTGGGCGGCAAGATTCCGCGCGGCGTGCTGCTGGTCGGCCCGCCGGGTACCGGTAAGACGCTCATTGCCCGCGCCGTCGCCGGCGAAGCCAATGTGCCGTTCTTCACCATCTCGGGCTCCGACTTTGTCGAAATGTTCGTCGGCGTGGGCGCCTCCCGCGTCCGCGACATGTTCGAGCAGGCCAAGAAGAACGCGCCGTGCATCATCTTCATCGACGAAATCGATGCGGTCGGCCGTCATCGCGGCGCCGGTCTCGGCGGTGGCAATGACGAGCGCGAGCAGACGCTGAACCAGCTGCTGGTCGAAATGGATGGCTTTGAGGCCAATGAGGGCATCATCCTCATCGCCGCGACCAACCGTCCCGACGTGCTTGACCCGGCTCTGCTGCGTCCGGGCCGCTTCGACCGTCAGGTCGTCGTGCCGAACCCGGACGTCTCGGGTCGCGAGAAGATCCTCAAGGTCCATGTCCGCAAGGTGCCGCTGGCTCCCGATGTCGACCTGAAGGTGCTGGCGCGCGGTACACCCGGTTTCTCCGGCGCCGATCTGATGAACCTCGTCAATGAAGGAGCGCTGCTGGCGGCTCGTCGCAACAAGCGCTTCGTCACCATGGCCGAGTTCGAGGATGCCAAGGACAAGCTGATGATGGGCGCCGAGCGCCGCACCCTCAGCCTGACCGAGGAAGACAAGAAGCTCACCGCCTATCACGAGGCCGGGCACGCCCTGCTCGCCATCAAGATGGACGCATCGGATCCGATCCATAAGGCGACCATCATCCCGCGCGGCCGTGCGCTGGGCATGGTGATGCGTCTGCCGGAACGGGATCAGGTGTCGCTGACCCGCCGCAAGGCCTATGCCGACCTCGCCGTCGCCATGGGTGGCCGTGTCGCCGAGGAGGAAATCTTCGGCTACGACAAGGTCACCTCGGGCGCCTCTGCCGACATCAAGATGGCCACCGGGCTCGCCCGCGCCATGGCCACCGAATGGGGCATGTCCGACAAGCTCGGCCCGCTGCTCTATGGCGACAACCAGGACGAAGTGTTCCTCGGCCGCTCGATGATGCAGCGCTCGGTCCATATGTCGGACGAGACCCAGCAGGTGGTCGATGCCGAGGTGAAGCGCTTCGTCGAAGAAGGCTACCAGACGGCGCAGAAGGTCATACGCGAGAATATCGATGACCTGCACACCATCGCGAAGGCGCTGATCGAGTACGAGACGCTGACCGGCGACGAGATTCGCGGCCTGATGGACGGCAAGACGCCTTTCCGTCCCACGGATGCCGATCTGCCGCCCAAGTCGACGGGCGTGCCGACCGCCGGCAAGTCGGGCCGCAAGCGGCCGGATGCCGAGCCCGATGGCGCTCCCGAGCCGCAGCCGGGCAGCTGATCGCCCTGCCTACGAATATGGGCCGCTCCTCTGGAGCGGCCCATTGTTTTTCATGGACACGATTTTGCTCGCATTGTCGGCGACAGCGGCGGTTAACGAAATATAGCTGATCGTAGTTCAAATGCTCGTTTGTCGGCGCTAGAATTGCGCTGCGCCGGGCGAATGAGGGTTTCAAATGGCACGGAAGTATTTCGGGACCGACGGGATTCGTGGGCTCGCCAATGGCGGCAAGCTCACCCCCGAGCTCGCCATGAAGGTCGGCATGGCCGCGGGGCTGAAGTTCGTCAATGGCGACCATCGCAACCGCGTGGTGATCGGCAAGGACACGCGCCGGTCCGGCTACATGCTGGAGAACGCCCTCACCGCAGGCTTCACCGCCGTGGGCATGGATGTCTATCTGCTCGGCCCCATGCCGACACCGGCCGTTGCCATGCTGACCCGGTCGCTGCGCGCCGACTTGGGCGTCATGATCTCGGCCTCGCACAACCCCTATGAGGACAATGGCATCAAGCTGTTCCGGGCCGATGGCTACAAGCTCTCGGACGCGCTCGAAGACGACATCGAGCAGCTGATCGATTCCGACATGACGTCAGAACTCTCGCGGGGCAGGGAGATTGGCCGGGCGCATCGCGACGAGGCCGCCCAGACTCGCTACATCGAATATGCCAAGCGCACCCTGCCCAAGAATGTCGATCTCAGCGGGCTGAGGGTGGTGGTCGATTGCGCCAATGGAGCCGCCTATAAGGTCGCGCCGACGGCGCTGTGGGAACTGGGGGCGGAAGTCTTCACCATCGGCGACGAACCCGATGGCTTCAATATCAACGACAAGGTCGGCTCCACGGCGCCCGAGGCCCTGCGGGCCAAGGTCAAGGAAGTGCGCGCCGATATCGGTATCGCGCTGGATGGCGATGCCGATCGGGTCATCATCGTCGACGAGAAGGGCGAGATCGTCGATGGCGATCAGTTCATGGCGGTCATCGCCGAGAGCTGGCACAGTCGTGGCGAATTGCGTGGCGGCGGGCTCGTCGCCACGGTGATGAGCAATCTCGGCCTTGAGCGCTATCTCGATGGGATCGGTCTGGCGCTCGAGCGCACGCAGGTTGGCGACCGCTATGTGCTCGAGGCCATGCGCGCCAAGGGCTTCAATGTCGGCGGCGAACAGAGCGGCCATATCATACTCTCCGATTTCACCACGACGGGGGATGGCCTGATCGCCGCCTTGCAGCTTCTCGCGGTGGCGAAGCTGGCCGATCGCCCGATCTCGGCCATCTGCCGGCGCTTCGAGAAGGTGCCGCAGCTGCTGCAATCCGTGCGGTTCCGCGAAGGCAAGCCGCTGGAGCACAAGCTGGTGCAGCAGGCGATCAGCGAGAGCAGGGCGCGCCTTGGCGATACCGGGCGACTCGTCATCCGCGAGTCCGGCACCGAGCCGGTGATCCGGGTGATGGCTGAAAGCGACGACGAGGGGCTGGTGGCCGCTGTCGTCGGCGAAATCGCCGCGACGATCAAGAAAGTCGCCTGAGGCAGACTAGCTGTCCAGCGGCCGCTTCGGCCGCTGGAGACTGCCGCAAACCGGCTGAGTTTCAGCGAATATTAGGGTTAAGCGTTAGGGTTAAGCCCGCTTTAACCTGCCCCGGTCACTATTGCGCTCAACGACAGGAGTCGTCGCGGCAACAAGGACCGTTTCGATGCGCAAGATCATTGCTTCAATGGCAGCCGGTGCTGCCGTATTGCTGGGCGGACAGGCGCTTGCCGCCGACATGCCCTATATCCCCGACATTCCCGAGGTCGACTACGACATCGGCGGTTCCTTCTATCTGCGTGGTAGTGGCGGTCTGAACTGGCACTACGCCAAGGAAGTCACCCATCCCGAGATCGACGAGACCTGGGAAACCGTCGAGTACGGCTACGGCTACAGCGTCGGCGCCGGCTTCGGTTACGAAACCGGAACGGGCCTCCGCTTCGATGCCACGGTCGATCAGCTTGAGACCACCGGGCTCAAGATCACCAAGGAAGACATGAGCCCCTCGAGTGCAAATGGCGACTACACGCTGATGCTGCGCTCCACCGTCGCGCTCGCCAACGTCTATTACGACTTCAGCTTCGGCAGCAACGGCTTCGGCTATTCCGGTGCCGGCGCGTTCGGCTATGTCGGCGCGGGCGCCGGCCTTGCCTGGAACCATGCCGAGGTCAACGCCCCCACTGGCGCCCCCGTGCAGACTGGCACCAATGTCAGTGCCGCCGCCGCGGTCATGGCCGGTGTCGGCTACGACATGGGCAGCTGGGTGGCCGACGTCGGCTATCGCGGGCTCTATATCAACCAGATCAACAACAGCCCGACTTCCGATCCCGACCAGTATTACGAGATCGACGGCAACCTGATCCACGAAGTGCGCGGCACCGTCCGATACCGCTTCAACTGATCCTGTCGCCGGATCGCGTTTGTCATCGGCGCCCTTCGGGGCGCCGATTGCGTTTCCCGGATCAGTCGCCGAGCTGAAACCGCTCGAAGCGGCCCAGTTCCTCCTCGATTGCCGCCTTGTCCGTCGCCTCGTTCCCCCGGCCGACCCAGTGCCAGGCCTGGATCAGCAGCCGGCCTGCGGCGCGGTCGGTCTTGAGGTCGAGCACCGCGACGATCTCATCGCCATGCAGCACGGGCAGGGTGAAGTAGCCGAAGCGCCGCTTGGCCTTGGGCACATAGGCCTCGAACACATGGTCGTAGCCGAAGAACTGTTCGGTGCGGCGCCGCTGGATGATCAGCGGGTCGAACGGGGAGAGCACGTGCACCAGTTCCGGGTCGAACGGCGCGTCGTCGAGCACCTGGGGCGTTGCGAAGTGCAACGTCGGATCGTCGCCGATCGATACCGGAACCAGCTGCTTGCGGCGCACCCGGCTCTCCACCAGCTTCGCGATCTCCGGCGAAAAGCGTAGCCAGGGGTACATCACCGAGGCGGCGCTGATCAGCCCCTGGGCGCGGATGGCCCGGTCCAGCAGATATTCCGCCACCTGGCTGGGCGTCGCCGCACGCGGCCGCGGTGGCCAGCCGAAGTGCCGATCGATCAGCTCATAGCTTTTCACCATGCCCTGGCGCTCGGAAATCGCCAGCTGGCCATTGTAGAAGCCGAGCTGCAACAGTCGCTTGGTCGGCTTGCGCGACGCCCAGGGGTGATCCTTGTCCTGCAGCTCGTCGTCATCGACATCGCGGATCGAGATCGCACCATCCTTGCGGATGCGGCGCAGCACCTTGGCGAGCTCGCCCGGGTCGGTATTGGCGAACCAGCGCGACGGCTCGGCTTCGTGCCGCTTCATTTCGGGCAGGTAGAAGCGCAGGTCGCGCGTCGGCACGTAGGACAAGGCATGCGTCCAGTACTCGAATACCGACTTGTCACCGCTCTGGGCGGTCGCGAGATCGGTGCGCCGATAATTTGGAATGCGGGAAAACAGGATGTGGTGATGCGCGCGTTCGACGACGCTGATCGTGTCGATCTGCACATATCCCAGGTGTTCCACCGCTGCGCGCGTCGCTTCCGGGCCGGCTCCGAACGGTTCCCGTGTGTCGAGCCGCTGCGCCTTCATCCAGATGCGGCGAGCGGTTCGCCGGTCGATGGCGATCGGTTTCTTCAACACGCCACCGTCACTTCCGCCACATGGCGCGCATCTGGGCGCTGAGGTCGATGGCCAGGCCCGTCGGCGCCAGTCCCGCGATAGCGGCGGGCTTCAGCGCCGGCCAGAACATGTCCTCGAAGTGCGGGAGCATCGCCCGGGTGATGAAGCGGCTGCGCTGGGCATAGACATGCTTGTCGCCATAGGGCGTCTGCGTCTTCACGTAGAAGCGCTGCGGCACCATAAGGTGCAACTCGTCGCGGGCGCGCGTCATCGCCACGTAGAGCAGCCGGCGCTCCTCTTCCAGTTCGTGGGTAGAGCCGGTGCCCAGATCCGACGGGATCGCGCCGTCCACGACATTGAGCACATGCACCGATTTCCATTCCTGACCCTTGGCGGAGTGAATGGTCGAGAGGATCAGGTAGTCCTCGTCAAGCAGCGGCACGCCGGGCCGGTCCGACGTCGCCTCCGGCGGGTCGAGCGTCAGCTCGGTCAGGAAGCGTTCGCGGCTCGGGTAGCCCATGGCGATCTGCTCGAGCTGGTAGAGGTCGTCGCGGCGGACCTCGGCGTCCTCGTAGTTGGCTTCGAGCAGCGGTTCGTACCACAGGCGGGCACGCTGGATGTCCGCGGGCCAGCTGCCCGCAGCAAGGTGGCCGATGGCTTCGGTCAGCGCCGGCCAGGCCTCCGAGGCGCGGGGTGGGGCGGGCAGCTCCCGCAAAGCCGCCAGTGGGTTTGGCGCCTCGTCCATGGCGTCGAGCACGCGCGCAGCGGCCGCCGGGCCGATGCCAGGCAGCAGTTGCAGGATGCGGAAACCGGCGACGCGATCGCGCGGGTTCTCGGCAAAACGCAGCAGCGACAGCAGGTCCTTGACATGCGCAGCCTCGAGGAACTTCAGCCCGCCGAACTTGACGAAGGGGATATTGCGGCGCGTCAGCTCGATCTCGAGTTCGGCCGAATGCGACGAGGTGCGGAACAGCACCGCCTGCTGCTTCAGCAGGGTGCCGCCCTCACGCGCCGCAAGGATCTGCTCGACCACATAGCGCGACTGGTCGGAGACGTCCTTGATCGTCACCAGCCGTGGCTTCTCTGTCGCGACGCGGTCGGTCCACAGGTTCTTGGTAAAGCGCTCCGTCGCCTCCGAGATCACCGCATTGGCGGCGCTGAGGATCGGTTGGGTCGAGCGGTAGTTGCGCTCGAGCGTGACGATCCGGGCGGCCGGTGAGAACGCCTCCGGAAATTCGAGGATGTTGCGCACAGTGGCGGCGCGGAACGAGTAGATCGACTGCGCATCGTCGCCGACCACCGTCAGCCCGCCTCCCTCGGGCTTCAGCGCCAGGAGGATGCTCGACTGCAGCCGGTTGGTGTCCTGATACTCATCGACCAGCACATGGTCGAAGCGCGCGCCCAGCTCCGCGGCGATGCCCGGCGCCCGCATCATGGCGCTCCAGTAGAGCAGCAGGTCGTCGTAATCGAGCACGCCCTGTCGCTGCTTGGCCTCGACATAATCGGCGAACAGCCGCTCCAGTTCTTCGCGCCACATGGCGACCCAGGGGAAGCTGGCCTTCAGCACCTCGTCGAGCGGCGTCTCGGCATTGACGGCACGCGAGTAGATCGCGAGGCAGGTGCCCTTGGTCGGAAAGCGCTGCTTGGTCTCCGACAGGCCGCGCTCGTGACGGATGATGTTCATCAGGTCGGCCGAGTCTTCGCGATCGTGGATCGAGAAGGCCGGATCGAGCCCGATCATCGGTGCGAATTCGCGCAGCAGCCGGGCGCCGATCCCATGAAAGGTGCCCGACCAGTGCAGTACATCGGCGGTCACGGCGCTGCCCTGGCCCAAGACCTGCGCCACCAGCCGCTCGACCCGCCGCCCCATCTCCGCGGCCGCGCGCCGCGAGAAGGTCATCAGCAGGATGCGATGCGGATCGGCACCGTTGACGATCAGGTGCGCCACCCGGTGCGCCAGCGTGTTGGTTTTGCCCGAGCCCGCGCCGGCAATCACCAGCAGCGGTCCGTCCGTGTGCTCGACGGCGGCGCGCTGCTCGGCGTTCAGCTTGTCGAGATAGGCAGTGCTGACCGGCACGCGAATCGCTCCTGAGGATTGAAGTCCCCATCGAGCCCATTCTCGTTTTGTTCGTCAACGGCGGGTTCAGCTGCCGGCGGACTTTCGTCGGCTGGCGCGGCGACGCTCCGCCCTCTCGAGGTTTTCGGCAACGCGCAGCCGGACGAACTCGATCAGGACGTCATCGGGCAAGGGGTGCTCGGGTGTGAAGCGGATGGTGCCCTTCGCTGTATCGAAATCCTTCAGCCGTTCTGCCAGCTTTTCCTGCGTCAGCGGGCTCTGGCCGTAGACCGCGCAATGGGCCTTGGCAGCGCCATAAGAGAGCAGGGCGCCTTCCAGCTTGAAGCCTGGAATGCCGTATCCGAAGCTCTCGACCGCCTCGGGCGCTGCCTTGGCGATGGTCGCCCTTACATGCTGCAGCAGCTGCCGCTGCTCGGCCGGCAGGGCCAAGAGATAGGCTTCGATCCGCTCGATCTCGTCACTCATCGCTCAACCCCTCCTTCTGCCGGCCGAGATAGCTCCGCCAGGGGTCCGAGGCGACGAAGTCCCAGTCCGGCCGCGGACCGCGCCGATCGGAACACTGCCGCAACTCAGCCACCAGTTCCAGCGCGTCGCGCGTCTTGGCGCTGACGCGATGCTGGCGGTAGCGCTCGGCGAATGCGGGAAGTCCCGCCTCGCTACACAGCCGCTCGAGGTCGCGGTCGCCAAAGTAGAGGTTCCGCGCTGCCGCCAGCAGCGCTGCTGCCTCCGCACCGTTTGCGGCGCCCGCTGCAACCATCGCGGCGAGCGTCGCCTCGACGTCGACCAGCGGCTCGCTCAGCGGCATGAAGTCCAGTTCCGCCGGGGCATGCGCCAGGCACACGTCGCCATCGTCTCGACGAGCGCCTGAGATGTACTCGGCCGCAATGGTCCCGACGGGCCGCATGCCGAATCTATGGCATTCGGCCGCCCGCAGCGCCCCCAGAGAGGCCGCGCCCAGCACCGCCACGCCTTGGCTCAACGCAAACAGAATCTCCTTGTGCCAGACCGACGGCACCGATCCGAAAACGCCGTCGACCAGTCCGATCGCCGCTGCCCCATCACGCACCGCCCGGTACACGTCCCCCTGGCGGGCCGGTGGCCGCACGTCGATCCCGCCCAGCGCGCGATCGGCACCGAACAGTGATGGTCCGGCAAACAGCACCTTCATGAGAGCCTCAGCATGGCGCGGGCGGCGCGCGCGCCCGGTCGCCAGTTGCGGTTGCTCAACCGGTCTTCGAGACCGGGCACGAACGCGCGCAGCACATGGATACCCAACTGCTCGCCGCCGAGCGGAAAGCTTGCCACATCCGCCAGTCCTGCCCGGCGGAGCCCCTCTCGGACGGCCTCGAGCAGCGCTTCGGTTGACGGCCCTACCGGCAGACCGCTTGGCCCCGCCCGCTGCGTGGAGATCGGTGCCGACAGCACCACGATGTCTTTGTTGAGCCTCGCCTCATAGTCCCCGGCGGCGATGTCGTCGCGCGCGCCGGCAATCACGCTGATGCGGGTCTGTGCGGCCTCGACGATGGCGCGGCGGGCTGCGATGGCGGCCACCGGATGGCAACCGGCGCCCGTCGCTGCGTCGAAATGCCGGTCGGCCCCTCCGGCCTCGGCCAGCACGGCATAGACGGCGGGAATGCCGATATCGGTGGTGATGTCGAACAGGTTGAGGCGAAAGCCCCGCTCGGACAGCTGCGTCACCAGTCCGTCGATGCTTGGATCCCCCAATGCGCCGGGATCGAACGCCGTCGCCAGCGCCGACGCGTCGCGGCGAAAGCCCCACAGGCACACCGCATCGCGCTCGATCAGCTCGAGCAGCGCATGCAGCAGCGCATGCTCTGGCGTCGGGCCGGCAGCGAGGCCGTTGGTCGATTGCGAGAGGCCCGGCAGGTCCCTCGGCGGCGTGCCGATCTGCACCGCATCCAGCGGTATCAGCGCCGGTGCTCCGGTGGGGAGCCAGGTGCCACGCAGCCAGTGCAGCGGTCGCTGGTCGCCGCGCCAGCCATGCGGCATCAGATGGCCGAACTCGAGGGGCACGAACCCGCCGCGCAATGCCTCGTCCGCACTCAATCGCAGCGGTTCCGGCTCCGGCATTTCGGCGAAGGCATATTCGGCGGCCTCCATGATGGCCGAGATCTCGGCCGAGACCAGGTCGATTCCCTTGCCCTGGTGCACGGCAAGGCTCCGCGCGTTCGGCCGGATGGCGGCGCAACAGGGAATGCCGGTTCGGTCAAGGCCGGTCTGGACGGCGACACGGGTGATCCCGAGCCGCTCCAGTTGACAAGAAAGGCTCCGCAGCAGCGCCGCGGAGCCTATTGTCGATGCGTCATTGGGGCCGGCCGGCGCGTCATGGCAGCCCGTAGCGTCCATGCTTAGCTGCCCTGGAACAGCCACATGGCATTGCCCGAGGCGCGCGGATCGGCGCCGACGGCAATATCCACGCCTTCGAACAGCGTGTTGCCGGCATCGAGCGCGCTCTGCACATGGGCCGGCAGCACGGTGCCGGCAGCAATCGCCGTCACCGTCAGCTGTTCGGTATCCACCACCAGCACCTGGTCGCTGTCGGTCTGTTTGATCAGCACATACTTCATTGAAAACCTCCTTGGTTGCTTACTGGAAACCAGCCCGCCTGAGGGCTTCTATGTAGAGCTCGACATCGTTCGGGCTCCGCTGCGGCATGCGGGACGTCCACCGCATGATCGAAAAATCCGGCTGTTGCTCCAGTACTTTCAGCCTGTACTTGCGCGCCAGCTCGTCTTGGCCGGCCATTGCGGCCGCGGCTGCCATCAGCCGCATCGCAGGCTCGGGGTTGCGCATGCGGTTCAGGTGGCCGAGCGCCTCTTCGAACCGGCCACGCAGAAACGACACACCGGCAAAGGTCCAGTGGTACTCGTCGGGCGGCATCGGGTTGAGCCGCAGCGCCTGCTCGATCTTGTCCTGCGCCGCCACATGCTGGGAATTGTGGACCAGCGTGTCGGCATAGTCGGCCAGCACGTCGGCATGGTGCGGGGCAAGTTGCGCCGCGCGTTCCATATGCTCGAGGCTGAGGTCGAGGTCGCGGTCGAACAGGGCGGCGCGGCCGAGCTCGCGATAGGCGGTGCCGTCATTGGGGTCGATGGCCACGGCACGCTCGGCATGGAGCCGCGCCTTGTCGAGCAATGAGCGGTCCGAACCGGCCCGGAGCACCCATTCGACAACATAGCTCCGTGCCAGGGCGCTCTCGATCGAGGCCTGGCCGGGGTCGATGTCGCGGGCAAGGCGCAGCGATTTACGCCCGCGGCGCACCTTGGGCAGATCGAAACTGCGCAGGTGGTGCCGCCCATCGAGATAATGCACATAGGCATTGGCGTCGCGCAGCGTGCGCTCGTGGGCCAGTTCGGAGGCTTCGATATTGTCCGCCAGTGAGCGGGCAATGCCGTTGACGAAGTCCCAATACACTTCCGGCGCAGCGTTCAGATTGAAGGCGAACTTGTCGGACCAGACGATCTCGCGGGTGGCCGTCCGGACGAGCCGAATGCCGATCGCCATGGCCTCCGAAACGAAGTCGGGGGCAATCCGGCTTTCCACCGCATAGTCAATCTGGTGCGACCGGGCGTCGTCGAGTGCGCTGAACGGATCGAGGCTCCAGGCGGTATGCGGTGCAATGACGGAGACTGAGCGGAGCCGGGTCAGCCGGATGGTCACGTCATCGATCAATGCCGGGGCGAGGTGCTTGCGGGGGCCCGCTTGTTTGCCGTCCTGCAGGGGCGGCAGCAGCACGACGCGCGGCACGAAGGGGGCGCGTTGCGTCACAGGCTCGTTTCGGCCGCGGACCTCCGACAGGTGGTGGATGGTCGCGGACGGCCTTTCCGGCGCCGGAGGGGCGAGCAGCGCCACGGTCTCCGGTGTGGGCCCGATTCCAAGTTCCTGGACGGTTCGGGCAGCAAAGTTCTCCAGCAGGGCGCGGGCGGCGGCGGTATTGCCGGCGTTCAGAAGCAGCTGCAGCTGCGCCCGGCAGACTTCTTCCGATAGCGGCATCCGCGTCGCCAGCTCGTCGAGGGCCGCGAGCGCCTCCCGATCGCCGATCCGGAGGGCGGCCTCGGCTGCCTGGGTGGCGAATTGATGTTCGATGCGAACCCTCTCGGCTTGCCGCCAGAGTGCCAGTTCGGGTCCGGAGTCGCTGGAATCGGCGAGCAGGGGGCCCCGATAGTTCAGCACCAGAGCAGCAAGCTCTTCGCCAGACCTCGCAATACGCACGCGACCAAGTTCGCGTAAGTCGACGACAATCGCAGGGTTCAGCTCAACATGAGTTGAGTCCGACTTGAACAGGCGAAATCCAAATCGTTCCTCAAGTCGACGAGTCTGCAGCAAGGTCTGCCGCAGATTGTTCATTGCCTGCTCGCCACTGCTCGACTCCCAGAGGCGTTCCGCCACCGCAGAGCGACGCGCACGACCTTGATACTCAAGATGAAGCAGAGCAGCGAGAACGTATGCCTTCTGCCGCAACTCAACCGCAGTGCCATCTGCGAGATGCAGCACTGGCGTCCCGAGTAGCCGCAATGTCATCGGGGGAAGCTGAGTCACTTGTTCACAATCCGGGTTTGTTTACCCAAACAGGCATAAGTTCCCTTGACGAAGTAAAGCGCTATGTGTACCTGAGATAACGGGCGCATAACGGAAAACAGTAAACCCACGTTCCGAATCATCTGGCGTAAGCATAGGACGGTTTTTACGGAGTCAGGAACCGTAGTGACCATGTGATGAGGCGGCAACAGTCCAAATCAGGCAACTGAGGTCAAGAATGGAATCGAGCGCACAAGGCTCCGCGGCTGCTGGCGGGATGGCCGCAGAAAGCAAAAACGACAAGACAATCGAACTAAGTGCGTCGATTGTTAGTGCATATGTCAGTCACAATGCCCTAAGTGCGGCCGATCTGCCGAAGCTTATTGCGCAGGTACATGGCGCGCTGAACGGTTTGGCAGGTCCGGTGGCTGTCGAAGCTGCTCCCGAGCTGAAGCCGGCGGTCTCTCCCAAGAAATCCATTACTCCCGACTACTTGATCTGCCTGGAAGATGGCAAGAAATTCAAGTCGTTGAAGCGCCACTTGCGGGTTGAATACGATATGTCGCCCGATGAATACCGGGCGAAGTGGGGCCTGGCCCCCGACTATCCGATGGTGGCCCCGAACTATTCCGAAGCGCGGTCGCGTCTCGCCAAGAGCATTGGTCTCGGCCGCAAGCCGGAAGCCACTCCTGCCCGTCGCGGACGTGTGAAGGCGAGCGCCTGATTCGCGGCGTCGAATGGCCTTAGCGGAGCGGCCGACCCCTGCCGCCGGCCCCGCGCAATGAAAGTCGGCGCCTTCCCTTGCGGAAAGGCGCCGGCGCAACAGGGTAGGCATGCATGCCCAGGCATGGAGGTCTTCGCTAGGAGAGAACCGCCCCTCCAGCCCGGAGAGGCGTCCGGTTCAGGACCCGAATTCCTTCACCGGAAAGCTTTGTTAGCAGGAGCGACGTGACGCGAACGTTATAGCGGACAGCTCGCCCGGCGCCGACCTCGAGGCCATTGACATCGCCCCGGCTCAAGGCATATCTCCCGCCTCAGGACACCTTGCCCTAACGCAAGGCTTTCGACCTGGGAGGGTCGCCATGGCTGATATGCCCCTGACTGCGCCGGCAGTGAAACCGGCTAACCCCAATTTTTCGTCGGGCCCCTGTGCCAAGCGTCCTGGTTGGACGGTGAATGCGCTTGCCAACGCGCTGGTTGGCCGCTCGCACCGTGCCAAGCCTGCCAAGGCGCGCATCGAGAAGGCCATCGCGCTGACGCGTGAGCTGCTCGAGGTTCCGGCGGACTACCTGATCGGCATCGTCCCGGCCTCCGATACCGGTGCCGTCGAGATGGCGATGTGGTCGATGCTCGGCGCGCGCGGCGTCGACATGCTCGCCTGGGAGTCGTTCGGCGAGGGCTGGGTCACCGATGTCCAGAAGCAGCTGAAGCTCGACAATGTCCGCATCCTGAAAGCGCCTTATGGCGAGCTGCCGGACCTTTCGGCCGTCAATTTCGACAACGACGTGGTCTTCACCTGGAACGGCACCACTTCGGGCGTCCGCGTGCCGAACGCGGACTGGATTCCGGCCGACCGCCGGGGCCTCACCATCTGCGACGCCACCTCGGCGGCGTTCGCGCAGAACCTCGATTTCGCAAAGCTCGATGTCGTCACCTTCTCGTGGCAGAAGGCGCTGGGTGGCGAGGCCGCGCACGGCATCCTCATTCTTTCGCCGCGCGCCGTTGAGCGGCTCGAGACCTTCAAGCCGGACCGTCCGCTGCCCAAGATCTTCCGCATGACCAAGGGCGGCAAGCTCATGGCCGACATCTTCGAGGGCGCGACGATCAACACCGTCTCGATGATCTGCATCGAGGACGCCGTCGATGCCATGGAGTGGGGCAAGTCCATCGGCGGACTGAAGGCCATGCAGGCGCGGGCCGATGCCAATTTCAAGGTCCTGAGCGACTGGGTGGCCAAGTCCGACTGGGCGGCCTTCCTCGCCAAGAATGAAGCCGAGCGGTCGAACACCTCGGTCTGCCTTGTCATCAAGGATCCCGAGATCACGGCGCTCAGCGACGAGGCGCAGGCCGCCTTCGCCAAGGCCATTGTCTCGCGCCTCGACAAGGCCGGCGTCGCCTATGACATCGGTGGCTATCGCGATGCGCCGACCGGCCTCCGCATCTGGGCTGGCTCCACGGTGGAAACCTCCGACCTCGCGGCGCTGACGCCGTGGCTCGACCATGCCTTTGCGGTCGAGAAGGCCGCGCTGGGCAAGGCCGCCGCCTGATCTTTCGGACGCTCGCCACCGGCGGGCGTTCACTCCCGTTATTTTTCATTCATCCGCGTGGCTGTTTCGCGGCAAAAGGAGGGCGTGATGCCCAAGGTGCTCGTTTCGGACAAGCTCTCGAAGACGGCTGTCCAGATCTTCAAGGACAACAATATCGAGGTCGACTACCTGCCGGATCTCGGCAAGGACAAGGACAAGCTGCTCGAAGTCATCGGGCAGTACGATGGTCTCGCCATCCGCTCGGCGACCAAGGTCACCGAGAAAATCATCAACGCTGCCAATAACTTGAAGGTCATCGGTCGCGCCGGCATCGGCGTCGACAACGTGGATATCCCCGCGGCCACCAAGAAGGGCATCATCGTGATGAACACGCCCTTCGGCAACTCGATCACCACGGCGGAGCATGCGATCTCGATGATGATGGCGCTGGCCCGGCAACTGCCCGAAGCCGATGCCTCAACCAAGGCATCGAAGTGGGAAAAGAACCGCTTCATGGGCGTCGAAATCACCAACAAGACGCTGGGCCTGATCGGGGCGGGCAATATCGGCTCGATCGTTGCCGATCGCGCCCAGGGCCTGAAAATGAAGGTTATTGCCTTCGACCCGTTCCTGACGCCCGACCGCGCCGTGACCCTCGGCGTGGAGAAGGTCGATCTGGACGAGCTGTTCGCCCGTGCCGATTTCATCACCATCCACACGCCGCTGATCGAGGCGACCCGCAACATCGTCAATGCCGACGCCATCGCCAAGATGAAGCCGGGCGTGCGCATCATCAACTGCGCCCGCGGTGGGCTGGTGGATGAGGCGGCGCTCTATGAAGGGCTGAAGTCGGGCAAGGTCGCCGGCGCCGCACTGGACGTCTTCCTCGAAGAGCCGGCGGTGAATAACCCGTTGTTCGAGCTGCCCAATGTCATCTGCACCCCGCATCTGGGCGCTTCGACCACCGAGGCGCAGGAGAATGTCGCCTTGCAGGTGGCCGAGCAGATCTCGGCCTATCTCAACACCGGCGAGATCGCCAACGCACTGAACTTCCCCTCGATCACCGCCGAGGAAGCGCCGCGCCTGACACCGTGGATCAAGCTCGCCGAAACGCTGGGTTCTTTCGCCGGCCAGCTCACCGAAACCGCGATCAAGGGCGTCAAGCTCGAGTTCGAGGGCTCGGTTGCCGCGCTCAACACCAAGCCGATGATCGCGGCTGCGATCAACGGGTTGCTGAAGCCTTCGCTTGGCGATGTGAACATGGTCTCGGCGCCGCAGATCGCCAAGGATCGCGGCATCACCGTCGAGGTGGTCAATCGCGACCAGCAGGGCGCTTATGAGGGCTACATCCGGCTGACCGTAGTCACCGAGCGGCAGGAGCGCGGCATCGCCGGCACGCTGTTCGCCAATGGCAAGCCGCGGATCATCCAGGTCAAGGGCATCAACATGGATGCCGAACTGACCCCGTCGATGCTCTACGTCACCAACGAGGACAAGCCGGGCCATATCGGCCGGCTGGGCACGCTGCTGGGCGATCTCGGCATCAACATCGCCAACTTCAACCTCGGCCGTGCCGATGTCGGCGGCGATGCGATCGCACTGCTGTCCATCGACGGCGAGGTCAATGCCGAGCAACTGGCCCAGATCGCGGCACTGCCCGGCGTTCGACAGGCCAAGGCGCTCAAGTTCTAAGTGCTTGATATTATTACGAATTATGTGGGCCGGACGTCCTGCGTCCGGCCCTTTGCCCTTCTGGCACTCCACTCTGCCAGCACAATCCCGGCAGCGATCAGCAGCGCTGCCGCGATATGGAACAGCTGCAGGCTCTCGCCGAGAATCAGCACCGATCCAAGCGTGCCAAACAGCGGGATCAGGTTGACGAACAGGCTGGCGCGGTTCGATCCGATCAGCTCAACGCCCCGCACGAAGAACATCTGCGAGATGATCGAGGGGAAGAACACCGTATAGGCCACGACGAGCCAGCCCTGCAGATCGATGGCCGCCAACGCGCCCGGCAGCGCGAACAGGCCTTCGCCCAGCACCGACTGGTAGCCGAAAGAGGCGAGGATCGCGCCGGTAAAGGATGCGGCGAGAAAGCTCAGCCAATGCGTCTTCGGCCGCCAGCGCAGGCATACCGAATAGATGGCATAGGCAAAGCAGGCGAACACCACCATGGCGTCACCGATATTGACCTCGAGCGCGAGGATCCGGGACAGCTCGCCATGGGTGGCAATCACGGCAACGCCGAGGATGGTCACAGCAACGCCTATCAGTTCCCCGACGCTGATCCGCAGCCGGAACAGGGCGAAATTCAGCAGCAATACGAAGATGTTGACCGAAACCTGCTCCAGCGCACTGTTGACGCCGGAGGTATGATAGGCCGCGAAATACACGAAGACGTTGAAGGTTGCGTAGCCGGCGGCACCATAGAAGAGGTACAGCCACCACTTGCGCTTCAGCACCTCCCAATCCTGACGCAGCCGGGGAATGGCGAAGGGAAGGATTACAAGGAAAGCCCCGGTCCAGCGCAGAATCATCAGTGAATGCGCGTCGACATGCCCGACCGCCAGCTTTCCGGCGACGACATTGCCGCCCCAGAACAGGCTGGTCAGGGTCAGGATGAGGTAGGGACGGGAGAAGAAGCCGGTCCCGGCGCGGCCTCGTGGCGCACTCGGAGCATTTGTCATCGGTCGTGGTCTGGTCTATGGGTCTTCCGCAACTGCGGGCAAAACAAATTCGGGCCGAAACGGCCTCGCTGGCGGGTGCACCGAACATAGACAGGTTTTTATGGCCCGCGACCAGCGCAAACTGCGCCGCCGGGCCTTGGCGCGTGAGGGGCAGGCTTTATGGCTAACGTGATTGTCGTCGGCAGCCAGTGGGGTGACGAAGGCAAGGGCAAGATCGTCGACTGGCTGAGCGAGCGCGCCGATGTGGTCGTGCGCTACCAGGGCGGTCACAATGCCGGCCACACGCTCGTCATCGACGGGACCAGCTACAAGCTGGCGCTGCTGCCCTCCGGCGTGGTGCGTGGCAAGCTCAGCATCATCGGCAATGGCGTTGTGGTCGATCCGCACCACTTCGTCGAAGAGCTGGCCAAGCTCAAGGCCCAGGGCGTCGACGTCACGCCCGAGGTGCTCCGCATCGCCGACAATGCCCCGCTGATCCTCAGCCTTCACCGCGAACTGGACGCCGTGCGCGAGAATGCCAATTCGGGGCTGAAGATCGGCACGACGAAGCGCGGTATCGGCCCGGCCTATGAGGACAAGGTGGGCCGTCGCGCCATCCGGGTCTGCGATCTCGCCGAGCCCGAGACGCTGATGCCCAAGATCGAGCGTCTGCTCGCACACCACAACGCGCTGCGCCGCGGCATGGGGCTCGCGGAGATCGAGGCGTCGGCCCTTCATGCCGAACTGCTGGCGGTTGCCGACCAGGTCCTGCCTTTCGTCGACCAGGTCTGGCGGCTGCTCGACGACAAGCGCCGCTCCGGCGCCCGCATTCTGTTCGAGGGCGCGCAAGGCGCGCTGCTCGACAACGATCACGGCACCTATCCCTTCGTGACCTCGTCTAACACGGTCGCGGGCCAGGCCTCTGCGGGGTCGGGCTTGGGTCCGACGGCGATCGGCTATGTGCTGGGCATCACCAAGGCCTATACGACTCGCGTCGGCGAGGGGCCGTTCCCGTGTGAACTGTTCGACGATATTGGTCGTCACCTCGCCACAGTGGGGCGCGAAGTTGGTGTGAACACCGGCCGGCCGCGTCGTTGTGGGTGGTTTGATGCGGTTCTGGTGCGCCAAACTGTCAAAACCTCGGGGATAAACGGCATCGCGCTTACGAAACTGGATGTTCTCGACGGCCTCAAAGAGCTCAAAGTTTGCGTCGGGTACGAACTGAATGGTCAAAAAATTGACTTCTTGCCAGCCTCTATGGGGGCGCAGGCGGCCGTGAAGCCGATCTACGAAACCCTGGAGGGGTGGTCGGAAACGACGGCCGGGGCGCGTAGCTGGTCCGAATTGCCCGCGCAGGCGGTCAAGTATGTCCGGTATATTGAAGAGCTGATTGGCGCGCCGGTCGCCATGCTGTCGACGAGCCCGGAGCGGGTTGACACCATTCTGGTGCAAGACCCGTTTCAAGATTAAGAAAATTTGGGTAGAAATTGCGCCCGCAGATTACGGACATCGTGTAGCGAATGGCGGACTACAAAGAGCTGCTTCGTAGAGCGGTCGAGGCGCTGCCGGAGAACAACGGTGCGGCCCGCCGTGCTGTGTATGAGAAGGCGCGTGCGGCTCTGGTGGGTCAGTTGCGCGCCATCAACCCGCCGCTCGCCGCGCGCGACATCACCGCGCACCGTTTGCAGCTCGAGGATTGCATCCGTCAGGTCGAGCAGGAAGCAAGCGAGGCGGTGATCGCCGGCCTCGGAGCGACGCGCGAAGAGACGCCACCCCCACCGCCCGCTCCCGTCTTTCTTGAGTCGACCGCTAAGAAGGCCGCCGCGCCTGTGGCCAAACCCGTCGCGAAAGCGCCGGTTGCGCAGGCCAAGGAGCCGCCAAAGCCTTTGCCGCCCGGCGACTCGATTGAAGAGATCATTGCTGCCGCCAATGCCGAGCATTCCTCGGCACCCGATGCGACACGCAGCGTAGTGCGTACCGACAGCAAGCCGGTGGGCAAGCCGCTCCCCAAGCTGGTGGCCGGGGGTGCTGCAGCGCGGACGGCGATCAGCGAGGCCCGTCACGAGGATGGGCAGGACGACGAACCGGACGTCGAGACCGAAGAGAGCCGCCCTGCAGCTGCACCGGCGCGCGGACCGGTGGGGCGGCCGATCCCGTCGATCGTGGCGCGGGCCGAGGCCATGCGCAATCGGCCGGGTATCGCCGCCGTCAATGGGCCGGCACGCGGTCCTGTGCTGGAGCCGAGGCGTGAACTTGCCGCCGCACGCGGGGCACAACAAGCCGTAGCGGCCCGCCAGGTCGAGGCGCCTGTTGCGGTCTTCGAAGCGAGCCCCGTGCCTGCGGCCATGTCGGCGGTGCGCGAGGTCGAGGTCGAGGCTCCGGTCGCCGATCCGCAAAGCACCATCGACCGCGCCATCGCTGCGCTTGATCGCGAGGCGCGCGGCGAGGCAGAAGCCGAGGACGAAGCGCCGATTCAGCCGGCGAACAAGAATGGCCATGCTCTTGGCGACGACGCTCAGCCGTCGGTGCTGCGCGCGCCGCGGGACGGCAGCGCTGTTTCCGCCGCGAGCATGGTCCGGAAGGACAAGTCAAAGCCGCGCCGCGTTGCGGATGCCTCACCTGCGGCGCGCAGCCGCCGGGACGTGGATCGTGGCGGTATTGGCGCCGTCACCGTGTTTCTCATCGTGTTTGCGGTCTTGCTGGTCGGAGCCGGCGGTGCCGGCATCTGGGCTTGGCGCGAGGGCTACATCAACCTTGATGCCATGTTCGGCCGCGCCGGGACCACGACCGAGCAGGCTTCCACGGCCGCTCCGCAGACGCCGGGCGCAACAGCTGATGCACCGGCAACGGGTCCGGGCAACACCGATACCCGCAGCGAAGTGCCGACCCCGACCGCAGAGCTTGGTGCGGAAGAGCGCCTTGGCGGCAGCGCGGCCAGCGATTCGCCAGCGCTCGCACTGACAGAAGCACCTGCAGAGGAGCGTCTCACCGGCCAGGGCACTGACGCAGAGTCCGCCGCTGAAGCTGCGGTCGCTGCAATCGACCCCGCGAACCTCGCCGGTAGTCAGTCCTTGCTGCTCGAGGCATCGGATTCCGGCACAACCGGCGCCGTGCCGTTCTCCGGCACTGTGGAATGGAGCAAGGGCACTGACGAGACAGGTCTGCCCACGCTAATCGGCAAGGCCAGCATTCCGGCTCGCAACCTTGGGGTGGAACTGCTGATCCGCAAGAACTCGGACCCGAGCCTGCCTGCCAGCCACCTTATGGAGATAAATTTCAAGGTTTCCGACAGCTTCATCGGCGGTTCGATTGCCGGGCTGCCGGGTGTGCTTCTGAAGAACGAGGAACTTGTCCAAGGCTCGCCGCTCATCGGCGCTTCCGCGCGCGTAGTTGGCAACTCCTTCCTGTTCGCGCTCAGCGCCTCGGCGGGTGACGTGGCCAACAACGTCAACATGCTGATGCAACGCAAGTGGATGGATCTCGCCCTGATCTATGCGACCGGCAAGCGTGCGATCATCACGCTCGAGAAGGATGCGGATGCGCAGGCTCTGTTCACCGAGGTGGTGCAGGCCTGGATCGCCGCCCCCACTCCGACGGCTAGCAGCGGTTAACTCGGCGCTGCCGCCAGACGCCCGTTGCTGAGCCGGTAGTGCCTGTTGGCAATTGCCTCGATGTCATCGTGATGATGGGTGACCAGCAAGGTCACCCATTTTCGTTCCTGGGTCAGCTTGCTCACCAGACTGCGGATGGCGCGTCGGCTGGTGTCGTCCAGCGCCGAGAACGGCTCATCCAGCAACAGTACAGGGCGGTCGCGGACGAGGGTTCGTGCCAGAGCCACGCGCTGCTTCTCTCCTCCGGATAGGGTCTCTGCCCGCTGAGGGCCTATGCCAGCTATTCCGACCTGTTCGAGCGCCGCCGACACCATCGGTCGGCGCGTGGCGGCCGAAAGCGACCACGCAAGCCCGAGATCGACGTTCCTTTCTGCCGACAGGTGTTCGAACAGCGATTCGCTTTGAAACAGGATTGAGAGCGGACGGCGCTCGGGCGGTAATGCGAGCAAGTCCCGCCCATCGAGCTGCAGGGTTCCGCCGTTCGGACGCAAGAATCCCGCGATCAGATCAAGGAGGGTCGATTTCCCTGAACCACTCGCGCCGGATATGGCAGTGACCTCCCCCGCAGGGGCCTCGAGATCGAAGCAGTAGTGTCGGTCAGCGCCGGGATAGGTGAAGGTCAGCCGGTCAGCGATCAGCATGGTTCGATCCAGAAAAGAGCCGAGGCAAGATGACGAAGGCGGCCAGCGTCAACAGCAACAGGATGGCGGCGATCACCGCGGCGTCATTGGTTCGATAAGTTCCCAGGGCGCGATACATCAGCAGTGGCAATGTTGCGAAATCCTGCGTCCCGAACAGGGAGATGACCCCGAGATCCCCCAGCGAGAAGCAGAAGGCCAGCGCGATGACGATGCCCGCCTCGCGACGGATCAGGGGCCATTCGATGCTGCCGAACTGGCGCAAACCGCCGATGTCGAGGGAGCGGATCAGACGGCCCTTGGTGCGGATGATGGCGTCCATCGGGGGGGCCAGTGTCGCGAGGGCAAAGGGGAGCGAGAGCAGGGCATTGGCGAGGACGACAACCGCAGGTGCGAGGCGCGATGGGGCGATGCCGGCGTTGCGGACTATCAGAAACAACCCAAACGACAGCACCACGGCCGGCACCGCGAGATAGGCATAGGCCGGTGCCGAGATCGCGACGCGCTCGATCGGCTGCGGCGTTGCCGCCCGTGCCAGGGATATCGATACGGCGAGCGTGAGAGCGAGGCCCGCAGAGGTCGCGCCGATCAGCAGGCTCGTGCCCACGCTGTTCCAGAAGGTGGGGCGTTGCAGCAGTGGCGTTCTTGTCGACGCGAAGTCCTGTATCAGGCCCGCCACGCCGTCCGACAGGATAGCGATCTGGGGCAGGGCGAAGCCGACCAGCGCGGCACACAGGACTAGCCATTGCAGGATGCGCGCCGGCCCGGCATCCCGCCATGACGATGGCCGTGACGGCGCGACCCTGGCCGAAACCGGCGCTGCCGCCGCTGCGAGTAGGACAATGCCACCACAAATGCCGATCTGCACCAGTGCCAGCATCACGCCGCTTCTGAGGTCGAAGTCCAGCCGGACGGCTGCGTAGATCGCGACTTCCAGCGTCTGGTTTGCCGGGCCGCCGCCAAGCAACAGGACGATGGGGAAGCTGGTAAAGGCCAGAAGGAAGATAACTGCTGCCAGTCCAGGGAGGCTTGGCGCCATGGCGGGCCAGTCAATAAACCGGAAGCGCTGCCATGCGTTGAGGCCGAGGCTCTGTCCAGTCTTCAGCCGGCGACTGGCTATCGTGTCCAGCCGCGCCAGCAGGATGCGGGCGGCGAATGCGCCATCGAGGATGGTGTGAGCCATCAGGATGCCAGCTAGGCCGAAGATCGGCAGTTCAAGCGGCTGACCGGTGAGGCCCGTGGCGAGCTGGTTCATCCAGCCCGCGCGTCCCCATACGGCGAGAAGTCCGAAGGCGAGCACCAGACCAGGGGTCACGATGGCGGTGGCGAATAGGCCCACAACCAGCTCGCGACCGAGAAAACGCAAACGATTGAGAGCCCAGGCGAGCGCGACGCCAACGGTGAGCGCCAAGGCTGTGCTCAGTCCGGCCTGGATGGTTGTCATCACCACAAGATGGACGATGTCCGGCGGCTGGTTGGTGGGCGCAGCGTCGCCGGCCGCTGCCAGCAGCGTCAGCAGCACGGCAATGACGAGCGCAGCGATCGTCAGCGCCACGGCCGCACCGGCAAGGCGCCGGAGCGGCCGTGGTGGCACGCTACTTGAGTGCGTCGAGAGCGGCATCGATCCACGACCGGCTCTTGCCGGCAAGTTCGGCTTCATCGACGGGCAGCACCTTCGCGGGGCGCGCCCCGAAGGCGGCCGGCAGATCGGCACCGATGTCGACGACCGGATACATCCAGTTGGTGGTCGGGATGACGCGCTGCGCCTCCGGCCCCACCAGATATGCCAGGAACTGCCGGGCAAGTTCCGGCTGGTCGGTGGAAGCGGTGACCCCAGCCACTTCCACCTGCGCCACGAAGCCTTCCTCGAAGGGGGCATAGGCGTATTTCAGGTCGTTCTCGGCCACTGCGTGGTAGGCTGGCGACGTGGTGTAGCTTAGCACCATGTCGGCTTCGCCTTCCAAGAACAGGCCATAGGCCTCGGACCAACCCTTGGTCATGGTCAGCACATGGGGCTTCAGGCCCGCCCAGATTTCGGGTGCGCGCTCACCATAGGCTTCGGCAATCCACATCACCAGGCCGAGGCCGGGTGTCGAGGAGCGCGGATCCTGGATGACGATCTTGAAGCTGTCCGGTTCGGCGATCAGGGCTTCGAACGACGTGGGTGGCGTCGGCGTGGTCTCGGTATTGTAGACGAAGGCAAAGTAGCCGAAATCGAACGGCACGAACTGCGCGTCCGTCCAGGGTGCCGCCAGGTCGAAAGCGGGCAGCTGGATACCATGGTCGGCGAAGAGGCCGGTGGCACGGGCCTCGCCGGCCGTCGCCGTGTCAAGTCCGACGACCACGTCTGCAGTCGAGGTTGCGCCCTCGAGCTGCAACTTGCGCAGGGTCGAAATAGCGTCCTCGGAGGTGACGAAATTGACTGTGCACTCGCACGTCGCTTCGAAGCCGGACTTCAGCGCGGGGCCCGGCCCCCACTCGGCCGCGAAGCTGTCATAGGTGTAGACCTCAAGCGCAGGCTTGTCCTGGGCGTGGGTAGGCAAGGCGATGGCGCAAAGTGATGCCGCCAACGCGAAGTGCTTGAACGCGTTCATAAACGTTCCCTTCGGTTGCGGCCATGTGGATTGAAGAGAACGTCAATGGTCCCAGGGCCACGGAGGCCCCTTGCCATCTCGAACTTCCTCCGCCAGCATGACCTGGTTCAGGTTCTATGGGTAACTCTCAGCTCCGGAAGACCCCGGAACACCCCAGCGAGACGCCTCGTAGATAAACAGAGTTCAGATCCCTTGCAAGCGCAGCCGTATCAGTCTTCGGTCGTAGCCTTCGACGACCTGATGGTCCTCGTGGGTGGTGGCGCGGTCGATTTCGAGGTGCTGCGCCAGCTCCACAAGATGGGCGGGCATCTGGTCGGTGCCGACGGTGGCGCGGATCAGATCGCCGCCGCTGGGCTGAAACCGGAACTGATCGTCGGGGACCTCGATTCGTTGAAGAACCCGGCTTTTTGGCTGGGGCGGACGCGGCTTATGCAGCTGTCCGAGCAGGAAACCACAGATTTCGAGAAGGCGCTCTACTCAACTCGGGCGCCGCTGACCGTGGCGCTAGGCATGACCGGGAAACGGTTCGACCATACCCTGGCCACCCTTGACGCGGTCACCCGCTATGCCGGCAAGCGACGCATCATCCTCGTCGACGAGGATGATGTCGCGCTGGCCCTGACGGCCAAGTTCAGCTTCCGCGTCGGGCCGGGCGAGCGCGTCTCGATCCATCCTCTCGCGCCAGTCACCTTCTGGCGGTCGGACGGACTGGAATACCCGCTCGATGCGGTTCGGCTGGCCCCCGGCCTGCGCACCGGCACTTCGAATGCGGCGATCGATGGTCCGTTCACCATTGTGCCGGAGGAGGGGATTGCGGCACCGTATCTGCTGATCCTCGCGCGATCGCATCTGATGGGACTGGTCGAACAGTGCCGCAGTGAAGCTCTGGCTGTGGCGAGCCCGAAACGAAAAGGGCCGCCCGAAGGCGGCCCGATTGCGCAAGTCTGAACGGGTCAGGCTGACTCGTGATCGCGGGCATGGGCGGCTTTCTGCACCGCCTCCTGCACCTTCTCGAAGGCGCGGACCTCGATCTGCCGGATGCGTTCGCGGCTGACGCTGTATTCCTGTGCCAGCTCTTCGAGCGTTGCCGGCTCGTCACGCAGGCGACGGGCCTGGAAAATTGCCTTCTCGCGGTCGTTCAGGTCCTGCATAGCCGAACTGAGCAGCTGCATGCGCTCGGTGTATTCCTCGGACTCGCCCAGCGTGGTTTCCTGGTCCGGCGTATCGTCCACCAGCCAGTCCTGCCATTCCGAGCTGCCCTCGTCGGCACGCATCGGGGCATTCAGAGATGTGTCGCCTGAGAGACGCTGGTTCATCGACACAACGTCGGCTTCGCTGACCGAAAGCGTGGTCGCGATCTGCTTAATCTGGTCGGGATGCAGATTGCCGTCATCGAGGGCTGCAATTTGTCCCTTGATCTTGCGCAGGTTGAAAAACAGCCGCTTCTGCGCTGCGGTGGTGCCGATCTTGACGAGGCTCCACGAGCGCAGGACGTATTCCTGAATGGCGGCCCTGATCCACCACATGGCATAGGTTGCCAGCCGGAAGCCCTTGTCGGGCTCGAAGCGCTTGACCGCATGCATCAGGCCGACATTGCCCTCCGAGATGACCTCGGAGATCGGCAGGCCGTAGCCGCGATACCCCATGGCGATCTTGGCGACCAGCCGCAGATGCGACGTGATCAGGCGCTGAGCGGCCGCCGGATCGGCGTGCTCCTTGTAGCGCTTGGCAAGCATGAACTCCTCATCCGGTTCCAGCATGGGGAACTTGCGGATTTCCTGGAGATAGCGGTTCAGTCCGCCTTCAACCGAAAGGCTCGGTAGATTGGTCTGGGCCATGATGCACCCTCGTCCTTCCCCCGTAGCGGGCAAACGCCGCCGCGTCCGCGATCGGCACGCAGCGGTCCGTTGGGCATATATAGTGACAATTCGGGCGTTGATAAGGCCCGCGACTTGCCCCTTACGCAACGCAGCGCTGCAGCGATAGTTGCCTGCTAACGCGGGCGTGAGAGATCGAATTCGCCGAGGGACTCCTCAAGGCGTACCAGGTCCGGTGGCAGGGGGGACTCGAAGAACATTTCTTCGCCGGTCTCGGGGTGTTCAAAGCCCAGTTCGGCGGCGTGAAGCGCCTGGCGGCCGAGGGCGTCCACCGGGGCCGCGACGCTTTCCGGCAGGCGATTGCGTTTGGTGGCAAAGCCCGTGGCATAAAGCGGATCGGCCACGAGCGGGTGGCCGATATGGGCCATGTGCACCCGGATCTGGTGGGTGCGACCGGTCTCCAGCTCGCACCGGATGCGGGTGATGTCCCAGCCATCGCCGCCATAGCGCTGTTCGACGGCGTAGTGTGTGATTGCTTCGCGGCCGTCGCGGCGAACGGCCTGGCGTAGCCGGTTATTGGCGTCGCGTCCCAGCGGGGCCTCGACCGTGCCCCGCGCTTGCTGCGTCCGGCCCCAGGCCCAGGCCAGATAGGCGCGGTGCAGCGGTCCGGAACGGCCGTGATCGGCGAACTGGGCGGCAAGGTGCCGGTGGGCCGCTTCTGTCTTCGCCACGACCATGACCCCTGATGTGTCCTTGTCGAGCCGATGAACGATGCCGGGGCGCTTGACGCCGCCGATTCCTTTGAGGCTCGCGCCGCAGTGAAAGAGCAGGGCGTTGACCAGCGTGCCGGTGTAGTTGCCGGGCGCGGGATGGACCACCAGACCGACCGGCTTGTCGATGACGATCAGGGCATCGTCCTCGTAGAGGATGGAGAGCGGAAGATCCTCGGGTTCGGGCTCGGCGTCCTCGGGCTCGGGGGCGGCGAGCAGCACCAATTCGCCATTGTGCAGACGGTATTTCGGCTCAAGGGCCGGCCGGCCATTGATCGAGACGGCTCCGGCCAGTATCAGGTCCTTGATGCGGCTGCGTGAAAAGGCTGGCACAGCGCGCGCCAGGGCGGCATCGAGCCGGTCGCCTGCCTCATCGGGGCCGACAGCCAGTTCGTATTCCTGTTCCTCACCGGGGCCTTCGTGCATGAGCGATCCTGACAATTCCACAGCGCCGCCGGAGCTGACGCCGGAAGCGAAGGCCGTGCTGACGCGGGCCCGCAAGTCCTTTGCGGTGTCGGTCGGCCTGCTTGGCATCGGCCTTATCGCCGTGCTGGGGGCGGTTGTCTACCGCACGTCGCAAAGCAGCGCGCCCGCAGGTGGCGGCGACTATGTCATTTCGGAACTGCCAGTGCCGCAGGGCGCCGAGGTGGTCGCGGCTGTGGCTGCAGACGGGAAGCTCACGCTGACCATTCGCCAGGGGGCGATGACCAGTGTGAGAATCTATGACGCCAAGACCGGCGCGATGATCGCCGAAGTGCCGGTGGTCAGCGAGTAGGCTAGCTGCGTTCCTGCAGCTGTTCCAAGGCTTTGAGCCGCTCGGACACCAGTCCGCCGTGCGGGTGGGCGGGCTCAGGCTGTGCCGACTCGCTCGTGTCCTCGGCACCGGCGAACTTCTGCACGCGATCGTAGAGGCTCTCCTCGGCGTGCTGGCCCTGGGGATGCTTTGAGCCCTCGCCGACGTGGACGAGCCCGCTCACCTGGTTGGCGATCTCGCTGAGGCGCTGGCGCAAGCTGTCCTTGTCGATCCGGTCGGTTCCCCAGTCCGCGATGACATCGCGCTCCACGGCCGAAACATTGGCCTTGATGGTCGCCAGTTCGCTGTCCTCGGCCAATTGTTCGGCGAGCGAGGTTTCCGACCCCTTGTCAGCTGGCGCTGATGTGGTTTCGGCGAGCAGCGAAGCGACGCGCTCCTCTGCTTCGGCGATATGGGCCTCGGCCTCTCGGAGGGTCTCGGTTGTCTCGATGGGGGCAGGCGTCAGTATTGCGGCGCGCCGTATGGCCTCGGCAGCCTCGGCACGCGCGCCTTCAAGCCTGGCCAGCAGCGCTTCGACGTCGGTCTCGTAGGTGCCCGAGAGCGGCACGCCATCGAGGGTAAAGGTGCGCTGCGGGGCTTTATTTCCGGATGTCTGGCGGGTCTCGTCGAGCTGGGCCACCTTGTCGGCCAGCTCGCGTTCGCGCATGCGCAGCTTCTGCGAGACGTCGGCGACTTCCTTTTCCAACGCCAAGATGCGCTGGCGCTGGGCGGCTTCGCGCTCCTCGAATTCTGCGGTGATCTGCAAGTGCTTAGCGCGCTCGCTGTCGAGCCCGTCCATCTCCAGCTTGCTGCGGTTGACGTCGCGCAACTGGTCGGCGAGGCGCTTTCTCAGGGTCTCCACGGTCATTTCCAGGCGGCGGGTCTGGAGGGCGAATTCGGCGCGGAGCTGGTCCTTGTCGGCCCGGAATTCGGACATGGTGATGGGAGTGGCGGCCTCGATGCGCTTTTTGGTCAGGCGGACCGCGCGGCGCCAGACGGCCGGGAGCAGGATGAGCGCCCCCAGGGCTGCAATCAGCAGCCCCAGCGCAAAATACATGAGGTTTTCCAGAAGCATACACAGGCCCTCACGGTTCCAGGGGACGCGTGTGCCCTCGCCGCGCGGCCAGCTTAACGCAAACGAGGCTGCCGGTCACCGTCTGCAAATGTGGCAGGCGGAATGGCGAAATCTCTCGCTCAGCCACAAAGATGAACGGAGTCTGAACGGGTTTTTGCGGCTCAGAAGGGGTTCCAGGTGGGTTCCTGGGTGAACTTGAGGTAGCCGACATTGATGCCGAGGCGGGCGCCAACGCCCGAGCGGATCGGCACAAGGATAACGTTGCCGAACTTCAGCACCGTCATGCCCAGCCCGCCGACGACATAGGCAGACCCATCGACACCCGGATAGCGCCCGTAAATGTCCGACACCGAGGACAGGTTGTAGACCAGCATCATCACCTTGGAGCCATCGCCGCCGAAGTCGAGACCGACGGTCGGGCCCTGCCAGAAAACGGCGTGCTCGCCCTGGTTGCGGGTAAACATGGTGCCCTCGCCGTAGCGGGCGCCGGCAAAGATCGCGCCGCCGGCTTCCTCGCCGAGCACATAGGCATTGGGCAGGCCGAACTGGCTGACGGCGCGTTCGACCACAGAGGCGAGGCCCTGCGCCACCGACCCGAAGAAGGCGCTGCCGGTCGAAATCAGTTCCTCGCCGGAATAGGTGTCGCCCACCGAGCCCGACTGGGCCGTAGCCACCTGAGGAACCAGCATGGCGAGGGCCATGGCGGTGGCGAGAACGTAGTTCAAAAGGCGCTTGACCATCAGGACACTCCGTAGCGCGGCAGAACGCCGGCCCTCCTTTACGCCGTGCTTACCGTATCCGGTTAGGCTTGCGTCAGCAGCCAAAGACGACAACGGCACCTTGGGCTCTCAAGGCGGCAATGATGCGGCAAAAGCGTAAAAAAAACTTAACCATAACCGGCCTGTTGCTGCTGGCGCTGACGTTCGCGCCAATGCAGCCGGTGTTTGCGGCCGCACTGGTGGGCCGGATCGTCTCCGATCCGTTGACCGGGGTAGCCATCGAAGGGTTCGATCCGGTGAGCTATTTCACCGATGCGGAGCCCAAACTCGGCGTGCCGGACTATATGGTCACCTGGGGCGGGGTGCCGTGGTACTTCGCCAGCGCCGCCAATCGCGACGTGTTCATCCGGAACCCGGAGATCTATGCGCCCCAGTTCGGTGGCCATTGTGCCACGAGCCTCGCGCGCGGTTACCTGTCCGACGGCAAGCCGCGGCTTTTCCTCATCCGCAAGCTCAAGCTCTACTTCTTTTATTCCGTCGCCAATCGCGAAGCTTTCCTCGCCAGCGAACGGGTGCTGACCAGTTCGGCGGTGAAGAACTGGCCGGGCCTCGAACGCACCCTGGTGGGCGAGGAAGGGCTTGTCGTCGATGCGTTGGGTGAGCGTGACAGTGCCGCTCCGGAAGCGGAGCACGTGACGGCGGACGCCACGCACTGAGGAAGCCATTGCGCGGGCGCTATCAGCCCTGCCGGCGTTCCGCGACGTGGCCTGGTGGTCCTTCGGCAAGGTGCACGGTCGTTGCGCTTGCCGGTGCCTGGACGCAAGACACTAGGCACGCAGGGGGTTGTGGGTAATCTAGGCCGGATACTGATTCGACGGGATTGTGATCTATGGCGGAATTCATCGAGCTCAAGGCGACCGATCTGGCGGCCATGCTCTGTTCACGGGTCTGCCACGATCTGATCAACCCGGTCGGGGCGATCGGTAATGGGCTCGAGGTGCTGGGCGACCCGACCCAGGCGGCCATGGCCGAAGGGGCGCAGGAACTGATTGCCAGCGCCGCCAAGCAGGCGCGCGCCAAGCTGGAGTTTGCGCGGCTGGCCTATGGCGCGTCTTCGACCGCGGGCACGGATTTCGACACGCGCGAATGCGAGCGCGTTGCCAAGCTCTATTTCGAGATCGAGAAGGCCGAGCTCGACTGGCAGGTGCCGCTGATCCTGCTGCCCAAGCACAAGGCCAAGCTGATGATGAACATGCTGCTGATCGCGGCCATGGCGGTGCCGCGCGGTGGTGTGGTGACGGTCAAGGTCGAGGGGCCGGCCGGCGAGGAAGTGTTCACGTTCACCTCCAAATCCGACCCGGAAAAGCGCCAGAAGACGCTGATGCCGTCGGGCGCCGAGGGCCTGCTGTTCGGTTCGCCCGAAGGCGGCGTCGATGCCCGCGGGATTCAGCCGTTCTACACCGGCATTCTGGCGCGGATGACCGATATGGAGCTGAAGATCGGCGTGGAGGGTGACACGTTCACCTTTACGGCGACACCCAAGGCGCCGGCTGCGGCCGCCTGATAGGGTTTTCATGGCTCGCTAACCATTCGTAGTGAGATTTGCGCAATAGTTGCGGCGAGCCTTTAGCGATACGATTGTTCATCGATATCCGGGCGGAGAGCGGCGTCATGAAATCCTGCCTTGTGGTCGACGATTCCAGCGTGGTGCGCAAAGTGGCGCGCCGCATTCTCGAAGACATCGATTATGTCGTCGATGAAGCCGAAGACGGGCAGGAAGCTTTCGACAAGTGCCGGCAGGAGATGCCCGATGCGATCCTCCTCGACTGGCAGATGCCGGTGATGAGCGGGATCGAGTTTCTAAAGCTGCTGCGCGGCTATGTCGGCGGTGACAAGCCCTATGTGGTGTTCTGCGTCACCGAGAACGATGTCGGCCAGATTGCGATGGCGCTGAAGTCCGGCGCTTCGGACTACATGATGAAGCCGTTCGACCGTGACATCCTCGAGGGCAAGTTCGCCCTGAAAGAGATGGAACGCGCCGCGGGCTGAACTGCGCCCCAGCGTTAGACGGCCGATGACCGCAGCAGGCGCGCGCCGCTGCCGCGCCGCAGTTTCCATTCGACAAATGCGAGCGGAATCAACCAACTGGCCCAGGCCGTGATGTCGTAGGTGCCGTTGAAGCTCATACCGGCGGCCATCAGCGGCAACATCATCAGCCGCAGGGTAACGGCCGCAAAGGTCAGTGCTGCAGAGCGCATCATCCACACGCGGTGCGCGTCGGTGCGTCCGGCCCGAGCCAGAAACAGTGCTGGCGCCGTGGTGCCGATCCACAGGATGGCAAGAAGGGCGAAGCCCGCGGCCGCCCACGCCGAGCCCTGAAAACCGGAAAGCAGCAGCAGCGCGCCGAGGCTCGCGACGGCGATGGAGACGACATAGGCGTAGCCCAGCATGCGGTGCACGCGGCGATAGCGGTTGCGGAGACCGGCCCAGAACTGGAACGGCATCAGCAGCAGGGCAAGAGGACCGAACAGGACGTGTGCGTAGAGCGGCACGTTATGCCCGGCGAGATAGTGGGTGAGGTGCGGCGCCACCTCGGCGAAGCCCAGAGCCGAGGCCAGCAGCATGACCGTGAGAGAGAACAGCGCGATGCCGAGCGAGAAAAACCAGAACAAGCCACGATAGGCAGGTTGCAGCGACATGCCGACCTCATCTAGACAGTGTAAAGATCGATCCTGGATAGAGTTCGATCTTTACGGTGTCAAGATGCGGAAAAGCGATGACTGTCTCCGACTACCATCATGGGGACCTCCGGAACACGCTGATACGGGCCGGGCTCGAGATCCTCGAGCGTGATGGTCTCGAGGGCCTGAGCCTGCGCAAGGTGGCGGCGAGGGCCGGGGTGTCGCATGCGGCGCCCGCGCATCATTTCGCCAATCGCGACGGGCTCTTCGTCGCTATCGCCGCGCATGGGTTCGACCGGTTCCGGGACTACATGCTGGAAGATCGATATCTGCTCGGGGAGACGCCGCGCGACCAGTTGATCGGCATTTCACGCGGCTATCTCCGCTTCTCGCGCGAGCAGCCGGCGCTGTTCCGGCTGAACTTCAGCTTCGAATACAAGAACCATCCCGATGGCGAACTGCAGGCCGCGTCGGAACGCGCCTACCAGGTGTTGGTCGATGTCTGTGCGCTGTTCGAACCCGATACGGCGGGCCCGGGTGTTAACGAGTTGAGGGTCTGGGCGGTGGTGCATGGTTATGCCACGCTGTCGATGTTCCGCCGCGGCCAGCCGATCGAGGGGCCTCCGCTACCGATCGACCTGCTGCTGCCTGACCTCCGGCCGCTCAAGCGGGGCTGACCGCAGGATCGGAATCCGGTTCTGCGCAGGCTTAGGGTCTTCCCGAGCCGGGGCCTAGCCGGTGCGGCCAGCGCGCATATAGGCGAGTCTCGCGGGATCTTCGCCGCGGAACTGGGCGATCCGCATCCTGAAATTGTTGCCGATGCGCTCGGCGCGCTCGATGAACAGCGCTGCGATATCGGCAGGGCACAGCTCCTCCACCGTCTGCCGGAAGAGGCCGAGCCAGCGCTGGAAATGCGCGTCGGAGAGCTCGGGGATGGCGATGTGTTTGGGCATCGGCCGGCCCATATAGCGGCCGGTGCCCAGCAGCATGGACGACCAGAAATCGGCAATGGTCGCGAGGTGCGCCGGCCACTCGTCTTCGGCGATGACGCGGTTGAACACCGGACCGATGACGTCGTCGCGGCGGGCCCGGGCATAGAACAGGTCCACCACGGCGCGGATCATCGCGTCGTCGAGATCCGGCGGCACGAGGCGGCCGGTCGGATGCAGGCGCTGGTCCGGGGGGAAATCGCTCACGGCAAGACCGATCAGGTTGACTAGCCCCGCATGTAGGTGCTGCGCCGGGGGAGCGCCAGCGCACTGTTGTCGCGGGCGTTCAGCCGAGCCGCTTCTCCATGAAGATCGAGAGCGGGTCGGGGCTGTAGGGCGCGAAGGCGTCGCGCTCGAGATAGCCGGTGCGGCGGTAGAGGCCGAGGGCCTCGGTGTTATGGATGCCGGTTTCGAGGCGGATGGTGGCGATGCCGCTGGCGCGGGCGTGGGCTTCGAGAGCTGCAAGCAGCTTGCGGGAAAGCCCCTGGCCGCGGGCGGCGGGGGCGACCCACATGCGCTTGATCTCGGCCCAATCGCCATTGCCGGCGAGGGCGGCGGTGCCGACGGCCACGCCTGCGGCGTCCCGCGCCACGAGGAACAACACGTTCTGTGCGCGCAGGGCGTCGAGCGGCAGGTAGTGATTGCTTTCGGCGGGGTAGAGCGCGGCGCCATAGGCTTCGCCATCGGCGAGGAGGGCGAGAATCTCGGGCTGGCCGGGATCCTCGGGCTTGATGCTGAAATCGGTCATTTGAGGGCCTGTGGGGTTTTCAGCGCTTCCTAGCACAGGCAGGGCTGGAGGCTAGTGGCCCGGGAACAGCAGCGAGCGGTGGGTGGCGGCGCCGGTCATGGCACCATCGCCGACGGCGAGCGCCACCGAGCCGAAGGGGCGGGCCGCGTCGCCGCAGGCGAAGATGCCGGGGACGGTGGTCTGCTTCATCTCGTCATTGGCGATATAGGTGCCGGTGGGCATGGTGGCGATGTCGCAACCGAGCTGCTCGGCGAGTGGGGTCGAGGGGCTGGTGCGGGTGGCGGTGAAGAGGCCGGCCACCGGGACGATACGGCCGTCGGCGAGCTCGACATCGGCATTGGGGCCGACGAGGCGACGGATCGGAGCAGGCTCGATCCGGGTGCCGCGACGGGCGAGATCGGCGAGCTCCTCGTCGGTTGGCGGCGGGTTGCCATTGAGGAAATAGGTCGTCGGGCCCCAGTCGGGGAGCATCTGGGCGTGGTGAATGGAGAGGGGCGAGACCGAGAGGACGCCGATCGGGCCGTCGACCTCGTAGCCGTGGCAATAGGGGCAGTGGAAGACGCTCTTCCCCCAGCGTTCGGCGAGGCCCTCGACCGGGGGCAGCTCGTCGCGAATGCCGGGCGCAAGGATCAGGCGGCGGCCGGCGATGCTTTCCTCGTCGTTCACGGTGACGTGGAAGTTGTCGATGGCGCCGGTGGCAGCGGTGGCTTCGCCCTGGAACCAGGTGACGGTGGGATAGGCGAGGATCTGGGCGCGAGCGGCGGCGGCGATGGCGGCGGGATCGGCGCCATCCTGGGTGAGGAAGCCGTGCGAGTGGCTGGCGAAGCGGTTGCGGCGCTGGCCGGCATCGACGATGGCGACCTTGCGGCGGGCGCGGGCGAGCTGCAGCGCGGCGGAAAGGCCGGCATAGCTGCCGCCGATGACGATGGTATCGAACATGTCAGTGATCCTGGTGGTGGTGGCGGTGCGCGGCCATGCCGGCGCTGAAATCCGCGGCGAGGCGGGCGAGAGTGACGTCGCCGAGCCGGGCGATGAGCAGCGCCTCGGCATCGGCGAAAGCCGAACCGAGGGCACGATTGACCGATTGCTCGACGAGACAGCCCGGATGGGCGATGGGGATGCCCATGGCCATGAGCCGGGGGGCGCCGAGGGCATCGTAGATGTTGCGGAGGGTGATGGCATCGAGTGGACGGGCGAGTTCCCAGCCGCCGCCATGACCTTTTTCGGAGCGGACGAAACCGGCCTTGCGCAAGCCCGCCATGGTGCGGCGGACGACGACGGGGTTGGTGCTCATCATCTTGGCGAGGTCGGCGGAGGTGAGCGGGCCGCCATGATCGGCCATGTGCAGCAGCGCATGGAGAACGGCGGAGAGGCGATTGTCCTGTTTCATGCAACTCTAAATGTTACATGATAGAGCGAACGTCAAGGGGGTGAAAAAGCAAAAGCCCCGCGCGGTGGCGGGGCTTGTGATCAGGAGGGGACCTGAATGCGCGCTACTCAAGCATAGCTCTCGTGGCCTTCTCGGGGAAATCGGTCCACCGGACCGATTTTAGATCCCTCGGAGTCAGGCGACGCTGGACTCGATGTCGGAATCGTCCGGCTCGCGCAGGACGTAGCCGCGGCCCCAGACGGTTTCGATGTAGTTCTTGCCACCGGTGGCGACCGAGAGCTTCTTCCTGAGCTTGCAGATGAAGACGTCGATGATCTTCAGCTCGGGCTCGTCCATGCCGCCATAGAGGTGGTTGAGGAACATTTCCTTGGTGAGCGTGGTGCCTTTGCGGAGCGAGAGCAGCTCCAGCATCTGGTATTCCTTGCCGGTCAGATGCACGCGCTGGGTCTGCACTTCGACGGTCTTGGTGTCGAGGTTGACGGTCAGGTCGCCGGTCGAAATGACCGACTGCGCATGGCCCTTGGAACGGCGGACAATGGCGTGGATGCGGGCGACCAGTTCGTCCTTGTGGAACGGCTTTGTCATGTAGTCGTCGGCGCCGAAGCCGAGGCCGCGCACCTTGTCCTCGATGCCGGCGAGGCCGGAGAGGATGAGAATGGGGGTCTGTACCTTGGCGACACGCAGCGTGCGCAGCACTTCGTAACCCGACATGTCGGGAAGGTTCAGATCGAGCAGGATGATGTCGTAATCGTAGAGCTTGCCAAGGTCCACGCCTTCCTCACCGAGGTCGGTCGTATAGACATTGAAGCTTTCCGATTTGAGCATCAACTCGATGCTCTGCGCTGTCGCGCTATCGTCCTCGATCAAGAGTACACGCATGCCGTCGATCCCCTTAAGTCGTTCCTGCTGGAACCCGGCGAAGGGCTTTCGGCCTTCACCATTAACCGAACCCTACTGGATATGACCCAAACCTAACTGGAAAGAGTTAACAAAGTTTAATTCTGATCCGCAAGGTGCAAATGGGGTATGGTTGTCAATATATTAAGCCCTTGAAAATGAACGGAAAAACGGCCGTTGTGGACTTAATATTTTGGGTTAAGAAACCCCTCCACGCGACTCTGCTGACTCAGGGATTTCCAGGAATGGGCTGGGGAAAACGCTGCGACGAGGATCGCAAAGGACGCATGGGTCCGGGCTCAGCATTAACGCATTTTGCTTAACGTTCGGTTACCGTGGCCTAGAACCGATTCGGGACGCCGGAAACAGGCATGCAATCGCTTATCGCCGCCGTGGAGGGCATTGACGAGGTCGAAGTGTTCGGCCGCGTGCGCACGGTGCAGGGCCTGCTGATCGAGATCGTCGGCCCGGTGCGCGAGTTGCGGGTCGGCGGACGGGTCAGCATCGAGACCACGGGCGGCGGCCAGCTCGCGGCGGAAATCATCGGGTTTCGTGAGGGGCACGCCATGTGCCTGCCGTTCGGGCCGCTGACCGGGGTGCGGCTCGGCTGCCGGGCCGTATTCCAGCGCCATGACGGCATGGTGCAGCCGGCGGATAGCTGGCTGGGGCGGGTGATCGATGCCAATGCCAAGCCGATCGACGGCAAGGGGCCGCTGCTGACCGGGGCGCTGTCCTATCCCTTGCGGCAGCAGCCGCTGCCGGCGCATGAGCGGGCGCGGGTCGGCGAGCCGCTGGACCTGGGGGTGCGGACGCTCAACACCTTCACCACCATGTGCGAGGGCCAGCGCATGGGCATCTTTGCGGGGTCCGGTGTCGGCAAGTCGGTGCTGATGAGCATGCTGGCGCGCAATGCGCAGGTGGATGTGGCGATCATCGGGCTGATCGGCGAGCGCGGCCGCGAGGTGCAGGAGTTCGTCACCGATTATCTCGGCGAGGTCGGGCTGAAGCGGGCGATCGTGGTGGTCGCGACTTCGGACGAGGCGGCGCTGATGCGGCGGCAGGCGGCCTATCTGACGCTGGCGCTGGCCGAGTACTTTCGCGACCAGGGCCAGCGGGTGCTGGTGATGATGGACAGCCTGACGCGCTTTGCCATGGCGCAGCGCGAGATCGGTCTTGCCATCGGGGAGCCGCCGACGGCCAAGGGCTACCCGCCGACGGTGTTCAACGAGTTGCCACGGCTGCTGGAGCGCGCGGGGCCGGGGCTGGTCGGTTCGGGCTCCATTACCGGTCTGTTTACCGTTTTGGTGGAAGGTGACGATCACAATGAGCCCATAGCGGATGCCGTGCGCGGCATTCTCGATGGGCACATCGTGATGGAGCGCGGCATTGCCGAACGGGGAAGATACCCGGCGGTGAACGTGCTCCGGTCCATCTCGCGCACCATGCCGGGATGCGTGCCGGACGAGATCCGGCCGCTTCTGTCAAAGGCGCGGGAATTCATGTCGACCTTTGCCGACATGGAGGAACTGATCCGGCTGGGGGCTTACCGGAAGGGATCGGATCCAGGCGTGGACCGGGCCATCGCCATCCAACCGGCGCTGGAGTCGTTTCTGACCCAGCAACGGGAGGAAAGAACCTCGATCGCAGATGGCTACAATATGCTGGCGGCGATCGTGGAGAAGGCGGGGGCAGGGCCATGACCGTACCTGTGCTGACTTGAGTGTGTAAGGAGTACAAGTCGTGAAATCGCGCAGCGAGAGCCTGATCCGGCTCAAGAAGTTTCAGGTCGACGAGAAGCGGCGGCAGGTCACACAGATCGAGATGATGATTGCCGATTTCGAACGCATGGCGGGCGAACTCGACCAGCAGATCGAAATCGAGCAGACCAAGACCGGCATTTCCGACGTCGCGCACTTTGCCTATTCCACCTTCGCCAAGGCGGCCGCGTCGCGTCGCGACAACCTTCTCGCGTCGGCCAACGATATGAAGTCGCAGCTGGAAGTGGCGCAGGATGCGCTGGCCGAAGCGGTCGAGGACCTGAAGAAGGTCGAGCTGCTGGATCAGCGCGAGCACAGCCGGGAACTGGCCGAAGAGGCCAAGGCTGAGCAGTCCGAGTATGACGAGCTGGGCCGGCTGCGCCACAGCCGCAGATAGTCTTCTCCGACGATATTGCCGAGTTGCCAGAGCGCCGTTTCCTATTGGGAATGGCGCTTTTCGTTGGCGCCTAGCTCCGCTGAGAAACCAAGCTCGTTCGTTTCACCATCAGGTTGACACGCGCCGATGCAGCAGTCTGCGCTCCCTCCCCTTCGATGGGGAGGGACGGGGTGGGGTGAGCCCTCGCACCGGACGGAAGGGGCAGCACGAGCCGCACCCCCACCCTCATTCCCTCCCCACAAGGGGGAGGGAGGCGTTGGCTGCAAGCGCCCCAGCCTGCATCCGACATGGGGTGAAACGCGCTAGCGCCGCAGCAGGTCGCGCAGCGCCGGCGCAGCCCAGACCACGCAGATGGTCATCAGGGGCGTGAACAGGGCGCCCCAGTAGGTGTTGAACGGCTTGCCGATGACGGAGAAGGCGCAAACGAACAGCATCAGCACCAGGATGGCGCGCAGGTTGGGCAGTGCGGCCAGGGCGCCGAGGAGGCCGAGGGGCAGGAGCACGGCCGAAAGCCAGACGGGGGCGAGGGCGAAGAGACCGTTGAACTGGGCGGCACGGGCGAGAAAGCCGAGACCGCCGAACTGCAGCCAGCCCTCGGCATAGGCGAGGTCGTCGGGACCGAGGCGGGAGAGGATGGTCGCGGCATGCAGCGCATAGGCGGCCGCGAAGGCAGCGACGCCGATGAGCAGGACCACCAGTTCCCGCGGGCGATGGTCGCGCACGGCATAGAGCAGGGCGACGACAACGGCCGGTGCGGCAAGCTCGCGAACGAACAGGGCGAGCAGGGCGGCGGCGACGCCGAGCCAGCGCCAGTCGGCGGCATAGGCGGCGAAGGATAAGAGGATCAGAATGCCGGCTGCGACTTCGGCGAAGAGCACCGATTCCGGCGCGAGAAGGCCGGCAAGGCTAAGCGCGGCGAGGGTGGCGGCAATGCCGGTGCCCAGCGGTCCGAGCGTCGTCCGCCATTCGCTGGCGACCAGTGCTATGGCCCCGATGCCGAGCAGGCCGAGAAAAGCCTGCGCCCAGCCAAGGCCCGGTAGCAGGGCCAGGAAGGTTGGCCAGGCCGGGAAGCGCCAATTGAAGACCGATGCGGTGCCATAGCCATTGGCGCGGAGCACGTCGTGGGCGGCGTCGTAGTAGCCGGTGCCAGACTGCATGCGGGTGACGATCTCGGCATAGGTGGCGGCGTCGCCGTGCATTGGCGCCGCCTCGTCACCGGGCAGCGGCTGCGACTGGAAGGCGGCGATGAGCAGCCCGGCGGCAAAGAGCGGCACGGCCAGCAGCACCAGCAGCCTCGCGGCCCGCGGCAGGCGGGCCAGCCGGGTGGTGAGCGTTTCGGGGGACAGGGCATTATCCATAGGGGCAGTCTCGTCGGGCGCGGTTAAGATTATGTCCTGTCGGGTGCGGCGGCACGGAACTGCCACGCCTGCCGCAACGTTCGGTCGCACGCGTCAGGCCAGGGGTAAACATGAAGCTGTTTCAGTGCGACCATTGCGGGCAACTGCTGTATTTCGAGAATATCCGCTGTGAGCATTGCGGCCATCGCCTCGGCTATGAGCCGGAAGCGAACGCGTTGGTGTCGCTGGATGGTGGCCCGGTGGTGTGGACGGCGCCGGCGCTGGGCGGCGCGGCGTTCGTCTTCTGCAGCAATGCCAATCACGGCGCCTGCAACTGGCTGGTGCCGCATGCGCCGGGGGGTGACCCGTTCTGCCGGGCCTGCCGCCACAATGCGCTGGTGCCGCCCATCGACGATCCGGCGGACCTCGCGCGCTGGCAGGTGATCGAACGGGCCAAGAAGCGGCTGGTCTATTCTCTGCTGCGGCTCAGGCTGCCGCTGGCGACGCGCAACGAAGACCCGGTGCATGGTCTGGCTTTCGAGTTCCCGCGCGAGGATATTGCCCCCAATCCCGTGGTGACCGGGCACAGCAGCGGCACCATCACCATCGCTCTGCTCGAGGCCGACGACGCGGCGCGGGAGTATCGGCGGACGCAGCTCAACGAGCCCTATCGCACGCTGCTCGGGCATTTCCGGCACGAAATCGGGCACCACTACTGGGACATCCTCGTCGCCGGTAAACCGGACCATACGCGCTTCCGCGAGCTGTTCGGCGACGAGACCGCCGACTACAACGCAGGCTTACAGGCCCACTACGCCAGTGGACCGCCCGATGGCTGGCAGAAGGCGCATGTGTCGGCCTATGCGACGGCGCATCCCTGGGAGGATTTCGCCGAGACGTTTGCGCATTATCTGCACCTCGTCGACACCACCGAGATGGCGGCGGCCTTCGGCGTGCGCATGCGGCCGTCGGTGGACCAGAAGGGGGCGCTGGCGGCGAAGCTGGATTTCGACCCCTATGACGGTGGCGGGATCGCGGCGCTGATCGACAATTGGGTGCCGCTCGCTTCGCTGATCAACAACCTCAATCGCGCCGTGGGCCAGCCGGATGCCTATCCGTTCGTGCTCACCGAGCGGATCGTTGCGAAGCTTGGGTTCATCGCCGAACTGGTGCAGGCGGCCGGCGCGGTGCAGTGGACGGTGCCGGGGCCGGATGGCCCCGTGCCGATCAACCGGCCGAAAGGGTGAGGTGCCGGACTGGGCAACTCATTAGCTCGGCGGGTTGGCACTGCCGCCCTTCTCCTGAGGGGCGAGGGGGCGCTGGAGCCGCGAGTACGATAGAGACTTCAAGTGCTGGTGGAGTATCGCTAGCACTCGGGCAGGCTGACGCTGAGGCCGGCGAGGGAGGTTTCCTTGTAGCGGGAATCCATGTCGCGGCCGGTCTGGCGCATGGTTTCGATGCAGGCGTCGAGCGGGACGATGTGCTGGCCATCGCCGAGCAGCGCCAGTGAGGCGGCGGCGACGGCTTTCACCGCGCCCATGCCGTTGCGCTCGATGCAGGGGACCTGGACCAGCCCCCGGATCGGATCGCAGGTCATGCCGAGATGGTGCTCAAGGGCAATCTCGGCGGCGTTCTCGATCTGCTCGCTGGTGCCGCCGAGCACGGCGCAGAGCGCGGCGGCGGCCATGGCCGAGGCCGAGCCGACCTCGCCCTGGCAGCCGACCTCGGCGCCCGAGATCGAGGCGTTGGCCTTGATCAGGCCGCCGATGGCGGCGGCGGTCAGCAGCATGTCGGGCACGCGGTCGGTTGAGGCGCCGGGGACGAGGTCGAGATAGTAGCGGATCACCGCGGGGATGACGCCGGCGGCGCCATTGGTGGGTGCGGTGACGACCTGGCCGCCATCGGCGTTTTCCTCGTTTACCGCCATCGCGTAGGCCGAGAGCCAATCGACGGCGGAATGGAGTGGCACGGAGTTGCCGGGGGCACTGAGGCGCAGCCGGTTCTCGATGCCGGCGGCGCGGCGCCGGACATTGAGCCCGCCGGGGAGAGTGCCGCCGGTGGCAAGGCCGCGGTCGATGCAGCGGTTCATCACATCCCAGATGGCCATGAGGCGGGCATCCAGAAGCGGGCCGGGGTTGGCGAGCGCCTCGTTGTGGCGCTTCATTTCTGCGATGGAGAGGCCGCTTTTGGCCGACATCGCGAGCATCTGGCCGGCAGTGGCGAAGGGGAAGGGCACATCGGAGGGGGCCGTGCTGCCGAGTGTATCGGCGGCGAGTTCGGCTTCCGAGAGAACGAAGCCGCCGCCGACGGAATAGTAGATCTCGGAGAGCAGGTCCGGATCGCCGCGCAGCAGGCGGAACTGCATGCCGTTGGGGTGGCCGGGCAGGCTCTTGCCGCGTTCGGCGATGATGGCATGCGCCGGGTCGAGCAGGATGCGGCGGCCGCCGATGATGGTGGTTTTCCGCTCGGCCAAGGCGGTGAGTTCGGCGGTAGCGGCGTCGCGGTCATAGGTTTCGGGCGCCATGCCGAGGAGGCCGCAGAGCACGGCTCGGTGGGTGCCGTGGCCCTCGCCGGTATAGGCGAGAGAGCCATAGAGCCGGCACTCGATGCCGGCGCCGCTCGCCGACGGCATGGCGGCGACGAGATCGCGGAAGCGCTTGGCAGCCAGCATCGGTCCCATAGTATGGGAAGATGAGGGGCCGACGCTGACCTTGAAGATATCGAAGACCGACAGGAACATGCCGCAGTCTTGGCCCGGCTTGCGCCGAGGTCAAGCGGGCAACCGGGGAGGGTGCTGGTGGGTGATGGGTTGAAGCGGGACGCACCGACGCTGTTGTTCGTGCCGGTGTTCTCGCCGCTCGGCAATCTGGCCTTTGCGCTCAGGCGCGAGGTGTTCGTGATCGAGCAGCAGATCCCAGAGGCCGAGGAGTTCGACGCCCATGACCTCACCGCGCGGCACCTCGTGGCGCTGTCGGCCGGGCATGTCGCGGGTACGCTGCGGCTGATCGCGGAGGCCGAGACGGTGCGCATCGGGCGGGTGGCGGTGGGGCAGGCGTTTCGCGGGCGCGGCATTGCGGCGGCAATGATGCGCCACGTGATGCAGCACGAAGCCGCCGAGGGGCGGACGCGGTTCCGCCTCGACGCCCAGGTCGACAAGGTGGGGTTCTACGAGCGGCTGGGCTTTAAGGCCGAGGGCGCGCCGTTCGACGATGGCTCGGGCATCATGCACCTCGCCATGCAGTGCGGTTAGGGCCGTCGCGGAGCGCGTCTCACGGCGGATAGAACTCGACGAAGCGCAACCGATGCGGCTTTGGGGTCGTCGCGGCGAGGCAGAGCTCGCCGAACGGCGTCCGCAGCGGGGCATCTTCCCGAAACTCGACGAAGAAGCAGACCCGGATGTCGCCGATCAGCTCGGGAGCATCACCGGGGGCGGCCGCAACGCCGCCGTGCAGTGCACGGGTGCCGCTGCCGTCGAGAAGGTGCAAATCGTGCACCGGCACCGTGTCGCCGTTGCCGGTGCACAAGCTCGTCAAATCAAGTGGTTGTTCCAAATCATAAAAAGCGACTTCTACCAGGCGCCAGGGGTCTCTGCCGAACCCGTAGCACCCGATCAATCTCATCTGTGATGACACCTGCTGCCTCAAAACTATCGCCCGCCCGGCGACTATAACGAGACCACCTTAGGACAAGCGCCGTTATGGCGGCGTTTACCGGTTAACCCGTAGCGGGCTGGTCCTCCCCGGATTATCCGCTAGGCTCAGCGATGCAGGGGATTGCGCGCTACGACGATCCCGGAAAAATCCAGAGAACCCGCCCGGGAGGCGGAAAAGGCCGGTCCCCTCGGGGCCGGCCTTTTGTCTGTGCGGCGCGCCGGCGCGGGGGCGCGGCAGCCCGATTGTTCCGATGGCGGGCGGAACCCTCGGGACGCTCAGAAGTTATTGAAGCACCGGCCGTACGGCACGCCACGGGAAAGCGATGTGCCGCACGGCCTTGTTCATGGAAGCCACGAACGAAGGAATTCTACTATGATTAAGCGCATCATGACCACTACCGCCCTGATCACACTGTTTGCATCGGGTGCGATCGCTCAGGACGCTACTCCGACGACCGAAGCGCCTGCCATGGAAGCCCCGGCGACCGAGGCTCCTGCGATGGACGCGCCGGCGGCTGACGCCCCGGCCATGGATGCTCCCGTCGCGACGACCACTGTCGAGTCGACCACGACCACGGGCATTCTCGCCACCGGCTACACCATTGTCGATGAAGACAATCTTGCCACCGAGATCATGGGCAAGCAGGTCTATTCGTCTGCTGCCTCCGATGCCGAGCATATCGGCGACGTCAACAACTTCGTGATTGGCGATGACGGCCAGATCAACGCCGTGATCATCGGCGTCGGCGGGTTCCTCGGCATTGGCGTCAAGGACGTTGCCGTGAACTTCTCGGAACTCGAGTGGGTGACTGCCGAGGATGGCTCGGAGCGGTTCGTGCTGCCGACCACCAAGGAAGCCCTTGAGGCGGCTCCGACCTTCGAGACGCGCGATAGCGCCGCGCCGATGGACGGCTCCACGGTTCCGGCGGACAACACGATGGCTCCGGCCGACCCGGCTGTCGATCCGGCCGCTCCGGCGACGACCACCAACTAAGCCTGCGCTTCAGGCACACGAGAAGGCCCGCTTCGGCGGGCCTTTTTTGTTGCTCTAGATTTGTCGCGCTTCCTAACAGGAAGACCGTTGCAGCTATTCCTGAAAGCGCTCTAGACGCTGCCGATGGTCTTGAGGCGGACGCGGGGGTGGACCTCGTTCTGGCTCATCACCACGGTCTGCGGGCGGAAGCGCTCGATGATGGCGCGGACATGCGGGCGGATCGAGGGCGAGGTGATCAGCACCGGGATCTCGCCTTGCTGGGCGGCGCTTTCGAAGCTCTTCTGCACGGCGACGATGAACTGCTGCAGCCGTGACGGCACCATGGCGAGGTGACGATCCGGTCCGTCGCCGACCATAGCGTCGGCGAAGTCGCGCTCCCATTGCGGCGAGAGAGTGACGAGCGGCAGGTTGCCGTCGGGCCCGAGATTGGCGCCGCAGATCTGGCGGGCAAGGCGGCTGCGGACGTGCTCGGCGACGGCCTGCGGGGTGCGGCCGGGGCCGGCGACTTCGGCAATGCCCTCGAGGATGGTCGGCAGGTCGCGGATGGAGATGCGTTCGGTGAGCAACGTCTGCAGCACGCGCTGCACGCCCGAGACGGTGATCTGGCCGGGGACGAGGTCTTCGACCAGCTTCTGCTGTTCCTTGGGCAGACCCGAGAGCAGGGACTGGACGTTGGCGTAGCTCAGCAGTTCCGAAACGTTGGACTTCAGCACTTCGGTGAGGTGGGTGGAGATCACCGTCGAAGGGTCGATGATCGAGTAGCCCAGCAGTTCCGCCTCATCGCGCAGCGCCGGTTCGATCCAGGTGGCGGGGAGGCCGAAGGTCGGCTCGGTGGTGTGGATGCCGGGCAGCTTGATCTGGCCGCCCATCGGATCCATCACCATGAACTGGCTGGCGAAGATGCGGCCCTGGCCGGCTTCGACTTCCTTGATGCGGACGCGATACTCGTTGGGTTCGAGCTGCATGTTGTCGAGGATGCGGACCGGCGGCATGACGAAGCCGAGATCGGTCGCGAGCTGGCGGCGCAGCGCCTTGATCTGCTCGGTCAACCGGTCGGTGCCGCTGTCGTCTTCCTTGACGAGGCTGAGCAGGCCATAGCCGAGCTCGAGCTTCAGCTCATCGATCCGCAAGGTTTCGCTGATCGGCGCCTCTTCACGCTGGCCGGGGGCGGCGGCCTGCGGCTGGGCGAGGGCAGTGGCGAGGGCCTCGCTTTCGGCGGTCGCCTTGTTCTTCTTGCCGGACTTGTAGGCGAGCCAGCCCGCACCGATCGAGAGCGCGAGGAAGGGCAGCACCGGCATGCCTGGGAGGAAGGCCAGCGCGCCGACGACGGCCGACGACATGCCGAGCGCCTTGGGGTAGCCGGTGAACTGGGCGACCAGAGCCTTGTCGGCCGAGCCGATGACGCCGGTTTTCGAGACGAGGATACCGGCGGCGGTGGAGACGATCAGCGCGGGGATCTGGCTGACGAGGCCGTCGCCGACGGTGAGCAGCGTGTAGTTGTTGCCCGCTTCCTGAAAGCTCAGACCTTCCTGCATCATGCCGATGACCATGCCGGCGATGATGTTGATGAAGGTGATGAGGAGGCCGGCGATGGCGTCGCCACGGACGAACTTGGAGGCACCGTCCATATTGCCGAAAAAGGCGCTTTCGCCTTCGAGGTTCTGACGGCGCTTCTTGGCGGTGGCTTCATCGATGAGACCGGCCGACAGATCGGCGTCGATGGCCATCTGCTTGCCGGGCATGGCGTCGAGGTTGAAGCGCGCCGCGACTTCGGCGATGCGGCCCGAACCTTTGGTGATGACGATGAAGTTGACGATCACCAGGATGGCGAAGACCACCACGCCGATGATGAAATTGCCGCGCATGACGAAGCTGCCGAAGGCCTCGATGACGTGACCGGCGGCATCGGTGCCGCTGTGACCCTCCGAGAGGATCAGGCGGGTGGTGGCGAGGTTGAGCGCCAGCCGCAGCATGGTGGCGATCAGGAGCACGGTGGGGAAGGCGGAGAACTCGAGCGGCGTCTGGATGAACAGCGCCGTCATCAGGATCAACACCGAGAAGACGATCGAGATGGCGAGCAGACCATCCAGCAGCACCGGCGGCAGCGGCAGGATCAGGACAATGATGATGCCCATGATGCCGATCGCGAGCGCGATATCGGAGCCACCCAGCGTCTGCCGCAGTTCGGCAATGGTGGGGAAGCGGAAGCCGGAGCCCGGGGTTGGGGCGGATAGGTCAGCCATGGGTGGTCACTTCGCCCTGTGTCGGATCATGCGGCCGTGCTGCGCTGCTCGCCGGGCGCCGCCACGGGGATGCCTTCCTCGGCATACTGGTTGAGCTTGTTGCGCAGCGTGCGGATCGAAATGCCGAGGATGTTGGCGGCATGGGTGCGGTTGCCGAGCACGTGGTCGAGCGTGTCGAGGATCAGCTCGCGCTCGACCTCCGCGACGGTGCGGCCGACCATGGCGCGCGAGATGGTTTCGGCGGTCTGGGCGGCGTTGCGGGCCACCGAAGCCATGGCGGCGACTTCGCCGAGGCCGGTGCCGTCGGGCATGGAAATGGCATCGACGCCGATGACTTCGCCGCCCGAGAGCAGCACGGCGCGGTGCAGGGTATTTTCGAGTTCGCGGACGTTGCCGGGCCATGGCGCCTTGAGCAGGGCGTCGCGGGCCTCGGGGGCGAGGACGCGGCGGCCGAGGCCGTTGGCCTTGGTGTATTTCTCGACAAAATGGTCGGCGAGGGCGAGCGTGTCGGCCGGGCGGTCGCGGAGCGGCGGCAGCTTGAGATTGACGACGTTGAGCCGGAACAGCAGGTCTTCGCGGAAGCTGCCTTCCTTCACCGCCTCGGCGAGATTGCGGTTCGATGTGGCGATGATGCGGATGTCGACCGGGACCGGCTTGGTGCCGCCGACGCGGTCGATCAGGCGCTCCTGGATGGCCCGCAACAACTTCGCCTGCAGGCGCACGTCCATCTCGCTGATTTCGTCGAGGAGCAAGGTGCCGCCGGAAGCTTCCTCGAACTTGCCGATGCGCCGGGCGATGGCGCCGGTGAAGGCGCCTTTCTCGTGGCCGAACAGTTCGGATTCGAGCAGCTGCTCGGGAATGGCGGCGCAGTTGACCGAGATGAAGGCACGGCTGGCGCGGCGCGAGCGGGCGTGAAGGAACTTCGCCATCACTTCCTTGCCGGTGCCGCTTTCGCCGGTGATCAGCACAGAGGCATCGGAGGGCGCGACCTGCTCGGCGAGCTTGACGACGCGGGCCATGGCTGGGTCGCGATAGAGCATGTCGCTCGACTCGCGCACCACCGCGGCAATGATCGCGGCGATCAGTTCGGCATCGGGCGGCAGCGGGATATATTCCTTGGCGCCGGCGCGGATAGCGCTTACGGCGGCCGCGGCGTTGCTCTCGGTGCCGCAGGCGACGACCGGCAGCACGATGCGCTCGGCTTCCAGCGCGGCGATCAGCCCGGCAATGTCCATCATCACGTCGACGAGCAGCAGATCGGCGCCGCGGCCGGCCCGCAGCGTGGCGAGAGCGATCTCGACAGAGGGCGCGTGCGCCACCTTGGCGCCGCCTTCCATGGCGAGCTTGGTGGCGGTGGAGAGCTGGCCCTCGAGGGCGCCAACGATCAACAGTCTCATAGGATGCTCCTCACGCGGCCTTGATGATTTCGGTCATGGTGACACCGAGCCGGCTCTCGACCAGCACGATCTCCCCGCGCGCCACCAGGCGGTCGTTCACATAGATTTCGACGGCTTCGCCGACCTGACGGTCGAGCTCGACGACGGTGCCCACGTCCATGCGCAGCAGCTCGGCTACGGGAACGCGGGTGCGCCCTAGTACGACCGAGATGCGGACCGGCACGTCGAAGACGGCTTCGAGATCGCCTGCGGTCTTCTCGCCATATTGCGGGGTGCCGTCGCGCCCCGACGCCGTCATTTCCTCAAAGGCGATCCCGCCGTCCAGCTCGGTGCTCATGGCGTGTCAGTCTCCCTGGCGGCGGGGGCGATGCCGCGTGCCGCGAAATAGTTGGCCACGGCCGCGTCGATGCGGGCCGAAATGGCGTTGATGTCACGCACGATGCCGCCATCGGCCCACTCGATGCGGGCATCGCCAAGCGCAAGCTCGGGCTCGCCCAGAACCACGAGCCGGCCCGTGAAGCCGGAGGTCTGGATGCGCGCCGTCGCCATGTCGCGCACTGCCTCGGCCAGTTCCGGGTGGCAGCGGACGACGAGATGCGGCACGCCGTCGAGCGTCGACAGACATTCGGTCAGCAGCGCTTCGATTTCGGCCACCGGCTCGCGGGCAATCAGGCCACCAGCCAGCCGCCGCGCGCTGACCAGCGCGAGTTTGACACCGTCGGCGACGGTCTGCTTGAGCGCATCGTCGGAGGCGGCGGCCATCGCCGCCGCCTGGTCGGCAAGGCGATCGGCGGCTGCGGCAAGCTGTTTGGCGGCGCGAGCGGCGGCACCACGCTCGCCTTCGGCGATGCCGGCGGCCCGCGCCTCCTCGCGCGCGGCCGCGATCAGGCCGGCCATGGCGCTCTCGCTGATCACCGCACTGTGGTTGCGGGGGGTGCCGAGATCGAGATCGAAGTTGAAGCGCGCGGGGCTGGCCATCAGAGGATCATCTCCTCATCCGCCTTGCCCTTGGCGATGACGATCTCGCCGCGGGCGGCAAGGTCCTTGGCGGTCGAGACCATCCGGCCCTGGGACTCGTCGACATCCTTCAGGCGCACCGGGCCCATGGCCTCCATGTCGTCCTTCAGCATCTTGCCGGCACGGGCCGACATGTTCTTGAAGAAGGTGTCCTTGACCTGATCGTTGGCGCCCTTGAGGGCGAGGGCGAGATCCTTCTTGTCGAGCTTCTGCACCAGCACCTGGATGGCGGCGCCTTCGAGCTTGGCGAGATCCTCGAAGGTGAACATCAGCGATTTGATGCGCTCGGCCGCCTCGCGGTCGCGTTCTTCGAGGGTGGTGATAAAGCGCGCCTCGGTCTGGCGATCGAAGGAGTTGAAGATCTCGGCCATCTGTTCGTGGCTGTCACGGCGCTTGGTGGTCGACAGGGTCGACATGAATTCGGTGCGCAGCGTGCTCTCGATCTTTTCGAGGATTTCCTTCTGCACCGGCTCGAGCCCGAGCATGCGCTGCACCACGTCCATGGCCAGTTCCTCGGGGAGGAAGGCGAGCACCTTGCTGGCGTGATCCGAGGCGATCTTGGAGAGCACCACGGCGATGGTCTGCGGGTATTCGTTCTTCAAATAGTTGGCGAGCACGTCCTCCTGCACGTTGCTCAGCTTTTCCCACATGTTGCGGCCGGCCGGCCCGCGGATTTCCTCCATGATGGCATCGACGCGCTCGGGCGGCAGGAAGCTCATCAGGAGGCGCTGCGTGGAGTCCGAATTGCCCGCGATCGTGCCGTTGGAAGAGATGGTGGTGACGAATTCAACCAGCAGGCTGTCGAGCATTTCCTGGGTGATCGGCCCCAGCCGGACCATGGCCCGCGACAGGGTGCGGATCTCCATCTCGTCGAGTTCCTGGAGGATCGGCTTGCCGAAATCGGGGCCGAGCGCCAGCAGCAGCACGGCCGCCTTCTCGTCCCCGGTCAGGTTGCGCTGTGCCGCGTCCCGGCCGACGACGAGCTGCTTGCTCGCCATTGTGCCTTGTGCGGAGGGGATCGCGAGGTCCTGAGCAGCGGCCATTCAGCGATGCTCCGTCACGATGGGTTGGTCAGCCAATCGCGAACGATCAGGGCTGCCTGCTTAGGGTTTTCGTCGACGAGTTCACCGACGGTCTTGAGGGTGCGCGCCTGGGCCTCGCCCATGGACTTGGCGCTGTTCATCCAGGCGGGGACGCGCTCGGCAGGGGCTTCGCCCTCAGGCGAGCCGCCCTGATATTGCGACATCGGTGCGCCGCTGAACGGAATGCCCAGCTCGCCCGGTGCGCCGGGGTTGATCTCGGCGCTGCTTGGCAGGGCCAGCGGCGGCTTTTCCGGGGTCAACACGCGCTTGAGCAACGGGCGGAGGACGAAGAACACCAGCGCCAGGGCGATCAGCAGGGTGACGGCCATTTCCGCGGCGGACATCAGGTCGTCGCGGGTGAAGTCGAAGAGGCCGGCTTCGGCGGTGCCTTCGGTGGTGAGCCCCGGCCGTTCGGCGAACTGCAGGTTGGCGACCTGGACCTGATCGCCGCGGGCCTCGTCGAAGCCGACGGCCGAACGGACGAGGGCGGTCAGCTGGTCGAGCTGGGCCTGATCGCGCGGCGCATAGGTGGCATTGCCATTGGCGTCGGTGGTGTAGACGCCGTCGACGACGACCGCGATGGAGAGTCGCTTGATGGTGCCGCCCTCGACCATTTCAGTCTGGGTGGTCTTGGAGATCTCGTAATTGGTGGTTTCCTCGGTGGTCGAGGCCTGTTCGGAGGTGCCGCCGGCACCCTGATTGGCGCTGGCGCCAGGCAGTTCGGTGGAGACGGAAACCTGGCCGCTATCGGCAGCGCCCTGGGCGCTGTTGGCGAGTTCGCGCGTCTGGGTGGAGCGGACCACCTGTCCATTGGGATCGAACGTCTCGGAAGTGCGGGTCAGCCGGCTGGTGTCGAGCTCGGCGCTGACCTCGACACGGGCGCGGCCGGCACCGACGATATTGGCGAGCAGATCCTCGACCCGGGTCCGCAGCCGGTTCTCGACGGCGAGCGTCCGCTCCTCGGCCTCGCCGGCGAGCACGGAGTCCTCGCCATTGCCGGCGCCGGATGCGAGCAGGCGCCCGGTGTCGTCGACGACGGAGACGCGGGTGGGCGTCAGCCCTTCGATGGCCGAGGCGGTGAGGTGCTGGATGGCACGGATTTCGCCGGCCGACAGCTCGCCGCGCACAGAAAGGACGATGGAAGCGGTGGGGCTCTTTTCCTCGCGGCTGAACAGCGGCCGCTCAGGGAGGACGAGGTGGACGCGGGCGCTCTTGATGCGGGCCAGCGAGGAAATGGTGCGTGCCAGCTCGCCCTCGAGCGCGCGGACATTGTTGATGTTCTGCACGAAGCTGGTGGCGCCCAGACTCGACTGCTGGTCGAAGATCTCGTAACCGACCTGGCCGCGCGAGGGCAGGCCATCCTGGGCCAGCGTCATGCGGATCTGGGTGATCTGGTCTCGCGGCACGAGAATGGAGTCGCCTTCGCCCCGCAATTCGTAGGGGACGTTCTGCGATTGCAACTCGCTGACGATGGCGGCCGAATCCTCGAAGGTGAGGCCGGTATAGAGCGGTGCCATGGAGGGCGTGGCGGCCCGCATCATCAGAAAGGCAAAAAAGCCCAGCATCAGGACCGCAATCGTGGCCATGGCGGCAACCCGCGCCAGCCCTAGGCGGTTGAAGAACTGAAGCACACCGTCCACGCCGTTACCCGCACCTGTCTTGCGGCGCGACCTAACGCACCGAGCCCATAGGCAAAAATTACCCAGCTGATGGTAAACAAGTGATTAACTCTCGGATGCAGAATGCGAAAACCGGCACGAATTGCCGGGAAAGGTGAACCGATCATGAATGCAGGCGAGCTGAGAATCCTGGGGCGCACGACCTCGATCAACGTCCGCAAGGTGCTGTGGACCGCCGACCTGATCGGCATCAGCTATGAGAACGAGGCATGGGGGCTGCCGGTGCGTGACCCCAATGTGCCGGAGTTCCTGGCGCTCAATCCCAACGGGCAGGTGCCGGTGATCGTGGATGGCGAGTATGTGCTGTGGGAGAGCAACGCCATCATGCGCTATCTCGCCGAAAGCCGGCGCAGCGGGTTGTGGCCGGTCGATGCCAGGGAGCGCGGGCGGGTCGACCAGTGGCTGACCTGGCAGATCAGCGAACTCAACCCTGCCTGGGTCTATGCGCATCACGCCTTGTCGCGGCGGAACCCGGCCTACAACGATCCCGACCGTATCGCGCAATCGATCAGGAGCTGGAACCGGGCGATGACGCTCCTCGAGCGGCACCTCGAGCAGACGCGGGGCTTTGTCGCCAATGGGCGGATCAGTCTCGCCGATATCGTGATTGCGCTTTCCAGCCATCGCTGGCTGCTGGCGGGTTTCGAAAAGCCGGAACTGCCTGCGGTGGCCGCGCACCATGCCATGATGCAGGATACGGAAGCCGGATCACGCTACCTGCGCGCAGATGTGCCGTAGATGTTCGGTTGAAATACCGAGGCCCGCCAGGAGGTTCCGGGCGGGCCTTGATGTCGGATCGCAATGACTTGAAGTATCGAGTCAATCCGAGGCGAAGTCTCAGCCTTCGCGGTAGTGCTGGATCCAGGTCGTGCGCAAACCGGCAAGACCATGCTTGTCGATGGCTGCCTGCCAGTTGAGAAACTCGTCAACCGACAGCGTGTAGCGTTGGCAAGCCTCCTCTAGGCTCAGCAGGCCGCCGCGGACGGCAGCAACCACTTCCGCCTTGCGGCGGATGACCCATCGACGGGTATTTTTCGGAGGGAGGTCCGCTATTGTCAACGGACTGCCGTCCGGCCCAATAACGTACTTCACGCGGGGACGCATTTGAACGGTCATCGTACTCACTTACTCAACCTGACCACTCGTCAACCCTAGGGCATCGCGCTTAAAATTCGCCTAAGACATCGCTTACAATGCGTTAAAACACGGATGCTTCCGGCTTGAGGCGCGTTAACCCGCAACGCATAGCGGCGCGGGTTCATCACTGAAATCAGGACGTTGCGACAGATGGCCAAAGACTACCCTGCGCTCACCGGGCATCTTGCCGATTTCATCGCGCGCCAGCACATCTTCTTTGTCGCCTCGGCGGCGCCGGGCAGCCGGGTGAACATTTCGCCGCGCTCGACCGACATGTTCCGCGTGCTGGGCGACAATGCCGCCTGCTATCTCGACCGCACCGGCAGCGGCAACGAGACCTCGGCACATCTGTTGGCCGATGGGCGGATGACGGTGATGTTCTGCGCGGTGGAGGGGTCGCCGCTGATCCTGAGACTCTATGGCCGCGGCCGGGTGATCGCCCGTTCGAGCCCGGAATATGCCGAGCTGCTGGCCAGCCAGTTCGGTGGCGAGGAGCCGCTGGGGGCGAGGCAGATCATCAGGATCGATTTCGACCTGGTGAAGACGTCATGCGGCTATGGCGTGCCGTTGATGGACTATCAGGGCGAGCGCGACACGATGGATCGCTGGGCCGAGGCCAAGGGGCCCGACGGGATCGTCGCCTATCGGCAGGACAAGAACCTCGTCAGCATGGATGGGTTGCCGACGGGGTTTGTCGAATAGGGCTCAGCTCTCGGACGTTTCTTCCGGCGACGTCGTCTCGGCGGTCTTGGCGCGCACCGACAGCACGGCGGAGAGATTCACCCGGGCATTGCCGACGATCAGCACCGGTTCGGAGCCGCTGAAATCGACGCCGGTGACCTCGCCGGTCATTTCGGTGGCGACGGGGACGAGTTTGCCCTCCTTGTTGCGGGCCTCGATGGTGACCGAATAGGAGCCGTCGGGCCGCTGCTTGCCATCGGTGCCCTTGCCGTCCCAGGTGAAGACGCTCTCGCCCTGGTTGACGCTGCCGGTCTTGGAGTAGACGACATTGCCGTTGGCATCGCGCACGGTGGCGGTGATGTCGGCGGCCTCGTCGACAGCGAAATGCCAGACGGCGGCGCCGTCGACCATTTCGGTCTTCGAGCCCGATGCGGTCACCACCTTGCCGACATAGCTGACCGCCTGGGCGCTGTTGGCGGTCTGGGTCGACAGCACCATGGCCTCGAGGAACTCGTTGGTCTTGAGCTGCTGCTCGACGCCGGAGAACTGCACAAGCTGCTGGGTGAAGGCGTTGGTATCGAGCGGATCCAGCGGGTTCTGATTTTTCAGCTGGGTCGTCAGGATCTGCAGGAACGTGTCGAAGTTGTCCGCCATGGTGGTGCGGGTACTGGTGAGCGAACTGCTCCCCGATGCGCTAACGCCGGATACGGCCATCATGGCCTCCTGGAATAAAGGCCATCATGGCCTTCTAGACGAAAAGATTGAGGGCGCCGGATGCGGCACTCCCGCGGTAAACTTCGGTGATGGGGTCGGGCGCGCGGTCGCCAGCGGGCAGATTGCCCGTCCCGCGACCGCCCTGGTTGTTGTTCTGTCCCTGATTGGAGCCGTCGCCGCCGAAAGGGTTCTGGCGCAGGGAAAACTCGAGATTGGTGCGGCTCGAGTCGAGCCCGGCCTGCTGCAGCGCCTGCTGCAGGGCGCGCTGGTCGCGCTGCATCAGATCGAGCGTTTCGGGGCGGTCGACGACCATCCGGGCGCTGACATTGCCGGAGCGGTCCACGTCCAGCTGCACGTCGATGCGGCCCAGTTCGGCTGGGTCGAGCCGGATCTGGAAGCGGGAATTGCCGGCCTGAACCTGCCGCACAATTTCGAAGGCCACCTGTGGCAGCGGGATAGGGGTGCTGGGCTGCTGATAGGCGGCCTGAACGGCGCGAACAGCAACTGGCGGTGTCGCGGGCGCCTGCTGCGCGGAGGCGGACGATGCCGGTGACTGGGCCGTTTCGACAGGCTTGTCGGCGACAGGTTCCGCAGGTGAGTCCGTCGGTGCGGCCGGCTTCGCAGCCGGAGCCGGGGCGTCATTGCGGATGCTGCCGCTCGATGCCGGGGTCGTGTCGATATCGGCGCTGATCGGGGCGTTTTGAACCGGGGCCGGAGCTTTCGCGGCGGCGTCGGTCTGGCTGCCCAACGGCCCCGCGGTCTTGTCGTCTGGTGCGGGCAGATCGAGGCGGGGTGCCGTGAAGGCGGATGCGGGCGCAGGGCGCTGCGACTGGCGGGGCCGCGTCGCCTGTTCGATCAGGCTCGCGAGTTCCGGTGTCGACTCGCCGGCAGCGTCGGTGGTGGCCTGCTCAAGTGACGCCAGCACCTTGTCGGGCAGGGTGGGAAGCGACTTTGCGAGCGTTTCCAGCTTCTCGGCCAATTGCGGGTTGGTGGTCGCCATAGACTTGGCCGTGTCGTCGAGCAGCTGTGCGAGCCGCTCGACGAGGGGCGGGCGGGTCGCTTCGCCGACTGGTTTTTCGGTGCCATCGGGTTTGGGCGCGGCCGCAGCGGCGGGCGCCGGCGCGTCTGGCGCATCCTCCTCCAACGGAAGCGTTGGATCGGTCGCAACGGCCGGGGCTACTGGGGTGGCGGGCAGCGGCGCCTCGTCCGATGGCTTGCTGCTGCCGGTGAGCGCGGCGGTCAATTCGCCGACCACTTCGCTGAACGCTTCGCCCGTGGTGGGCTCCGGCGCCGGCGTGGGCAGCGGAGTGCCGATCAGCGCGAGCAGCGCATCGACTGCAGCCTCGAGCTTTCCCTCTCCCGGCGTCGCGGTCCCGTCGGTCTTGCCGGTTTCAGTGGGGTCGCCTGCGATGGCCGCGAGCGTCTCGACGAGGCTGCCGACCGCGCTGACGAAAGTGTCTGGATCGATCGGGGTGTCCGACGCCGTCTCGATGTCCGCCAGCAGATCGTCGAGGCCGGACAGGTCGATGCCGAGTCTTCCCGCCGTGGCAGCGAGTGCCGTCTGCAGGTCTTCGGGCAGGTGCCTGGTGGCCTCGGTCAGCCCGGTCAGCGCGGGTGTTGCGGCGTTGGGCAGGGTGATATCTGTCGGACTGTTGCCGGCGCCAGGAGCGAGCAGGGCGAGCAGCGACGCGAACAGCCCGCCTGCACCAGCCGATTGGCCGGCGTCGCCCGTCGCCGTCGCGGTCGCCGCTGGGGCGCCGGTCACCGGCACCGTTGCCGGTGCAAATCCCACTGTCATCGCTGCAGTCACAGCATCGTCCCGGGAACGCAATTGTCCATGCCCCGACATGCAAGCGTCGTGCCGAAAGGATAGTGCTTTCAGATCAGCCGCTTAGTCCGTCCGGTCACCGGGGCGGGCGGCAGTTCTTGGCCGTTCCACGGCAAAATCTGCCGGGCATCGCGGCAAGGGGGTTAGCCGAGCGTAGGTGCCATCAAGATCGAACGGTCAACTTCGTCGCGTTCGGCGCTCGCGAGCGCAGCGAATATCGCTGTGCGATCGTCGAAACAGTGAATTCCCAGCCGGTGTTGCCGACCGATGCCCTGCGGCCACGCGGACGGGATCGGGTCTGCGAGCCGGGTCGACCAGCCAAAATCGATCAGGTAAAGACGCCCGTCGCACACCACCAGATTGTCACACTTGATGTCATTGTGGGCGCAGTCCGCAGCGGCGAGTGCCATGAGGATGCGTTCGGCCTGGGCTGGCCAGTCCAAAGGCAGGTTGTAGCGCCGAACGGGCTCGCCCACATAACCCAGCGTGAGTGAAGTCTCTGACGCGGCAAGCAGCGGCGGTGCGATGTCCGCCGAGCGGAGCACCTCCAGCCAGTTCGCCTCGCGCGCGAGGATGCCGAACTCGGCAAACATTCCGATCCGCTTGTCCACCGTGTTGTTGTCGAGGTCAATACAGATGTGGCTGATGGATTGCTGGTTGAACAGCACCTCGTAAACCGTGCCGCTGACGGCATCGTTCAATTGCGCAGTTTTTGAGGGGACAAGGCAGGGAGGATGTGGGTCGCGCGGGAGAATTGCGGCAACAGATCCTGCTTCAACGGTTAGCAGATAGTCGACGAGCTTCTGGGGCAAAGCGTCGCTCAAGATGCTTGCTCTGGCTGATGCGCGGCACGCAACAGAGTGGAAGAAATGCCCGGGGTGCACGGCAGATAGTGTAGCTGAACGCCGCGGTACCCACGCACTTGCTCAAACCGGGGATGATTCAGCCAGTCGTCGCCAACGACGAGGTGCGAGATCCCGAAACGTTCGATGTCGAACTCCTTCTGATCGAGTTGTCGCTGGATAAAGACCTCGCGCACAAAGGGAAGGTTGCGAAGCGGCTCCGCCCTTTGCTGTTCATTTTGCAGCGGCGACTTACCCTTGATCGCGCACAGTTCATCGGAAACAACTCCCACAACCAGATGATCGCCCATTTCAGCGGCACGCTGGAGCAGGTTGAGATGGCCAGAATGGAAGAGATCCCAGGTGCCGTAGGTCAACACGCTGATTTGGGGAATGGGCTCAAGGCAGGCGTTGTCTATTGGACCGAGTTCGCTCTTGTGCTTCGGCGTGCGCCATTCGGGGCCAAAGCGCCAGGCCAGATAATCCTCTACCGGCCAGGTACGTTGACCTTGAGGTTCTGGTAGCCGGGCCACGGCATGGCGCGCCGGTTTTCCACGAAGGACTCCGGCTTCCGGCGCAGGCTCGCGTGGTTGACGTTGACGTAATGGCCCTCGGAGATGCCGGAATAGAAGAAATAGATGTCCAGCAGCGCGTGGTGGTTGGTTTGGTCGTAGAACGCGACCTGCATGGGTCGGCCATCGAAATAGACCTCCCGGACAGGCAGGAAGTCGTGCCGATAGAAGCAGCGGACAATCCTTAGGGCGTCTGCGCATGCCTGGCGGTTGGACTCGTAGTGCAGTCCGACCCTTACATCGATGTCGGTTTCGTTGGGGAGGAAGTTCTTCTCTCGAACCATCCCTAGTGCCGTTCCCACGCCGATCCACCAAGGGGGCTGCCAGCCGGTAAATCGCGCCGGATCATTCAGCAGTCTGGCCGCACGGCGGAGTGTTTCCCGCAACACTGACGGTTGATAGTGCAGCGTCCTAAACTCCCTGTGCTGCCGCACGAACACGCGGCCGATCATGCCTTCGCTCAACCGTGGTCCGCTGCCGAGAAAGTGGCGCTCGGGCAAAACACTGGCAAGGCTGGCAAATGCTGTGCCTGTGGGAATGTCCGAAGACATGGCTCACAACTCTACAATGGATTCGAGATAATGGCGCAACTGCCTAGTACATTGACACATTTCGCTCTGCCGACAAAGGGGCGCGGGATCACACTTGCCGTTGTCCAGTGTCTTCCCTCGCGAAACGATCCGCACTATATCGCGGATATCCAAAGTGGCCCTTGACCCCATCCGGATGAGAGAAATGGACCTCAACTCGCTTGATCTTCCCAAGCGCCCCGAAGACACGCGCGTCGTTGTCGCGATGTCCGGTGGCGTCGACAGCTCGGTGGTCGCCGGCCTCTTGGCCCGCCAGGGCTATGACGTGGTGGGCGTGACCCTGCAGCTTTACGACCATGGCGAGGCAACGCACCGCAAGGGCGCTTGCTGCGCAGGACAGGATATACACGATGCCCGTCGGGTGGCGCAGGCGCTCGGGATTCCGCACTATGTGCTCGACTACGAAGAGCGCTTCAAGAACGCCGTGATGGAGCCGTTCGCCAATGCCTATCGGCAGGGCGAGACGCCGGTGCCGTGCATTGCCTGCAATCAGAGCGTCAAGTTCGTCGACCTGATGGAGGTGGCGCGCGACCTCGGGGCCGATGTCCTGGCGACCGGGCACTATGTGCAGTCGCGGCTGGTCGATGGGCAGCGCCAGCTGTTTCGGCCGGTCGACGATAGCCGCGACCAGAGCTATTTCCTGTTTGCGACGACACAGGCGCAGCTGGATTTCCTGCGCTTCCCGCTCGGTGGGATGACCAAGCCGGCGGTGCGCGAGCTGGCGCGGGAGTTCGGGCTGGAGATCGCCGAAAAGCACGACAGCCAGGACATCTGTTTCGTGCCACAGGGCAAATATGCCGACGTGATCCGCAAGATGCACCCGGAAGCGCATGCCGGCGGCGAGATCGTGCATCTGGATGGGCGCGTGCTCGGCCAGCACGAGGGGATCGTCAACTACACCGTCGGCCAGCGGAAGGGCCTCGGGGTCGCGACGGGCGAGGCGCTATATGTCGTCAAGCTCGACCATCGCGCCGGGCGCGTGGTCGTAGGGCCACGCGAGGCGTTGCTGACGCACACCGTCCGTCTGCGCGACGTGAACTGGCTGGGCGCGACGCCGATCGCGGCAAGCGCCGGCGGCAATGGCATGCCGGTCGAGGTGAAGGTGCGCTCGACCCGGCCGCCGCAGGCTGGGGTGGTGCATGTCGAGGGCGACGAGGTGTTCGTGACGCTGACCGGCGGCGAATACGGCATTTCGCCGGGGCAGGCCTGTGTGTTCTATGCCGACGATGCAGCGACCAGCCAGGTGCTGGGCGGCGGTTTCATTGCTGAGGCGGTGCCGAGGTCGCTGGTGGCGTGAGGGTCTGCTGGTGGGCCGTAGCGTGCGCCTCCACTTGTTCAAGAGCAGCGTAAAGCGCGAAACGATCATCGAACTGATGGATGCCGCGGCGGTGCCGGCCCAGTACAGGAGGCCAGTCGGCGGGCACCGGAACGCCGATGGGTAGTGCCCAGGCAAAATCGATCAGACGAAGTCGCCCGTCGGCAATGACAATGTTTGGTACGGAAATGTCATTGTGAGTGCATCCGCTTGCCGACAGGACGGCAAGGATGTGTTCTGCCTGGTCGCGCCAGTTGTCAGGAAGTGTGTACTGAGATACAGGCTCTCCAGCGTATCGTGTGGTGATATGATTGGTGTCTGCGGACACCAATTCTGCAATCACGTCGGACGCCTTAAGTCGCTCGAGCCAGCCGATTTCACGTTCCCGGATGCCGAATTCTTGGTATTTCGGGCTAATGGACTTGCGAACCGTGCCGGCGTTCAAGTCGACGCGAACCGCGCTTTCCATCCATTGGGCGCAGATGATCTCATAGCCAAACTCCTCGTCGACGATGAAATGCAGCCGTCGCCCGGTTCTGTCAAAATCGAAGAACCGAGGGTGCATCGAGATCGCCTGTCCCATGTACTGAGGATCGAAGGTCGAAAAGAAGCGCTGAAGATAGGGATGCTTGCGTAAGTGATCGGGGTGCGCTATCCACTTGATCACCTCGAAGAACTCTTTCGGCAAGACGCGCTTTGGTCTCGAAACCATCTTGCAAAACGCAATTTGTGACAGATTGTTGACGCTTAGCACGTACGCCGGGACTGTCAATTCGCACGGCAACCGGTCCGATGCTATCGCCCTTGCCTTGCAGTCGAGCTGGCTCTGGCAACAGCTTCCTTTTCGCCCAATGCTTCGAACAACGCGTGCCTATCGTCGAACTGATGGTGCGCCAGCCGGTGGCGGCCAAGCTCCAGCGGCCAGTCCGTAGGAATGCGTGAACCGATCGGAAGGGACCACGCGAAGTCGATCAGGCGCAACCTGCCGTCCGCAACCAGTATGTTGGCCGCAGCAATGTCGTTGTGCGCGCAACCGTGCTCGGCGAGGACGGCCAGTATCCGCTCGGCCTGTTCTCTCCAGTCGTCAGGCAGCGTGTATTCCGACACGGGCTCACCGACATAGCGTGTGGCCATCCGAGTCGGGGTGACGTCAAGCAGTTCCGGAACGATTCCAGTGTCCCTTAGGCGATTCAGCCACTCGATTTCTCGGTCCCAGATACCGAGATGTGCGTGTCGTCCGGTGGCCGACTTGGTTACGATTCCCTGATTGAGATCGACGCGAACAACGCTCTCCATCCACTGAGTTGTCGTGATCTCGTAGCCACGACCGGTTTCGTCGACAAAGGTCGTGCGACGGCCGCTGTTCGTCGTATCGAAATCCTTGGGGTCTGCCGTACGAATGACCGCGAGCAGGGCGGGCTCGAAGGTCGCAAAGTACTGCCGAAGGTAAGTGCGCTCCCGCAGGTAATCCGGGTGAGCGATCGGCTTGATAATTTCGAACACTTCGCGCGCGATTACGCGCTTAGGACGGACAAACACCAGGTACGGTCGCTCTGCACATCATGACAAATTTGTGTCGCATACCACGCGCATCGAGCTTGTAAAATTGTCGCTGCGTCCCGCTTGGGTCTACTGCGCCTGTTGCTCCAGCGTGCCTTCGCGCAATTGCTGGTAGCCGGTGAGGCCGCCGCTCAGGGCGCCGATGATCGAGACGAGGGCGAGGGCGATCAGCAGCAGCAGGGTGACGCGGCTGCGGTTGAGGTGGAAGGGGCTGTCTTTGGTCGGCTTGGGGGCAGGATCGGGCGTGCTCATGCCGACAATGGTAGCTTCGGGCGCGCGTTTGTGGAAGCTGAAAGCGCCCGCCAAGGAGCGGCGGATCGGCGCGGGAGAAAAAACTTCAGCACCGTCCCAAGGATTGCCAGGCCGCGGCCGTCACACTCATAAGTGTCGCCGGAGAACCGAAGCAGGTGCTGAGATCCTTGTCGCCTGAATTCATCGAGAGTGAGGCGCGCGTCGCGCCGCTGGCCGACGAAACGCTGATCGCGAGAGCGGTGCGTGGCGACCGGGAGGCGTTCGGCCTTCTGGTGGCGCGGCACTATGATTTCATCTTCCGCACCGCCTGCAAGTGGTGCGGCAAGGCCTCGGATGCCGAGGACATCGCGCAGGATGTCTGCGTCAAGCTCGCGACGATCCTAAAGAGCTTCGATGGGCGCAGCGCGTTCACCAGCTGGCTCTATCGGGTCACGCTGAACGCGGTCCGCGATATGCAGCGGGCCAGGACGCGGCGTGGTCGCAATGTCGATCGCTATGCCGAGGTGGCGCCGGACGAATACCTGCCCGACCAGGAGGATTCGGCCGCCGCCAAGGAACTATGGGATGCAGTCCGCAAACTTCCCGCTCAGCAACGGGATGCGGTGCTGCTGGTTTATTCGGAGGGGATGAACCACGCCGAGGCCGGCGTGATCCTGGGCTGCAAGGAGGCAACTGTCTCCTGGCATGTCCATGAAGCCAAGAAGACGCTGAGAGGTCTGCTATGAGCGCCCCAACCCCCGATGACAAGCTGAAGGCCCTGGCTGGCCTCAAGACGCCCGCCCCGTCGGAGGCGGCGCGGCAGCGTGCGCTGGAGATGGCGATGCTAGCCTATGACGAGGCGCAGACGTCCGGTTCGGCAGCGGCCAAAGGAGTTCGGGAGGGTGGCCGTCTGAGGTCCATGTTCGATTGGCTGAAAGGAGCCTGGACCATGGATACCCGCCTCTCATACGGCTTTGGCACCGCGGCGGTGGCGCTGTTGCTGCTGCCGATCGGCTACCAGCTTTATACCAGCACGGCGTTCTCGCCGCTGACGGCGCGGCCGGAGATAGTCGCGACGCCCGAGCCGGCCGCCCGGATGCGGGCGGCAGCACCGCGCGAGGAGACTGTGACGGTGACCGCGAATGGCGCCGCTTCGGCGAATGTGCCGCAGGCGCAGCTCAAGCTCGGCGACGAAGCCGCCATGGATGCGGTGGCGCCCACCGCACCGATGGCGAAGTCGGCCCCGGTCGCTTCGGCGACCACCGAGATGGAAGTGGGCATGGCCGAACCCCTGGCCGAGTTCGCGGCGGCGCCGACCCGCATGATGCCGCAGCCGGCCGACGCGAGCGGCGACAGTTTCACGGCCTTCGAAGAATCGCCGGTGAAGGTAACGGCCGAAGAGCCGGTTTCCACCTTCTCGATCGATGTCGATACCGCGTCCTACAGCTATGTCCGGCGCATGCTGAGCGACGGTTATGTGCCGGAGCCCGATGCCGTGCGGATCGAGGAGCTGCTCAACTATTTCCGTTACGACTATGCGACGCCAACGGACGCGGCACAGCCGTTCAAGCCGACGGTGATGGTTTATCCCTCGCCCTGGGCGGCGGAAAAACAGATCGTCCAGATTGGCATCAAGGGCTATGTGCCGCCGGTGGCGGAGGACAAGCCGAGCAATCTGGTGTTCCTCATCGACACATCGGGCTCGATGGATGAGCCGGACAAGCTGCCGCTGCTGAAGCGGGCGTTCGGGCTGCTGGTCGACCGGCTCTCGGGCAATGACACGGTGTCGATCGTCGCCTATGCCGGCTCGGCCGGGGTGGTGCTGCAGCCGACAAGGGCCACCGAGAAGGCGACCATCCTCGCCGCGCTCGAGAACCTGTCGGCTGGTGGATCGACGGCAGGAGCGGAAGGGATTGCACTCGCCTACCAGTTGGCCGACGAGGCCAAAGTGGATGGCGGCGTTAACCGGGTCATCCTCGCCACCGATGGCGATTTCAATGTCGGGATCGATGATCCGGAGGCGCTGAAGGACTTCATCAAGGCGCGGCGCGACAATGGCGTCTATCTGTCGGTGCTCGGCTTCGGGCAGGGCAATCTCGACGACGCGACGATGCAGGCGCTGGCGCAGAACGGTAACGGCAATGCCAGCTATATCGACAGCTTCCAGGAAGCCCAGAAGGTGCTGGTGGCCGAAGGTGGCGGTACGCTCGAGACCATCGCCAAGGATGTGAAGATCCAGGTGGAGTTCAACCCGGCTGTGGTCGGCGAATACCGGCTGATCGGCTACGAGACCCGAGCGCTCAACCGCGAGGACTTCAACAACGACAAGGTCGATGCCGGCGAGATCGGCGCGGGGACCACGGTGACGGCGCTCTACGAGATCACGCCGGTGGGGGCGACCGGGGCGCAGAACGATCCGCTGCGCTACGGAGAAGAGCGTCCTGCGATTGCGGTCTCGGGACCGACGGACGAGATCGGTTACCTCAAGCTGCGCTACAAGGCACCGGATTCAAACACCAGCCAGCTGATGGAAACGCCGATCCGGACCGAGACGGCCTTTGCCAGCCTCGATGCAGCGCCTGACGATGCCCGCTTCGCGGCGGCGGTCGCGGCCTTCGGGCAGAAGCTGAAGGGCTCGGACTATGTCGAGATGAGCTGGCGCGACATTCGCGATCTGGCCCAGAGCGGGCGCGGCGACGATCTGGCCGGTTATCGGGCCGAGTTCGTGCAACTGATCGGGCTCGCCAGTGACCTGACCGGCGGCGAGTTCCTGTGCACCGCCCCTGAGGGCAATCGCAACTGCCGCTAGACGGATCGACGAGACAGCGCCGTCCGCCCCCGCCGGCGCCTAGAGCGCGGTTCCGCTGCTGACGGAGCCGCGCTCGAACGCGTTGGTCAGATCGGCTTCAGGCCGGCTTCGATCTCGGCGCGCCGGGGCTCGAGGAAGGGCGGCAGCGCCAGGCGCTCGCCGAGGCTTTCCAGCGGTTCGTCGGCGGTGAAGCCCGGACCATCGGTGGCGATCTCGAACAGGATGCCGTTGGGCTCGCGGAAGTAGAGCGACTTGAAGTAATAGCGCTCGACTTCACCCGAGGACCGGATGCCGAAGCCGGCGGTGCGCTTCACCCACTCGTTGAACTCTTCGGGGTTCGGGGTGCGGAAGGCGACGTGGTGCACGCCACCGGCGCCCTGGCGGGCTTGCGGCAGGTCCGGGTTGACCTCGACATGCAGTTCGGCCGGCGCGCCGCCCGGACCCATCTCGAAGACATGGATGGCGCCGGACTTCTCCCGGGCGGGGTAGGTGCGCACTTCGCGCATGTTCATGACTTCGGTGAGGACGCGGGCGGTGCGGCCGAGCTCCGGTACGGTCAGCGTGATCGGGCCGAGGCCGAGAATTTGGCGTTCGGCAGGGATGGGGCTTCGCTCCCACGGATGGCCGGCTTCGGCCTTGGGGTCGACGAGCAGGCGGAAGCGCTGGCCTTCGAAATCCTCGAAGTCGAGCGAGAGATGACCGGCGCGGTCCTTGATGTTGCCGGAGGAGGTGCCAGCATCGGACAGATGCGCCTTCCACCACTCAAGATCGGCCTCCGATTTCACCCGCAGGCCAGTGCGGCTGATCGAATGGGCGCCGCGCTTTTCGGGCGCTGCCGGCCAATCGAAGAAGGTCAGGTCGGCGCCGGGCGAGGCGACAGCGTCGCCGTAGAACAGGTGATAGGCGCTGACGTCGTCCTGGTTCACCGTCTTCTTGATCAGGCGCATGCCCAGCGTCTGGGTGTAGAACTGCACGTTCTTTGCCGCCTGGGCGGTGATGGCGGTCAGGTGGTGGATGCCACCGAGTTCGAGGGCCATGTTATCCTCCTTGTTTCGATGCCCTGAGTTAGGGCTTCCGGCGGAGTGCGAAAAGCCGCCGATCCGGGACTTACTGTTCGACGTTGTTGAACGGCGTCTCGTCGGTCTTTCGCTGGAAGACGAACAGGGTGATGCCACGGAACTCGAAGGCGTCGACGCGTTCAAGCACCTGTTCAATCTCGGAGGCCAGATACTCACGCCACTCCCAGCCCATATTGGCGAAGACAAAGAGCCGGCCGGCGGGCGCATGAGCGGCAGCGAGGGGTGCGGAGGCATCGCCCGGGATGGTGCAGCGTTTCGGGTCGCGCCAGTAATAGTCCAGCGCGACACGGCGGTAGTGATCGTCCATCATCACGCAGTCGTCCGCCTGATAAAGCCGCTGGGCTGCGGCAGCCGTGCCGCGCCAGTCGCTCCGTGGAGCCGGCGAGTCGGTGATGAGGACGACAATGCTCAGGAGCAGCGAGAGCGCGGCAGCGATGATGCGTGTCCGAAACGAGCTGAGGAGCGCCATCAGGGCGAGCGCGTAGAGCAGGATCCAGGCGGGCAGGGTTCCGAGCAGATAACGCGGGTGGAAGATCGGCTCGAGCAGCAGTGACGCCGCCAGCCCGAGCAGCACCGGCACCACGACCCAAGCGAGGAGGATCACCGGAGCGAGATCGAGGCGGAGCGGTGCGAGCAGGCGGCGGCGCCAAAGCAGCAACGGAAAGGCGATCGGCACCAAGACGACGAGTCCGCCGGTGAGGCGGATAAGGTCCTCCAGTACCGACCCGGTGGTTGGAGCCGCGATCCAGAAGCCCGTGCTGTCAATGACCCTGGCGCGACCAATGAGGATGACGGCCCAAGGCAGAAAGACCAGAGCGGTGGCAAAACCGGCTCCGGCCAGCCGGCCGAGGCCCCTCCAGTCGCGGCGTGCGGCGAGGACCAGCAATGCCCCTAGACCGATGCCTGCCCAGGTCAGCGCACCATAGGGATGGCTGTAGACGAGGATGGCGCCGGTGAGCGCCAATAGCGGCGTGGCCCAGGACCCGCGTTGCTCCAGTAGGCGAAATATCGCCCAGGCGTAGGCAGTGGCGGCGCAGGCCAGCAGCGAATACATCCGCGCTTCCTGCGCGTACCAGACATGGTAAGCCGAGAGCGCGAGCAGCGCCGCCGCGAGCAGCCCGACAGACGGACCGGCGATCCGGCGTCCCAGCAGGTAAAGCAGCGGTACATTTGCGATAGCGAGCAGGGCGGCGGGCAGTCGCAGCACCCACTCGGCATCGCCCAAGACCTGAACGAGCAGCCAGGCGAGGACGTTGTAGAGCGGCGGATAGTTGTCGGCCGAAGTGCGGTAGATGATCTCGGCGAACGAGCCGTTGACCTGTCCCCAGGTCGCCGCCTCATCGAACCAGAGGCTCTGTACGCCGAGCGTCGGCAGGCGCAGCGCCGCAGCAACCAGCACAATGGCGAGCAGGGCATAGCGGGTGGCGGCGGGCGAGGGTTCGGCGGCGGATGGCGACACGGGAACTCACGCGGTCTCAAGACTGCGCCAGCTTCGCGGCAAAGCGGGAGCGGGTCAACGCCGCGTGGGCCGTACTCGGAGATGCGGCTATTCGAACAGGCGGCGCAGCGCGGCTTCGATGGCGGTGCGGTGTTCCGCGGTGGCTTCGGGGAACTCGGTCTCGAGAACGGCGATGGCGTCGCTGAGATTGCCGATGCGTTCGGCGCGGAGCAGGCGCAGCGCGGCCAGCATGGCGCCGCCGTCGCAGAGCGTCGGCTCAAGGCTCCAGGCCGCCGAAGTGGTGCCGGCGGGGCTTGGGGTCATGCCGCAGCGGCGGGGCGGCGGGGCATCGCGCCAGAACAGCGACAGGATATCGGTCAGCGCCGAGGTGTCGTCGGCGAAATAGGAGTGGGCCAGCATGTCCTCGCCCAGAACCGACATGTCGATGCTGTCGACACTGGCCGGCATCGCGACGCCGTCGGCGCCCTCGCCGGCGCGCGGGGCGCCGCCATTGAGCTGGTTGGAGACGCGCAGGGCCCAGTCGTTCTTGGAGGTGTAGAGGGTCATGCGCCCCACGGCAGGCCGGATGGTTTCGACCATCTTGGCGAAGAGCCCCGCATCGAGGTCGGGCGCTGTGAAAAGCACCTGATCGAAGGCCGGCGGCGCGCCGGCATGCTTCAAGGCAAAAAGTTCGAGCGCCTCGGTGAGGGCGCGGTTGCCCATCGAGTGCGCGACGAGGTGAATGCGGGTGGCGCCGGACTCGGCGACGACCTGTTCAAGGAACTCCTCAAGGAGGCGCCCGGAGAGCTGCACCACGGCGCCATCGGCGAGATAGCCCAGCATGTTGCCCTGCGAGGGCCAGGAATAGAGGATCGGCAGCCCGTCGAAATTCATGTCATAGGCGATCTGGGCCGTGCGGCGGGCCGCGTCAGAGAAGGTGACGTTGAAGCCGTGGATGAAGACGAAGGCTTCGTCGCTGCCGGATTGGGCGACATGGTCGCGCATTTCGGCGAACACGGTGCCCTGGTCGGACGGGGTGACGGACTTGAGGATCAGGTGGCGGTCGGGGTCTTCGGCAACATCGAAGCTGAAGATCGAAGGGGCCTCGAGCGCACCGGGCGTGTGGATCTTCGGGATACTGACCAAAGCCGTGCCGTAGTCGAGCGGGCCGCGGTCGGCGCGATAGATGTCGCTTGGCCGCGGATCGTCAGTGCGGGCGCGGTTGGTGGCGTAGTAGATCTTGACCAGCGAATAGCCTTCGTCGCCCGACGGCGCTTCGGCGGGCTGTGTCGATGCGCTCTGCGTCGCGGTGGCTTGCAGCTCGATTTCGAGGCGTTGGCGTTCGCGGGGAGAGGGGATGGCTGCCAGTGCCGCCTCGGCTTCGGCCATTGCCGGGTTGGTCTCCGGGTTGATGCCGTTGGCGGCATCGATCCGCAAGGCGCGGGACCAGGCAGTGACGGCCTTTGCCGTCTCGCCGGCAGCGCGCCAGGCGGCGGCGGCGGCTTGCCATGCGGCGGCGACCTCGGGCGCGTTCGGCCCCAGCAATTCGGCGCGCAGCTGGGCCAGCGCTTCGAACTCGGAGGCGGCCTCGCTGTGGCGGCCGAGGCTGGCCAACAGCTTGGCGAGCCGCTCGCGCACCGCAGCCTCGAACTGGCTATCGGTCGCCGTTGGCAGGGCCGCCCGCAGCTCGGAAACGGCTGTATCCGGCTGACCGGCTGCGATGGCCTCGTTGACCCGGACGTCGAGCAGCAGGTCGACCGCCGAAGCCGGGGCAGAGAGGAGCAGGGCGAGCGCAAGCGCGGCGGCGAAGAGTGTGCGAAGCATTCCCATGCCCAGATCAAGCGAGAAATAGCGATGCGCGTCAAGCTTTTGGGCGCGGCAACGTCAGCGCCGGTTGAGCCGCGCGATCACTTCGCGGTGCGGCATGTCATATTGTGTTGCGTGCGCGGTCGCGGTTTGGGAATTTTGGCCCGAACATATCGTGAACGAAATGACCCAGCTCAGCCTCGCCCGCAAACTCGCAATTTTGTCCGATGCCGCCAAATATGATGCGTCCTGCGCCTCGAGCGGCACGGTCAAGCGCTCCAGCCTCAAGAGCGGCGGTATCGGCTCGACCGAGGGGAGCGGCATCTGCCATTCCTATGCGCCGGACGGGCGTTGCATCAGCCTGCTCAAGATCCTGCTGACCAATTTCTGCGTCTATGACTGCGTCTATTGCGTCAACCGCTCTTCCTCGAACGTGGCGCGGGCCCGGTTCAGCGTGACTGAGGTCGTCGACCTCACCATGGGGTTCTACAAGCGCAACTATATCGAGGGGCTGTTCCTGTCCTCGGGGATCATCCGGTCGCCGGACTATACGATGGAGGCACTGGTCCGGGTGGCGCGGACGCTGCGCGAGACGCACCGGTTCGGCGGTTATATCCACCTCAAGGTGATCCCGAACGCCTCGCCCGAACTGCTGGCGGAAGCGGGGCTTTTTGCCGATCGGCTGTCGACCAATATCGAGCTGCCGACCGATATCGGCCTCACCGAACTGGCGCCGGAAAAGAGCCCTGCGGAAATCCGCACGGCGATGGCGCATATTGCGCATAAGCGCGAAGAGAGCCGGCCGGATGGAAAGGTGGCGGGCAAGCGTAAACCGACACGGCTAGCGCCGGCCGGGCAATCGACGCAGATGATCGTCGGCGCGGACGCCGCCAATGACGCGGAGATCCTGACCCGCAGCGCCGGGCTCTATTCGGGCTATGGGCTGAAGCGGGTCTACTATTCGGCGTTCTCGCCGATCCCCGACGCCAGTGCGCGATTGCCGCTAAAGCCACCGCCGCTGCTGCGCGAGCACCGGCTGTATCAGGCCGACTGGCTGATGCGGTTCTACGGTTTCGACGCGCATGAGATCGTGCCGGATGGCGGACAGCTTGAATTGAGCGTCGATCCCAAGCTCGGCTGGGCGCTGCTGCATCGCGGGCAGTTTCCAGTAGACGTCAACCGGGCGGCGCGGGAGAGCCTGCTGCGCGTGCCGGGGCTGGGGGTGCGGGTGGTCAATCGCATTCTCGCGGGACGGCGGCATCACCGGCTGACGCTTGCCGACGTGGCGCGGATGGCGGGCTCCATCGACAAGGCGCGGCCGTTCATCGAGGCGGCGGATTGGACGCCGGGGGCGCTAACCGACAGCGCGGGATTGCGGCATCGGCTGACACCGGCCCCGGTGCAGATGGAACTGTTCTGACGGTGCGGGTGCGGCTTGCGGCCCTCAACGACTTCGGCGAATGGCGGGCGGCGGCGCGTGCGCTGCTGCTGGCCGGGGTGCCGCCCGAGGCGGTGACGTGGGCGGAGCCCACCGCCGATGGCGACCTGTTCGGCGGCGACAGCGAACTGGTGCCGGTGACGGGGCGCAAGGTCGGCACCGTGCCGCCGAAATTCATCGAGTGGGGCGAGGCAGCGATCTGCCATGCGGACCCCGAGCGGTTCGCGCTGCTCTACCGGCTGCTGTGGCGGCTGCAGAAGGACAGCGCGCTGATGAGCGTCCGGTCGGACCCCGATATCGGGCGGCTCGATAGGCGGGTGTCGGCGGTGCGTCGCGACAGCCACAAGATGAAGGCGTTCGTGCGTTTCAAGTCGATTGTCGACGATAGCGGGGTCGAGCGCTTCGCCGCCTGGTTCGAGCCGGAGCACTACGTGCTCGAACGGGTCGCGCCGTTCTTCGTGCGGCGCTTCACCGGGATGAGCTGGGCTGTCGTGACGCCGTATCGGTCGGCTTACTGGGACGGCGAGACGCTGGAGTTCGGCGCGGGTGGGCAGAAGGTGGACGTGCCCGCCAATGACGCGCTGGAGCCGGTGTGGAAGAGCTACTTCGCTTCGATCTTCAATCCGGCGCGGCTGAAGGTTTCGATGATGAAATCGGAAATGCCGATGAAGTATTGGCGCAACCTGCCGGAGGCAGAGCTCATTCCCGAGCTGATCCGTGGCGCACGCGCGGCGGCGGTGGAGATGATCGACCGGCAGGCCAGCCAGCCACCCTCGCGGCATTTGCGGCAGGCGGCGCGGCAAACAGAAACCGCGCCGGATGAGGGGATTCACACGCTGGCCGAGGCGCGCGCGGCGGCGGCCGGGTGCCGGCTCTGTCCGCTGCATGAACAGGCGACGCAGACGGTGTTCGGGATAGGTCCGGAACGGGCCGAACTGATGTTTGTCGGCGAGCAACCGGGTGACCACGAGGACCTGGCGGGTCGGCCTTTCGTTGGTCCGGCGGGGCAGGTGTTCGATGCGGCGATGGCGGAGGCGGGGCTCGACCGCGAACGCGCCTATGCCACCAATGCGGTCAAGCACTTCAAGTTTACCCCGCGCGGCAAGCGGCGGCTGCATCAACGTCCGAACATGGGGGAGGTGACGGCCTGCCGGTTCTGGCTGGGGCTGGAGCGGGAGTTCGTCAAGCCGAAGCTGATCGTGGCCTTGGGCGCGACGGCGGTGGCGAGCCTTGCGGGGTCCGGCACGACGCTCAGTTCAGTGCGGGGCAGGGTGACGATGCTCGAGGACGGGACGCGGATGTTCGCAACCGTGCATCCAAGCTACCTGCTGCGACTGCCGGATCGCCAGCAGGCGGCGCTGGAGCGGGAGCGGTTTGTCGCGGATTTGCGCGCGGTGAAGGTGGAGATGGGGTGGTGAGGGGCTGCGCGAGCGGGTAGTTGGCCCGCTCGTGCCGGTTCGCCCTTCGACCATAGGTCTCCGGGCCTGATCCCCTCAAATCAGTCCACCGGACTGATTTGACCGCCGAAGGCGGTCGGGGATCAGTCCTTCGCCCGCTCTACGTAGCTGCCGTCTTCGGTCATGACGACGACGCGGGTGCCGACGCCGATATGGGGCGGGACCATGGTCTTGACGCCGTTGTTGAGGACGGCCGGCTTGAATGAGGAGGAGGCGGTCTGGCCCTTCACCACCGGCTCGGTCTCGACGATCTCGAGGGTGACGCGCTGCGGCAGTTCGATGGAGAGGGAGGCGCCTTCAAAGGTCTTGATGAACACTTCCATGCCGTCGGTCAGGTAAGCGGCCTGGTCGCCGGCGACGTCCTTGGAGACGACGATCTGCTCGTAGGTCTGGGGCTCCATGAAGTGGAAGCCCTCGTCGTCATTGTAGAGGAAGTTGTAGGCGCGCTCGTCCACGTCGGCCTTCTCGACCATTTCGACGGTGCGCCAGCTGGCCGCGACCTTCACGCCATCCGAAATGCGGCGCATGTCGACCTTGGTCACCGAGTTGCCCTTGCCGGGGTGGATGTTCTCGGCGAACAGCACGACATAGAGCTTGCCGTCGTCATGTTCGACCACATTGCCCTTGCGCAGCGAAGAGGCGATGACCTTTACCATTATTTCTTCCTTGTTCCCGTGCAGGCGGCGGCCTAGATGAGCGGGAAACTGGCCCGGCCGGACGCACCGATATTTGTGTGTGGGCCGCCCGATAGCGCAATTTGGCGGAAACCGCCAGTCCCGAGCAGCAACAGGCACGTCATTGGCTCTCGCACCGCATTCGCCGCCCAGGTCGCCATGGTGGACGCCCGGCGTCCATGCCGACCGCCGGCCGCTGCTGATGGCACGCAACCGGATCGAGCTGGCGGTGCGGGCACATTTTGCCGCCGAGGACTTCGTGCTGGTCGACCCGCCGGGCCTGCAGGTGAGCCCGGGCAACGAGACGCATCTGCATGCTTTCGCCACCACGGCGATTGGCAATGACGGGGTGGGGGTGCCGCGCTATCTCCACACCTCGCCGGAATTCTCGATGAAGAAGCTCTTGGTGGCGGGGGAGCGGCGGATCGCCCATATCGGGCATGTCTGGCGCAATCGCGAGCGCGGCCCGCTGCACCACCCCGAGTTCACCATGCTGGAATGGTATCGGGTGGGCGAGGCCTATGATGCGGTGATCGAGGATTGCATCGCGATCATCCGACGGGCGGCGGAGGTGGCTGGCGCCACGGCGCTGCGCTATCGCGAGCGCAGTGCCGACACTTCGGCGGAACCGGAACGAATTTCGGTTGTGGATGCCTTTCGCCATCATGCGGGCATCGATCTGTTCGCGACGATGGATGCCGGGGGGGCGACCGACATGGCGGCGCTGGCGGCGCAGATGCAGGCACAGGGCATGGCGGTGCCGGCGGAAGCGACCTGGTCCTACCTGTTCAGCCTGATCCTCACGGATCGAGTGGAGCCGCAACTCGGCAAGGGGCGGATCACGGTGCTGGATCGTTATCCGGCGGCGGAGGCGGCGCTGGCAAGGCGCTGTGCCGACGATCTGCGGGTTGCGGAGCGGTTCGAGCTCTATGCGGCGGGGGTGGAACTGGCCAATGGCTTCGGCGAGTTGACCGACCCGGAAGAGCAGCGGCGGCGCTTCGTCGCCGAGATGGAAGAAAAGCAGCGGCTCTATGGCGAGCGCTATCCGATCGACGAGGATTTGCTGGCGGCGCTGGCACTTATGCCGGAAAGTTCGGGTGTTGCGCTTGGTTTCGACCGGTTGGTGATGCTGGCCACAGGGGCACCGCGCATCGACGACGTGCTGTGGGTGCCGGTGGCGGGAGGGGACAGATGAAGCTGGATCGAACGCTGCGCACGGTGGGTCAGCTTGTCGAGGCCGGTCTCGCGCCCGCGAGTTCAACGGCGGCGCTCTCGGCGGTGGCGGCGCGCTATGCGGTGGCGGTGACACCGAACATGGCGGGCCTGATCGACAGCAACGACCCTAACGATCCGATTGCGCGGCAGTTCATCCCCGATGAGCGGGAACTGGAGACGCGTCCCGAGGAGCGCGCCGACCCGATCGGCGACCTGACGCATTCGCCGGTCGAGGGGATCGTGCACCGCTATCCCGACCGGGTACTGCTGAAGGCGGTGCATGTCTGCCCGGTCTATTGCCGCTTCTGCTTCCGCCGCGAGATGGTTGGCCCGGAGGGGCTGGGGACGCTGGCGCCCGAGGCGCTGGACCGCGCCTTCGACTATATCGTCAGCCATTCGGAAATCTGGGAAGTGATCCTCACCGGCGGCGATCCGCTGGTGCTGTCGGCGCGGCGGCTGGAAGAGCTGATGGTGCGGCTCAGGACCATCCCGCATGTGCAGGTGGTGCGGGTGCATAGCCGGGTGCCGGTGGTGGAGCCGGCGCGGATCGACGAACGCCTGATCGGGGCGTTGAAGGCGTCGGGCAAGGCGACCTATGTCGCGGTGCATGCCAATCATCCCCGTGAACTCAATGCCGAGGCGCGCGATGCGCTGGCTCGGCTGGCCGATGCCGGGGTGGTGCTTCTGGGGCAGACGGTGCTGCTGCGCGGGGTCAATGACGATGTCGAAGTGCTGGGCGGGTTGATGCGGGCGCTGGTCGCGGCGCGGGTGAAGCCTTACTACCTCCACCACCCGGATCTTGCGCCGGGGACCGCGCATTTCCGGCTCTCCATCGCCGAGGGGCAGGCCATCGTCGCGCAGCTGCGTGGCCGGATTTCCGGGCTGTGCCAGCCGACCTATGTGCTTGATATCCCAGGCGGGCACGGCAAGGCGCCGATCGCGGCGTCGGCAGCGGCGCCTGAGGCGGATGGGCATCGGATAACGGACTTTCGCGGCACCGAGCACTATTACCCGAAACTGTGACGTAACTTGCAGGCGCCGCGGCGGAAGGTTGTGACGGGCCGCGAATGCCGCTAGACTCGTCGCGACCGTTTGCCCCGTTGCGCCCGTGCCGCTGCAGGTCTACCTCCCTTGCCCAGGAGCACAAATGGCATCTGATCGCAGGGATATTCACAACTCGGACGTGCCTGTTCTGTGCCAGAGCTGCGAGGCGCGGCATCGCGGCATGTGCGGCGTCCTCAATCCGGACGAGCTGGTCGAACTTGCCCGCCACACGCACAAGGCCCGGCATGCGCCGGGCAGCGAACTGATCGGCGACAGCACCGAAATCCGCAGCTACGCCAATGTGATGAAGGGCGTGGTGAAGCTTTCGAAGGTCCTAGAGGATGGCCGCCAGCAGCTGGTCGGCCTGCAGTTCGCGCCCGATTTTCTCGGCCGGCTGTTCGCGACCGAAAGCGTGGTCACCGCCGAGGCTGCGTCCGAGGTCGATCTGTGCGTGGTGCCCAAGCGGGCGCTCGAAACGCTGATGCACGACAATCCTGCGCTTGAACACCGGCTGATGCAGCAGACGCTGCGGGAGCTCGACGAGGCACGCGACTGGATGGTGACGCTGGGGCGCAAGACGGCGCAGGAGAAGGTGGCGAGCTTTCTCTTTCTGATTGCCAGTCACGCCGATCCTACGCACCAGAAGGACACAGTGCGGTTCGAACTGCCGCTCAGCCGTGCCGATATTGCCGACTTCCTTGGGCTCACCATCGAGACGGTGTCGCGCCAGATGACTAAGCTCCGCCAGCTTGGCGTCATCCATGTGGAGAACAACCGGCTGGTCGATGTCACCGATATCGACCGCTTGCAGGATCTCGCCGGCTAGTTCGCACCCACGCTTGCGGGCAGGCGTCGCAACGCCAGCTGCAGCAGCGGAACGAGGAACTGCTGTTCGAAGGCCACGTGGCGCCGCATGGCTTCGAAAAAGCCGCGCAGCATGAAGCCGGCCGCGTCCGGAGATAGAGTGGGGCGGCCTTCACCGAGCCCGCGCAACATGTCCTGCACATCCTCGGCGTAGCAGGAATCGAGCTGATGCTCGATCTTCAGCCGATCGATGGTCTCGGTCATTTCGGGCTTGATGGCCTGCCAGGCGAGCAGGACCGGGAAGACCTGCTGTTCTTCAAACTCCTGAATACGGTGGACCATCGGGCCAAGGGCGCGTGACATGATCAGGCATTCCTGCCGGTCGATCGCGTCGGGCAGGGCATCGGCGAATCCTTCCAGATGCGCACACAGGGCCAGCAGTTTGTCGTAACTCTCTTCGACGCGGGAAATCAGGTCCGTGTCAGCTCGAGACACGGCTGGCTCCGCATGCTTCAGAAGTTGCTCTGGCGATTGTTGCAGCATTTGCGTGGTTCCCGGCGCCCATCGGCAGTCTCCCCCGAAGACCATCGAAGCTATCGGGCCGGAACATGGGCGCATTGACCTAAGTCAATCGATCCACCCGCAGGGCAGCGAGCGCCATCGCGATGGCGCGAAGCCGGTGGCCGGCGGGGATGGTAGCGTCGCCAATGGGGTGGAAACGCGGCGTCGAGCACCGCGTGCAGGCACTACAAGCCGCGGATGCGCCCCTGCCAGCGATCGATGATCGCTTCGGCCTCGGCTTCGGCGCCCTGCTTGTTGGCGCTCTGATAGACATCGGCCTTGATGCCCATGGCCGCCAGCCTGTCGACGGCTTCGGCGAAGATGGCATTGAGGACGAAGGCGCCGATGATGGTGGAGGTCGGCCCCATGCTGACGGCGCCGTCGCCGACCGGCAGACCGGCATCGCCATAGGCGCCGCCATTGTCGATGACGATGTCGGTGACCTCGAACAGGCGTTTGCCCGAGTCGTGGCGCGAGGTGGTGGACGTCGCGTGGGTCAGCGAGGTGAGGGCGATGGTGGTGGCGCCCCTTGCCTTGGCGCCCAGCGCCAGCTCGATGGGGTAGGCGTTGCGGCCGGAATTGGAGGCAACGAAGACCACGTCGCCGGGTCCGATCGGATAGTTCGCAAGCACCGTTTCGGCCCGGCCGGGCTCTCGCTCGATCAGGGTGGATCGGCTTGCGCCGAGGTGAAGCATCAGGTCGGGGTCGAGAATGGCCTGCGCGGCGGCGATGCCCCCGGCGCGATAAAAGGCCTCCTCGGCCAGCAGGTGGGAGTGCCCGCTGCCCGCCACATAGATCAGCCGGTCGGAGGCCAGCGCGGCAACCACCGCGTCGCGCGCGGCGTCGAGCGCGTCAGCCTGGGTATCGAGGAGGTCATCGAGGATGCCGACGATCTGGTCGCGATAGCGCCGGCGCAGGCCGGTCGTCCCGATGGGTTTCATGTCTACCCTCTGATTTCGCCGACATATTTGTAGCGGTCGCCGCGATACCAGCTGATCGCGTCCTCGACCACGCTGCCAGCGGCGTCATACCCGAGCTGGGTGATCTCCAGAACTGCCGCGCCGGGACGAATCTCCAGATGCTGGGCAATCTCGTCGGTGGCTTCGGTGGCCTTCAGGCTTTGCAGGATGCGGCGGGGGCGCGCCTGGCGCGCGTCCATGCGCTCGTAGAGAGAACCGGAGCCATCATAGTCCTCGCCGACCGTGGCAACGGGCACCACGGCCCGCTCATAGGACATGGCCTCGCCTCCGGCGAGACGCAGGCGCACCAGCGTCAACACCGGGGTGCCGAGCGGCAGGCCGGTGCGAAAAGCGGCATCGGCGGTCACCGGGCCGATGCTGCGTTCGAGGACGCGCGAATAGGGCTGGAGGCCGCGCAACCGCATGTCCTCGGTGAAGCCGGAGAGCTGCGACAGCGACTTGGGAACAGGGCCGAGCACAACGGTGCCGGCGCCCGGGCGCGTTGCCGTCAGCCCCATCTGCACCAGTTCCTTCAGGCCCTGCCGGACGGTCGAGCGCGAGACATCGAGCCTTTCGGCCATTTCACGTTCGGAAGGCAGAGCCTCGCCGGCGGCGATCAGACCAAGATCGATGGCGGACACCAGTGCATTGCGCAGCCGGTCTCCCAAGGGGCCATGCTGGCGCTCCATCCGTTCCTTCAGGGCAGCGTATAGGTCCACTTTTACTCCGGCTGTCGCACCGACAAGCGTGCGACTGGTATGCTTTTGGTTCGATCCTTGCAAGCCGTAACACCCCGTAACGGCAAAGACGGATGATGGCTGGACAAAAGTCACCAAACCAATATCATACCAGTTGGCGGCCTATGTGTCCGTTTGATGTGATAGCTGGAAAGGTGTGTTTTATGAAGGCTCTGACACTCTCCCTCGTGGCGTTGTCCTCGCTCCTGATGGCCGGAACCGCCTTGGCGCAGACCGAATTGCGCATCACGCATGCGACCACCGGCGGCGCCGAAAAAATCGTACTCGACGAGATCGTTGCGGCCTTCGAAGCGGCCAATCCCGACATCAAGGTCAAGCAGATCCCGTTCGACGATGATCTCTATTCCGACACCGGCCTGATCACCCAGTTGCAGGGCACCGATGTGCCCGACATCTATTTCCAATGGGCCGGCTATCCGGTGACGCGCGACGTCAGCGCCGGCTACGCGGCCGATCTCACGGAGGCTCTGGCCTCGGACGGGTGGGGCGACAGCTTCCTCGGATCGGTATGGACGGCCGGCGCCGGCACGATGGTCGACGGCAAGCCCTATCTGATCCCGACCTCGCTCGATGTGACCAATACCATCTGGTACAACGAGACGATCTTCGAAGAGAACGGGCTCACCCCGCCCAAGACCTGGGCCGAGTTCCTCGAGGTGATCAAGGTGCTGGCCGCGGCTGGCGAGACGCCGATCATCGAAGGCAATAACGAGTTCTGGCCGTTCGGCAACTGGGCCTCGCATATCGCGGCCAAGGTGGTGCCGGTGGACGAGTACACGGCGGCCTTCGAGCAGACCGGCAAGTTCAACACGCCGGGTTTCCTTGCTGCGTTCAACCACATTGCCGAACTCAAGGATGCCGGCGCGTTCAACAAGGACATGCAGGGGCTTGGCGCCGATCCGGCGATGGCGACCTTCATCGAAGGGCAGGCGGCGATGCACCCCATCGGCTCGTGGCTGATCGGGACGGCCAAGGAAATGGGCGATGCGGATTTCCGCTATTCCAGCTTCGATACGCCGGTAATCGATGACACGCACCCGCTCAAGGACAGCATCATCGGCGTGGCCACCGGCTTCATCATACACGCCAACAGCCCGCACAAGGACGAGGCCGTCCGGTTCCTGAAGTTCTACACGAACACGGAAAACCAGATCAAACGCGCGGAGGCCGGCTCGCTGAGCCCGGTCGATGGCGTCAACGAAGCCGCCAATCTCGATCCGCAGACCAAGCAGATGGCCTCGATGCTGGCGACCGCCACCGCCATGGTGCCGCCGCCGGACACCACCTATCCCGTGCCGGTCGCCGAGGCCTATTACCAGGCCGCAGCGATGGTCGCGGCCGGCGAGAAGTCGCCTGAGGACGCGCTGGTCTGGCTGGACGATACCATCACCGCGATGGGTCCGCAGTAAAGGCCAACTCGCGTGTCCGACGACCGCCCTAGCGAAGACCGGGCCGCCCCGATCGCGTCCGGCGCTGCGAACCTGCTGTTCGTCGCGCCGGCCGTGCTGTTGTTCGGGCTGTTCGTCCTCTGGCCGATGTTCTCGGCCTTCTATTTTGCCTTCACCAAGTGGGATGGCTATTCCGCCCCGGTCTGGATCGGCCTTGCCAATTTCCAGCGGGCGTTCGGCGATATCACCTATCTGCTGAGCTATGTGCATGTGACGCTCTATATTCTGGGCACGCTGGTGCTGGAGGTGAGCTTCGGCCTCGTCGTCGCGGTGCTGCTCAATTCCGACCGGCGTGGCTTTGCGCTGATGCGCGGCATGTTCTTTTCGCCGGTGGTGCTGTCGATGACGGCGGCGGGCGTCTTGTGGGCATTCGTCCTCGACTACCGCTCGGGCCTGCTGAACTCGACTCTGAAGGCGATCGGGCTGGGCGACTGGGCGCAGCCCTGGCTGTCGCAGGGCACGACGGCGCTGATCGCCATCATGTTCGTTTCCGGCTGGAAATATGCCGGGTTCTACATGGTGATCTTCTTTGCGGCGCTGCGGCGGATTCCCCGCAATCTGTATGAAGCGGCGCGGCTCGATGGGGCAGGGGCGGTCACGCAGTTTTTCTACATCACCGTGCCGCTATTGAAGCAGAACGTGCTGGTCGCGGTGCTGCTCGCGGTCACCGGTGGGTTTGCCGGGTTCGATCTGTTCTTCACCATGACCAATGGCGGGCCGTTCAGCGCCACAGAAGTGCCGGCGACCTGGATCATGAAGCAGGCCTTCGACCAGAACCAGCTGAGCTATGGCATCGCGCTGACGGTGATCCTCACTGTCGTGGTGATTGCCGTTTCCCTCGTCTATCTCCGTTTCTCCGAGCGCTCCAATGTCACGCGCTATTGAGAAGCCCCGCAGCATCGGCGAGTGGGTGCAATTCGGCGTCGGCGCCGCGCTGGTGGTCGCGATGTTCTATCCCACGGTGTGGATGGTGCTGTCGGCGCTCAAGAACGATCGCGAAATCTTCCGCCAGCCCTTCGCGCTGCCCACGGTGTGGCGCTGGGAGAACTTTGCCACTGCCTGGGAACTGGGCGGGATGGGCAATCTCTATCTCAACTCGCTGATCGTCACCTCGGTCGCCGTCGCGCTGTGCGTGTGCGGCGCAACGGCGGCGGCGTTTGCCTTCACCCGGCTGGAGTTTCCCGGCCGGCGGCTCATCTACCGGGTGATGCTGATCGGGCTGCTGCTACCGCCGCCGACGGTGGCGATCCCGCTGTTCGTGCAGTTGCGCGACATGGGCCTGCTCAACACGCTGTGGGCGCTGATCCTTCCCGGCGCGGCATGGTCGCTGTCGCTGACCGTGTTCCTGATGCGGGCCTATTTCAACTCGGTCCGGCCGGACATGGAGGAGGCGGCGCGCATCGACGGGGCCAGCATCTGGCAGATCTTCTTTTCGATCTCGGTGCCCATGGTCTGGCCGGCGATGCTGACCATGATCGTCATCAACACCATCAACATCTGGAACGAGCTGCTGTTCGCGCTGCTGTTCGTTGTCGATGAAGACAAGCGCACGCTGCCCGTCGGGCTGGTGCGGTTCTACGGCTATCACAGCACCGACTACGCGCTGGTGTTCGCGGCGCTGACCATCACCACGGTTCCGGTGCTGATCCTCTATTTCTTCCTCCAAAAACAAGTGATTGCCGGGCTGACCGCCACGGCGATGGACTAGGTATCCGACATGTTTCTGAGTGGTGTCATCGAAGGGTTTTACGGCCGCGCCTGGACGGGGGCGCAGCGCGTCGAGATGCTCGACTGGATCCGGTCGGCGGGCATGAACACCTTCGTTTACGCCCCAAAGGACGACATCAAACTGCGCGCCCGCTGGCGCGAAACCTATGACGCGGTCGAAGCCGCAAACCTTCGGGAGCTGGTCGATGCTGCCTCGGCGCGGGGGCTCACCTTCATGGTGGCCATCGCCCCTTGCCTCGACATCACCTATTCGGACGCGTTCGAAGTCGAGACGCTGAAGCGGCGGATCGACCAGCTCCTGCAACTGGGCGTCCACCATATCGCGCTGCTGTTCGACGATATTCCGAACCGGCTGAGCGAGGTGGACGCCGCCGTCTTTCCGTCCTTTGCGGCAGCGCAGTGCCATGTCGCCAATGCCGCCTTCGCCCACCTCAAGGCGCAGGCAGCGGACGCGCGCATGCTGTTCTGCCCGACCGAGTATTGCGGGGCGTTCACCGGGCACAAAGTCAAGGATTCCGCCTATCTCAACGTGCTGGGGGCCGAACTGGCGCCGGAAATCGGGGTGTTCTGGACGGGGCCGGATATCGTCTCGGAGACGATCACCGCCGCCTCGCTGGAGGAGGTTGGCAGCGTACTCCGCCGCCGCCCGGTGATCTGGGAGAATTTCCACGCGAACGACTACGACATTCGCCGCGTCTATGCCGGCCCGCTCGGCGGACGCGGCAGCGACATCCTCAAATGGATCGACGGGATCATCACCAATCCCAACAACGAGTTCGAGGCCGATTTCGTGCCGGTGCGGACCACCGGGGCCTTCGCGCGCGGGGCCTATGACGAGACGGCGGCCTGGAGCGAGGCGCTTGAGGCCTGGCGCGAGCGGTTCAGGCTGGCCTATTCGACCCCCATCGACACGCTGACCATCGAGGAAATCCGGCTGCTGACCGAGCTGTTCCACCAGCCGTTCAAGTGCGGGCCGGAGATCGAGGCGCTGCTCGAGACCGCCCGCGACATGCTCGCTGAGGCGCGGCCGGACGTGGACTCGCCGCGCTGGCAGGCGGGCTTTCACCGGCTGGTGGAACTGCGGGACCGCATCCGGGCGCTGTTCGAACGGATGACCGAGCTCGAGAACCGCGACCTGTTCTACGCCTTCCACCCCTATCTATGGGAGGCGCGCGAAGAAGTGGTGCACCTGTGCACCTATCTGGGCTGGCTGCGCGAGAAGCCGGCGCCGGACGCGGTATTCCCCGATCGCGAGCGGATCTACAATTTCTACCGGCGCGGCTTCACCGTCGCCGTGCAGGAACTGCTGCCGCGCAATCGCGAGGGCCGATACCACCATGGAGCTTGATTTCGGCGATGGCTACGGGCTGCGCCAGGCGCGGACTGAGGACCATGCTGCACTCAACCTCGTGTGCCTGAGGACCGGCGATTCCGGGCAGGACGCCACGGCGCGAGAGGACGATCCGGACCTGTTGGGGCTGATCTACGCGGTGCCCTACCAGGTCTACGAGCCCGACTACGCCTTCGTCGTCGAAGGCCCGGACGGGGTCTGCGGCTATATTCTAGGGGCGCCCGACACACCGGGACTTTATGCCCGGATGGCACGGGAGTGGTTTCCGCCGCTCGCTGCCCGCCTCGCCGATCCCGGGCCGGACGAGAGCCTGTGGCAGGGCAGCGACTGGGCGCGGCGGGCCATCCATCACCCCGAATTCGTCTATCCCGAAGTGCTGCACCCGTTTGTCGCGCACGGGCATATCGATCTGTTACCCGAGGCGCGCGGGCGGCACATCGGGCAGCGTGGCATGCAGCACCTGATGGGCAAGCTTCGCGCGGCCGGCTGCAATGGCATGCACCTGCAGGTCAGCCCGAAGAACCGCGGGGCGCAGAAGTTCTACATGAAGCTTGGCTTTGCCGGGCTGCTCCACCCATCGCTGCCACGGCACGCGACGTTCATGGTGACCCGCTTCAACTAGCCGGCGGTGACCGGCGCTAGGGCCGGTCGGGCATGATGCGGAAGTCCGCGCCCTCGGGCAGCAACTGGCCGCCATCGACGACGATGGTGGTGCCGGTGATGTAGGCGGCATCGTCCGAGGCTAGGAACAGGAAGGCATTGGCGACGTCGCGCGGGCTGCCGAGGCGGCCCAGCGGGATGGCATCTTCCATGCCCTTGATGAACTCGGGCGAGCGGTGTTCCTGAATGGCCTCGGTGAGGATATTGCCCGGCTCGACGCCGTTGACGGTGATGCCGTAGCCGGCGAACTCCAGTGCCGCGGCGCGGATCAGGCCGTTGATGCCGGCCTTGCTGGCCGAATAGTGGCCGTGGCCCGGGCTGGTAACGTGCGGGCCGGTGATCGAAGAGGTGTAGAGGATGCGCCCGCCGCCCTGCTGCTTCATCACCGGCAGCGCGGCGCGGGCGGCGATGAAGCTGCCGCGAAGGTTGGTGGCCAGCACGCGATCCCAGTCCTCGACCGAGGTCTGTTCGATGAGCTGCCAAGGATAGATGCCGGCGTTCTGGACGATGATGTCGAGCCGTCCGCAGCGCTCGACGGCCAGCGCGACGGCCGCCTCGACGTCCGCGAGTTTCGAGACATCGGTGGCGATGAACGGGATGCCCAGTTCCGCGGCCGTCGCGGCGCCGGCATCGGCCTGCCAGTCGGCGAGAACGACATTGGCGCCTTCCTCGAGGAAGCGGATCACGGTCGCCTTGCCGATGCCGCTGGCGGCGCCAATGACAAGGGCGGTTTTGCCTTGGAGGCGGAGGGTCATGCGAGTTTCTGCCGGATGCGGAGTTTCAGGGTGTCGAGCAGCACGGCTGCGAGGACGAGGAAGCCGTGGATGAGCTGGGTGTACTGCGCCTGCAGGCCCATCAGGTTGATTGCCGTGTTGATGGCCGAGAGCAGCAGCACGCCGGCATAGACGCCGGGGAGCGCGCCGACGCCGCCCTTCAGACTGATGCCGCCGATCACCACCGCGGCGAAGGCATTGAACAGCATGCCGGTACCGAGATTTGCCGTGGCACCGGAGGTGCGGATGGCGAGCAGCCAGCCGGCCGTGGCGGCGATAGCCCCGGCGAGGGCGAACGTCGTGATCAGCAGGCGATTGACCTTGATGCCGGCGCGGAACGCGGCCTGCTCGTTGCCGCCGATGATCTTGAGGTGCCGGCCGAACCGCGTCTTGGCCATGATGAAGCTGAACACCACGAAACAGCCGATGGCGAACCAGGCCGTGAGCGGGATGGCGAAGTTGAACTCGGGCAGGGTGATGCCGAGGCGCTGGATACCGAACCAGCGGACGGCAGGCGCAAGGTCCTGCGCCGAGCGGCCGCCCGAGATGGCGAGGACGAGGCCGCGCACCCAGATGTAGCTGGCGAGCGTGACGATGAAGGCATTCATCTTCAGCTTGACGATGAGCAGCCCATTAAGCAGGCCGATGGCCGCCCCGACAGCAAGGGCGATGAGCAGCGAGACCGGTACCGCCAGCCAGTCGGGGCTCAGCTCGAGGCCGATGCCGATGCCGGCCGAGCAGAACAACACGCCGACGACCATGGCGCTGAGCGCCGCGACCGATTCCACCGACAGGTCCATATGCCCGGCGATGATCACCAGCGCCAGCCCGATGGACATCACGCCCAGCACCGAGGAGGCCTCGATGATGTTGGCGAAGATGGAGGGCTGGAAGTAGTTCGGAATGAATATCGAGAAGATGCCGAGCACCGCGATCAGGATGAACCAGACGAGGTTATCGAGCACGATTTCGAGGCTGTGGCGGGTGCTGGGGTTCATTGATCTTGATCCGGAAAGGAAACGGTTCGCCAGACAGGCGGTTGGTTCCCCTGCTCCCCTTGCGGGAGAAGGTGCCCAAAGGGCGGATGAGGGGTCTTTGCAACCATCGCGGACCCCTCATCCGGCGCTGCGCGCCACCTTCTCCCGCAGGGGGAGAAGGTAGCCGTGCTCGGCCCAAGCTGGGAGGCGTGGGCGAGGCATGCTCGTGGCTTACTCGACCGACGTGATGGTGTCGGTCGGGGGCTGCAGGTTGCCCCAGAAGGCGGGGTTATCGATGTTGTCCATGGTGATCGCGGCGCCCGGGATCTTGATGTTCGGGCCCCAGGCTTCGATGGTCACGGTGGACTTGAGACCGAGCACGTCATACTCGCCCGCGACGATCTCTTGCTTGTTGACGATCTTGTCCATGAACATCGCCACGGCAGCAGCCTGAGCATAAAGCGGCTGCTCGACTTCGACCTGCATCCAGCCCTTGCGGATCAGGTCGAGACCGACCGGAGCGCCGTTGGACGAGAGCATGAAGATATCGCCGGGCTTCTTGCCGGCCGATTCCAGCGCGGCAGCGGCAGCCACCGAGAGGTGAGCGGCGTGGTTGAAGATCAGGTCGATGTCGGGATTGGCCACCAGCTGGTCGGCGACGATGGTGCCGGCATTGCTGGCTTCCCACATCATGGCGGGCAGCGAGATGATCTGGACGTCCGGGAACGCCGCCATCTTTTCCTCAAAACCCTTCTGGATGTCGAGGGTGTAGGGATCGCCCGGGTCGCCGAGGACCTGCAGGATCTTGCCCTTGACCGAACCGTACTTGGAGGTCAGCAGCTTTTCGACTTCGGCAGCGGCGACGTAACCGATCTCGACGGTACCGGCGACCGAGGTGAAGGCCGACGGGGTCGAGGTGATCTGGCGGTCGAATTCGACCACCGGGATGCCGGCGGCCATGGCCGCTTCGATGCTCGGCTTAAGTGCGTTGAAATCGACAGCGGCGAGAATGATCGCGGCGGGCTTCAGCGCAATGACGTCGTTCATCTGGGATTGCTGGACGTCGGTCTTGTTGTCGGCGTTCAGCGTTTCCATCTCGTAGCCGACCTGGCCGAGAAACATCTCGAGCGCGGAGACCGAGCCGGTCTGGAATTCATCGAGCAGGGTGGGGACGAGATAGTAGACCTTGCCCTTGTCCTGGGCGTAGGCCGGCGACAGCAGGGCGAGAGCCGCTGCCAGAACGCCGAACATCGCTAGAAGTATTCGCTTCATATCGTTCGCTCCTGTTGCGCCGGATCCCTCTCAGAATCCCGTCAACCCGCCGCTCCGGCACCGGCAAGGTTCTCCCCGGTGATCATGGCGATCACCGCATCGGGACTGGTATTTCGGGTGGCCACATCGCCGGCCACGACGCCCTGGCGGATCACGACGATCCGGTCGGCGACCTGGAAGGCCTGCTGCATGATGTGGGTGATGATGACGACGCCGATGCCCTGATTGGCGACATGGCGGATGGTTTCGAGGCCGCGGCGGGTCTGTTCGACGCCCAGCGCGGCAAAGGGTTCGTCGAGCAAAACGAGCTTGCCGCCCCAATGGACGAAGCGGTTGAGCTCGATGGCCTGGCGCTGTCCGCCCGAGAGGTGCTCCACCTTGGTGCGCAGCGACGGGATACGCGTTCCGGCACTCTGCATGGCCTTGGCGACTTCGGCCTCCATGCGCTTTTCGTCGAGCACCTTGACGCCGAGGACGTTCCGGGTCAGCTCGCGGCCCATGAAGAAGTTGCCGACGACGTCGATATTGGTGGCCAGCGACAGGTCCTGGTAGACGGTCTCGATGCCGGCCGCCTTGGCTTCGGACGGGGTCCGCGCCTCGAAGGGTTTGCCTTCGAACAGCATCCTGCCCGAAGTGGGTTCCAGCCCGCCCGAGATGATCTTGACCAGTGTCGACTTGCCGGCGCCGTTGTCGCCGAGCAGCGCCACGACCTCGCCCTTGCCGATGGTGAAGGAGATGCCCTTCAGCGCTTCGATGGCGCCGTAGTTCTTGCGGATATCGTCGAGGACGAGCAGGGGTTCGAAGGCACTCATGCGGCAAGGCCCTTGTGGGAGAGCAGGGGGCGATTCTGGCGATCGCGCGGGGGCGAAAACAGCTGGCCGAAGCGTGGAGACAGCGCATCGGCGACGGCGAGGGCGGCGGCGCCGCGCAACACGCTTTGCTGGCCTTCGGCGGAGACGAGCAGGCGCGGGGACTTACGGTCGCGGCGGGCGGCGACCGAAACCGGCAGGTCGGCGGCAGCGGCGGCCAGCCCATCGAGCAGCGCGCGCGGCGCGACGCCGCCGAGGACGATGGTCTCGGGGTCGAACAGGTTCTCGATGGTGACAAGGGCCGAGCGGAACAGCGGGGCGATGCTGTCGACCCATGCGCTGTCGCTCATCCCCGCGGGCCGGCGCGCATAGGCTTCGAGCGACAGGTAGCGTTCGAGGCAGCCGCGATTGCCGCAGGGGCAGAGCTCGCCATCTGGCACCAGCGGGATGTGGCCGAGCTCGACCGCATTGCCCCAGGCGCCACGCAACGGCGCCCCGTCATGCATGAAGGCGCCACCCAGGCCGACACCGAGAAACAGGTAGTAGTAGTTGTTGCGCTCGGCGCCGAGGCCATAGAGCTGTTCGCCCAATGCGGCGGCGGAGACGACGTTTTCGTAGACGGCCGGCAGTCCGGTGGCGTCGGCAAGACGCTCGGCCAGCGGGACGTTGTCCCAGCCGGTCATGGTGGTAGGGCCGACAAAGCTCATCGCCTCGACACCGAAGGGGCCGGGCAGGGCCAGCCCGACGCCCAGCATGCGGCCGCCGACCCGTTCGGCGCGCAGGTCGGCAACCAGCTGCCGGATCAGGGTGAATGCCTCGTCCGGGGTGACGGAGGGGGCATCGCAATGGCGCGAGGCGACGATATCGCCGCTGAGGTTGATCAGCGCCGCATCGAGGCCGACCGGGGTGATGTGGAGGCCGATGGCATAGCCGCCTTCGGGATTGATCCGCAGCTGGCTGGGCGGGAGCCCGCGACCGCGCGGCTCTTCGCGCCCCGAAAGCACGAAGCCCTGCTCTTCGAGTTCGCGGATGATGGTGGAGACGGTCTGTACGGTCAGCCCGACCTGTTCGGCGATGCGGGTGCGGGTCGTGGGGGCATCGCGGCGGATCGCCTCGAGGACGATGCGACGGTTATAGGGCCGCCCGAACTCCTGATTTGTGCCCCGCAATCCCAAGCCCGTCTCCTTGCGCAGAGCAAGAGACTAGGGTCGTCCCATCTATTAAGTCAAATGGAATTCTAAAATGAGAGGCGGGGTCGGCGGACAGATGTGCGCCCAGGCTCGGCGGCGGATCATGGGCGTTTGCTGCCAGCAGCGATGGGGGGCATCACGCGGATCTGCCTGGAAAGCAGAGATACAAAGCCATCAGCCGGCGCGGTCAGGCGACTGTCACTCTTTCGTCCGCCAATGCTCGCGCCCCGGTGATGCTGGCACGGAGCTCGCCAGCTTTGTTGGTCGCCATGGACGCCGTCAGGAAGCGCGACGCCGCGAAGCAGCGCCGCTTTCTTGCTGCGAGGGCTGTCAATGCAACGATTTGCGACGTTTTGTGGCTCGATGGTCATGGGCAACGCACGGTTACAAAATTGTTCAGCCCTGCCGGTGTTCTGCCTCTACCCATTGCTGAGCGGCTCTGATTCGAACTGTGTTGAGCCGGCAGATGTTGCCCGGGGGTGCGGCAGAACCTGCCGAGTTACAGATCTGAAATTGAAAGATTATTCCTGCTTTCTTGCGCCTGAGACAGCGCCCTTGCGCGTGTAAGTCCACAGCGAGCACGAATGTAGGGCGGGGGATCAGATGGCGGTGGCGGCGCGGGTTCTAGAGGTTGAGCAACCGATCCTGCAGGACGCGGATGCGGGCCCGACATCCGGCCGACCGCGCGATCATGACGATATCCTGCTGGCTGCGATCGCAAAAAGCGACGAACGAGCATTTCGCGAACTTGTCGAGCGCCACGCCGACCGCGCCTATGGGCTGGCGGTGCGTATCCTGCGAAATGCCGCCGATGCCGAGGACGTCGTGCAGGACTCGCTGGTCAAGGTCTGGACCAATCGCGGCACCTGGCAATCGGGCAAGGCGCGGTTCTCTACCTGGTTGTATCGCGTGATCACCAATCGCTGCATCGATCTGTGCCGCAGGCCGCGGACCAGCGACCTCGAGGCGGCGCCCGAAATTGTCGACGATGCCGATGACGCGGTGACGTCGATCCACGCGGGTGAGGTGAACCTGCTGCTCGAGCGCGCCATGGGGCGGTTGCCGGGACAGCAGCGTATCGCCCTGATCCTGTCATACAGCGACGACCTGTCGAACCCCGAAATCGCCGAGATCATGGAGACGACGGTCTCGGCAGTGGAGTCCCTGCTCAAGCGCGGTCGCCAGCAGTTGCGGCAGATCCTGATGGACAAAGAATCGGCGATCCGTGATTCGTTTACGAAAGGTTAGCCATAAGCCGTTTCGGGCGAACGTTATTTTCGCCTGACCGCGGCCGCTGGTCCGTTTGAGACTTCAGACGCGAGCAAACATCGCGTTTCCCGCCCGGCGAAGTTCCGGATGGGACAACAGTCTCAAGGAGTGAGATCCCATGCCCGTCATTTCGACGAACATCGCCGCAAACTCGGCGGTCCGTTATCTCAACATCAACTCGTCCGAGCAGACCAGCTCGCTGAGCAAGCTCGCGAGCGGGTCGCGGATCACCCAGGCTTCCGACGACGCCGCGGGCCTCGCTATCTCGACCCGCATCTCGTCCGACGTGACGGCGCTGACGCAGGCGGCGACCAACGCGTCGCACGGCATTTCCGTGCTGCAGACCGCCGATGGCGGTGCCTCCAATATCTCCGACATCCTCCAGCGTATGAAATCGCTGGCCTCGCAGGCTTCCTCGGGCACCGTGACCGACACCGAACGCGTTTATATCGATGCGGAATTCCAGGCGCTGATCGAGGAGGTCGACGGCATTGCCTCTTCGGTGCGCTATAATGGCGAGAGCCTGCTCGACGGCACCAGCGATTTCGCCGAAGGCGTCACCGTCATGGTTGGCTCGGACTCGAGCGACACCATCAGCCTGTCGCTGGCCGATCTGAGCGCAGCGACGCTCGGCCTCACCGGCACCGCCGCCTCATTGACCGGTGGTAGTGCCGACCTCACCGTGGACTCGGGCGAAACCATCACCTTCGACCTCGAAGTCGACGGCGGCGCGGCAACGACCATTTCGATTACCGCCAGCGGCACCGCCATCACGATGCAGGAGGTTGCGGATGCCATCAACGCCGCCGACGCTGGCGCCACCGCCTCGCTCGACGATGACGGCAACCTAGTGATCGCGTCGGAAACGACTGGCACGACCTCCGAAATCACCCTGTCGAACTTCACCGAGAGCGACAACACCACCACGACGGTCAGCGACGAGACCGACCTTGGTTTTGCCGCCGACACCGCCGCCGGCACCGACGAAGGTCTTTCGGTCGCCACGCAGGCAGACTCGGAAGCAGCCATCACCGCGCTCGATACCGCCATCAACACGGTTTCTGCCGCCCGTGCCGAAATCGGCGCGCTGGAATCGCGGTTTGCGTTCCGTGCCGAAGCCATCTCAACCAGCATCGAGAACCTGGATGCCGCCAATTCGGCGATCATCGACACGGACGTCGCGGCGGAGTCGGCCAATCTCGCCTCCGCAAAGGTGAAGACCCAGGCTGCGGTTGCCGCCGCCGCCCAGGCCAACCAGATGCCGCAGGATCTGCTCAAGCTGCTGCAGTAGTCGGCCGTGCTGTGGGTCGCCTCATCGGGGGCGACCCGCAGCCCTTCACGTTGCAGGTGCGTACCGGCCCCAACAGGTGAAACTTCATGCCTGTCATTTCGACGAACGTCGCCGCGAATTCGGCGGTCCGCTTTCTCAATGCAAACTCGGCCGAGCAGACCAGCTCGCTCAGCAAGCTCGCGAGTGGCTCGCGCATTTCGCAAGCCTCCGACGATGCGGCCGGCCTCGCGATTTCGACGCGCATCTCGTCGGACGTGACGGCGCTGACGCAGGCGGCAACCAACGCGTCGCACGGCATTTCGGTGCTGCAGACCGCCGATGGCGGTGCCTCCAACATCTCCGATATTCTTCAGCGCATGAAGTCGCTGGCCTCGCAGGCCTCGTCGGGCACCGTGACCGACATCGAACGCGTCTATATCGATGCGGAGTTCCAGGCGCTGATCGAGGAAGTCGACGGCATTGCCTCCTCGGTACGCTATAACGGCGAAAGCCTGCTCGATGGCACCAGCGATTTTTCCGAGGGCGTCACCGTCATGGTCGGCTCGGATTCGAGCGATACCATCAGCCTGTCGCTGGCCGATCTCAGCGCAGCGACGCTGGGGCTCAGCCAGACCGCGGCCACCCTGACCGGCGGCAGCGCCGACCTTTACACGGGCTATCACGAGATCATCAGCTTCGAGGTGACGGTGGATGGGGGCACCGCGCAGACCGTGGCGCTGATGTCCGAGTTCTACAGCATGTCCATGCAGGACGTGGCCGATGCCATCAATGAGGACACTGTCGGCATCACCGCATCGCTCGATGATGACGGCAATCTGGTGATCGCGTCGGACAGCACCGGAACCTCGTCGAGCCTGACGCTGGGCAACTTCGCCTCCAGTCTCGGAAATGCCCGCAATGTCGCCTCGTTCGGGCTGAGTGCGGATACGGCCGTCGGCTCCGACGAGACGCTTTCGGTGGCGACGCAGACCGACGCAGCCGAGGCCATCGCCGCGCTGGACATCGCCATCGATACCGTCTCGGCTGCTCGTGCGGCAATCGGCGCGATGGAGTCGCGGTTCGCCTTCCGTGCGGAAGCCATCTCGACCAGCATCGAGAACCTCAATGCTGCCAATTCGGCGATCATCGATACGGATGTGGCGGCAGAATCGGCCAACCTCGCCTCCGCCAAGGTGAAGACCCAGGCAGCCGTGGCCGCTGCCGCCCAAGCCAACCAGATGCCGCAGGATCTGCTGAAGTTGCTGCAATGACGCGCGCGCCAGTTGCGCAAGCCAAGCCCGGGCAGGGCATGAGCGTGTATCGCGCGCCACCGAAGCGGGAGAATAGTCCGTGACCACCGTCTCCAGCACGACCAGCCTGCTCAGTACCAGCTACTCGAGTTCGAGCACCACTTCGACAACGTCCACCTCCGATATCGACTGGGACAGCCTGATCGAGGGCGCGGTGGCGGCCAAGCTGGCTAAGGCAGACACGATCGAGGTCAAGATCACCGACAACGAGGCGGTGATCGCGGCTTACGAAAGCCTGCAGGAGCTGCTGCAGACCGTGCTCAGCGCGGCCAATTCGCTGCGGGCACCTTCGGGAACACTGGATTCCGACGATGACGTGTTTTCGACCCGAACCGCCTATTATTCGGCCAATGGCGATGTCGATGCGGCCGATACGGCGGGCGCGACCATCGAAAATGGCGCCGAGACCGGCAGCTACGAACTCACCGTTACGCAGCTCGCCGCGGCGCATAAGGTGATCGGCACCAGCCAGGACGGCAGTTCCGAGGACCTTGGCTATGATGGTGTGTTCACGCTGGGAGTGGTGGATGGCGATGCTGTCGAAATCGCGGTCAGCGAGGACATGTCGCTCGCCGATATCGCCGAGGCGATCAACAATGCCAGCGACGAGTCCGGGGTGCAGGCCAGCGTGCTGCAGGTGGCGAGCGGCGATTTTCGTCTGATCCTGTCCACGGTCGATACTGGCGAGACCATCACCACCGCCAGCAGTTCCGGCGACGATATCCTCAGCGAACTGGGGATCACGAATAGTTCCGGGGCGTTCGTCAGCGAATTGCAGGCGGCGCGAGACGCGATCTTCAGTATCGATGGCGTCGAGATCACGCGCTCCAGCAATGAGATCGACGACGTGCTCGATGGGGTGACGCTCTATCTCTACCAGACCACGCCGGACGACACCTCGATCACCATCGAAATCGAACCCGATGTCAGCGCTGTCAAGCAGGCGATTACCGAGCTGGCGGAGGCCTATAACGCCTTCCGCGAGTTCGCCTATACCCAGCAGCAGGTCTCGACCACCAATGACGATGACGAGACCGAGGCGTCGGTGCTGTTCGGCGACGGCACGATGCGCAGCATTTCGAGTGCCGTCACCAACGCGCTCAACACGCTGGTGGATGGCGAGAGCATGGCACTGCTGGGCCTGAGCTTCGACGAGACCAATTTGCTCGTGCTCGACGAGGACAAGCTTGACGATGCGCTGCTGACCAGCCTCGACGAGATCGAGGCTCTGCTCACCTTCTCGATGACGTCGTCGTCCAGCCACCTGTTGCTACTCGAGCGCGGGACAGGCGTTCCGGATGCCTTCACGCTCGACATCACGGTGGACGACAATGGCGAGATCACCTCGGCATCGGTTCTCGGCGACAGCTCGCTGTTCACGGTCAGCGGCACCCGTATCGTGGGCGTGGAGGGGACGGAGTACGAAGGCTTCACCTTCGTTTATGCGGGGTCCAGCTCCGTCGCAGTGGACCTCTCCTTCAGCAGCGGCATTGCCGAGCGGCTCTACAATGTGGCCGATAGCAGCGACGGCACCCTCGCCAGCCTGATGACCGATCTCGAGGAAACCAACGAGACGCTCGCCGCGCAGAGCGAGGACATCACCGAACGTGCCGAAACCTACCGCAGCAACCTGACAAGCCGATATGCCGCCTACCAGGCGGCCATCGAGTCCGCGGAATCCATGCTCGACTACCTGACGACCCTTATCGACACCTGGAACAGCTCATCATGACCAATCAGGTTGCTCTCGCAATCGGAGCCTATCGCCTCGCCGCTTCGCAAGTTCATCCGCTTGTTGCAGTGGTCAAACTCTTCGACGAAACGCTGCGCCGCATCGATCTCACCATGGCGGCGGTAGAAGCGAAGCGGTTCGAAGATGCCTATGTCCACCTCTCTCGCGCGTCGCTGATCCTGCGAGGGCTGGCGGGCAATCTGCGCTTCGACCTCAACGGTCCCGCCGGCGCGGATATGGCGAAGACGCTCAAGCAGACATATGTTACCAACATGATTGCGCTGCACACGGCCTATGGCAAAAAGGACGCGCCGGCTCGCTATCGCAGGATCAGGTCCGGCCTGGTCGAATTGCGCAATGCGTGGGCGGAAGTGGCCGGTGTCAGTGCCATGAAATAAGAGCGGACCGCCAGGCCAATCCCCGGCGCAAGGTCCGGGAGGATGCGGTTGCGGCGGCTGGACCTAGGCGAGTTTGAGGCGGCACTCGACCGTTTCGGTGCAGATCTCGCGCGATGGCCCGAAGCCGACCGTCAGGCGGCGCAAGAGCTCATGGAGCGGTCCAAAGCGGCGTGCCGGCTGCATGCTGCCATGCTCGTCGTCGAGGCCGGGTTGCGGGCGCCGCCGCCTGCAGCACCCAAGGGGCTTGCCGATCGCATCGTCGCTCGAGCCCTGAAACCGCCCCCGGACAAGGACCGCGGTTAATTTCCTTAATATCTGCGCATAGGCGCGCCTGAAAATCCCGTCTCGTCCGTTTCAATGACATCGCCCTTCGCGACGACCATTGAAACCACAATCCGGAGCGCGGCCACGATCTGGCCGGGTTCGGACATGCCGGGACTTTGCCATGAGCATCTCCGCCGTTAGTTCCACCACCAGCAGCGCGGTCAGCAGCACTTCCAGCACGACCGGCAGCTTTTCGGCCGATGACTTTCTGACCTTGCTGGTCGAGCAGTTGCAGAACCAGGATCCGCTCAATCCCACCGATACCAGCGAGATCATGTCGCAGATGGTCTCGTTCGCCGGCTACCAGCAGCAGGCGGAGTCCAACGAGACCCTGAGCTCGATGGCGACGACGCTGAACAGCATCGCCAACTCGCTCGACATTTCGGTCTGAGGGGGCGCAGCATGTCACTGACCGGCGCCATCAATTCCGCCGTCTCGGGCCTGAATGCCCAGAGCACAGCCCTGGCCATTGTGGCCAACAATCTCGCGAACACCTCGACCACCGGCTACAAGACGACGACCGCGAGCTTTTCGTCGATGCTGGCAGGCTCCAGCGGTACCGACACGACCGTCGCCTCGGGCGGGGTCGTTGCCACCGGGGTCTCCAATATCAGCGCGCAGGGCCAACTGACCGATTCCGAGGTCAGCACCAACATGGCCATTTCGGGCAGCGGGTTTTTTTCGGTCGCCACCGCCACCGAGAACGGCAGCCTCTATTACACGCGCAATGGCGAGTTCAGCGTCGATTCCCAGGGCTATCTGGTCAATAACGGCTACTATCTCATGGGGTGGAAGACCGATGCCGACGGCAATGTGATCGGCAATTCCACGAGCAGCAGTCTGGTCGCCATCGACACGGATGCCATCGCATCGATTGCCGAGGCCACCTCGACCATGTCGATGGTGGCGAACCTGCCGGCGAACGCCGCGACCAACGAGACTTTCACCAGTTCGGTCGAGGTCTACGATTCCCTCGGTACGGCGGCGACGGTCAGCATCACCTGGGAGAAGACTGGAGAAAACACCTGGACGGCGACCTTCGCCAACCCAACGACCACGGATGGTACGACCGAGATCGGCGAAGTGACGTCGGGCTCGATCACCATCAGCTTCAATGGCGACGGCACGCTGGCGAGCACCAATCCGTCGCCGCCTACTGTGACCATCGAGAACTGGACCACCGGAGCCGCGACGAGCACAATCGCTCTCGACATGGGCGATGCCAATGCGGCGACCGGGCTCAGCCAGTACTCCTCGGAAAGCGAGGAGCTCTCGGTGTCGCTGACCACCGATCAGGATGGTTCCCCGCTGGGTTCGCTCACCGGCATTTCCATTGCCGAGGACGGCACCGTCAGTGGCGTCTACGACAATGGCATGACGCGGGCGCTCTACAAGGTGCCGCTGACCACGTTCACCAATGCTGACGGACTGTCGGCCCTCAGCGGCGGTGTTTACCAGGCGACGACGGAGTCGGGCAGCGGTACGCTGAAGACGGCGGGCTCGGACGGGGCAGGCAGCATTTTCGGCAGCCAGCTCGAGCTGAGCACCGCCGACACCAATACCGAATTCGCCAGGATGATGGCGGCCCAGCAGGCCTATTCGGGCGCTGCACAGGTGGTCTCGGCGGTCAATTCGATGTTCGACACGCTGATGTCGGCGATCCGATGACGACGCCCGACGCCCTGCTGACCAGGTTGAGCCGGCTGCAACGGCGCGCGGTGACCAGCCGCAAAGAGGCGCTGGTGCTGCTGGACGACCTCACCAACCTCAGGCGACGCCTCGTGGCCGCAAAGGCCGCGGCAGGCAGCGAGCTGCGCGCGCTCGGGGGCAATATCGCCGCCGTTGCGGCCTACACAAGAAACAGATCGGGGAATTCAAGATGACCAGCCTGCAGCGTTCGGCCCAACGCACGGAGCCGCTGACCATCGAAGCCATGCTGGTTCTGATAGAGGACCTGCATGGCCTCATCGAGGAGGAGAACGGCAAGCTGGCGATGGGGCTGCCCGCCTCGCTGGCCCAGACCGTGGCCCGCAAGACGCGGCTGGCGGACGAGCTCGAAGGCTGGCTGGCGCTGATGCGACAGGGGGCCTTTGCCGGAACCGATCCGCAGGTGCTCGCCCATCTCGTCGAGCGGCTTCAAAGCCTCGGCGGGCTGATGCGCACCAATACCAGCTCGATCAAGCGGTCCATGGAGGCGTCGCGCCGGCGCATCGATGCGATCATGCGCGCCCTACGCGACGAGCCGCGGCAAATGGCGGGTTATGGGCCGAACGCGGCCCGGCGTCCGGTTGCGGCGCTCCCCGCAGGCAGCCGTCTCGCCTGACCGCGATGAGCTTTTCCGCCATACGTTCTGTCGCCACCAGCGCCTTGATGGCGGCGCAAGTGCGCATGGAGGTGGCCTCATCCAACATCGCCAATGCCGATGTCGATGGCTACAGCCGCCAGACGGCGGTGCAGGTCTCGACCTCGGCCGGCAATACCAGCTCGGGCACCCGGGTCACGGCGGTGACCAGCGCGGTGGACAAGTACCTCCTCGCCGACGTGATCGCGGCCAGCACCGAACTGGGCAGTGCCACGGCCACTGCCCAGATCACCGATGCACTGCAATTGCTGTTCGGAAGCACCACCAGCACCGATGGCACCGGCACCTCGATCGCCGATACGCTCACCGATCTGGAATCGGCGGTGTCCTCACTGGCGGGGACGGCCGAGAGTTCGACGTTGAATGCGCTGGTGGTGGACAGTCTCGACGCGGTGGCGACACAACTGCGCGAACTGTCGTCGGGTGTGCAGGAGTTGCGGGCGCAGGCCGATAGTCTGATCGCGGATTCGATCGAGACGGTGAACGCCGCCCTCGATACCATCGCGACGCTCAACGACAAGATCGTTGAGGCCAAGGCGCTGGGGCAATCCACGGCCGCGCTGGAGGATCAGCGCAATGCGGCGCTAGAGGCGCTGAGCGCCGAGCTCGACGTGACCTATCTGGTCAAGTCGAACGGCGAAATGCGGGTCTCGACCAGTTCGGGCACGGTGCTAGTCGACAGTGCCGCGCACCACCTCGAGTACACAGTTGCCGCGCAGGTGACGGGCGAGACCAGCTTCGCCGACATCACGGTCGACGGCATTGCCGTCACCAGCCAGATCAAGGACGGCCGCATCGGCGCCCTGCTGGAACAGCGCGACGAGGTGCTGACCGGCGTCCAGGACACGCTCGATGCGCTGGCGAGCGAGCTCATCAGCTCGGTCAATGCGGTGCACAATTCCGGCTCCAGCCTGCCCGCTCCGAGCACGCTGACAGGCACGACTGCCGTTTCCGGCAGCGATGCGCTGGCCGCGACCGGAACGCTGCGGGTGGCGTTGACCGACAGCAGCGGTGCCCTCGTGTCCTATGCGGATCTGGAGCTTTCGGACTACGCCACTGTCGATGAGCTTGTCGGTGCGCTGTCCGGGATAGCCGGGGTCAGCGCCAGTGTCAGCGACGGCGTGCTGAGCCTCACCTCCACCGCCGGGTACGGCGTCAGCGTCGCCCATAGTGACGGCGACGTTTCGGGTGTTGGTTTCTCGGAGTATTTCGGGCTCAACGATGCGCTGGTCGGCACTGGCGCCGCCTCGATTGCGGTGCGGTCCGACATCCTGGCTGGCACCGTGGCGCTCGCCACGGCCACGCTCGATAGTTCGGCGACGCTCACCGCCGGCGATAGCGTGTTGACCAACTCTTCGAGTCTGGTCCTGGCGTTGCAGGATGCGCTGGCGGCGGATCAGAGCTTTGCAGTCGCGGGCGGGCTGGTCGCAACGTCCACGGACCTCGCGAGTTACGCCGCCATGATCGTTTCCGAGGCTGCCACAGCGGCCGGCACAGCCGAGACCAGGCTGGAAACGGCACAGAATGGCTATGACAGCGCGGACTCCGCCCTGAGTTCGCTGACTGGCGTCAATGTCGATGAGGAGACTGCCGCGCTCAGCGCGCTCCAACAGTACTACGCCACCGCCGCGCAGATTCTGGAAGTGCTCAATGCCATGTTCGATGCGCTGTTGTCGGCGGCAAAGTCATGATGGGGCCCCTGTGATGCGCGTCGCCACTTTCGCGACCAACAGCAGGGCCCTTGCTGCGGCGCTGAATACTCAGACCCGAATGGCCGAGATCCAGCTGCAGCAGGCCAGCGGCAGCGTGTCGACCGACTATGCTGGGCTCGGTGCCAGCGCGAGACAGGTGCTGGACCTTGAGGCCTCCGAAAAGCGTGCCGCAGCCTATGCCGACGCTGCCACCGAGGCGGCGGGACGGGTCGAGGTGATCTACTCGACACTGTCCACGATCACCGACCTGATGAGCGAGTTCCGCAGCGAGCTGACCTCGGCGCTGAGCACCGACACGTCAGATACCGGCACCCTGGCACCGGCGGCGGAAGGCTATCTTGAGGAATTGGCCTCGCTGCTGAACTCCACCTACGAGGGGCGCTACCTGTTTGCCGGGGACGCCACGCAGACCGCTCCGGTGGACCTCAGCAGCTATGTTGCCGATGGCGACACCGCATCGACCAGCTACTATCAGGGCGACGCGACGATCACTTCTGTCCGCATCTCGCGAGAGCAGACCGTCAGCTATGGCGTTACCGCCGACAATGCCGCCTTCGAGCAGGCGTTTCGCGCCCTCGGCATGATCGCAGCGGCCGGAACCGGCGCCGATGAGGACATGATCGCCGAGGCCTATGCGCTGATCGAATCCGCTCTCGATGCCACGGTTGCCGTGCAGGCCAACGTGTCGGTGGATGCCAGCACGCTGGAGCGGTCCATCGAACGGCAGGCCGATTATCAGGCGCTGCTGTCGTCGGCGATCAGCGAACTCACCGATGTCGACGTCACCGAGGCCGCCGTACGGCTCACCAGCTACGAAACGCAGCTCCAGGCGTCCTACTCGGCGATCGCCAGGCTGCAGTCGCTCTCCCTGCTGGACTATCTCAGATGACCTTGAAACTGACCCTCAAGCCCGGCGAATCCGTCTTCATCGGCACGACCCGGCTGTCCGTCGTCTCGCGTGCCACGTGCACGGTGCTGATCGACGGCAACGCTCCGGTGATCCGGGCGAGCGAGTGGCTGAACGAGAGCGAGGCCACCGAGGCCCTGCCGCGCTTGCGCTACATCTTGCAGGAGATGTACCTGCGCGACGACCGCGTCGGGTTGATCCAGGACTATTTCGTCGCCGCGGCGAACCTGCTGGCCGAGATGCCGCAGGCCCGCATTTCGGTGGCGCGGATCAACGAATTGCTGCTGACGGGCTCGCTGTGGGACGCCGTGAAGGTGGGCAAGGACCTGGCACGGCAGTCGTCGGCACGGTCAGAGGAACGTGTGGCCGCGAGCCTGACGGCGGCGTAACCGTCCCGAAGCGTCGGCGACCGCCTGCGTGGCTAAGGGCCGATGCCTGGTGTCGATGGCCCCATCGCACTCATGGCGATTGCGGCGCAGGTCCTCAAGAGGCGGTCAGTTGGACCAGCCGTGCGAGCGCGGACGAGAACCCCTTGAGGGACACTGCCAGAGCGACGTCTTCGCCGCTGTCGTTGGCGACGGCCTTGATGGCCAGCGACGCGGTGCCACCCAGCGCGGCGACGAGGTCTGATCCAAAGGTCAGCGGCACCAAGCAGCCGGCGGGAAGGCAGGTTGAAAAGCGCGGCTTCTGAACTGGATCGGCTTCGTCCAAAGCCAGCGTGATGCCGTCATCGAGCCGGAGCCCGAAGGGCAGAACCAGCATGCCGGTCACGCCGTTCCCATCGGAGGCTCTGGTCAATTCGATCGCGAGCACACGCTGGCGGTTTTCGCCCTGCACCTGCAATTGCGTGATTGTGCAGCGGACCACGCCTTCAGGTGCCGTGCAGGACACGGTCCAGTCACCATGCGTTTCGTTGAGCGAGGTCGCGCCCCCGGGGATCCCTTGCGCCGGCGCAGAGCTGGTCGCCCCGAGGAAGACAACGAGACTGAAGATGGAGGCAAACAGGGTCTTCACGTCAGAACCTGACATTGAGGCCGAAAGTGGCGGCGTGGTTGACCTGGTCGGCCGAAAAACGGCCGTCGTAGCGCGCGCTGAGCGAGACGTCGTCGGTGACGCCGAACGACAGGCCCGCCCCCAGATGCAGACGATCCCGACCGGCATCCGGTCCCCTGACCGAGAAACTGGTGGGGCTGCCGTCAAAGGCCATCGACTGGGTGGGCGTGGCATCGGCGAAGCTGTGTTCCCAGACGACGCGCCCTTCGAGGTTCAGCAGGCCGGCCTCTGTCGGCATGACATAGGCGAGAGCGACGCCGAGCCCGACGTCGAACCTGGTCCAGCTTTCGGCCGCACCGGTCAGGTTCAGCGATTCCGCTCCGGTCTCGCTGAACGCGCCGTGACCAGACCAGCCGGCGTCGAGGGTCGCCAATGGGGAGAGCGTCATGTCCGGCGCGATGTCGAAACCGTAGGCCACTTCGCCGGAGACGCCGACGCTGTGCGCCCAATATTGCGCCGCTGCGACACGATCGATGCCGCCGAAGCTGATGGTTCGGGAGCTTTCGATGCTGCTGGCCATGTAGGCTATCGATCCCGACAGCGCCCATGGTCCATCGGTCCAGCCACCATAGGCGCCGATGCTGAAATCGCTGGTGTCGAGGGTGGAGAGCAGCTCGTCGATTTCGCTGCGGCTGCGGAGGTAGCCGAGCCCGAAGCCGAACCAGGCGCTGCCCGTTGCCACATCCACTGAACCTTCGTAGCCCCCGGCGAGACCTGCCAGTGTCCAGTCGATCCCCGAGGCATTGCCATCGGCTGAGATTTCGCCGCTTCCGCCCAGCGGGGCGATCCAGGCGCGCGCCGTCTGCGGAACGAGCGCCGCGAGGGTGGCATCATCGATGGCCACGACGCCGGGCGTGTGCGGGGCCGTAGGGGCGTAGCCCATCGGGGCGGTGAAACCCTCTGCGTTGCCGCCGAGGCCCGAACGCGCCCGATCACGGAGCGTGCGGCTGAACATTGCGAAGGTCTGGTCGATGATGTGCTGGCCTGCGGCATGCACTTCGCCCGAACTGAGGTCGAACGCGTCGCGGGCTTCGCCGGGAGCGAGCATGGCAAGTTCGTTGAACACAACCAGAGCATCGCCCGTCTGTTCAAGACCGTTCAGCGCGCCGGCCGTCTGGGTCTGGTTGTAGGTCTCGGCAACAATGGTGAAGTCGGCCGTGACCGCTATGCTCAGCACCACGTTGTCGGCATTGTGCGTCAACGTCGGCGTCAGGAATGCCGAACCATTGAGCATCGTCGCGCCGTCGAAGGTGCCGGAGACGCCATTGGCGCTACTGGTCGTGAGGATCGTGTAGGTCTGGCCGTCCAAATAGGACGTGTGTGTGTCGATGGCGCTGACCGCGACGTCGCCATCGAGTTCGACGGTCGTTGCGGCCAGTGCGTCATTGCTGCCGTCCGCTGCAATGCGCACCATGAATGCCGAGCCCGGATCGAAGCCGACATTGCCATTGACGGTCAGCGTGCCGAGCGTGCTGCCCCCCGGGGCAAGCGTGCCCAGCACCGAAACGTCACCAATGACAGTGCCCAGCCCGGACAATGTGCCGCTGGACCCGGCGGTGAGCAGAGTGGTTCCCAATGCGCCGCCTGCCGCGATGCGCAGGTTACCGTTCGACACGGACACGGTGCCGCCGAACCCGGAGCTGTCGGCGCTCAGCGTCGTCATCCCGCCGCCGGCAAAGCGCGTCGTCCCCGTGCCGGAGAGCACGCCAGCGAAGGCGACATCGTCCGAGCGGTTGAAAATGAGCTCGGCGTCGTTCTGGATATTGCCTGCGACCGATCCGCTGGTGCCGCCATTGCCTAGTTGCAGCGTACCTTCTTCGACGGTTGTCAGGCCGGTATAGGTGTTGGCGCCGGTGAGGATCAGCGCCTGGGTGCCGGTCTTTGTAAGGTTGCCACTGCTCGAGATCACGCCAGCGAAGGTGCTGCCGGCCGTGTCGTTGCCGACGGTCAGCGTCGCTGCGTCCAGCAACACGGAACCGCTTCCGGAAAGGGCGCTGATGGTCTGCGAATAGCCGTCGAGATCCAGCTGTGCCCCGGCCGCGACGACATGGGCGCTTTGGGCAGATAGCGTGTCCGTGGCGGCGGTGCGCAAGATGCCACCATTGATCGCAGTGGTGCCCGAATAGCTGTTGGCACCCGAGAGGATCAGCGTGCCCGATTCCTGCTTGGAGAGGCCGCCGCTGCCGGTGATCGGGGTCGCGATGGTGGCAGTGATGCCGCTGCCGACGCGGATCTTCGTATCTGCGAGGCTGGTGACCAGTTCGCCGTTGGTGCCTTCGGTCAACGTGTATCCGGAGGTCAGGAACTGCATGCCGGTGAAGGCCCGGGCGCCCTCGACCGTCACCGTACCAGCAGTCGTGCCGAAGATGGCGAATTGTTCGGCCCAGACGTCGTCGGCGGTGCCGGTGGCGTTTGTCCAGTTGGTGTTGGTGGCGTTCCAGGTGCCGGATCCGCCCTCTACCGAACCGGGAGTCGCATTCGCGCCATCCCAGTACTGCACGTTTCCGGCCGCGCCGCCCGAGACGGTCAGGAGGACGGCGCCCGCACCGGTACCGACCGTGCCAGCGTCGACGTCGTAGTTGAGCTCGGAGTCCGGCATCGAGCCGATCACCAGCCCATTGTCAGCCAGGAGGTTGTTGTACTGGATCAGGGTGTAAAGCCCGTTGCCGAAGCCGCCGGCGTCGGTGACATCCAGCGTGCCATCGAGGGTGAGGTTGCCTCCCACCATGATCAGGTCATTGGTGGTGCCACCGATGACGCCCGGAGCGCCGAGGTCGAAGGCCAGCTTCGATCCCGCGGTCATCGAGAACGTGTCAAGCGTGGTCAACGTGCCAACGGCGTCTGCCCCCACTCCGCCGGGTGCGACCGTGCCTTCATCCATGATTTCGATATAGGCGACCGTGCCCGACCCGCCGATTGTCGCCGCGCCGTAGCCGAGATTGGAAAAACCCATGCCGCCAAACGTGGCGTCGACCAGCAGGGTGCCGCCCTGCAACCGGAAGATGCCCGGGAAGGACGTATTGTTGGTCCCGGTCAGTGTCCACACAGAATCGCCGCTCTTATAGAAGGCGCCGTCGGACGGTCCGAAGTTCCGGAACTGCCCCGTGTCGCTGATGGCCGAGACATCGAAGCTGTCGCTGCCGCTGTCGCCACCGAAGACGAGGTTGTTCACAAAGGCGTCCGCATCGCCGATGACAAGCCCGGTGATTGCGTAGCCGGGCTGGAGTTCGAGGGTGTTGGTGGGAAGGGTCGCGCCGCCATCGTCGAACAGGATAGCGGTCTCGCTGGCATCGGCGGCCGTCACGGAGCCCGACAGGACGAAGGTGCTGCCGCCTAGCAGTTCAATAGCGGCCACGCCCGCGCTGGTAGTGGACACCTCACCCGTCGCAGTGATGTCGAGCACATTGCGGTTGCCGTGCATCCTAATGGCGTTGGCCTCACCGTTGCCGTAGTGGTCCTCGTAGCCGCCGTCGGTCGTAACGAGGCCGGACACCGTGACGTGGTTGTCGTCGCCCACCGACCAGACGGCAGGGGACCCGTCGCCCATGGTCCAGACCTTTCCACCAGCTTCGACCGTAATGTCGTTATCGTCTCCCTCGGCGTAGATCCCGATGGGCTGCCTAGTGCTGGCGTTGCCACTCGTGAGGATCAGGCCGCCGACCGTGGCCGTGTTGGAGTCTCCATAGATGAGGATCGCCTCTGGTGTTGTTCCCTGAATGGTCCCGTTCATGACGACGGTGTTGCCGTTGCCGTCGAAACGCACGCCGCTCGTCGTCCCGAACGGGGTGACAATCTGCCCGGTCTCGGACACCTCGACGTAGTTGCCTGTTCCTACCAGACCGACGGAGCCAAATTCGAGCGTGCCGGCGACCAGTACCGTGCTGTTCGAGGCGGTGCCTTGGATGTAGAGGCTGTGGTCGGGCGCGCTCCCCTCGGCGACTTCAACATGACCCTGCCCGTCGATCACCACATTGCCGGCCGCGTCGACCGGGCCGATGCCGACGTCGCTCAACTCGCCGAGGGTCAGCGTCGCTCCATTGCGCACGATGATCGCCGTGTTGTCGGTCCATGAACTAGCAATCATCTTGCCGTTCACGAAAAGCTTGCCGCCATCGACAACCCATGTCTCAGCGGCCGTCAATTCGTCCAAGATGTTCGGAAACAACAGAGACAGAGTGCCGGCACCGGTCTTGGTAATCCCGCCGCCGGTAAAGGGCAGGTAGATCGTCGCGGACACATCGGTGTCGACATTGATCGTCGCGCCACCCGCGGCCGCGTTCAGTACCCCGCCGACGCTGTCGTCGTTCAGGTAGTAGCCCCAGGTGAGAAATTGCAGCTCGCTGAAGGTTTGCGTCCCGTGGACAGTGACCGTACCGGCCGAGCCGCCGAAAATTCCGACGCCACCGCCCCAGGCGGCGTTGGCCGTGCCGGTCACGTCCGTCCAGTTGGTCGCCGACGCATCCCAGATGCCGGTGCCGCCGTCAGCAGATCCGTTGGAGGACGTATTCCCACCGTCCCAATACTGGTCGGCGGCCATGGCCGGACTTGGCATGACCAGACTTGGCATGACCAGCGGCGGAAACATCAGGCCTACCGCGACGCCTTGCAGCATCCGCTTCCGCGCGGTGCTGAATTTGTCGTCCAATTGTCCGGTGAACATGCTCAAGGCAATCCTGCTCAAAAGAACCAAGGCAAAGTCGAGAGCGTAGAAACTCCGGTGCACCAACGTGGTTGGCGAACCATCGCGGGCGGCAATGGCGGTGCCAGGCGGGCTGCGATTGGGCAGCTGCTAATGTGAGGTACCGTGGCGAGCATGGCGGCGCGGGGCGCACGCCCGTCGTCAAGGCTCGGTTTCACGGGGCCGTCCCGTCTCCCCAACATGATCTGCCCGCCCCCCGCGTCAGTTCGTTCCCGAGTCGCGTCAGCAATGCTGCCGACACTTCAAGTCACGACCCAAACTTTACCGGCGGGGAGAAAACGTCGGGAAGAGCAATAGATTGGCTCAAGAAAGCGCATGAAAGCTCATCGCGCATGAACACGGTCCAGCGAGAGTAGAATCGCGTATTTTTACATGGCCCCATTGCGGTCAGAGACTGGCCAAGCCGCGCCAATTCTGCTTGGCTGAATCGACCGGCGATGGTGCAAGAACGGGGGCAGTCCGGGCATGGCTGAGATTGGGCGGAGTGCCATCCGTGCTCCGCTGAGCGGATGGCGCAACATTGCGGCCTATCTCGCTTGCGACCAAAGCACGGTCAAGCGCTGGGCGGCGACCCGCAACCTGCCCGTCTACCGCCCCGCTGGCAGCGAAGCCCGCAAGGGTGTCCCGGTCTTCGCCTATCCGGACGAACTCGACCAATGGCTGCGGGGGCAGTCGTCCGGGTCCAGGTCGGAACCAGCCGCGGAGTTGCAGCCGCCACCCGCGGTAGAGTCAAAAGGGGCAATATCGGCACCGCCGCCAACGCCGCCCGCGCCGCGCCGCCGAGGGCGGCGGCTTCTGTTCGCCGCTGTCGCGGTCACCGTCGCGCTGACCGCGGGCGCCGGCATCCTGCTGGCCCAGTCGAACCCGGAAAGTGCCGTCTTGCAGGCCGATCCCTTTCGCGGCGTACCGGCCGAAGCGCGGCAGCTTTATCTCGATGCCTACTACCTGTGGCAGAAGCGGACGCCCGAGTCGCTCACGCAAGCGCAGAGGCTGTTGACGCAGGTGCTGGAGAAGGCGCCGCGATTTGCCCGCGCGGAGGCGGACCTTGCGACCGTCTACGATCTGATGGTCGAGTATGACGTCACGCGTCCGGAAGTCGGCTATGCGCTGTCGCGCGACGCCGCCGAGCGCGCCCTCGAGATCGACCCAACGCTCGCGCAGCCGCACAGCGTTCTCGGCGATATCGTCTTCTTCTGGGACCGAGACTACGATGGCGGGCTCGACCATTTCCGCCGCGCGGTAGAGCTCGATTCCACTGACGTCCTCTCGCGCCATTGGTACGCGGCGGCGCTGATGGGAACAGGTCGTTTCGACGAGGCCGCAAAGCAGATCGAGGTGGCGCGCGAACTCGAGCCTCTCTCCCGTTCCATCATCGTGTCCGAAGCGATGATCCGTCTGGGGCAGGGACAGCCGGCACGGGCGCGCGATCTGCTTGCCGGTCTTGTCGCCAATGAGCCGGAGTACCGAAATCCATACCGCTTTCTCGCCTTCGCCGAATTGGCGCTCGAGGACTACCCGGCCTATCTTGCCGCGCTCCACAAGCGCTTTCAGTTGGTCGGCGACCCCGCCGCCGATGAAGTCGTTACAGCGGGGGAAAGCGCCTTGGCTGGTTCCGGGCCGGGGGGCATGGCGGACGTCATGCTCGCTGCCGCAGTCGAGAAGGCACAGGCGATAAAGGACCCGTCGATGGTGGCGCATTTCCATGCCCTGGCGGGGGACTGGCAGGGCGCAGTCGAATGGCTCGTCCGCACGCCTTCGCGGCGCTTCAGCTATTATGGCATCGATCCGGCCTACGACGACGCAAAGCAGAACCGGGGCTTTCGGGAAGCAATCCTGAACGCTGGCATTCCGTCCATATGGTAGCTTTGGCCGGGCGCCGAACGCACAGCAGCCAAAACGACGAACTCGCCCGCCAGAGGCCGCTCGTGGCGGATATCGTGGAATTCGTCGTGGGGGTCTGGGCGCTTCAGCCACTCAGGTCGCCCATCGCCGCGAAGTAGGTTTCGTCGGCGAGCTTGGGGTCGATCAGGTCCCAGCATATTGCCGTCGACCGTTCACGAAACTCGCATCTGTGGAGTGCCGTGGGCGTTACGATAACGTCGGCACAGATGTCGGTTGCGCGGTCAGGCAGCTTTGCTGGCCAGATCTGGGCATCATGCGCGATCGCCGCGATCGTTGTCGCCACGGTCGTGCAGCCAAGCCGGCTCAAGATGGGGTACTCCAGATCCAGGTAGGCCGAGCCCATGCCAAAGCGCTGACCGGCGGTGGAGATGGCGGCGGCAGCAGTGACCACCAAGTCAAAGCGAATATTGCTGGCGAGCGCTTCGAGACTGATCGGCCGGCCGAACAGCTCCAGGCCGTCCAGCCACGAGGCATAGGTTGCGAGGGCCGGGTCGATTGCCGAACCATCGATCAGCACGAAGCCGCGCCTGAGGCCATAGGTGGGAAGAACCAGCGTCTTGCGGTCGCGGATGGCTGCGGCTCGGAGCGGCGCGAGGCCATTGTCGGGGGTGACGAACAGCGTCGCTGCCGCCCGGTAGATATCCAGCCCGACAAGGCGCTGGGCTGCGATTGCCGCGTCGGCAAAGCCCGGGATGAACCAGCTGAAATCCCGATCGAAGCGCGCATCGGGGAGGGCGTGCGCTTCCATAGCTGCGGCGACCTGGGCCGCTGCAGCAAGACGCTCGGGATCGCTCTCGATCATTCCATGCCCATCGATGGCAACCACTGGTCCGAACCGTGACGTGCCCTGGCGCGGTCCATGCCGGCGAGGATGGCGACGCCCTCGAGCGCCACATCGATCGCCGCGGCATGGCCGGCGCCGGCGACGAACTTCTCGCCGGTCGCGATATTGTCGGCGACCGAGCAGACCGAGCCGCCCCGTTTGCCGAACAGGGTTGCCAGCGTGACGATGCCCGAGGCTTCGCGATCGCCATTGAGGATGCCCATGCGCCGGCAATCGTCGACAGCCTCGGTCTGATGAGGGCGGAGATAACCGCGCACAGACGGACGGCCGCCCTGGATGAAGTCGGAGTCCACCGAGCGGGTCAGCCCGACATGGTAGCGCGCGCCCATCCGGTGCGCGGCTTCGGACAGAGCGAGCACCACGTCGGGATCGCAGACGGCGGGCCAGCCGGGCGTGACATAGCAGGCGCTGAGGCCATCATCGCGCACGATGCCCTTGGCGATCACCAGGTCGCCGGGGCGGACCTTCTCGTTGGTGCCGCCCGAGCCGCCGACCCGGAGGAAGGTCGTGGCATTGGTGTGCTCGAGAAATTCCACCATGCAGAGTTCGGCCTCGGGCGAGCCCGAACCGCCGCTGATGGCGGTGACGCGGGCGCCCTTGTAGGTGCCGGTCCAGGTGGTGAACATGCCGGTACGGCCGGCAAGAACGGGGTTCTCCAGCCGCTTGGAAAGCTGCGTTGCCGGATCGTCCTCATCATAGGCGCAGAGCGGATCGCGGACGAAGACCAGCACGTAGTCGCCGACGAGAGCCGGGTCGATGCCGGTCAGCGCCGGCTTGCCGTCGATGGCGAGGCCTTCGAGCGGCACGTTGTCCCTGTACTTGTAGCTGTCCCAGAGCTCACGGTTTACCGCAGGGAGTTCCTTGCTCATTGGCCGATGACCTTTACTTCCACGGTGCGTTTGCGGGGGCCGTCGAATTCCCAGAAATAGATCTTCTGCGAGTGGCCGAGGCCGAGCTTGCCCTTGTCGATGAAGAAGCTGCGCGAGTGTCCGACGATCGCCGCCTTCACGTGGCCGGCGGCATCCTGCGGCGTGTCGTACTGATGTTTGAAGTCGATGCGGGTGGGGATGAGGCGGACGATCTCGTCATGCACGTCCTCGAGGCCGAGGACGTCCCATGGCGACACAACCGTGACGCTGGCGGTCGAATGCGGGACCGAGACCAGCAGCAGGCCATCGGTGATGCCGGTCTGGCCGAGGGCCTCGGTGACCGCATCGGTGATGTCGAACAGGCCGTTGCGATCGGTGGCGAGGGGGAAGGACTGGAGCATCTGGGTTCTCCTCAGACTTCGAGCGTGCTGTTGCGCACGAGCCCGGCGCCTTGCGCCTGGTGCCAGCGGCCGGCATGGCCGCGGTAGTGGGGGATGCCAAGCTTGTCGGCCCAAGCCGCGGCGAGATGCGCGGCGGGAACGACCTGGAGCAGGGGGGCGAACCACTCCCGCACCTCGGGCAGCCGGATATGTGTGCCATAGGCCGGCAAGTCGGCGCTGTCGGTGACGATCAGCGAGGGCCGTCCCAATCCCTCCAGGGTGCCGACAAGCTCCAGCGTGCGGCTGGCAGCGCGCGCAGTGGTTGCCGCAAAGGCCACCACCGGCGTCTCGTCGGGCGCCGCGACGAAGTAGTTGAGGTGGTGAAATTCTTCGGCATCCTGCGCAGTGGCATGGATGCCGGCGGCTTCGACCAGCTTAGCCGCCCCATAGCCGGCGCTGGCGAGGGCCGGCCCGCTGCCCAGCACGTCGGCGGTGCGGAACTGCTGCCAGAGGTCGGCCAGCTCGAGGATCGGGGCGGCCGAGATCCGGCCGGCTGCACCCAGCTTGTCGCCGAGGCCAATGATCTCGGCGCGCAGCGCGTTGGCCTCGTCCATGGTCATGGTCATCAGCACTTCGGCGAGGCGGAGGCCGATCGAATAGCCGGCCAGCATCGAGGCGACATAGCTGCGGGTCCCCGGCGCATTGGTCGAGCTCGGGATGGCGATGCCAAGGACGCGCTCGGCACTCTGGCCCAGCCGGCTTTCGGCATTCGCGGTGACGGCCAGCGTCAGCGCGCCGAGCTTGCGCAGGCGCCGGGTTGCCTCGACCACGCGGGCGGCCTCGCCCGAACTCGAAATGGCAACCACCAGCAGGCCGCGATTGCGGCCGGCAAGCGGCGGCACGCCGGCATCGACATAGCGGGCGGCCTCCATGGCCAGCATGGCGCTCACCGGCAGGCCGGTCCAGGCGCGGATGGCCGGCGCCACGGCCTGCGCGGCGAAGTAGGAATCCCCCGAGCCAAGCAGGATGATCTGACGGATGCCATAGATTTCCGGCGTCTTGATCAGGAGGCGCATACGATCGTCGATCTGGCGCGCCTCGGTCTTCACCAGCTCGGGGAGACTGTCGATCTGGGTGAGGAAGTCAGCGTACTGGCTCATGGATACCTTCGATAATGGGAGAAATGCCGGTTGCCTCGGCCCAGACGCGCGATTGCGCATGGTCCAGCGGATTGGCCGGACCGAATTGTCCGAGGGCATGGGCGGCGCTGGCCGCGGCACAGCGTGCCGCATGTTCCGCATCGCCGGGACGCAGCAGCCAACCGGCAAGGAAGCCGCCACAGAATGCATTGCCGCCACCGGTGACATCGACGACGGGAACGGGGGGCGGCGTCACCCGCAGGCGTTGATCCGGTGTCGCCACCCAGGCGCCATCGGCCCCCATGCGAAGGATGAAGGCCGAAACGCCCGTCGCGAGCACCGCATCGCAGATGGCCTCGGGGCGCGTATCGGCGAACAACGAGCGGGCTTCGCCGAGATTGCAGGAGAACAGATCGGCCAGCGGCATCAGCGCGGCGATGTCGGACCAGCGTCCGGCAATGTTGTCGTCCTGCAGTTCCCAGAGCACGGTGCCGAGGTCCCGACGCACCCGCTCGAAACTCGCCCAGTAGGGCATGTCGAGATCGCGAAACGCATAGGTGCCGGCGGCGGGTCGCAGCGAGGCCGGGATGTCCTCGGGAAGGACCTGCAGCGAAGCGAAATGTTCGGGTCCATAGGCCGGCGTCTCGGTGCGGGTGCCATCGACCCGATAGACGAGCTTTGACTGGATGGTGTGGGGACTGCGGCGGAGGTGGCCATCGTCGCGCAGGCCCGAGGCGATGAGCTTGCCCTTGGTCACCTCTTCGAAGTCGGTGCCGACCCCGGTGACGATGGCGACTTCGTCCCACCAGAGGCGGGCCGCCACCGCGGCGTAGCTTGCTGCACCGCCCAGCGTATTGGGCAGGTTGGTGCCGTCGGCGAACCAGAGATCGTCGATGATGATGTTGGTGAGGACGAGAAGGGGCGCGGTCACTTCACCGCTCCGCTGGTGAAGCCTTCGACGAAGCGGCGCTGCGCCGCGGCATAGATGATCAAGACTGGGACCGTGAGGATGGTGAGCGCCGCGAGCAAGAGCGGCCAGTTGATGGATTCGCGGCGGAAGAAGTTCATCAGCCCGATCGGCACCGTCGCCATGTCCGGATCGCGCAGGAACACGAAGGCAAGGTAGAGGTCGTTCCACATGCCGATGGCCTGGATGATCACGACGCTGAGAAAGCCCGGCAGGCTCGCCGGCAGAATGACGTGCCACAGGATGTGAAGCGTGCCAGCCCCGTCGAGTTTCGCCGCTTCTTCAAGCTCTTGCGGCACACCCATGAAGTAGCCGCGCAAGAGGAACACCGACATGCCGAAGCCGCCCACGGCATAGATGAAGGCAAGGCCGAGAAAGTTGCTCAGCAGCCCGAGCGAGCGCAACGTCAGGAATAGCGGGACGGTGAGGATGTCGGGCGGAACCATCATGGTGAGGAGGATCAGCGACAACACAAGGTCGCGGCCCGGAAACTTGAAACGGGCCAGGGCGTAGGCCGTGGTCGATGCACACACGAGGAGGATGGCGAGGCCAAGCGATACCGCGATGGCGCTGTTGAGCACATAGTCGCCCACCCGGGCCGTGACGAAGGCATCGGGGTAATTCTGAAACAGCCAGGCCTTGGGCGGCCCCCAGGGATCGAGGTAGAATTCCTGTCGCGATTTCAGCGAGCCGGTGAGCAGCCAGAGCACGGGACCCATGGCTTGCAGCACCGCAAGTCCAAGGCCGAAATAGGCCAGCGACACGCCCGTCGGGTTGTTGCGGAAGGCCGAACGGAAGCTAGTCATGGTCGCGACCGAAATTGGCGGCGCGGACATAGATGAAGCTGATCACCGCGATGATGACGAAGATGACGTAGCCCATCGCCGCGGCGCGGTCGAAGCGACCGAACTGGAAGGCCTCGTTATAGAGCCGGGTGACGACCACATCGGTGCCGAATCCGGCGCGGGTCATGATCCACACAACATCGAAGCTGCGCACGAAGGCACCCATCAGCGCCAACAAGGTCGATACGAAGATGATGGGCCGGAGCGCGGGCAGGGTGATGTTGCGGAAGCGCTGCCAGGCATTGGCGCCGTCGAGCTTTGCGGCCTCGTAAAGCGCGGGATCGATGGCCTGCATGCCGGCGAGAAAGATCAGCATGTGCAGCCCGGCCCAGCGCCAGACCTCGATCATGGCGACGCTGAACAGCGCGAAACCGGGGGTCGACAGCCACGAGACCTGAAGGCCGCCCAGCCCGAGCCACACCAGCACGGAGTTCAACAGCCCGCCAAAGCGCGCCGAGGACAGGAAGTACTGCCAGAAGGCGCCGATCACGATGATGTTGAGCGTCACCGGGAGGAACAGCATGGTGCGCGCGGTGCGCATGCCGCGCAGCGGCAGGTTGACCAGCGCGGCGAGCGCCAGACCGGCGACATTCTTGCCGACGACGACGATGGCCGCGAAAATCGCCGTCTGGGTCAGCGAGGAGAGAAAGGTCGCGTCGCTGAGGACGGCGGCGTAGTTGGCGAGTCCGACGAAGGCACCGATGTTCAGGCCGTCGAACTGGTGGACGCTGAGGTAGAGCCCCCAGCCGATCGGAACCAGCATGAACACTGCAAGCAGTGCCATGCCGGGGAGAAGCAGCGCGAGCGGCGGCAGATGTTTGACAGTCATTGGTCGCCGCTCGCGCTGCACTTGCCTTACTGGCCGTAAACGTAGCCTGCGGCGATCATTTCATCGAGCTTGGCCTGCATGTTGGCTGCAGCCTGCTCCGGAGTCTCGCCGCCACCCATCATGTTCTGGATCTCGGTCTGAATGGTGCTGGTCAGCTCACGCGGCCAGACCCAATCGAGGAACTTCGAGGTCGGCAGATAGGTCGACAGGTCCTTGGCGATTTCGGTATCGACGCCGGGGACACCCTTGTTCGAGGTGGCGATCGGCGAGATCGGATCGAGCATCATCTTGGCCTGTGCATCCTCGGAGGCATAGGCGATGAACTGCTTGGCGAGTTCGGGGTTCTTGGACGAGCTCGAGACGCAAAGGCCGGTTTCGGCGCCGCCATAGGCAACCGGGGTGCCGGGCTGGCTCTCATATTTGGGGAACATGAACACGCCCCAGTTGAAGGTGGCGTTGGCGGTGAGGCCCGGGACGTCCCACGAGCCGCCGAAATAGGAGGCGGCGCGGCCGGCATAGAACACCGACTTCATGGCTTCCTCGTCGAGCTCGTTCGACTGCGGATCGAGCAGGCCATCCTTGACCCAGCCGTAGGCGAGCTTCAGCGCCTCGACGCTTTCGGGATCGGTGAACTTCTTTTCGCCCTTGAGCGTCGCTTCCACCAGTTCGAGCTGAGTGTTGCCGGTCGTCTGCGACAGCGAGCTCATGTAGTAGAGCGGCCACATCCAGGCGTTCTTGCCCTGGTGGACGACGGGGATGACACCGAGCGCGGCGAGCTTCGGACCGGCGGCGACGAACTCTTCATAGGTCGCGGGCTCGCTGATGCCGGCCTGGTCGAACAGGTCCTTGTTGTAGAAGAAGGTGGTGACGTTCACCGCCGACATCGGCACGGCCCAGACCTTACCGCCAACGGTGAAGTTGGACACCGCGCCATCGATGAAGCGATCGCCCATCGAAGCGACGAGGTCGTCGACCGGGCTGATCAGGCCGAGACGGGCATAGGAGGTGTTCACGGGGTTGGCGGCGCACAGGACCACGTCGATCTGGTCACCCGCGAGGACGGCGTTGTTCAGCCGGCCAAGGCCATCGGTGATGGTGCCGCCCGCATTCAGCGTCACGTCGGTGACTTCCGGGTGGAGGGCGATGAAGCCGTCCTTGAGCTTCTGCAGCACTTCGGCGTTGACCTCTTCCGAGGCGCCGGGTGCGAGCGTGTCCCAGGTGCTTGGCCCGAAAATGACGAGCGTTTCGGCCTGCGCAGGCAGCGTCAGACCGGCGGTCAGCAAGGCGGCAGTCGATACGGCAGCGAACAGTTGTGACTTCATGGTTTCGGGTCCCTGAGGCGGTGAAGTGGACTAGAGGTATGTATCTCTATACCTTATTCATGCACGTTTGCGGGCGCCGCGCAAGCGCTAGTCACAGGCGCGTCACGAAGCTTTTTTGGTTCCGGTGGCGATGAGGCTGTCGACGAGGATTTCAGTCAGTTCCGCGAAGTTGGCGTCGCTCGCGGCGGTGATGGAGGCGAGGCCGTCCCAGGCGAAATTCTCGCGCCGTTCGACGATGGTCTGGCCGGCGCTGAGGGTGCTCTGGCGTTCGACAATCACCCGGATGGTTTCGATGGTGAAGAGGTCGGGGCGCAGCAGGTGCGCAATGGCGGTCGAGTCGATCAGTCCGCAATAGGCGCCGAAGCCGCGGCGTTCGACGAAGTCGAGCACGCCGAGCAGGAAGGTTGCGGCGGGGACGCCGGACGCAGCAAGTCTCTGGCGCTGCGCGGCATCCAGGGTGAGCTTTGGGTGCGTGCCGACGTCGAGGCCGAGAGCGGTGAAGTTGAAGCCGGCTTCGAAGACGATCTGCGCCGCTTCGGGATCGACATAGACGTTCCACTCGCTGGCGGGATTGTCGCCGGTGGCGCGCGAGCTGCCATAGGTCTGGAAGCCGAAAGCACCGGCAATGGCGCTGACCTTGGCGACCTTCTTTGGCAAGCTCGGGTCCTTGATCACCGCCAGGGCGAGGTTGGTCAACGGCCCGAGGGCCGCTATCTCCAGCGTGCCCGGATGGGCGTTCGCCGCCTCGATGATGACGTCGGGGGCAAAGCGCGGATCAAGTGCGCGGTTGCTCTCGGGCAGCGTCAGTTCGGCCAGGCCATCGCTGCCGTGCGAGAAGGGGTCGCGGGGGTAGGGGCGGACCAGCGGCTTCAGCGGACCCTCGCTGACCGGGATGTCAGGGGCACCGAAATAGTCGAGCACCTGCCGCGCATTGCGGCTGCAGAAATTGGCGGTCAGGTTGCCCGAGACCGTGGTGATGGCCTTGAGGTCGAAGGCGCCGCTGCCCAGCGCGAAGGCGATGGCGACGGAGTCGTCGATACCAGGGTCGCAGTCGATGATCAGTGGTCTCATAGCGTCGCGGCCCTTTCGAGTTTGTCGGCCCAGGCGGGCACGTCGATCGCATTCACTTCGGCAACCAGCGCACGCCAGTCGGCGGGAAGCGCGGCATAGCCGCGATAGGCGCCGCAGATGCCGCCCGCCATGGCGGCGGTGGTGTCGGTATCGCCGCGGGAATTGGCGCAGAGTTCGATGGCGAACGCGGGATCGCCCTTGGCGAAATGCGCGGCGGCAATCGCCGCTGGCACGGATTCGGTGCAGGGCTCCCCGGTGCCCACGACGCGCGAGATGGTTTCGGTGAATTCAAGAGCTGTCGCTGAGGCGTCGGCGATGCGCAGCGCCAGGCGGATGCGCTCGGCGATATCGGGCGCGTAGATCCAGTTGCCGCGCTCGGCACCGGCAGTGGCGCCGGCCAGCGCGGCTGCGATCACCTGGTCCCAATCTTCGCCACGAAGGCCGGCGGCGATGGCTGCGGCGATGGCGCCGGCACCGGAAATGGCGGGCGAGGTGAAGTGGGTAGGAATGCAGGAGATCTCGACGAGGTCGATCAGCTGTTCCAGCCCGAGGTCGCGGAGGCCGGCGAGAATGCCAACCGGTGCGACGCGCATGGCCGAGCCATTGGTGACACCCATGCGGCCGATCTGCAGCACGTCTTCGCCGCGGGCATAGGCCAGCATGGCGCGCTTGGTGCTGGGGCCGACCGCCAGCGAGTTCTCGCCGCCGACGCTGACGAACCAGTCATTGAGATGGCGGGCGACGGTAGCGGGTTCGAAGCCTTCCAGCATGGCCTCGGTCAGCGCCATGGCCTGCTCGGTGTCGTCGGTGATGCGGCCGGCTGGATAGCCGGCGTGGTAGGGGCTGTTCGCCGGGCCGGGCTGCATGGTGCTCAACCAGGGCAGCAGGGTCTTGAGGAAGGAGTTAGGCATGCCGAAGGCATCGCCGCAGGCGGTGCCCCACAGGGCGCCAAGCACCCGATCGCGGCGGGAAACGGGGGTGACCGGTGCCGCAGCCGCGGGCATGAAAGCGGCCCATGAGCCTTCGGCTTCGCAGCAGCGGCTGGCGAGGCGCGTCGCATATTCGGCGGCCGCCCTGGGCGTGTCTCCGGCCAGTCGCGCGGCAATGAACGCGCCACCATAGGTGTCGCCGGCGCCCGTGGTGTCGAACACGGCGGTCGGAATGGCGGGCACATCGATGGCCTCGCCACCCATCTGCACGGTCGAGCCGGCTGCACCATGCGTTACCACCAGCGTTGGAGCGTCGGGCTTGCCGGCGGCCTGATACTGGGCGTCGTCGAGCACGACAGTATCCCACTGCATTCCAGCGGCTCCGGCGGCGAACTCGCCAACCATGGCGCAGGGAATGCCGCGCAGGTTTGCGGCGGCAACGATGCCTGCCGTCATCTCCCCCCAGACCGGGGCGACGACCACATGGTCTATGCCTGCCAGCACAGCGTCGACGTCGATCTCGGCAGCCACCGGCGGCGTCGACCAGGCGAAGCGCTCATTGCCGGTGTAGACCAGCACGCAGCGGCCATCGTCGGTATCGACGATAGGGCTGCGCGAAATGCCGATGCCCCGGCGGGTCAGTTCCCGCAGTGACGGGCGATCGAGCACGGCGCGGGGCAGGGGGTGCAGCAGTTCGACCTCGTGGCCGCGCTCACGAATGGCGAGGGCAATGGTGGTTGCCGCGCCACCCGGCATCCAGGTGCCATGGCGGCCTGCGGTATCGCCCAGGACGGCAACCGCAGACGAGCCCGGGGTGGCATCGGCCTTGAGGATCAGATCGGACAGCGAAGCGTTGCCGACGACGAGGACGCGCATGGGACTATCCTGGGGTCAGGCGGCGACGGGAACCTGGCGGCCGGAGCGCTTGAGCTCCTGCAGCGGCGGGATGGTTTCGAGCATGTGCGGGTCGAGCCGGTCCCACAAAATGCCGCATGTGGGCTTTTGCGGATCGGTGACTTCGATGGTGCGGGTCGGCGTGAAGACGACATCGACCACGGTGTCGAAGGTGTCGGGGTAGAGCTTTTCGCTCAACAGCTGGCAGTCGTGCACGACCGCTGCCGCCGGCGTATCCTTGGTGATCCGGCCGAGCGTGTAGAGAATGGCCCACTCGGCGTCGAAGAAGCCGTGGCCTTTGCCGAAACGCACGCCTTCGTGGTTGATCGCGCCAGTGCCGGTAACGAGGAAGTCCACACTGGGGAGCGCTTCGATTTCCTCGAGCGAGACCTGCCGGCCCACGCGCTCCATTCCATCCAGCATCGCGGCGTATGGGTAGAGCTCCGGCGCGATCCGGTCGGGTTCGAGAAGCCAGAAGCCGCGCTTGATGGAGTAGGTTGTGACCAGCACGGTCTTGCCGTCCTCGAGCGCCTTGAGGCGCAGCCGTTCGATGCAATTGTCCGGCGCGATGAAGATCATCTTGGCATTCTGGTAGTGCGGATGGCTGGTCAGGCGCTCGACAGCGGCCTCACCACCTTCGAAGTCGGCGATGTATTCGGCAAAGTCGAAATGGAACCGGCTGTCTGGGAGTGCGACCTTGCGCAGCTCGCTCCACACGCGCTCACGCACCGATGCCTTGTGGTCCATTCGTCGTCCCTCTTGCCTAAGCCCTGCCAGACCCGCATATACAGGCTGACCATGTACAAAGGTCTAGTCTACAATACCTCTGTTGGGCAAGTGGGAATCTTGCTGCGCTTGACAGGGGGCCAAATCATTGACGTTTCTTCCGCATCTGGGGGATTTCACATTGGGCCGAGCATCAACGGCGAACCTGATCCATAGCGGCGTGGTCAATCACGACTCACCGGTTCCGGCCTTCATGCAGGTCGAGCAGGATTTGCGGCGGCACATCACATCGGGCGCCATCGAGGCCGATGCCCGCCTGCCGCGGGAGACGGAACTGGCTGCGCTATACGGCGTGAGCCGGATGACGGTGCGTCGCTCGCTGGAGGGGCTTGAGCGCGGCGGCTTTGTGCGCCGCGTGCATGGGGTCGGGACCATCGTCGTGCCGCCGACCACCTCAGTGACGGTCGATCTCAGCTCGATGGTCAGCATTTCCGACAAGATCCGGCAGCAAGGCTACGAGCCGCGCACCATTGTCGACATCCAGACCATCGCGACGCCGACGCCGATGATCCGCACCGCGCTTGCCCTTGACGAGAAGGAGACCGCCACGGTGCTGCGGCGCGTGCGCCTGGCGGACACGCGACCGGTCCTGATCAATACGTCATGGCTCTCGACCAGCCGGTTCCCCGGGCTGGACACGATCGAGCTCAAGGGCGGCTCGCTTTGGGGGACGCTGACCGAGCGGTACAATGTGGTCCCCAAGGCCACCGACGAGTATTTCGAGATGGTGAAGGCCTCCGCCGATGAGGCGCGACTGCTGCATGTCGAAGAGGGCGAGACGCTGATCCGGGTGACGGGCACGACCTATGATGCGGACGATGTCCCGGTGGAGCAGTGCTATTCGCTGTGGGCGGATGGGGTGCGGTTCCATTTCTCATCCAAGGGCAGGTACGGCACGAAAAACCCTCCCGATGAGGCGTTGGAATAGGGCGATCGCAAGAGTTGCCTCGCCAGACACTGCGGGTACGCCTGCCGTCCTTCGCACTACCGCGGCCCAGCGGCTGAAGCTTCCACTTCAATTGACGCTGGGCAGACTGCTCCGGGCCCCGCAAACCCTCCAAACTGTCCTCCGATGACCTGAGCCCCAAGTTTCCCCCGGTCTTAGGGAGAATCCTTGGGTTGAAGTTTGGCTTTATGCTGGCCAACTCGGTGCCGTTCTTCGAGTACATCGATCCAACGGATCGATTTCGGATCTCTCGAACGCGCTGACCACAGCCAGCAGGCTGCCCAGGCGGGAAGTGACCGCATCCTGCGAGCGCACCACCCGGCGACCGGAGAGCGAGGCATCGGCAACCAGCGCCTGGCCCCCTAGCGCCCGTGTGTCGCCCACGCGGACCATTTGCCGTACCGGGAAGCATCAGAATTCTACAAGCTGAAGTAAGCGCGAAACGAAACCTCCCCGCGAAAGGTTTGCGACCCGCGCCCAGCGGGCATGTCTCGCTGACCTCCGCGCGAACCGTGGTATGTGCCACTTTGTTGGTCATATCCGATTTCATTGCCCAAATGTGAAGCATAGTCACGTATCGTGATTTTTAGTCACGTTCATTCCTCGCGCTGAGTGTGCCAAGGCAATTGCTCTGGCGCCACAAAGGTCTAGTCGACCATAGGCTCCCGGAGTCACGGCACCTGACAGACTTGGCACGAAAATTGATTGAGAGTAAATCAAGCTGATCGAGCGTCGGTCGGCCTCAGGGAATTCGGGAGCCATCATGCAGAACATTCTTTCGGGCGCCGCGCCGCTGTCGCGCCGCTCGCTTCTCAAGTACGGCGCTGCCGCCGGTGCACTGGTCTTCGCGCCGGGCATCGTCACGCAGTCCTTCGGTCAGGATCGGGCGAAGACCCTTGTGATCGCCGCGCCGGCCACACCCCTCAGCCTCGATGTGGAGAATTCGCTCTCGCTCGGCACCATCGACACGGTTGCCGCGTTTTACGACTACCTCATCGGCTTCAACACCGTGCCCGATGCCGTGCCGGGCGTGATGCGCGAGGATCTGGCGCCCAATCCGGACCTTCCGGGCGGCTACAACCTCAAGGGCTATCTGGCGGAGAGCTGGGAGTTTGCCGCCGATGGCAAGTCGGTGCGGTTCAAGCTGCGCGAAGGCGTGCTCAGCAATTGGGGGAACGAACTCACCGCCGAAGACGTCAAATACACCTTCGACCGCAAGTTCGAAGTGAAGGGCGCCGGCGCGTTCATGACCTCGGTGATGGGCCTGCCGGGCAAGGACGCCGTTAAGGTCGAGGACAAGTATGTCGTCTCGTTCACCCTCGACAACCCCAACCCCATCCTGATGATCGTGTGCGGCCATCTCGCCAACCCGATCTTCGACTCGGTGAAGTGCAAGGAAATGGCCACCGCCGACGACCCGTGGGCGCGCACGTTCCTCGACACCAATGTCGCCGGGTTCGGCCCCTACACCCTCAAGGAGGTGACGCGCGGGCAGCAGCTGGTTGCCACCGCGCGTCCCGACTACTGGGGCGAAAAGCCGTTCTTCGAGACGGTCATCTTCCGCGAGGTACCGGCGTCCGCCACGCGGCTGCAATTGCTGCAGGGCGGGGCCGTCGATATCGCGCAGAACCTTGCCCCCACCGAGATGAAGAGCCTCGCCGGCTCTGCCGACGCGACCGTCACCTCGGTCGAAGCGAGCCAGATGCTGTGGATCGGGCTCAACGCAGCCTTTGCGCCGCTCGACAATCCCAAGGTGCGGCTGGCGCTCAACTATGCCTTGCCCAAGGACGAGATCGTCGCGACGATCCTGCAGGGTTACGGCACCAAGCTGGAAGCGATCATGCCGGGGTTCTATCCGGGCGCCACGGACGCCTATTTCAAGTACGGCTACGATGTGGAAAAGGCCAAGGCACTGCTGGCCGAGGCCGGGTTCGCCGACGGCTTCTCGACTTCGCTCGCCTATAATGCGGGCAATCCGATCGAAGAGCCGATCGCCATCATGTACCAGACCGCGCTGAAGCAGATCGGGGTCAATATCGAGCTCAAGAAGCTGCCGGCCGGCACCTTCTTCGACAGCCTCACCAAGCGCACCGAACCGATGATCTTCACCCTCGATGCGCCCTGGACGCCCGACCCGGGCTTCTCGCTCAACCTCTATTTCCACTCGGGCTCGTTCGTCGATTTCTCGAACTACAAGAACGAAGAGGTCGACAAGCTGATCAGCACATCGCTGTCCACCCTCGACGAAGCCGAACGCATGACTGCGGTCGATGCGGCGCAGAAGATCCTCGGCGAGGAGGCGCCCTGGGCCCTGATCGCCAATCCGGGCTTCCATCTCGCGCATGGCAAGGACATCGGCGGCATCGTCTACTACACGTCCAACCGTCTGAACTTCCAGGACTACAAGCGTGTCTGATACGGACCCGGCCGTCATCGACGGCCCTCCGATCGCCAAGCATGCCAATGGCGGGTGTAACCCCGCCATTGCGGTCGTTTCCGAATTTCTGGGGTTCCTCAGGGACCGCCCGAGCTATCTGGCCGGCTATATCATCGTCATCGGCATGGCGTTTGTCGGACTGGTCGCGCCGTTGCTGCCGCTGCTGTCGCCGGTGAATGCCGATGCCAGCGCGTATCTGCTGCCGCCGAGCTGGGCCCATCCGATGGGCACCGACTCCGCCGGCCTCGATGTCTTCTCGCGCGTGCTGCATGCGCCGCGCGTCGACCTGATGATCGCGCTGGTTTCGACGCTGTGGGCGGCCTCATGTGGTGGGGCACTTGGCGCCTATGTGGGGCTTTGGGAGGGGACCGGGGGCATCAAGGGGCTGGTCGCGACGCTCGTGTTGCGCTTTGCCGACATTGTCCAGGCCTTCCCGGTCTTTGCACTGGCGCTGGTGCTGGTTGCGGTGCTCGGGCAGGGCGTCACCTCCATCATCATCGCCATCGGCGTCGTGAACGTGCCGATCTATCTTCGGTTGATGCGCGGCGAGGCGCTCACCATCCGCGCGCAGGGCTATGTCGAAGCCGCGCGCATTGCCGGCGCCAGCGATACCTACATGCTGACCCGTCACGTCATCCCCAATGCCGCCGCACCCTTGCTGGCGCAGATGAGCGTCAACACAGGCGTCGCCGTGCTGCTGGCGGCCAGCCTCTCATTCATCGGCGCGGGGGTACGCGCGCCGACCCCGGAATGGGGGTCGATGATCGCCATGGGGTTCCAGAACGTCGTTACCGGCCAGTGGTGGCCGTCCATCTTCCCGGGCCTTGCGCTGGCGCTCACCGTCTTCGGGCTCGGCCGCATCGGCGCCTCGATCCTCTCGTGGTCCAACCCACGCGACCGCTCGCGGCCTTCGCGTCGGGCATGGAAGGCCTTTGCCGGAGGCCGCGGCTGATGCGGATCCTCAAATATCTCGGCATGCGTCTGCTCTTTGCCATACCGCAATTGTTCGGCGTGGCGCTGGTGGCGTTCTTCCTGCTCAAGCTTATCCCCGGCGACCCCGCGCCGATGATGCTTGGCCCGCTGGCGACGCAGGAAGCCGTCGACAAGCTCCGTGCCGAAATGGGCCTCGACCAGCCGCTGCCGAACCAGTTCGTCGCCTATCTCGGGCGCCTGCTGCAGGGCGATCTCGGGCGCTCGTGGCAGACCACCAATCCGGTGCTGGTCGATCTGGCGCAGCGGCTGCCGGCGACGCTGGAGCTGGTGACGCTGTCGCTGCTCATCGCCATCGCCATCGGCCTGCCGCTTGGCTTGATGGCGGGCCGCCGGCCCAACGGCAAGGCGGCGCGGGTTGCCGACACCTACTCGGTAACGGCTGGCGCGCTCCCGGACTTCTGGCTCGCGCTGGTGCTGATCTTCATCTTCTACAGCGTGTTCAAGATCGTGCCGCCGCCCATTGGCCGGCTGGACTTTGCCGTGTTCCCGCCGCCGGCCATCACCGGGTCCTATGCGCTCGACGCCTTGTTGGCCGGCAACCTCAACTCGTTTCTCGCGGCGGCGGCCCAACTGGCGCTGCCGGTTGCGACGCTGGCGATCATCTATGCGGTGCCTGTGCTGACCATGACACGCGCGACGGTCGAGCGGCTGAACGACACCGATTTCATCCGCTTCGCCAACGCCAAGGGCCTGACGCCGGGGCGGGTTTCCGCCCATGCGCTGCGTAACGCCCTACCATCGGTCGTGACGGTCATCGGCATGCTCTACGGCACCCTTGTCGGCAGCGTCGTCTTGGTCGAGGTGGTCTTCGCCTGGGGCGGCGCCGGGCAATATGCCGTCAGCGCGGTTCTCAACGCCGATATCAACGCGTCGCTCGGCTTTATCCTGATGGCCGCGGTGGTGTCGCTCGGCGTGAACCTCATCGTCGATCTCGTGGCCGTCGCCCTCGACCCCAGAACCCGCAGCTAGATTGGGAGTACAGAACTTGAGTGAAAAGAGCTTCGTCAAGGATGCCAAGACCCTGACTCTCGCGGGAGGACTCGCCGTCCTCAACGCGGCGATCGCCGAGGCCGAACGGATCGGCCAGCCGATGTGCATCTCGGTGGTGGACACGGGCGGCAACCTGCTGGCCTTCGGCCGCATGGACGGGTCCAAGGCGCTTTCGGTCATCTCCACCCGCAACAAGGCGGTGACGGCGGCGCTCTCCAACGAGCCAACGGGTGGCGCTCACGCCGATGTCGAATTGCAGGTCACACTGGCGCAGGAGAACAAGTGGACGAACCTGATCGGCGGCCTGCCGATCCGTGTCGACGGGTTCGTCCTGGGCGCGGTGGCCGCGGGCTCCGGTACCGGCACGCAGGATCTGGCCGTTGCCCGGGCCGGTGCGGCCGCCATTGCCGGAGCCGACATGTTCCTCGACTTCACGCCGATGGGCGCCGAGGATACCGGGATCATCAGAGGCAGTTCTCCGGAGAAGGTGCGTGGCTGATCTCGCGCCGGCCCCGGCCTATCAGCCCACCGAGGATGCCGTGACGCTCAGCGCCCGCATCCGCCGGCGCGAGCTGTCGGCGCGCGAAGCCGTTGGTGCCGCGATCGACCGCATCGCCCAGCTCGATGGGCAGCTCGCCGCCTTCTGCACGCTGGTGCCGGAGCAGGCGCTGGCCGAGGCCGATGCGATCGACAGGCGCCTCGCCAATGGCGACGCCGTGGGCCCGCTGGCCGGCGTGCCGGTCGCCATCAAGGATCTGATTTCGACGCGGGGCATTCGCACCACCTTCGGCTCGCCGCTCTATCGGGACAATGTGCCCGAGGAGGACGATGTCGTGGTGGAACGGTTGCGCGCGGCAGGCGCCATCGTGGTGGGCAAGACCAACACCTCCGAGTTCGGTTACGGCGCCATCGGTCACAATCATCTGTTCCCCACCACCCGCAACCCTTGGAACCTTGCCCTGACCCCGGGTGGCTCAAGCGCCGGCTCCGCTGCTGCAGTCGCCTCGGGCATGCTGCCGCTGGCACTGGGTAGCGACGGCGGCGGCTCCATCCGTGTGCCGGCCGGGCTCACCGGCACGTTCGGCATCAAGCCGAGCTGGGGCAGGGTGCCGGTCTATCCCGGCTGCCGTGACGAAACCGCGCCCGGCGCTTCGGGCTGGGAGGCTCTCGAGCATATCGGGCCGATCACCCGCAGCGTCGCCGACGCCGCCCTCGCGCTCTCCGTGCTCAGCGGGCCGACGCCCAAGGACCGGCACTCGCTGCCGGCCGAAGGGTTGGACTGGACGGATCTCGCGCCGGAAAAACTCGCTGGCCTGCGCATCGCCTTTTCGCCGGACCTCGGCTTCGCCCCAGTGGACGCCGAGGTCGCCGCGATCACCGAGGCGGCGGCGCGGGAACTGGCCAAGGCCTATGGCGCGACATTTGAGATAGCGTCCCCTGGGATCGGGGACACCCAGGCGACCTTCCTTGCTCTTGTCGCTCTCGATACCGACCGTGTTGGGTTGCGCCGGATGGCCCGGCCATCGGGCTATCGCTTCACCCCGCAACTGGCGGGCCTGCTGGAAACGGACTGGACCGCCGATGCTTTCACCGACGCCATCATGGGCCGCAAGCGCGTGGTCAACCAGATGTGGCGCTTCATGGAGGGGGTCGATCTGCTCCTGACACCGACATCGGCAACTGCGGCCTTCCCGATCGACACCGAAGGCCCAGGCGAACTCGGCGGCTCGAACTGGACCCCATTCTCAGCGCTGGCCAACCTCACCGGCCAGCCGGCGGCAAGCGTGCCGGCGGGATTTACCCGCGATGGCCGCCCGGTGGGTCTGCAGATCATCGGCCGCCATCTCGATGACCTCGGCGTGTTGCGGGCGGCGGCCGGCATCGAGCAGGTCCTGCCCTGGCGGCACCTGTGGCCCGAACTGACCCGAGAGGACTGAGATGACCGGCGGCGCACCTGATTGCAGTTCTTGCGACTTTCTTGATAGTCATGGCGCCAACGACGCGGGAGTGTTGCCACATGGCCAAGGCCACAAACAAAGCCGAAGCTGCCACGGCAGCCAAGGACGAGCCGCGCCGCGACGAGCTGCAGGTCGGCGCGCGGCTGCGCCACGCGAGGCTGCTCGAGGGCATTCGGATCCGCGAGTTGGCCGAGCGGGTTGGGTGTGCCGAGTCGATGATCTCCAAGATCGAGAATGGCAAGGTGGCGCCATCGCTGACCATGTTGCAGCGGCTTGTCGAAGCGCTCAATCGCGATCTCTCATCGTTCTTCGGCACCGACATCAATTCGCCTGGCCTTGTCCAGAAGCAGGGCGAGCGCCCGATCTCGCAGACCGATGCGATCCGCGGCGGCGTCGGCGTGACCTACGAGCGGCTGGTGCCCTTTGCGGCCGGCAATCTGCTCGAGGGCAATATCCACCGTATCGAGCCGGGCGGCGAGAAGGTCGATCAGATCACCCATCAGGGCGAAACGCTGGGCTATGTCATCGAGGGGGAACTCGAACTCTCGATCGAGAACACCACCTATCGGCTCTCGACCGGCGACTCGTTCTTTTTCAAAAACCACCTCACCAACCGCTACAAGAACCCCGGGACCATCCTCACGCGCGTGGTCTGGGTGAACACGCCGCAGATTCACTAGCGCGTGGGGCAGGGTGGCGATGACACTCCTCTCTGTCACCGGCCTCAGGACCGAAATTCTCACCCGCGACGGTCCGCGCTGTGTCGTGGATGACCTCAGCTTTGCCGTCGCGCCGGGCGAGGTCTTGGCGATCATCGGCGAGTCTGGTTCGGGCAAGAGCGTTGCCACGCAATCGATCATGGGCCTGTTGCCGTCGCCGCCCGGCAAGGTGACGGCCGGCAGCGCCCTGTTCGAGGGCCGCGACCTGCTGGCGCTCCCGGAACGCGAGCTGCGCAAGCTGCGCGGCAACCGGATCGGCATGATTTTTCAAGAGCCGATGAGCGCGCTCAACCCGATGATGGCGGTCGGCGACCAGATTGCCGAGACCATCGTCACCCATCATGGGGGTAGCTGGCAGGCAGCGCGCGCCGAGGCTGTGAGGCTGCTTGACCGGGTGCGCATCCCCGATGCGGCGGGCCGCGCAAGACTGCATGCCGGCGCCTTGTCCGGTGGCATGCGGCAAAGGGTGGTGATCGCGGCAGCACTGGCCTGCAAGCCCGCGCTGGTGATCGCCGACGAACCGACGACGGCGCTCGATGCCACCGTCCAGGCGGAAATCCTGGCGCTGCTGCGCGAGCTCAAGGCCGAGGTCGGCTGTGCGGTGATCTTCATCACCCACGATATGGGCGTTGTGCGCCAGATCGCCGACCGCGTGCTGGTGATGCAGGCAGGACGGACCATCGAAACCGGCACCGCCAGTGACATCCTCACCCAGCCGCAGGCCGCCTACACGAAGACGCTCATCGCCGCCTCGGTTCCTGCCGAACCACGGGAGTCCGCGCTGGCAGCAGGCGATGGACCGCCCCCATTGTCCATCGAGGATCTGGTCGTCTCGTTCCCCGCCAGCCAGTCCCTCACCACGCTGCGGCGGCCGGAGCGGCTCTATGCGGTGGATGGTGTCAGCCTCACGGTCGGCGCCGGCGAGACGGTGGCACTCGTCGGAGAGAGCGGCAGCGGCAAGACCACCATCGCGCGCGCCATCCTCGGTCTCGTCCGTCCCGATGTCGGCAGGGTGCGTCTGCAAGGCGAAGACGTCAGCACCTCGCGCAAGCGCCTCGACGGTCGCGTGCAGTTCGTCTTCCAGGATCCGCAGTCTTCGCTCGATCCCCGCTTTCGCGCCTGGCAAACGGTGACCGAACCCCTGCGCGTCGCTGGCGAGACCAACCGTGCGACCCTCCGCGCCAAGGCGGCTGATCTGCTCGCCCAGGTCGGGCTCGACCCCGCCTATCTCGACCGCCTGACGCACGAGCTTTCGGGCGGGCAGCGCCAGCGCCTCGGCATCGCCCGCGCGCTCAGCGTGTCGCCCGATCTGGTGATCGCCGACGAGGCGGTGTCGGCGCTCGATGCGACGACGAAGTTGCAGGTGCTGGATCTGTTCCAGTCGCTGCAGGCGGCCACCAGGCTGCCGCTGCTGTTCATCACCCATGACTTTGCCGTGGTGTCCCGTATCGCCCATCGCGTGGCCGTCATGCGGTTTGGTAGGTTGGTGGAACTGGGGCCCACTGCTAGCGTGTTGCACAATCCGCAGACGGCCTACACAAAGGCGTTGATCGCCGCGGCAACGGGCGCGCCGAAGCTCGGTGTGCATGGCGGGGGACATCGCGTCGGTGCGGCCGGCACGCAACGCGCCTGGCACCCGATGCGCGAGCTGGCGCCGGGGCATTTTTCGGCCGTAGAGGAGCCTGCATGAGCTACGACACCATCATTCGCGGCGGCACAATCGTGACGGCCTCCGATGTGTTTGCCGGCGAGGTCGGCATTCGCGATGGTCGCATCGTCACCCTGGGCGACAGTCTCGGCGATGCCAGCGAGATCATCGACGCCACCGGCCTGCTGGTGATGCCGGGCGGCATCGATAGCCATGTCCATCTCGACCAGGATGGTGCGCCGGGCATCGTGATGGCCGACAATTTCGAGACCGGCACGCGGTCGGCCGCGATTGGCGGCAATACCATGGTGCTGCCCTTCTGCCTGCAGCAGAAGGGGCAGACCCTGCGTGAGGCACTGGCCGCCTATCAGGCCAAGGCAGCAGGCAACTGCTACACCGACATTGCCCTCCACCTGATCGTCACCGACCCGACGCCGCAGGTCCTCGGCCAGGAACTGCCGGCGCTGATCGCGGAGGGCTATACCTCGATCAAGATCTTCATGACCTATGACGACATGAAGCTCGCCGATCGCGAAATCCTCGACGTCCTCGACGTCGCCCGCCAGCACGGCGCTCTCGTCATGGTCCATGCCGAAGGCTATGACGCCATCCGCTTTCTCACCGAGCGGCTCGAGCGGGCTGGCCAGACCGCCCCGTTCTTTCATGGCCCGTCGCGGCCCATCCCGGTCGAGCGGGAAGCGACGCACCGGGCCATCAGCTTTGCCGAGATCGTCGACACCGAGGCGATGATCGTCCACGTCTCCAACCGTGCCGCCATGGAAGAGATTCGCCGCGCCCAGCAGCGCGGCCTGAAAATCCACGGCGAAACCTGTCCGCAATATCTGGTGCTTACCGAGAAGGACATGGATCGCCCCGGCATGGAGGGCGCGAAATATGTCTGCAGCCCGCCGCCGCGGGACAGCGACAGCCAGGCGGCGTGCTGGGAAGGGCTGCAACAGGGTGTGTTCGAGGTGTTCTCCTCCGATCACTGCCCCTATCGCTACGAAGACGAAGCCGGCAAGGGCGCTCCCAAGGGCAAGCAGAGCTTCCGCTACGTCCCCAATGGCATCCCCGGCATCGCGACGCGCATGCCGATCCTGTTCTCGGAAGGCGTGGTCAAAGGGCGGATCGACCTCAACCGGTTCGTGGCGCTGACCTCCACCAACCACGCCAAGCGATACGGGCTCTATCCGCAAAAGGGCACCATCGCCGTCGGCAGCGATGCTGACCTCGTCCTCTGGGACCCACAGCGTCAGGTGACCATCACCCATGCAATGCTGCAGGACGGATGCGACTACACCCCCTACGAGGGGCTATCCGTCACCGGCTGGCCTGTCCGCACGATCCTGCGGGGAAGGACACTGATGCAGGACGGAACGGTGGACGGGGCCCGGATCGGAGCTGAGCTCAAGCGATAGCGGGGCAAAGGTCCCTTCTGACGCGGGTGGACATCGGTATCGCTGCCGTCCGGAGGTGTGTGGTCTGCCGACCGAGTGCTGTCTAGCATCAGCGCTCAGAAGCATGCCCCAGAGTGGAGTGCGCTAGCGTTTCGCCTGATGACGCGCCGTGATCACGGGCGCAAATCGCGGTCGATTGAGGGTTCCTGGCCCGATCTGGACACTGGAAAGGGCCAAATATGGTCTTCCTCACGTGCAGCCGCTTCTGGCAGCGATTTCGTTTGGCGCTGGCCTCACTGAGGCCCACGGCGGCTACGCCGATCTGCGAGCGACGTCTGCAAACGGCGCCGAGTTGCTTCTCCTCGACGCCAGGTTCTGGCCCAAGGCGGTCATTCGAGTTGACGGGGAGCTATGTTCCCATACGGTGCGGGGCCTCTTAACGACAGGCACGCGCAACACAACCCAGCCCAGTAAGCAATAAGGCCAGGACGGTTCCCATTGTCCCGAACTCCCCGCGATAAATCGCTCAGCATCTACGACATAGCTCGGGACCTCGGAATATCTTCAGGCACGGTGTCGCGCGCGTTCAACAATCATCCTGAGGTGAGCAGGGCGACGCGGGAGCGCATTCTCGCTAAAGCGAGGGAACTCGGTTACACCCCCAGCCCACTGGCACGCGGCCTGGCTCGCAACGTCACTTCCGCAATCGGCATCGTCATTCCGACCGTTTACGACCCTTTCTTCCTAGACTTTGCCCAGGGCGTTCAGCAGGCCGCGGCCGATGCAGGCGTTGCTGTGATGATGTCTTTCACCGACCATGCCGAGGAGTCGCTTTACTCCTCGGTGCGCTCATTCGAGCAGTTCCGGGTCGCTGGCGTGCTGCTGCTGGGCGGCAGTGGGCGGCACGATATCGAACTGAGGAAACTGTTTCCCCAGCTCCCTGTCGTGGTGGCGTTGCGCCGATCGCAGGAAGCGACTTTTCCTACGGTGTTCATCGACCATAAGCGCGGCGCGCTTGAGATGATGCAGTTTCTTGCTTCGCGCGGGCATAGCTCGATTGCCTATGTCGGGCTGCCGCTCGTGACCCAGGCGGCGCTCGAGCGGCTGGCCGGCTACCGTGAGGCGGTTGGTGAGCGTGGGGGAGGGCTGGGCCTTGAGGTCGTGGCCGAAGGCAACGCCTTTGCGAATGGGATCGCCGCAACCGAGCAACTGCTCGGAGAGGCCAAGCCGGACGCCATCTTCTACGCGAGCGATGCGCTGGCAACGGGCGGGCTGCATGCGCTGGCGCATCGGGGGCTGCGCGTGCCCGACGATATCGCAGTCGCCGGCTTCGGCGACATCATCTCGTCCTCGGTCACCGTGCCTGCATTGACGACGGTGCATGTACCCATGCGCGAAATCGGCGCGCGCTCCGTAGAGTTGCTGCTGCAGATTCTCGCCGGCGGCGAGGAAGTGATGCCGAGCGTGCAACTCGACACGACCCTGGTCGTCCGCGAATCCGCCTGAAGTCGGGCGATCAACAGTCGCCCTTCCCACATCTGAAATGAGGTGATTGACACGGCAAGCGATCGGTCGTAGCAATCTCCGTAACCGGTTACGGAAAATGCCGGTGAGGGAGGAGCGTTACGTCGCATGCTGGTGCGCGAAGTTGTTTTTGTTGGCCAAAACCGCGTCGAAGTGCTGGAGCGCGAGGCGGAACTGAGCCCCGGTCCACGGCAGGTGCTGCTGCGAACGCTATACTCGTTTGTGTCGACGGGGACGGAGCGCGCGAAGCTCACCGGACTGCAGCGGATCGCCTATCCCTGGGTGGCAGGAAACCGCGCCGTCGCCGAAGTCATGGCAGTCGGCAGCGAGGTCTCAAATGTGAAGCCAGGCGACAGGGTGCTGGCGCATACGCCGCATGCGAGCCACGTGCTGACCGATGCGTTCCGGGCCGCCGTTCCCCCCGCAGTGCCCTCACAGCAGGCCGCGGCGACGGGGCTGGCGCTGGTCGCAATGACCGCGTTGCGGGTGAGCCCGCCGGAACTGGGCGATACAGTCGTCGTCGTCGGACTCGGCCCAGTGGGAATGATCGCTGCGCAGCTCTACGAGGCCGCCGGGGTATCGGTGGTCGGGGTCGATCGCGACCAGGGGCGCCTGGCGCTGGCGAAGACGCTGGGGATCAGCAGGGGGGTGCTGGCGGGAACGGCAGATACCCTGGCCGAGGTTCGCGCCGCAACCGGTGAGGACGGGGCACGCATCGTTGTCGAAGCAACGGGTATCCCGTCGGTGATCGCGCAGTGCTTCGACTTTGCGCGGCAGGGCGGCGACCTGGTGCTGCTCGGCTCGCCGCGTGGCGCCGAGGTGGTGGACATCACGCCGATCCTCGAGCGCATGCATCTATGGCGCCCGCATAGCTCGGTGACCGTGAAAGGCGCACACGAGTGGCAGTTTCCGTCCTACCGGACGCCGTTCACCCGACACTCCATGGAGGAGAACGCGCAAGCGATCTTCTCGCTGATCGCTCGCGGCCGGCTCGACCTATCACGGGTCATCGACCACGTGGTGCCGGCTGCCCAAGCGCCGCGCGCCTACGAGGGCCTGCGCACCGATCCGGGTCAGTGGTCCGGCATTCTCTTTGACTGGATGGCACGATGATCGGGCTCGCTTACGGGACATACGGGCTGGGGAAGGTCCCGCTCGAAACGGCGATCCCCGCCATCGCCGCGGCTGGGTTCGAGGCTCTGGAGCTGACGCTGGCCGATGGGTATCCCGGTGTATCGCGACGGGTCGGGGCCTCCGATGGGGCGGCGATCGCACGCCGTGTCGCCGACGCCGGGCTGAGTCTCATCGCGTTTCTGGCCAAAGACACCGTGCTGCCCGGCACCGACCGCGCCGGCGTCGACGACGCGACCCTGAGCGATCTCATTCAGTCGGCGCACAACTGCGGGGGAGGCGACGAGACCGTCCTCACCTTCACCATGGGTGGAATGCGCGCCGAGTGGCCGGCACGCAAAGCAGAACTCGCCGAACGGCTGCGCCAGCTTGGCGACATAGCGGCTCGCGAAGGCGCGGTGCTCGCGGTTGAGCCCCATGCCAATGGCCTGATCGACTCGGTGGACCGCGCCGTTTGGCTGATGCAGGCGCTCGATCATCCCGCCATCCGGCTCAACTTCGACATCAGCCATTACGCGTTGCCGGGAGCGGCCTTTGATCTCGAGGATGCTGCGTCGCGGCTGCTACCCTACGCGGTCCACGCGCATATCAAGGACAGCGTGCCGACAGAGCAGGGCTTCCGTTTCGTGCTGCCCGGAGCGGGCGCGCTGGACCTCGCGCAGTACTTCGCCGTCCTCGGTCGCCGTGGCTGGAGCCGACCGGTGACGGTGGAGGTGAGCGCCATGGTGTTCAACGCGCCGGGCTATGACCCGATCGATGCCATCGGAACCAGCTTTTCGGCCCTCGACGCTGCTCGGCGAGAGGGAAATTCGGCGGGGCAACGCGTCCGCGCCTGACACTTCATCTGGGAGGAGAAGACATGACCTTGGACCTACTGAACCGCCGCCGATTTCTCGCGCTATCGGCCGCCAGCGCTGCCGCTGCCGCCGCCCTCGGGCACAGCACGTCGGCGCTCGCCGCATCGGACCCGTCGACTTGGACCGGGTCGCTGAAGATCAACGAGCGGGCCACGCCGAACAAGATCGCTTATTGGGAGCAGTTGGGGGCCCGCTTCGTCGAACAGGCGCCGAACCTGCAGTTTGTGGTCGAATCCAGCGACACCGGCACCAACTACGACACCAAGCTGCTCACCGGTTCAATTTCAAAGACGGTCGGCGATCTCGCTTGGCTGGTGACGACGCAGAACTTCAACCTCTTCCGGTCCAAAGGCCTGGTGATGCCTGTCGACGATTTCATCGCCGCGGATGGTCACGACATGTCACCATACCTGCAGGCCGCGCTCGATGCGGTGACCGTCGACGGCAAGCTCTTCATGATCCCAACGGGCTTCCATGGCGGGCCGATCTCGATGTTCTACAACAAGAAGCTCTTCGATGAGGCCGGGGTCGCGTATCCCACCAAAGACTGGACGCTCACCGAGTTCGAGGCCGCAGCGGCAGCGCTGACCAAGCCTGAGAACGATCAGTTCGGTGTCATGCTGCCGCTGGACAACCCCGAGGCCCTGGTGGTGCTCGCCCGTTCGTTCGGTGGTGACGTGCTGAAGAACGACGGCACGGAAAGCGCGCTGGGCGATGAGGCGATCCGAGCCGCGTTCGAATGGATCGCTGGGCTGATCAACGACAAGAAGGTGATGAAGCGGCCGGCCGAACTGCCCAGGCTCGCCTCCGGCTCCATCGACTACAACGGCTTTTTTGGCTCCAACAAGGTCGCGATGTGGCAGGCCTCGCCGTGGCACGCCAACATGTTGCGGACCGCGCTCGGCCCCGAGGCCTTCGCCGAGACTTACGACATCGCGCTGATTCCGCAGGGTCCGGCCGGCCGCGTTGGCCAGCTTGTGGTCGAAGGATATCCAATCTTCTCAACCACCAGGAACCCGGATGCCGCTTGGGCCTTCACCAAGCTTGCGACGAGCAAGGAAGAGGGCGTCGCGCGGATTGCACACGGCTTTGTCGCCGCGCCGCGCGAGGACGCCATCAACGACGCCCAGATGGTGGCGAACGATCCGATCTACGCCTTCTACAACCGGGCCGTGATGGAGAACCCGCCGCCGCCCGCCTCGGTGCCGGCCAACAACAAGATCACCGAGATGTACGCCATGATGAAGCTGGCCTTCGACGGCGTGTGGAGCGGGAACCAGACGGCCGCCGATGCGCTTGCCGCCGCCGATCAGCAACTCACCGATCTTCTGAGCCAGCCGTGAGCGAAGTGACGGCTCCTGCCGACGCATCACCGGCAGCCCGACGCAGCCTCGCGGACCGTAAGCCCATGCGGGCATCGGTCCGCGAGGCCCTGTGGGGCTTCGGCTTCATCAGCCCGTGGCTGGTCGGGACCCTGTTCCTGACGCTCGTCCCCATGGTGCTGTCGCTTTACTACTCGTTCAACAAGTACGACGTTTTCTCGTCTCCCCAATGGGTCGGGCTGGCGAACTACACGCGTATCGCCACGCAGCCGATCTTCTGGAGGTCGCTGACGACGACGCTCTCGTACACCGCCATGCTGGTGCCGCTCTCGGTGGGTTTGTCGCTGCTGTGCGCGGTGCTGCTCAACACCAAGGTGCGATGGCGCGCCTTCTTTCGCGGCGTTTTCTTCTTTCCCTCGCTGGTGCCGTCGGTCGCAGCCGCCTACCTGTGGCTGTGGATGATGAGCCCGGAGTTCGGGCTGCTGAACAGCGGTCTGGAGATGCTCGGCATCGAGGGGCCGAACTGGCTGGGTTCGCCCAACACCGCGCTCGTCTCGGTCGTCATAATCGCGCTCTGGGGTGCCATCGGCGGCACCATGATGATCACCTTCCTCGCCGCGCTGCAGAGCGTGCCCAAGGAGCTCTACGAGGCAGCGGAAATCGACGGCGCGAACCGCTTCGTGCAGTTCGTTTCGATCACCATGCCGATGATCAGCCCGACGATCTTCTTCAACCTGATCATCGCCACCATTGGCTCGTTCACGGTGTTCGACATCGTCTACGTGACCACCGGAGGCGGGCCGCAGTACTCGACCTACACCTATTTCATGCACATCTACACGACCGGCTTCCACAGCTTCGATTTCGGCGCGGCATCGGCCATGACCTGGGTCTTGACCCTGATCCTGTTCGTGCTGACCGCGATCCAGTTTCGGCTGCAGCGCAAGTGGGTCTACTACGGAACGGAAGTCTGACATGAGCACCGATGTGAGCCATTCGCGCCCTCACCGGACCGGCGGCAGAGTGCTGCTGTACGGCATGCTCGGCCTGCTGACGGTGTTCTTCCTGACGCCGTTGGCCTGGGCCGTGCTGGCCTCGCTGAAATCGCCCGCAGAGCTGCAGCAATATCCGCAGCCGCTGTTCCCGCAGGAATGGCTGTGGTCGAACTGGATCGACGTGTGGACGCTGCTGCCGCTGGGCACGTTCTTTGCCAACACCATGATCGTCACGGTGCTGGCGCTGGCCGGCCAGTTGCTCGCTCGTCGCCTACGGCTTTGCCCGCTTCCGCTTTCCAATGCGCCGCATTCTCTTCGGCGTGGTGCTCGCCGTGCTCATCCTGCCTGGGATCAGCTATCTGATCCCACAATACGTCATCTACACGCAGCTGGGTTGGCTCGACACCTTCCTGCCGCTGATCGTCCCCTGGTGGGTGGCGGCCGGGTCGGGCAGCGCCTTCTCGATTTTCCTCCTGCGGCAGTTCTACGCCAACATCCCGCGCGAGCTGGAAGAGGCGGCGCTGCTCGACGGCGCGAATTATCTCAGAATCTGGTGGTCCATCATCCTGCCGCTGTCGCGGCCGGCGCTCGGGGCCGTGGCCGTGCTGGGCTTCATCTGGCACTGGACCGAGTTTCTGCAGCCGCTGATCTACCTGCAGTCGCAGAGCAACTTCACGCTCACGCTCGGTCTCAGATTCCTGCAGACCGGCGCGGCCGATACCACGGTCACCTCGCAGAGCACGGACCAGTTCCTGATGGTCGCCACCCTGGTGGCCTGCCTTCCGCCCCTGCTGCTGTTCCTGTTCGCGCAGCGCCAGTTCATCCAGGGCATCAACCTCAGCGGTGGCAAGGGTTGACGCCTCCTCCTCTTCTCCATTCGGAAGTTCGACAGAAAATGAATAGCAAGAAAGTCCTGATCATCATCGGCGACGCGACCGAGACCGTGGACACGCTCTACCCCTATCTGCGCCTGCAGGAGGACGGCTTCGTCCCGGTCGTCGCCGGACCGGAGAAACGGCGTTTCCAGATGGTGCTGCACGAGATAAAGCCGGGCTGGACGATCACGCGCGAGTGGGAGGGCTACACGATCGAGGCCGACATCGCCTTTAATGAGATCGACGAGTCCGAGTACGCAGGCATATTCTTCTCAGGCGGCCGCGCACCCGAGTACATCCGCGACGATCCGAACCTCATCCGCATCACGCAGCACTTCATCGATGCCGGCAAGCCCGTGGCCAGCATCTGCCATGGTGTGGAGATCCCGGCGCGAGCCGATCGTGTGCGCGGCCGCCGAATGGCCTGCGTGCCGAAATGCCAATTCGACCTCGAAGTGTGCGGTGGCATCTTTGTGAACGAGCCCTGCGTCGTCGACGGCAACATCGTGTCGGGGCGCACGTGGCACGACCATGGTCCCGTGATTGGCGAATGGATGCGGATGCTGAAGCGCGCCAATGAGAGCGGTGCCGTCGCGGCCTGATGCCCGCAGCCCTCAGAGATGCTGCCGTGGTGCAAGGTGCGCTGAGGGTGCCGCCCAGCTTCGTGAGCTCAAGCCCGAACAGGCGGCACTGCTGGCTGAAGGCGAAGTCACGGCCGAGATTGTGCTAACCTGACGCTTCACCTTGCACTTGCCGACAGTTGCCTGGCTTCCTTGACAGCTTGGATGCGGCGCTAAGGGGGCCGGACGTCCAATGGAGGCGGAGGAGTCTGCTGCGGTGCACGATCTCGTGGACAGCATCATTGCCACCTCGAACGGCGCCAGGTCAGCTCCCCTTGTTGAGGTACTCGGCCACCTCGCGCACTTCCTCGCACCCGCTGGTTATTCATAGGGTGTGATGTGGTAGCGGAGGAGGGATTTGAACCCCCGACACACGGATTATGATTCCGCTGCTCTAACCAACTGAGCTACTCCGCCCCGAATGCGCCCGTTGCCGGGCGAGCGGGCAAGGCCCGCGGCGCGGCGTCTTATTAGGTGGGGGGGCGGTGGGTGTCAAGCGTCGCCGAGGGCGGGAGAAGGCGGCGGGCCAGGGCGTCGGCAGCACCCGCGGCGCGCCGGCCACATGGGGCGAGAATCGTCCGGTATTCGCCCAAAAAAAGTGCACGGCTGCCTTGAACCGAACGCAAATCGGGGCGAATAGTACATTATTCTCTTGGTTCGATCGGGTCCGATCTCCGCCCCGTGTGGCGAGACGGCAGAACATCATGTCTGGATTTGAGGATTGAGTAGTCCCACAGGGGTCGGCGCGTATCCACGCGGCGATGCGTTCACACATGTCGAGGCGGCGCAGCAGGGGCGCGGGCTGAATACGCTCTGGCGGATCATGGTGCTGACCATGCGCCACCCCTGGCAGGTGACCGTCACCATCGCGTCGACGATCATTGCCTGCGGCATGCAACTGGCGATCCCGCCGCTGCTCGGACAGGCCGTGGATCTGGCCGAAGGCGTGCTCGATGGCGGGGCAGGGACCGTGGCGGCGCTGTGGACGACGGCGTGGATGCTGCTGCTGCTCGCAGTCGGCCGCGGCATCTTCACCATGCTGCACAACTACTATGGCGAGGCCGTGGGGCATCACACGGCTTACGAGCTGCGGCTGGCGGTCTACGAGAAGATCCAGCGCCTCAGCTTTTCCTATCATGACCGCGTTCATACCGGCGACCTGATCACCGTCGGCATGCTCGATCTCGAGGGCGTGCGCATGTTCTTTGCCACGGGCGTCCTGCGCGTCATCCTGCTCGGCATCCTGATCGGAGTCGGCGCCTATATGCTGATCAGCATCGACCTGGTGCTGGGGCTGCTCGCGCTGAGCTTTGCGCCCTTCGTCGGCTGGAACTCGGCCCGCACGCAGCTCACGCTGCGCGCCACCTGGCTGACTCTCCAGGAAATGCTGCAGAATCTCAGCCGGGTGATGGAAGAAAATCTCGGCGGTATCCGCGTGGTCCGCGCCTTTGCCGGCCACAAGCACGAGATGGCCAAATACCAGCATGCCTCCGACGAGGCACTGCGGCTGGCGCATCAGCGCGTCAATATCCGCGTGCGCAACACCTCGATGATGAACCTGTCGTTCTTCGCCTCGATGTGCCTGGTGCTGCTGTTCGGCGGCGAGAAGGTGCTGGCGGGCGAAATGAGCGTGGGCACGCTGGCAAGCTTTCTCACCTTCATGACCATCCTGCAGATGCCAGTCCGCCAGCTTGGCCTCTTGGTCAACTCCTTCGCCCGCGCCTCTACCTGCGGCAACCGGCTGTTCGCGTTTCTTGACCTCGACATCGAGATCAAGGACGAGCCGGGCGCGCAGCCGCTGAAGCTCAGCGAGGGAACGCTGCGTTTCGAAAATGTCGATTTCGCCTATCCCAGCGCGCCGTTCCGCCCGGTGCTGCAGGGCATCTCGTTCGAAGCCAAGCGCGGCGAGACCGTCGGCATTGTCGGCCAGCCCGGCTCGGGCAAGTCGACCATCGCCCACCTGATCCCGCGCTTTTACGACGTCACCGGCGGCCGGGTCACCATCGACGGCCAGGATGTCCGCTCGTTGACCCTGGGCAGCCTCCGGCAGGCGGTGGCCGTGGTGCAGCAGGACTCGTTCCTGTTCACCACCAATATCGAGAACAACATCGCCTATGGCGACCCCTGGGCCAAGGAGTCCCGCATCGCCCGGGCCTCCGAGTTCGCGCAGCTGCACAATTACATCATGGGCCTGCCCACCGGCTACGAGACCATCGTGGGCGAGCGCGGTGTGTCGCTGTCGGGCGGGCAGCGCCAGCGCCTCAACATCGCGCGCTCGCTGATGCTGCGGCCGGCGGTGATGGTGTTCGACGACTCGACCGCCGCGGTCGATGCCGGCACCGAGCAACGCATCCGGCAGGCAATGAAGCGCTTCGCCAAGGACCGGGTGACGCTGGTCATCTCGCACCGGCTGAGCTCGCTGATGCATGCCGACCAGATCCTGTTCATCGAAGACGGCAAGATTGCCGAACAGGGCACCCACGAAGAACTGCTGGCGCTGGGTGGCCGCTATCGCGCGCTCTATGACCTGCAGGTCAAGCCCGGCGACGACCAGCTGGAGGCTGCAGAATGACCGAAGCCGCGCTCAATGCCGACGACGACAGCGAAGACCGCCGCCGCCGCCCGCCTCGGGCCGTGGTCGGCTCCAGCCTCGACCGCGAGGAAGAGGTGTTCGGCAAGGCCTATGATCCGCGCATCGTCCGCCGGATCTGGGCCTATGTGAAGCCCTACCAGACCAAGATCTACATCTCGGTCGCCGCGGTGCTGATCTTCACGCTGACCCAGCTTGCCATCCCGCTGATCATCCGCTTCGCCATCGACAACGGCATGGCCGAGGGCGGCGGTGGGCGAGTCGTGCTCTACTGGGCGGTGGCCGGGTTCTTTGCCACCATCCTGGTCAATTCGGCAGCGAGCTGGGTGCAGGAATCGGTGGTCGGCAAGGCGGCCGAGGATGTGCTGTTCGACATGCGCCGCGCCATGTTCGCGCATCTGCAGCGGGTGTCGTTGAGCTGGATGGACAAGACCGAGGTCGGCCGGCTGATGAGCCGGCTGATGGGCGATGTGAACTCCATGCAGGAGTTTCTTGAAACCTCGGTGCTTTCCGTCGGCGATATCGTCCTGCTCTTCGGCATTATCGGCGTGCTGCTCTGGCTCGATCCGGTGCTCGGCGCCATCACCATGGCCACCATGCCGGTGCTGTTCATTGTGCGGCTGTTCTGGCTGCCGCCGGCCAAGCTCGCCTTCATGGGGGCGCACCACACCAACTCGTCCGCCAATGGTGCGCTGGCCGAGGGCATCAATGGCGTCCGCACCGTGCAGAGCCTCGACCGGCAGCGGGTCAATTTCGACCTTTACGAGGAAAAGGCGCGCGCCAACCTCAAGGCGCATCTGCGCGCTGCCAAGTTCGCGCAGGTGATGGTGCCGATCGTCGATACGCTCACCGGCATCTCGATGGCGACGGTTATCGTCGTCGGTGGCCAGATGGTGCTCAACCACCAGGTCGATGTCGGCGTGATGGTGGCCTTCCTGTTCTACATCCAGCGCTTCTTCGATCCGATCCGCTCGCTGACCATGCAGTATTCGGTGTTCCAGCGCGCCATGAGCTCGGGCACCCGCATTGTCGAAGTGCTCGATGTGCCGGTCAGCATCGAGGACAAGCCGAACGCCGTGGCGCTGACGCGCGACATGGATGGCTCGGTCGAGTTCAAGAACGTCACTTTCGGCTACCGCAAGGATCAGCCGGTGCTCAAGAATGTTAGCTTCCGGGTCAATCCGGGGGAGACGGTGGCGCTGGTCGGGCCGACGGGCTCGGGTAAGTCGAGCTGCATGTCGCTGGTGCACCGCTTCTACGATGTGTGGGACGGTTCGGTTACCGTCGGCGGCCACGATGTCCGCGACGTCACCCAGGACTCGCTTGGCGAGCAGGTCGCCATGGTGCTGCAGGAGCCGTTCCTGTTCACCGGCACCGTTCTTGAGAACATCCGCTACAACAAGGAAACCGCCACCCGCGAGCAGGTGATCGAGGCGGCCAAGGCCGTCGGTGCGCATGAGTTCATCATGTCCATGGCCGATGGCTACGACACCAAGCTCGAGCAGCGCGGCGGCAATATCTCCCTGGGCCAGCGCCAGCTGATCAGCTTCGCCCGCGCCCTGGTCGCCGATGCCAAGATCCTCGTTCTCGACGAGGCGACCGCCAGCATTGACAGCTACACCGAGATGCTGATCCAGCGGGCGCTGAAGAAGCTGCTCGAGGGGCGCACCGGGCTGGTCATCGCCCACCGCCTCGCCACCATCCGCGGCGCCGACCGCATCATCGTGCTGCAAAACGGCGAGATGCTCGAAAGCGGTAATCATGACGAGCTGATGGAGCACAAGGGGCTGTACTCCAAGCTCTACACCATGAACTATTCGAGCTTCGACGACCTGCCCGACACGATGGAGAACGTCGCGCCGCTGACCGGCAAGGCGACCTGACGACAGATTTGGCGAGTTCATCCCGAGGGGAGTGGGGCAGCGCAGCTGTGCCGTGACCTGTCACCACCAAGCAAAGTACTGGAGGCCATCTCATGACGATGCACCACACCCTCAACGATGGCACGACGCTGCCGGCCATCGGCCTTGGCACCTATGCCCTTCGCGGACTCCCCGGCGCCGAAGCCATGGCGGACGCGCTGCGCGAAGGCTACCGGCTGCTGGATTCGGCGGTGAACTACGAGAACGAGGGTGCCGTCGGCAATGCCATCCGCATGGCCGGCGTGCCTCGCGAGGAGATCCGCGTCACCTCCAAGCTCCCCGGCCGGCATCACAAGAAGCCCAATGTCACCTGGTGCATCGAGGAATCGGTGCAGCGGATGGGACTGGACTATATCGATCTCTACCTCATCCACTGGCCGAACCCGAGCCAGCAGCTGTTCGTCGAGGCGTGGGAGGGGATGATCGAGGCGCGCGAGCGCGGCCTGGTCAAATCCATCGGTGTGTCGAATTTCCTGCCTGAGTATCTCGATGAGCTGATCGCGAAAACCGGAGTCGCGCCAACCGTCAACCAGATCGAACTCCACCCCTACTTCAACCAGGCCGAGCAGCGCGCCGCCGACAAGGCGCGTGGTGTCCTGACCCAGGCGTGGACCCCGATCGGCAAGGGCACGGCGCTCCTCTCCGAGACCGTCATCACCGATATCGCCAACAAGCATGGCCGCACACCGGCGCAGGTGGTGTTGCGCTGGCATGTGCAGCTCGGCGTCCTGCCGATCCCGAAATCGGCCAATCCGGGTCGGCGCCAGGAAAACCTCAAGATCGAGGATTTTTCGCTCGACGACGCCGACATGGCCGCCATCGCGACCCTCACCCGCGAAAAGGGCCGGCTGTTCGACGGCGACCCGCGCACGCACGAAGAGTTCTAGGACGGCGGTCGGGGCAGGGTGAGGCCCGGCAGTTCTCCGCTGCCCTCAGCCCTGTCCCGGTCCCTTGTTCGCCGCCTTGGCGTACCACTCATCGATATGCGCCTCGACATAGTCCTCGATGCTCGGGATCGCGAGTTCGAAGCCGACGCGCACGATGATCAGCACGATCAACGCCGCCAGCGGACCGATGAAGAAGCTCATGAACCCGCCGCCAAGGATGGCGAACTGCATCACGACAATGCGAAAGTAAAAGCCGATCAGGGGGCGGTCGGCGCCTTCTCCGCTGCGAAGGGTCTCATAGGTCATCAAGGCGCGGATGACGAACAGTCCGGCGAGCGGCAACCACAGCCGGCCATCGAAGATCAACGTGATGATTCCGGTGACATCGAACATGGCGCCGGACGGGACGTCCATGTCGAGGATGCCTTGCAGCATGAACAGGTGCACGAACATGAAGATTCCGGCATGGGCGAGGACAAACAGCGCCATGCCGATGCCGGTCTTCGCCTGACTTGTGGGGCCCGAGAATATCCGGATCGGCCTTGTTGGCATGACAGCGACGAGGATGACCGTCCAGACGCCGATCACCAGGGTCTCCAGCCAATAGAGGATCAGCAGGGAGTAGGCGCTCCAGCCATAGAACCAGACGCCGAGCAGCATCAGCAGATGAAAGCCGATGGTCAGCAGCGTGTCGCGGTCGAGGCGGAGGTTCATCGGGTGCTCCCTGATGTTGGCGCTGGACGCATGCGCGCGCCCTCAATAGACGCGCTAGGAGCGCTTCTGCTTGGGTAGGTTTTCCGCATCGGACAGGCCGAGACCCTGCCGCAGGGTCGCATTCATCCGCGTCTGCCAGCCCGCACCGTCCGCTTTCAGCCGATCGATGACGTCGGCATCCAGCCGCACGGTCACCTGCTTTTTCGGCGTGGGCTCAGGCGGGCGGCCCCGTGCGCGACGGATGGCGGCGGCCAGTTCGGGAAACACCTCGGCAAATGGCCGAGCCTGAGCGATTTCCTCGGGCGTCAGTTCGGGATTGTCAGGGTCGGCATCGATACCTCTCTGAATCCGAGCCTCTTCGTGGTCGGTGGTTTCATACTTGGGCCACTTGTTTACCAATGCATGTCCCTTTCCGCTCGCTTCGCTGGCCGCATGGAAAGCACCGAGATTGCCTCGGTGCCCAGCGGCTTGACGATCACCACGATGATCAGTCGGTTGTCGAACCACCCGATCGCTTTGTACCGATCCAGCTTTGCCGGGATGATGGTGGCGTCCTCAAAGAACTCCACCTTCAGATCGGCAAAATCCAGCCGGTGCTTGATCAGGTTCGTCGCGCGTTTGGTCTCATCATAGACGATCTGCATTTTATGTAGCTACACAAAATATATGATCAACCGCTCGAGCATGGCGTTTCTTCGGCATTGCCGACAGGCCTTCGCCTTCTGCCGTCACACTTGCCCCCATGAATCGGAGAGGCGTGCGGGCAGGTCAGCGGACGCGTCTGGAGAGGTTGCACGAGCGTCGCGCCCGCGTGGGTACAATGCCACCGGCCGAGGCGGCGCTGCACCTTGCGGACGAAGCCAGGCTGGATAGGAATTTTAGTTGTGCTAAATATGCCGCCCTTCCATCGATCACATTTTGCCCACATAAATCAGACACGCGTGCTTGCCGGTAATGGGGACTCTTATGGAAACGTTGAGCGAGCTGCGCGCCCGCGTCCGCGCCATGTTGTTGGCCGATGAGGCCGAGGCGGCTGAGCGGCTTTCGGCCGAGGCCGGGCTGGATGAGGATGCGCGCGCCGCAGTGGTGGCACGGGCCGCGGCGCTGGTCGAGAAGGTGCGGGCCGAGCCGCCCGCCAACATGCTCGAGTCGTTCCTGTCCGAATATGCGCTCTCCAGCCACGAGGGCGTGGCGCTGATGTGCCTTGCCGAAGCGCTGCTGCGCGTGCCCGACGCGGACACGATGGACGCGCTGATCGAGGACAAGCTGGCCGATGCGGACTGGCTGGATCATCTGGATGGCGGCAATGCGCCGCTGGTCAATCTCTCCACCCTGGCGCTGACGCTGACCGGCGAGGTGCTGCGCGATGGCGGCGCCGGCATTGCCGGGCTCATCAAGGGCTTCGTGCAGCGGCTCGGCGAGCCGGTGATCCGCTCCGCCGTGGTCAAGGCGATGAAGATCCTTGGCGGCCAGTTCGTCCTCGGCCGCGATATCGAGGAGGCGACCCGTGTTGCCCGCCGCTATGAGAAGGACGGCAACACCTTCTCCTACGACATGCTGGGCGAAGCCGCGCGTACCGAGGCCGATGCCCGGCGCTATCGCGCGGCCTATGCCGAGGCCATCGCCGTCCTCGCCACGCGCTCGGCAGCCGGTGGTGTGCGCGACAATCCGGGCGTTTCGGTCAAGCTCTCGGCGCTGCACCCGCGCTACGAGTTCAGCCAGCGCGACCGTGTGATGGACGAGCTGGTCGAGCGGGTCCGTGCGCTGGCGCTGATGGCGCGTGGCGCCAATATGGGCTTCAACATCGATGCCGAGGAGTCCGACCGGCTGGACCTGTCGCTCGACGTCATCGAGGCCGTGCTGGCCGATCCGCGCTTTGCCGGCTGGGACGGGTTCGGTGTGGTGGTACAGGCTTATGGCCCGCGCACCGGCGCGGTGATCGACTGGCTGGCGGCGCTGGCGCAGAACCTCGACCGGCGGTTGATGGTGCGGCTGGTCAAGGGTGCCTATTGGGACACCGAGATCAAGCGCGCGCAGCTGCTGGGGCTCACCGGCTTTCCGGTGTTCACCTCGAAGGCACTGACCGATGTCAGCTATATCGCCAATGCGCGGAAACTGCTGAAGCGGGCCGACCGGCTGTACCCGCAATTTGCCACGCACAACGCCCACACGGTCGCGGCCGTGTTGGCCATGGCGCGCGAGCTGCGCATCGAGCCGCACCGCTTCGAGTTCCAGCGCCTGCACGGCATGGGCGAGCGGCTGCACGATCTGGTCGGCGCCGAGGCCGGCACCCGCACCCGCATCTATGCCCCGGTAGGCCAGCATGCCGACCTGTTGGCCTATCTGGTGCGGCGGTTGCTCGAGAACGGCGCCAATGGCAGCTTCGTCCACCAGATTGCCGATCACGAGGTGCCGGCGGCGACGGTGGCGGCTGATCCGTTCGCCGCATTGCCGAGCGCGCGCAGCATCGCCACCGGTGCCGAGCTGCATTTGCCGCGCCGCAACGGCAAGGGGTTCGACCTGACCGATCCGGTGGCGCTCGACGCGCTGCTCGCCGAACGCGACCGGTTCAGCCCCGAAAGCAAGCGCTGGTTCGCTGCCTCGTCGGCACTGGTGTCCGGCGAGATCGGCGAGAAGTTCGAGATCGTCAGCCCGGCCACCGGCCAGCCGGTGGGCGAGGCCATCGGCGCCGGGCCGCAGACCATCGCGCTGGCGCTGGATCGGGCCCGCGAGGCTGTGCCCGACTGGGTGGCGCATCCGGTGTCCGAGCGCGCCACGCTGCTGCGGCACATTGCCGACCTTTACGAACGCAATGCCGCCGAGTTCTTCGCGCTCCTCGCCCGCGAGGCCGGGCGGACGCTGCCCGACGCGGTGTCGGAACTGCGGGAGGCCGTGGATTTCCTGCGCTTTTACGCCGACGAGGCGGAGCGCTACGGTGCCCGCGAGCCGCTGGGCGTCGTCGCCGCCATCTCGCCCTGGAACTTCCCGCTGGCCATCTTCACCGGACAAATCGCGGCGGCGTTGGCCGCCGGCAATGTCGTCATCGCCAAGCCGGCCGAGACGACGCCGCTGATCGCCGCCCGCGCCATCGCGCTGATGTATGAGGCCGGCATTGGCGAGGATGTGGTGCAGCTGCTGCCGGGCAGGGGCAGCACTGTCGGGCTGGCGCTGGTGTCCGATCCGCGCATCGATGGCGTTGCCTTCACCGGCTCGCTGAAGACCGCCAAGGCCATCGACCAGGCCATGTCCGACCACCTAGCCGCCGGCGCGCCGTTTGTCGCCGAAACCGGCGGGGTTAACTGCATGGTGGTCGACAGTACCGCGCTCGCCGAGCAGGTGGTGCGCGACGTCATCGCGTCGGCCTTCCAGTCGGCGGGTCAGCGCTGTTCGGCGCTGCGCGTCCTCTATCTGCAGGAAGATTCCGCGCCGCGTATTCTCGAAATGCTGCAGGGCGCCATGGACGAGCTCCGTCTCGGCGACCCCTGGGACCCCGCGACCGATATCGGCCCGGTCATCGATCCCGTCGCCCGCGACCGCATCGAAGCCCATGTCACGAAATTCGCCGAGACCGGGGCCGTGCTGCACCGTGTGCCGGTGCCCGAGGTCGGCAGCTTCGTGGCTCCCACGCTCATCAAGGTCGGTGGCCTCGCCGACGTGCCCGAGGAAGTCTTCGGGCCGGTGCTGCATGTCGCGACCTTCAAGGCGTCCGAGCTCGACGCGGTGATTTCCGGAATCAATGCAACGGGCTACGGGCTGACCTTCGCGCTCCACACCCGCATCGATGGCCGCGCCGAAGAGATCGCGGCGCAGCTCAAGGCCGGCAATGTCTATGTCAACCGCAACCAGATCGGCGCGGTGGTCGGCGTCCAGCCCTTCGGTGGCGAGGGGCTCAGCGGCACCGGGCCGAAGGCCGGCGGGCCGAACAGCCTGAAGCCCTGGGGGCGGGTGCCGCAGGCGTTCACGCCCTCATCGGGGGTCAACCCGCTCTCCGGGCTTTCCATCGGCTTTGCCATCGCGGCGGTCGATCAGGTGCGTACCGCCATCGAAAAGGTCGGCATCGAGCCCTTCGCCGAGACGCTGCCGGGCCCCACCGGGGAGAGCAACACGCTCTATACCTGGCCGCGCGGTGTCGTCCTCTGCCTCGGGCCGGATTCCGAAAGCGCCCGTGAGCAGGCGCGGCTGGCGCTGGAGCTGGGCAATGGTGTCCTGGTCGTCGCGCCGGGCGGCACGCGCATCGCGCTGGAACTGGGCGAGAACGGCGAGCCGATCGGCGGGCTCGACAAGAAGCTCAGCCCGGCGGCGATGGAGGCTGGGCTCGGCGTCGACGCGGTGATGCATTTCGGCACCGAAGAAATGCTGCGCCCCTGGCGGCAGGCCATCGCCCGCCGCGAAGGCCCCATCATCCCGCTGATCACCCGCCCCGGCGATGCCGACCGGCTGATCACCGAGCGGCACGTCTCGGTCGACACCACCGCCAGCGGCGGCAATGCGGAACTGCTGGCGGGGGGCTAAACCGCCCGCCCGTCCGCGGCGAACACATGGTAGCGCGCCGGGTCGACATAGGCCGTGAGCTTCGAGCCCGGGGCCACCGGCTGTTGGCCATCGACGGCGATGGTCAGCGACTGGCCGTCATTGGTGGTGGTGTAGACCATGGTCTGGCCGCCCAGCTGTTCGACCAGCTCCACCGTGACCTCGGCCAATGGCACGCCTGAACCCTCAGCAATGCCGATATGCTCGGGCCGGACGCCAAACGTCACCTTGCCGCTGGCATCGAGCTTGCGGTCGACCGTGGCCGCGCTGCCGCCGACCCTGAGCTTGGTGCCCGCGCCATCGGCGCCTTCGATCTCGGCGTCGAGGAAGTTCATCTTGGGCGAGCCGATGAAGCCGGCGACGAACTGGTTCTTGGGGTTGTTGTAGAGCTCGAGCGGCGCGCCGACCTGCTCGATGATCCCGGCCTGCAGCACCACGATCTTGTCGGCCATGGTCATGGCCTCCACCTGGTCGTGGGTCACATAGATCATGGTGTTGCCGAGGTCGCGATGGAGCTTTGCGATCTCGACGCGCATCTGCACGCGCAGTTCGGCGTCAAGGTTCGAGAGCGGCTCGTCGAACAGGAAGATCTTGGGCTCGCGCACGATGGCGCGGCCGATGGCGACGCGCTGGCGCTGCCCGCCCGACAGCTGCCGGGGCTTGCGCTTGAGCAGCGGCTCGATGCGCAGGATCTCCGCGGCCTTCTGCACGCGCTGCTGGATTTCCGCCTTCGGGAATTTTGCCGTCTCCAGCCCGAAGGCGAGGTTCTGGTAGACGTTCATATGCGGGTAGAGCGCATAGGACTGGAACACCATGGCGATGCCGCGCTTGGCTGCCGGCACCTCGTTCATGCGCACCCCGTCGATCAGCATGTCGCCGCCGGAGATCGGCTCCAGCCCGGCGATCATCCTGAGCAGCGTCGACTTTCCGCAGCCCGAGGGGCCGACGAACACCGTGAACTCGCCGGGGTCGATGGTCAGGTCGATCCCGTGGATGACCTCGACCTCGCCATAGCGCTTGACGATCTTCTGCAGCTCGACGCTCGTGGACATCAGGTGTTTCCTCCGATTGCCGTCTTGTGCGGCTTGGCACGGTTTGCCTTCTCCCCTTGCGGGAGAAGGTGGCGCGCAGCGCCGGATGAGGGGTCCGCGATGGTGGCCAGATACCCCTCATCCGCCCTTCGGGCCGAAGCCCGCAGGCGTAGCCTGACGGGCGTTCTCCGCTGCAAAGCTCCGCTGGAGCTTTGCAAGAGCGCTCCAAACTCTCCCGCAAGGGGAGAAGGGAAGTGGTAGGTATCTCGCTTCGTCGTCACCGGAACTCCTCCGGCAGCCAGCTTTCATAGAGCGGGTGCCCCGCGCCGATGGGGAACTGCACTTCGGTGTGGGTCTGGCTCGAATGGTAGAAGGCGGTGACGATCTCGAGCGCGCGGCGCGAGTCGGCCGAGGTTACCGGCAATTCGCCGCCGGTCTCGAGCGCGTCCCAGAAGCGGCGCATCTGCGTGGTGAACCGCGACGGCACGTCCTGCCAGTTGGCCAGCAGCGCGTCGATCTTCGCCTTGGTCTCGTCGTTGCGCGGCAGGATCTTCCACAGCGCCTTGCCGGGATTGTAGGCCTCGTGATCGCTCTCGATGGTGACGTTCTCGAAGGCGAGCCGGATGCGGCTGATCTCGTCCGCCGAGCCGAGCGTCGCCGTGAAACTCGCCAGCGCGCCGGATTCCATTTCCAGCGAGGCCGAGACGCAGTCCTCGACCTCGATCGGGTTCACTCGCGTCGCGACGCGGCCGAACAGCGATTTGGGCGCGCCCATCAGATAGGTGAAGATGTCGTGCGGGTGGATGGCATGGCCCATCAGCACGCCGCCCAGTTCGGTCTTCCACTTGCCGCGCCAGGGCACGGCATAATAGGGCGCCTCGCGCCGCCACAGCGTTTCCACCGTGCCCACATAGGGCTTGCCGGCAATGCCGGCATCGATGATGGCCTTGGCCTGCTGGATGCCGTTGCCGAAGCGGTACTGGAACACCGGCATCAGCCGGCCCTTCGAGATCTTCTCCTCGGCGATGACCTCGTCGACTTCCTTGAGGCTGCCGACCAGCGGCTTCTCGCAGATCACATGCTTGCCGGCCTTCAGGGCCGCCATCACCATGGGGTAGTGGACCATGGGCGGCGTGCAAACATCGATGATGTCGAGATCGTCCATCTTCAGCAGGTCGTCGAAATTGGCGACCCGCCGTTCGACGCCGAACTCGTCGGCCAGCGTGTTGCACCGCTCGGAATCGAGATCGCAGATGGCGATCACCTTGAAGCGGTCGGAATTGGGCAGATAGCCCTCGACGATATGGCTGCGACCGATGCCGCCGCCGACGACGGCGACTGTGTAAACCTTGCTCATTGCTGCCAGACCGTTCCGATTTCAGCCAGTTTCTGCGCTTCAAGCGCCAGTTCCATTGCCTTGAAGCAGCGCACCTGCGGCATGGCCGTCTCGGTGCGGTTCAGCACGTCCGCGATCAGCTGCCGGCCATAGGGCAGGTCCTGGTCGGAACAGTCGATGTAGCGCGTGCCCTGCTTGTCGACGAGGAACAGATGATCCTTGCCGGGCCGGCCGGCGATGTCGATGTATTTCCTGAGCTCGATATAGCCCTCGGTGCCGAGAATGGTCAGCCGTCCGTCGCCCCAGGTGCCGAGCCCGTCGGGGGTAAACCAGTCGAGCCGGACATAGCCGGTGGTGGTCGGGGTCTTCAGGTGCATGTCGCCGACATCCTGCAGGCCCGGCCTGTCCGGGTTGCCGCGGTTGTTGACGGTGGCCGAGATCACCTCGGCTTCGGTGTCGGTGCCCGAAAAGAACAGGAACTGCTCGCACTGGTGCGCGCCGATATCGCACAGGATCCCGCCATAACGGCTGCGGTCGTAGAACCAGTCGGGCCGCAGGTTGTTGCGGATCTGGTGCGGGCCGAGGCCCAGCGTATGGACCACCTTGCCGATGGCGCCGGCGGCGACCAGTTCGCCCGCCTTCACCGTCGCCTTGGTCTCGAAGTGCTCGGAATAGCAGATCGAGTAGATGCGGCCGGTCTCGGCCTGCACGCGGCGCAGCTCGGCCAGCTGCTCGAAACTCGTCATGCCCGGCTTGTCGCTCATCACGTCCTTGCCGTGCTGCATCGCCTCGATGGCGATACCGGCGCGGTCGGCGGGAATGGCGGCCGTCAGCACCAGCGGGATCGACTGGTCATCGAGAATGGTCCGCCGGTTAGCAACGCGCTTGGCCTGCGGATACTTGGCGCCGAACTCGGCAGCCAGGTCGTCCTCGGGCGAATGGAAGGCCACCAGCTCGGCGCCCTCGCGCAACAGGCAGTCGACCTGCCCGTAGATGTGAGAATGGTTGAGGCCGATGGCGGCGAATTTGATGGTCATGACTATCGCAGATCGTTTGAGGGTTTAGCGCTTCATTCCGGTGGTCGCGATGCCCTCGATGAGCAGCCGCTGGAAGGCGAGGAAGAAGACGAAGATCGGCACGAGGCTGAGCACGCTCATCGCGAACAGTCCGCCGTAATCGGATTCGCCGGTACTGTCGGTGAAGGTCCTGAGGCCGAGCATCACGGTGTAGTCCTTGAGCTCGCTGAGATAGATCAGCGGCCCGAAGAAGTCGTCCCAGGTCCAGATGAAGGTGAAGATCGCCGCCGTCGCCAGCACCGGCGTCGAGAGCGGCAGCATGATCTTCCAGTAGATGCGCCAGGGGCTGGCGCCGTCCATGCGGGCGGCCTCGTCGAGTTCGCGCGGAATGCCGCGGAAGAACTGCACCATCAGGAAGATGAAGAAGGCGTCCGATGCCAGGTATTTCGGCACGATCAGCGGCAGGAAGGTGTTCACCCAGCCCAGGTTGAGGAACAGCACATATTGCGGGATCAGCGTCACCTGATAGGGCAGCATCAGGGTCATCAGCATCATGGCGAACCAGAAGCGGCGCCCGGCGAATTCCATGCGCGCGAAGGCGAAAGCCGCCAGCGAGCAGGCCGCCACATTGCCGATCACGCACAGCACCGAAATGATGAACGAGTTGGCAAAGAAGGTGCTGAAGCTGACACGCAGGCCGTTCCAGCCGCGGAAATAGGAGTCGAGGCTCCAGTTGGCGCTGGGCAGCAGCGAAATGCCCGAGCCGAAGATCTCGTTTTCCGGACGGAACGACGACGCCAGCAACCACAACAGCGGGTAGAGCATCAGAATCGAGGCGCTGATCAGCAGGACATGCGCGATCACCGACATCACCTTGCGGCGCAGGCGCCGCCCGGGATCGTCCTCGCCGACGACGGTCAGCCTGTGCACATCAGTCGTCATAGTGAACCCAGAACTTGGACGTCAGGAAGGAGAAGGCGGTGAACAGCGCGACAATCGCCAGCAGCACCCAGGCCAACGCCGAGGCGTAGCCCATGCGGAAGAAGGCGAAGGCCTCCTGGTAAAGGTAGAGGGTGTAGAACAGCGTCGAATTGATCGGCGCGCCCGTGCCGCCTGAAATGATGAAGGCCGGCGTGAAGCTCTTGAACGCCTCGATGGTCTGGATGATGGCGTTGAAGAACACCACCGGGGTCAGCATCGGCAGCGTGATCTTCCAGAACATCCGCCACTTGTTGGCGCCGTCGAGACTGGCGGCCTCGTACATGTCCTGCGGGATCTGACGCAAGCCGGCGAGGAAGATGATCATTGGCGAGCCGAACTGCCAGATCGAGAGGACGATCAGCGTCCACAGCGAATAGCGCGGGTTGGAAATCCAGCTCGGGCCTTCGATGCCCACCAGCGCCAGCACCTGGTTGACCAGGCCGTCGCCGGCAAAGATCTGGCGCCACAGGATGGCGATGGCCACCGAGGCGCCGAGCAGGCTCGGCAGGTAGAACATGGCGCGATAGAGCGGCAGGCCCTTCATGCCGCGATTGAGCAGCAATGCGACGCCGAGCGCGAAGGCCAGCTTGAGCGGGACCGAGAAGATCACGAAGAACAGGGTCACCCGCATCGAGGTCGCGAATTTCGGGTCCGCGGTGAACATGCGGACATAGTTTTCGAGCCCGGCCCAGCGCGGCGGGGTCAGCAGGTCGAAATTGGTGAAGCTGAGATAGAAGGAATACAGGATCGGGCCGATGGTCAGGCCGAGAAAGCCGATGAACCAGGGCAGCAGGAACATGTAGCCAGGGGCATGGTTGTGCCACACCCCTGACCAGATTGAAGTTCTGACCGCTCCTTGCGAAGCGTTGGACGTCATCGAAGAAGCGGTCATAACCGAACCTTGATCAGCCTGCGCGATTCAGGATGTTGGTGGCCTCGGTCACGAAATACTGGCCGGCATCTTCCGGTGTCCGTGCGCCGAATGCCACTTCCTGGCTCAGCACGCGCAGCAGCGAGCTGTCGACCTCACCGGCAGCGGCCGGCGGCGGCGGGGGCAGGGCGCCCAGCAGGTCGCCGAGATTGGAGACGAACTCGAGTGCGATCTTGCTCTGCTCATCCAGCGTCGGGGCGACTGCATCGCGGACCGCAGCCGAGCAGGGGATGCCGCGCTCGACGCCGAGGACGAGACCGGCAGCCGGATCGTTGACGAAGAAGCTGACATAGGACGCAGCCAGTTCCTTGTTGGCGGCCGAGCCGCCCACCGAGAAGAACATCGACGGCTTGCGATAGTGGCCGCCACCCGTGCCGGCCGCGATGCGCGGATAGCTGGAGATGGTCAGCTTGTCGGTCATCAGCGACTGGTAGGCGACGAGCTGGTTGGAGTTCGAGGCCATCATCGCGGCGTGGCCGGAGACCACCATCGTGGTTTCCATCGGGCCGTTCTGGTCGAGGGCCTGGGTTTCCGCGTCGACGCAGACGCCAGCCTTGCGCAGTTCGTCCCACAGGGTGAACCACTCGATGGCTTTGTCCGCCTCGAAGCCGAGCTTGCCGTCCGCCGTGTAGAGCGCAAGGCCCTGCTGGCGCAGCCAGTTCTCGAGCATCGGCTCGGTGCCCGAACCGTCGGCGATCAGCTTCATGCCGCCGCGGATATTGGCCTTGAGGAAGGCCTCGCCCTTGGCGCGCAGCTCGTCATAGGTGGTGTCGCGGTTCGGCGGCTCGACGCCAGCCTCCTCGAAGGCACTCAGGTTGACCAGCTGGGCCACCGAGTTGGCGCCGAGGCTGATGCCGTAGAGCTTGCCGTCGACGCGGCCGCCCTCGAGCTGGTCCTGGTCGAAATCGTCGAGCTTCAGCGCACTGCCGACAAAGTCGTCGAGCGGGGCGATGGCGCCGCGATTGGCGTATTCGACGATGTAGCGATAATCCATCTGGATCACGTCGGGTGCATTGCCGCCCGCGGTCTCGGTGGCGAGCTTGGGCCAGTAATCGCCCCAGCTCAGCACGCTGGAATCGACCTCGGCGCCGCCGGCCGTGGCCTTGAACAGGTCATTGACGCCATAGGTGCGTTCGGCGCGGTTCTGGCCACCCCAGAAGAGCTGGCGCAGACGGGCATCCTGGGCCCAGGCGGGAAGCGTGGCTCCGGCGGCAAGCAGCGCAGTGCTGCCCAGCAGGAACCGGCGTCGATCGAGAGACAGTGTCATGCAAATCCTCCCTTGCATCGCGCCCCCGTGCGGTGCCCGGGGGAATGGTTGCGCTCTTTGTGGCGCTAAATAACCAACTGGTTACAACATGGTCCGGGATGTGGTGGCCTGTCAAGCGCCGCATATCCACCCGGTTTTCTCGTTCAGACTGCGTTCATCGGTATGGCTGCGGTGGCAGCAATGTGGCGAAAACCCGGCCGGCGGAGCTCAGCGGCGGGTCCGCAGGTAGTCGACGACCATCTGCACGGCCTGGGCCTCGCGGTCCTGGATCAGGGCGAACTGGCTGAGATCCTTGCCGAAAACCACCGACAGGGTCTGCATGTTCGACACGTAGAAATAGCAGAGCGAAATGATCGAGATATAGAGCTGCATCGGGTCGACATCGGTGCGGAAAATGCCCAGCTCATGCCCGCGTTTGACGATGTCGTGCAGCTCGCCGACGATGGGCGACCGGATCTCGTCGAGGTTCTTTATCTTCTTGACGAACCTGGCGTTTTGCAGGTTTTCCACAGACAGCAGCCGCGGAAACCAGGGGTTGGCCAGAAAGTGCCGGAAGGTGAAGCGGATCACCCGGTCGATGGCTTCCACCGGGTCGTACTGGCCGATCCGCAGCTCGCGTTCGCCGCGCCGGATCTCCTGATAGGCATCGAGGAGAACGGCCTCGTAGAGCGCCTCCTTGTTGCCGAAATAGTGATAGAGCAGCCGCTTGTTGGCCTTGGCGCGGGCTGCGATGGAGTCGACGCGGGCGCCGTTGAAGCCCTCCTCGCAGAACTCGTCGCGCGCCGCCTTCAGAATAGCCGCCTTGGTGCGTTCGGCATCGCGGGGGCGTGCTGGGATCGATGACGCGGATGTCCGCCGCGTCCTCACCGCTGCCTCGCTTGCCATTTCAGTCCCCTCCCAGATCCGCCAGGGTATACTCAACCCGCCGCCGGTATCACGTTGCCGGCGTGCCGATGACGCGACAGGTTGTCGAAAAACCGCTGTCGAATTGAACGCTTCTCGTTCTTTCGTTCAGGCAGCCGTCCGCCACTTGACGGTGCATCCTAGCCGCGTATATCCAAGTAACCAAGCGGTTACAAAGCGCGACGGGAGGATGTGACGATGGCCGAGAGGCGGCTGGGGCTGATCATGCATGGCGTGACCGGCCGGATGGGGTACAATCAGCACCTGGTGCGCTCGATCCTGGCGATCCGCGATCAGGGTGGCGTGGCGCTCTCCAATGGCGACCGGCTAGTGGTCGATCCGATCATCGTCGGCCGGGATCGCGACAAGATTCAACGGCTTGCCGAAAAGCATCACATCCAGCGCTGGTCGACCGATCTCGAGGCGGCGCTGTCCAACCCGGACGACGAAGTGTTCTTCGATGCCGGCACCACCCAGATGCGGGCGAGCCTGCTCGGCCGGGCCATCGACGCGGGCAAGCACGTCTATTGCGAGAAGCCGGTCTCGGACGATCTGCACAGTGCCACTGCGTTGGCCAAGAAGGCGAAATCGGCCGGCATCAAGCACGGCGTGGTGCAGGACAAGCTGTTCCTGCCGGGCCTGCTCAAGATCAAGATGCTCAAGGAGTCCGGGTTCTTCGGCCGCATCCTGTCGGTGCGCGGCGAGTTCGGCTATTGGGTGTTCGAGGGCGATTGGGGCCAGCCGGCGCAGCGCCCGAGCTGGAACTACCGTACCGCCGATGGCGGCGGCATCATCCTCGATATGCTGTGCCACTGGCGCTACGTGCTCGACAATCTGTTCGGCGAAGTCCAGGCCGTAAGCTGCCTCGGCGCCACGCATATTCCGTCGCGCGTCGACGAGAAGGGGCAGACCTACACGGCGGACGCCGACGACGCGGCCTATGCCACCTTCCAGCTCGAAGGCGGGGTCATCGCCCAGATCAATTCAAGCTGGGACGTCCGGGTCAGGCGCGACGACCTCGTGACTTTCCAGGTCGACGGCACCCATGGCTCGGCCGTGGCGGGCCTCCACAAGTGCTTCACCCAGCACCGGGTCAACACGCCCAAGCCGGTGTGGAATCCCGACCAGCCGCAGACCATCGATTTCTTCCAGAACTGGGAGGAAGTGCCCGACAACTTCCCGCCCCAGAACGGCTTCAAGGCGCAGTGGGAGATGTTCCTCAAGCACGTCGCCGAGGATGCGCCCTGGCCCTATGGCCTCGAGGCCGGTGCCAAGGGCGTACAGCTCGCCATGCTCGGGCTCCAGAGCTGGCAGGAGCGGCGCTGGCTCGACGTGCCGCCGCTGGGGATCTGAGGATGGACCTGCCGCTCCCCAATCCGGATCGCTCGATCAGCGCCTATACGCTGGTCGGTGAGCCGATCCCGTTCGTCAAGCACAAGGCCAGCGATTTCAATCGCATCGCCTATGCCGCGGCGCATGTCGTCGCCGATCCGCTGGCCGATAACGACCCGTGGCTCAGCCCGGCGATCGACTGGGACACCACGCTGAAATTCCGGCATCGCCTGTGGGATCTCGGCCTAGGTGTCGCCGAGGCGATGGATACCGCCCAGCGTGGCATGGGCCTCGGCTGGACCGAAGCGCAGGACCTCATCCGCCGCGCCCAGGCCGAAGCGCGGACCCGCGACGACGCGCTGATCGCCTATGGCGCGGGCACAGACCACCTGCTGCCGAGTCCGGAGGTCACGATCGACGACATCATCGCCGCCTATGAAGAGCAGGTCGGCTTTGTCGAAGGGGAGGGAGGTCGCGTCATCCTGATGGCGTCCCGGGCGCTGGCCAAGGCGGCCCGTTCGCCCGACGACTACGCCCGGGTCTATGGGCGCGTCCTCAGCCAGGTGAAGCAGCCGGTGGTGTTGCACTGGCTCGGGGAAATGTTCGATCCGGCGCTCGAAGGCTATTGGGGCCGGGCCGATCACGAGGCGGCCATGGATGTCTGCCTCGACGTCATTGCCGCCCATGCAGACAAGGTCGACGGCATCAAGATTTCCCTGCTCTCCAAGGAAAAAGAGATCGCCATGCGGCGCCGGCTGCCGGCCGGGGTCCGCATGTATACCGGCGACGATTTCAACTATGCCGAGCTGATCGCGGGTGACGCGGAGGGCCACTCCGACGCGCTGCTCGGCATTTTCGACGCCATTGCGCCGGCGGCTTCCGCGGCGCTGGCGGAGCTCGGGCAGGGCAGCGACAACGCCTTCTTCGAACTTCTGGAGCCAACCGTGCCGCTCAGCCGGCACATCTTCAAAGCGCCCACCCGCTTCTACAAGACCGGCGTGGTGTTCCTCGCCTGGCTCAATGGGCTGCAGGATCACTTCACCATGATCGGCGGCCAGCAGTCGACGCGGTCCCTGCAACACTTTGCCGAACTGTTCCGGTTGGCCGACCGCGCGCGCGTTCTCACCGATCCGCCGCTGGCGGTGGCGCGCATGCGGCAGCTGCTCGCGATCCACGGAGTGTCTTGACGTGGCCAAGGGCCAGCTCTCGATGAATCTCGCCACACTGCGCAATGGCTCGAGCTTTGCGCAGATGGTCGACGACTGTCTGCGGCATGGCGTATCCGCCATCTCGCCCTGGCGCGACCAGATCGGCGCGGTCGGCCTCGCCGAGGCGGCCCGCATCGTCAAGTCCAACGGCCTGCGCGTCACCGGCCTCTGCCGTGGCGGCATGTTCCCGGCCGAGACCGCAGAGGGCCGGCAGGCGGCCATCGACGACAACCTCCGCGCCATCGACGAAGCGGCAACGCTGGGTGCCGATTGCCTCGTCTTGGTGGTCGGCGGCTTGCCCGGGGCCTCCAGGGACATCGCAGGCGCCCGCCAGATGATCGCCGACGGCATCGCCGCCATGCTGCCGCATGCCCGCGCTGCCGGGGTGCCGCTGGCCATCGAGCCGCTGCATCCAATGTATGCGGCCGACCGTGCCTGCGTGAACACCATCGACCAGGCGCTCGATATCTGCGCGGCGCTGGGCGACGGCGTTGGCGTCGCCATCGATGTCTATCATGTCTGGTGGGACCCCAACCTCGCTGCCGCCATCGCGCGGGCGGGGGCGATGGGCCGCATCCTTGCCCACCACATTTGCGATTGGCTGGTGCCGACCGCCGACATGCTGCTCGACCGTGGCATGATGGGCGACGGCGTCATCGACCTCCAGGCCATCCGCAAGATGATCGAGGCCGCCGGCTATGATGGCCCGCAGGAAGTCGAGATCTTCAGCCGCGACAACTGGTGGAAGCGGTCCGGGGACGAGGTGGTCCGTACCTGCGTGGAGCGCTTCGAGAGCGTCTGCTGAGGCGAACGCATTTGCTCGACTCGACGCTTGCGTGCGCGCTGCCAAGGGCTATGTTCGCGCAAAATCCTGAGGGGACATCATGCATATTTTGATCATCGGGGCGGCCGGAATGGTCGGCCGCAAGCTCAGTTCCGCGTTGGTCAAGGCCGGCGAAGTCGGCGGCAAGGCGATCACCAAGTTCACGCTGGCGGACGTCGTGGCGCCCGAGGCGTTTGCGTTCTCCGGAGCCGTCGAGGCGAAGGCCATCGACCTGTCCGAGCCGAACTCGGCGACGACACTGATTGCTGACCGCCCGGACCTGATCTTCCACCTCGCTGCCATCGTCTCGGGCGAGGCCGAAGCCAATTTCGAGAAGGGCTATCGCATCAATCTCGATGGGACGCGCTACCTGCTGGAAGCGATCCGGCTCGAAGCGGCGAAGTCGCCCTACCTGCCGCGTGTGGTCTTCGCCTCGTCGATTGCGGTGTTCGGTGCGCCATTCCCCGAGGCGATCGGCGACGAGTTCTTCAACACCCCGCTCACCAGCTACGGCACGCAGAAGGCGATCTGCGAACTGCTGCTCAACGATTATTCCCGCAAGGGTTTCGTCGATGGCATCGGCATCCGGCTGCCGACCATCACCATCCGGCCGGGCAAGCCGAACGCCGCCGCGTCGGGGTTCTTCTCCAACATTCTGCGCGAGCCTCTGGTTGGGCAGGAAGCCGTCCTGCCGGTGTCCAAGGACGTGCGTCACTGGTTTGCCAGCCCGCGCGCGGCCATCGGGTTCCTGACTCATGCCGCGACGCTCGACACCAGCAAGCTCGGCTGGCGCCGGACCTTGTCCGTGCCTGGCCTGTCGGCCACGGTCGGCGAGGAAATCGAAGCCCTTCGCCGTGTCGCCGGCGATAATGCGGTGAAACTTATCCGCGACGAGCCGGATGCGCGTATCATCAGTATGGTCGATGGCTGGCCGAAGAATTTCGCGGCCAACCGTGCCGAGGCGCTGGGGTTCAAGGCCGAGAAGACTTTCGACGAGATCATCCGCATTCACATCGAGGATGAGCTTGGCGGAAAGATCGGCGTCTGAACCAACCGGTTCGCATCGGTCTAGCGCGTTTCTCGCCTGCCATCTGACGGCGCCGTCACGCCATCCGGCGGCGCCGCAATTTTGCCGCGACTGAGGCCGAGTCGACACAATGTCTGGCCCCACCCCGGGTTTCGCCTAGGCAATCCGGCCGAAAACCGCACGCCACAAAGTTGACATGGCACGCTGTGCCAAATTGCCGCGTCAACATCTTTACGGGCGGGAAGATGCCAACAGCACTAGCGACGCGCGCCGAGCGAGGCTCGGCGCGGCAGAGCGAGCGTTTGCGCAAGACACGCGGCCACACGTGTCCTTGTTGCGGCGCTCCAATGGCTGGGTTCGGGATCGAGGCACTGCAGTTCCTCGAAGTTACCCCGACACAGCGCAAGATTCTCGACGCAATGATCGAGTTCTATCCACGCACCGTGTCGGCGCGTGAGATCGCCGATCGGGTCTATGCCCTCGATCCATCGGGAGGCCCGGATTCCGGCGAAAACCAGATGGCCGTGCAGATGACCAAGATGCGGCCCAAGCTCAGGTCGATCGGCTGGAATATCGGCGCGGCCGGCCGCCGTCGCGGCGGCATTCGTCTCTGGGCGCCTGGCGACCGCAAGGCGCTGCGATAGGCAGGGTTACGTCCGGTACCCATCGGCCATCGCCGGCCACTGGCGATGGCCAATGGGTGTCTCAGCGGCGCCTCAGCCCTTGGGCAGCCACTTCTTGGGCATCTTACAGACCATGGTGTAGGCCGGGTCGTAGACGTTGCCGACCTCGTAGCGCACCAGTTGCCCCATCAGGTGAGAGGCTGCAGCCCTGCTGAGGCCGTAGCTATCGGTCAGCCAGTTGTACATCTCGGTGGTCGCGTGCTGCAGCGCCTGGTCGAGCGGGCGGGCATTGCCGACCGTGAAGATCTCGGTCTCGCTCTCGCCGCGCGGCCAGACCAGCGGCTGCTGCTTTTCGACGGTCAGTCGCAGTTCGACCTCGTAGCTCGTCTCGACACCAGTCCCGACGATTTCGCCATCGCCCTGGATGGCGTGGCAATCGCCGACGAAGAACAAGGCCCCCGCCATCGCGACGGGGAACCAGACGGTCGCGCCCGGCCCGAAGCCGCGATAATCCATGTTGCCGCCGTTCTGGGCGCTGGTCGCGGTGGAGAAGGCCTGGCCAAGGCTGGGGGCGACGCCGAAGCAGCCGATCATCGGCTCGAGCGGCAACACCAGATGCTCGAGGCCGGCGACCGGCGGATCGAGCGTCACCGTGCCGGCCTGCTGGTCGATGTGCCAGTTCACGCGGTCGCGCGAGGGCAGATCACGCACCACTTCGGGGTCGACGACGTTGCCGGCGAGCGAACCGCGCGTCCATCCGGTCGAGCGGTTCGGGGTCATCCGCAGGATCTCGACGCGCAGCGCATCGCCCGGCTCGGCACCTTCGACGAAAATCGGCCCGTTCATCGGGTTTGGTCCGGAGGCGACCTGCTCGCCGTGCTTGTCCCAGCCATTGGCATCGATGGTCTCGGTGACGATCACGTCACCGGACTGGACGATCAGGGCCGGGGGCACATTTCCCAGCACGTTGTACCAGCGGTCGGGAACGAAGCGGTGAGTGGTCATGTGCAATTCCTCCTGCGGACATAAGGCGTAAGGCGCGCCGCCCCACTTGTCACGCCCAGTACACGTCAGACCGTCCATTGATTGCTGTCCCGGTGGCGAGGCGCTGGTCCCCGCTATCCTCCTCATCGCGGACTGCGCTATGGTGGCCCTGCAGTTGGCCGCCGTTGTCCGCAGGAGGCAGAGCATGCGAGTACGACTCTTGGCGCTGATGCTTTTGCTGACGTTTCCCGTCGGTCCGGCGGTGGCGCAGTCCGAGGACGACGTCAATTCTCGCATAGACATGGTGCTGGGTGACCATGCCCCCTATCGCGCGGCATTCGACAAACTCCAGCATGCTACGCTCATGCTGGACGCGAGTGCGTTCGCTGAGCTCGTGAGCTACCCGATTACCGTCAAGGTCGAAGGTGAGGAGCTCACCATTCAGGACGAGGAGGCGTTTGCAGAGGCCTTTTCCCGCATCCTCACGCTCAATGTTGCCACGGCGATTCACCAGCAGGCATGGGAAGACCTGTTCGTAAGTGATCAGGGCGTGATGTTCGGCGACGGACAGGTCTGGCTCAACGGCATCTGTGTCGACGAAACTTGCAGCAATTTCGATGTCAGGGTTGTCGCCATCCAGACAATGCCCGATTAGTGTTTGCTGACTGGCATCTGCTTTGCTCTGCAGGTGCGGGAGCGAGGGGGCATGCTGCTCGAAGCGATTTTCTACGTTGCCATCGCCGCCGAGGCGATGACGGCGGCGCTGGCGGCGGGCCGGCGGAAGATGGACTGGTTCGGCGTCTGCGTGCTGGCCTGCGTCACCGCGCTGGGCGGCGGTACCATGCGCGATACCCTGCTCGGCCACTACCCACTGACATGGGTCGCGAACCCCTGGCTGCTGGTGATCTGCTGCGGGGCGGCCCTGGCAACCATCGCGCTGGCGCGCTTCATGGCGGCGCTGCGCTGGCCGTTCCTGCTGCTCGATGCGGTCGGGCTGGTGGTCTTCACCATCATCGGCTGCAACGTTGCCATGGAGATGGGGCAGCCGCTGATCATCGTCATCGTTTCGGGCCTGATCACCGGCATCGTCGGCGGTATCCTCCGCGATGTGCTCTGCAACGATGTGCCGCTGGTGTTCTCATCCGAACTCTATGCCACCGTCGCTATCGTTGCCGGCCTGCTCTACACGCTGGGCATGAGGGCGGGGCTGCCGCAGGATCTCGTAATCCTCGCCGTGCTGCTGATCGGTTTCACCTTCCGGGTGCTGGCCATCGTCTTCCGGCTCGAAATGCCGAAATTCGTCTACGACAAGGACTTGCGCTGATGCCGAGGCCACAACGCATCGTCCTGTCGCGGCGCGGCGGCTTCGATCTCGCCGCGACATCGCGGGTTCTGAACGGGCTGCCGGCCAAGGTGGTGACGCGGCCGGGCCGCTGGGGCAATCCGTTCTCGATCGATCAGATGATGGCGCGCGAGGGCCTCGATCGCGCAGCGGCGCAGGCACGAGCGGTGGCCTTGTGCGGCGACTGGCTGCGCGGCACGCTTCCGCCCGAACTGTCGCCGGGTCCCCCTCCAAACCACGCCGAAATCCGAGATGCACTGGCCGGGCACAATCTCGCCTGCTGGTGCCGCGCGGGCACGCCGTGCCACGCCGATCTCCTCATCGACATCGCCAACTCCAACTGAAAGAGCGAGAACCGCCATGGCCCGCATCACCTATCTCACCGGCATCGAGTTCGAACCCGGGGCGCTTGCCACCCTGCCTCAGACGCTCAACGAGCTGGGGGTGAAGCGGCCGCTGCTGATCGCCGATCGCGGAGTGATTGCCGCAGGGCTCGCCGGCCGGGCGCAGGCCCTGCTGCCTGCCGATACCCCGGTCTATGACGGCACGCCCTCCAACCCCACCGAGGAGGCGGTACTGGAGGCCCTGGCGCTCTATCGGTCCAGCGGCGCGGACGGCGTGGTGGCGCTGGGCGGCGGCTCGCCGATCGACCTTGCCAAGGGCGTGGCATTGCTCGCCACCCATGAAGGCCCGTTGGAACAGTATGCCATGATCTATGGCGGGCTCGAGCGGATCACCGGCCGCGTGGCGCCGATCATCGCTATCCCGACGACGGCTGGAACCGGCGCGGAGGTCGGCCGGGCGGCGCTGCTGACGCTGACCGATGGACGCAAGCTCGGCTTTATCTCGCCGCATCTCATTCCGAAGCGTGCCATCTGCGATCCGGAGCTCACGCTCGGCCTGCCGCCGGGGCTGACCGCCGCCACCGGGCTCGACGCGCTCAGCCACTGCATCGAGACGTTCTCGTCGCCGCGCTTCAACCCACCAGCCGATGCCATCGCGCTCGATGGGGCAGGGCGGATCTGGGGCGCCATCGAGCGGGCCTGCACCGCGGGCGGTGACCTCGCGGCCCGCACCGAGATGATGATGGGTGCGGTGATGGGCGGGCTCGCCTTCCAGAAGGGGCTCGGCGCCGTCCACGCGCTCAGCCATGCGCTGGGCGGCCTCAAGGATGTCAGCCTCCACCACGGCACTTTGAACGCGCTGATCATGCCGCCGGTGCTGCGCTTCAACGCGCCGGTGCTGGGCGCACGGCTCGCCCGCTTGCAGCTCGCGATGGGGCTTTCCGCAGATGCCGATCTGGCGGTGGAGCTGGAGCAGCTCAACCAGCGTCTCGGTATGCCGTCGGGGCTGCGGGCCATGGGCGTCACCACCGGGCATTTCGACTGGGTGATCGAACGGGCGCTGGCCGATCACAGCCATGCCACCAATCCGCGGGTGCCGACGGCGGACGACTATCGCGCCCTGCTCGAAGCGGCTATGGGCTGATCAAGCACAGGCTCAGGGAGGGTAGAAGCGATGCGGCAGACTTGGCGCTGGTTCGGACCAAAGGACCTCGCAAGCGTGGATGATATGCTGCAGGCCGGGGTCGAGGGCGTGGTCAGCGCCCTTCACCACGTGCCGAATGGCGCCGTGTGGACGCCGGAAGAGATCGCCAAGCGCCAGGCCGAGATTGGCCGGCGCAAGGATGGTTCGCCCTCCGGCATCGCCTGGGAGGTGATCGAGAGTCTGCCGGTCAGCGAGGACATCAAGAAGCAGAAGCTGGACTGGCGCGAGCATATCGCCAACTACAAGACCAGCCTCAGGAATGTCGCGGCCGCGGGGCTCGATGTGGTCTGCTACAATTTCATGCCGGTGCTCGACTGGACCCGTACCGACCTGCGCTACCGGGTCGGGCACGGCGGCACCTGCATGCGCTTCGACATCTACGATTTCGCCGTCTTCGACATCTTCATCCTGGAACGCGCCGGGGCGCGGGACTCCTTTGCTCCGGAGGTTGCCGAGGAAGCCGAGAAGCGCTTCCGCGCCATGGATGACGACGCCAAGCAGGCGCTCTCCCGCAACGTGACCTTCGGATTGCCCGGCTCGACCGAGGTTATGACGCTTGATCGCGTGCGCGAGCACCTGGCGCAGTATGACGGCATCTCGCCCGACCAGTTGCGCCAGCACTTCATCGACTTCCTGTCCGAAGTGGTGCCGGTGGCCGAAGAGGTGGGCGTCAAGCTTTGCTGCCACCCCGACGATCCGCCGTTCGAGCTGCTCGGGCTCCCGCGCATCATGTCGACACCGGCGGACTACGCCCGCATCCTCGATGGGGTGCCGAGCCCGTCCAATGGCATGACATTGTGTTCCGGCTCGTTCGGCGCACGGCCCGACAATGATCTGCCGGCCATCATGGCCGAGTTCGGCTCGCGCGTGCACTTCATCCACCTCAGGAACGTCAAGCGCGACAGCGATGCGATGGTGGGGTCGTTCTTCGAAGCCGAGCACCTGGGCGGCGACACCGATATGGTCGCGCTGATCGCCGAAATTCTGAAGGAAGAGGCGCGGCGCCGGGCCGAAGGTCGCGCCGACTGGAACATTCCGTTCCGTCCCGACCACGGACAGGACATCATCGACGATCTCGGCCGACAGGCGCAGCCGGGCTATCCGACCATCGGCCGGCTGCGCGGCCTCGCCGAGTTGCGCGGGGTCATGACCGCCCTCCAACACAGCCAGTACGGCCTCTAGAAACGGCTGCGCCGCCACAATTGTTTGTGGCGGCGCAACCAAAGTCGGCGATCCGTGTTGTGTGATCACAAACGCCATCTGGCGATGAACACACAGCGAGGATGCCATGACACAGATCGAGATCGCCAATCTCGAACATGCCAGCCGGACAAGTTTTGGTTGGTCGCCAGTCGGGTACGACGGCAGGACGCATTATCGCGCGGTGCTGGCTGCAGCACTGCCTGCGGTCGGTATTCTTGTCGTTGCTGTGTCACTGCTGGCCGGCATGTTCTAGGAGGCGGAATTGACCATCAGCACCATTCTCATCATCCTTTTGATCCTGCTCCTCATCGGCGCGGTGCCGGCTTGGCCCTACTCACGCGCCTGGGGTCCCTATCCCTCGGGCATCCTTGGCGTGGTGCTGGTCATCGTCGTCATCATGGTCCTGATGGGCGTGTTCTAACGAGGCCCCCCGCGAACCGGAATGCCCCTTCCGTGGTTCGCCCAGCACCCCGGTCTCCTCGTGAGCCGGGGTGCTTTCTTTTGTGGACGCTCTGGAACCTGCCGCGTCCGGATACGTTGATTTTGCAACACAAGGGAGTTTTCGATGGCTACCACAACAGACATGGCCCCGACTCGCAGCAATAACTCTCGTCGTGCATCAACGGCGGGGACATCGCCGCGGCGTTCGGCGCGAAAGTCGCGCGAGGATCAGCTGGGGTCCCAGGTTCAGCAGCTGCAGAACGACTTGAAGTCCATCACCGAGACGCTAAGCCGTCTGGCCGAAGACCGCGTCAGCGAAGTGAAAAGCCTCGCCAAGCGCGAGGTTCGAAGCGCCGCCAATACCGGTATGAACGCGGTCGAGGATGTTCAGGACGAGTTCGCGCATCTGGAAAAGCAGATGAAGGACACGATCCGGCAGCGCCCGCTGACCGCGGTCGCAGGGGCGATTGCGCTCGGTTTCGTACTGGCCGTGATCAGCCGCTAACATGATGTCCCTGCTCATGCCGCTGGCCTCTCTGTTGGGCGTGGAGGTGAGTCATCTCTCCGACCGGCTGAAGCGCGGTGCCGTGTTCTACGGCACCGTCGCAGGGTTTGTCGTGATCGGCATTATCTTCCTCCTGGCAGCGCTCAACGCTTGGCTGACGACGCTGTGGGGCCCGGTGGTCGCACCGCTTGCCATAGGTCTCGGCGGCCTGATTGTGGCTGGGCTGATCTATGTCGCCATGCGCATTGCCGGGAATGCCACTGCGCGCCGCATTGAGTCGCAGAAGCACCGCTTCGAGCGAACGGCTCTGGTCACCACGGCCGCCGTGTCCGCGATGCCTTTGCTGCTCAAGTCGGGCCTGATGCGCAGTATCGGCCTGCCGGTCGGCAGCGCCCTGGCGGCGCTCTACCTGCTGCGTCTGCCGCGTGGCAAGAGCGACACGCCGCTGCTTGGCTCGGACGACGACTAAGTTGCAGGGAGCGGCGCTCCCTTCCCCAGCGTTTCTGACTCGCCGGTCGGACACAGTTTGTGTCGCCTTGTGAACGGCTGATAGTGTCGTGTTCGCAGCGACGAACTGGAATGTGATTTGCTCGAACGGACCAAGCAGCTCTGGGACAAGCAGAACCAGCACCCTGACGACCGACTTCGGCTGTTCAGTGCGGTTGAGGAATTTGTTCCAGCGTCAACGGCGCTCTACCCCGGAAGCTATGTCGACATTGCTGCGTCATTCGTCTTTCCGGACGTCACCTATGCTGACATAGACCAGCGGGCGAAACGCTTCTTCGAGGATGCAGACGGCGTAAGAGAGATAATAGCGCAACACACTGCTGCGGCCTCCCAACGCCGGTTCTCGTTCATTCACGCCGACTACACCAAGCTCGACCTTCCCCAGCAGTCTTTCGATCTGCTCATATCCCTCTATGCGGGACCGATATCGGATAGCTGCACCGAATTCCTGAGGATTGGTGGTCATCTGCTCGTCAACCCCAGTCACGGGGATGCGGCGTTGGCCTCTATCGACGAACGCTATCGACTGGCTGGCGTCGTGATCTCTCGCTCCGGCGATTATCGCGTTTCGAGGACCGGGCTTTCGGAATACCTTCAGCCCAAGAAGCCGGTGAACATTACGCGGGAAATGCTGCTCGCAACCAATCGGGGCATCGCTTATACCCGGCCCGCATTCGCTTACCTGTTCGAACGCGTGACGTAGCCGTCCGGTGTCGTTTCGTCGCCTTGAGATCACTGCATTGCATTCGATTGCGTGAGAACTGGCGCGCCATGTCGCGCGACAGGATCACGCCGCGACCGGTTCGGCCACGATGCGAACGGGACGCAGCACACGCAGCGCCCGCGGATGGATCTGGATCCTGACCTCAGCCGGCAGCGGCACCAACTCACCATCGATCACCGCCCGGGCCGACTGCGGGCGGCGCGGAAAGGCGAGGGTGACCTCCTTCACCGCGGTTTCGGCGACCAGCGGGTGCTGCTTCCAGCGGCCGAACACCAACCCGAGCAGCAGCCTTGAGAGCGCCAGAGCACTCATCGGTCTCACAACATAGACGCCCAGAACGCCACCATCGATCTGCTCGGCATAGGGCACGTGCCCTTCCGACAGCGGGTTGTTGGAGACCGAGATCGCGGTGGCGCGACGCGTCTCGATCCTGGTGCCGGTGCGGATCACCGCATCAAAGCGCAGCGGTCGGCGCAACGTCTCGCCAAGGGCGCGGACGGTGGCGATGATCTTCCCCAGGCGGTTCGTATATTCCAGCCCGTTCCGAATGCGGACGAGGCGGCTGTGCATGCCGACCGAGTATTGATGGACGAACGGCTGATCGTTTGCCGTGGCGATGTCGACTTCGGTCAGCTCCCCGCTGGCGATGGCCGCCAGCGCCTCTCGCAGATCGAGCGGCATGCCCAGCGAGCGGGCGAAGAGGTTCATCGTCCCTGCCGGCAGCACCGCCAGCGGCTTGCCGCTATGGAAACAGACTGCGGCAGCCGTGGAGATCGTACCGTCGCCGCCGCCTGCGATCACCGCGTCCACGGCAGGATCCGCGGCGGCGACCTCCAGTGCATCGGGCAACTTATCCCCGCCAACCTGGCGACAGTCTATAGTGTGTCCAGCTGCAGCGAAAATGCGCTCGGCATCGGCGATGAGCGCAGGAAGATCGAGTGTGCGGAGGGTGCCGCCATCCCGATTGAAGATCGCGACGAAATGCATGGCTGTCTCCACAGATTGCCCTGCAAGGGTGCCGGCAGGATAGAAACGGCGACGCTCATCGCAGGTTCCCTGCGCCTAGATCAGCGGTCGTGTTCCTTCGCCGAGCCCGTCCCATTCGGCGATCTGTCGCAAGCCGTCGGAATCGATGACCTCGCAGGCGCGTTCGTGCCAGCGAATAAGCCCCTGGTCCCCCAGGCGCCGGAGCGTCTTGTTGGTGTGCACGATCGACAGACCCAACGTGTCCGCGACATGCTGCTGGGTAATGGGGATAAACAATCGCTTGTCTTCCGGCAGGCCGATCCGAACCGCGCGCTCGTGGATGAAGGCGATGAGATAGGCAGCGCGCTCGAGGGCGCTGCGGCGTCCCACGCTCAGCAGGTGCTCGTCGAGCATCCGCTCCTCCCGTGATGCCAGCCAGGTGACGTCGAAGGCGAGGCCAGGGTGGTTCTCGAACAGCGTCGACAGGGTGTCGCGCTGGAAGACACAGAACACGGCCGGCGAGAGCGTCTCGACCGAGTGCTGCATCTCGCCGATCACGGAGCCCTGCAGGCCAACAAGATCGCCCGGCAGCAGATAGTTGAGAATCTGCCGGCGGCCGTCGGGCAGCATCTTGTAGCGGAACGCCCATCCCGACAGCAAAGTGAAGAGCTGCGCGCTATGCGCCCCCTCCGCCAGAATGGTGGAATTGGCTTCGGCGACGAGTTCGCCGCGCTTGAAGCGCCCGACGAATTTCAGTTCGTCGACGGTAAACGGCCGGAATTGGGGATTGGCGCGCAGCGGACACGCTTCGCAGGCGATTTTTCGAGATTCCACGGGCGCCAGGGCAAAGCTCAACGGGTTCGTTTCCCCGGCAAATTGTCACAGATTTCGGCCGCCCGAAAGCGGGATCTGGTGGGTCATGGACCCCCGTGAATTCGCTTTCGGGCGTGCCGCTATATCCTCAGCTGCTGAAGGTATTGTTGGCCACCTGGGCGGAGATCCCGTCCGGGCCGTAGTCCGACTCTCCGGTGACCTGCAGCTCCTGCTGCAACCGTGTCCGCGCCCGGCTGACCCGGCTCTTCATGGTGCCGATGGCGCAATTGCAGATCTCGGCGGCTTCCTCGTAGGAAAAGCCAGACGCGCCGATCAGGACGATGGCTTCGCGCTGATCGTCGGGGAGCCGATCGAGAGCCTTTTTGAAGTCGGCGAGATCCATGCTGCCATATTGCGCCGGATGCACCGCCATGCGCTCGGTGAACAGGCCATCGCTGTCCTGCACTTCGCGACCGCGCTTGCGCATCTGGCTGTAAAACTCATTGCGGAGGATGGTGAAAAGCCAGGCCTTGATGTTGGTGCCGAGCTCGAAGCTCTCCTGCTTGGCCCACGCCTTCATCACCGTGTCCTGCACCAGATCGTCCGCCTTGTCGTGGCGGCCGCTCAATGACACCGCGAAAGCGCGCAGGCTCGGCAGCGTTGCGAGGAGTTCGCGCTTGAAGTTCGGCGTCTCCGGAGGCACTGCTGCTACGGAAGCCTTCGGGGGAATGCTGTTCGCCGGAATTGCGGCCATGGCGTCAGCCCTCTGTTCCGGTGGTCTTGGTCGCGCCGGCCTTCTCGGCGGCATCGAGCTGCTCAAGCAGGTCCAGCAGCTTTGGCGGAATGCTCTCTTCCTGGACGGCGCCATAGAGCGCCCGCAATCGGTTGCCAATGTCGGATGTTGGGCCGAGGCCGTCATCACGCTGGCGCCGACTGGCATTGGTCATGTTGTTCATATCGGTCTTTTCTCGCATCTCGTCGCGCCCCATCGCCGGATTTCCGCCCCTTTGGTCGTCCGACGCTGTTTGAAAATGCGCCGACCGCAAAATAGTTCCATACCGCTGCAACCTTTATTTGGATGCCGCGTTTCAACGTGGTTAGGCCCTACAGCGTCACGGGAGTAAACCGTTCATGTCCTTGTCCACGCGGATCGCGCCGCACCTTCCCTACCTGCGCCGGTTTTCGCGCGCCGTCACAGGATCGCAGACCTCGGGGGACGCTTACGTTGCAGCGACGCTCGAAGCGATCATCGCTGACCTGTCGATCTTTCCTGAAGCCAGCAATGATCGGATCTCCCTGTACAAGCTGTTCTCCAAGCTGTTCAGCACCACCTCCGTCCGTATTTCGCCCCCGTCGTCGAGCTTCCCGTGGGAGGCCCGGGCGGCCGCCAACCTCGCCAATCTGCCGGCTAAGCCGCGGCAGGCCTTCCTGCTGGTCGCGGTAGAGGGCTTCTCGTCGGCCGAGGCAGCCGAAGTGCTCGATGTCACCGAGGCGGAATTTGCACGCCTTCTCGACGAGGCCTCGTCGGAAATTTCGCGTCAGGTCGCCACCGACATCCTCATCATCGAAGACGAACCCCTCATCGCCATGGATATCGAGCAGATGGTCGAGGGCCTCGGGCATCGTGTCGTTGGCATTGCCCGCACGCACAAGGAGGCGGTCGCCCTGTTCCAGCGCACGCAGCCGCGCATGGTTCTGGCCGATATCCAGCTGGCCGATGGCTCGTCGGGCATCGACGCGGTCAACGACATCCTCAGCACGCATGCGGTGCCGGTGATCTTCATCACCGCCTTCCCGGAGCGGTTGCTGACCGGTGAGCGTCCCGAGCCGACCTTCCTCGTCACCAAGCCGTTCAATCCGGACATGGTGAAAGCCCTGATCAGCCAGGCCCTGTTCTTCGACGAGAATTCACGCGCCGCGGCCTGAGTGGAAGGATTATTCCGGCGGAGCCCTTCGGAAACCGGGATTTGGCCGGAACTTTGTCCAGACTGCGACGTTGCTGCTTCATCGATATTCGCAACGGAGAATGAAGATGCTGCAGTATGCGTTGCTTTTCCTGGTGATTGCTATTGTCGCCGGCCTTCTTGGTTTTGGCGGCATTGCAGGTGCCGCGTCCGGTATTGCGCAGATCCTGTTCTTTATCTTCTTGGCCGCGCTGGTGATCTCGGTGGTCGTCGGCCTGTTCAGGAGGGCATAGCTTCTCCCACGGGTGAATGCGCCCTTCGCCCGAGTTGAGAGTGTCGACCGGCTTCGTTCCTTGCGGACGGGGCCGGTCTTCATTTCGGGCCGTGGCTATTGCCATCTCTCGCCGGCTGGGCTTTGAGTGCGCCGATCCACGAGGCTGAAGTCTCTGCGCCGGAACGCCGACACCATGACCACTCCCGCCGATGACCTGATCACCATTCGCGACCTGCTGCGCTATGCCGTCAGCCGCTTCACGGCCGCCGAGCTGAGCTACGGTCATGGGGCCACGACGGCACTGGACGAGGCGGCCTTCCTCATTCTCGAAGCGCTGCGCCTGCCGATCGACGATATCAATCCCTGGTTGGATGCACGTTTGTTGCGGACGGAGCGCGAACGGGTGGTCGGGCTGATCGACAGCCGCGTCGAGACCCGCCAGCCCGCCGCCTATCTGGTCGGGAAAGCCTATCTCTACGGCCTGCCGTTCTATGTGGAACCGGGCGTGATCATCCCCCGCTCGTTCATCGCGGAGCTGATGGCCACGGGCGCGCTGGGACCAGAGGGTCTGGGGCTGATCCCCGATCCGGACGCCATTGGCTCGGTGCTGGACCTCTGCACCGGATCGGGTTGCCTCGCGATCATGGCGGCATTGCAGTTCGGTGCAGCCGAGGTCGACGCGGTCGACCTGTCACCGCGCGCGCTGGAGGTAGCCGCCCGCAATCTGGCGTTGCACCAGCTGGCGGATCGGATCGAGCTTCATGAGGGAGACCTCTTCGAGCCTGTGGGGCAGCGCCGTTATGATCTGATCATCACCAATCCGCCCTATGTTGCGGCGGCGGAAGTCGCGGCTTTCCCCGAGGAGTATCGCCATGAGCCCCAGATGGCGCATCTGGGCGGGGAGGACGGGTTGGATCTCGTGCGCCGCATTCTCGATCGTGCCGGCGCGCACCTCAATCCGGGTGGCGGCATCATCTGCGAGATCGGCACTGGCCGGGAATTGCTGGAAGCCGAGTACGACCTGCCGTTCGTCTGGCTCGACACCGAGCTGAGCGAAGGCGAAGTCTTCTGGCTCGGCGCGGCCGACCTCGCGTCCTGAGCCAATACCGGGCGAACGCCGCCAAGTCCGCCAACAGCGACACAATCTGGTCGGCCCGGCGACGTTCCGCTTTTCGCGGCTTGCGCAACATGACCTGATAGAGGGCAGGGCTTGGTATGGGGCGCATGCGATTCGCGGTGCGCCGGAGGTAGCAGGGCGAGCGATGGGTTTCGAACGCGTGGTCGTGCGTCTCGAAGGAGATGCGCCGGGGCAGGGGACGGATCTCACCTATTATCGCGTCGGTCCCGCGGCGGCGCCCGAGAAGGTGCATCTTCAGGCGGCGCTGCACGCCGACGAGCATCCGGGCACGATGCTGCTGCACCACCTGCTGCCGATGCTGCGCGAGGCGGATGCCCAAGGGCTGCTCAGGGCGCGCTTCACGGTGATGCCGATCGCCAATCCGCTGGGCCTCGGCAACCTCTCGCTCCGCCACCAGATCGGCCGCTACGACACCAATACCGGGGTCAACTATAACCGGCGCTGGCCGGACCTGTTCAGCGCTATTCGCAGCCAGCTTGCCGGCCGGCTGAGCGAAGACGAGCGGTTCAACGTCAACCTGATCCGCCGTGCCGTCCTGCAATGGATTGACAGCCAGCAACCGCAGACGGCGGCCGAACGGCTGCGACTGCTGATCCTGCGCGAAGCTCATGACGCGGAGTTCGTTCTCGACCTCCATTGCGACGACGATTCGCTGCTCCACATCTTCACCTCTCCCGAACTGATGCCGGAACTGCAGGACCTCGCCGACTGGATGGAGGCCGCAGCGACGCTGACGGCGGCGGATTCCGGTGGCGGGTCCTTCGATGAGATGCTGCCGCAGCTCTATCGCAAACTGGCGCAGGCCAATCCCGGCAAGCCGGTGCCGATGGCGAGCGCCACCGCCACACTGGAGTATCGCGGGCAGGCGGATGTGTTCGACCACTTCGGGGCCAATGACGCGCGCCGGCTCTGGGGCTTTCTATGCGAGCGGAACCTGATCGACGCGGATCCCGGGCCACGGCCGGGTTCGGCGGCCGGCGGTACGCCCTTCGAAGCCACCGAGATCGTCCGGGTCGACCGGCCGGGGCTGATTGCCTATCGGGTGGACCTGGGGGAGCGAGTCAGCAGGGGACAGCTGATCGCGGACCTGATCCTGATGGACGGCCCGCAGGCCTTTGTCGAACGTGTCCCGATCCTCGCGGGAACCGATGGCCTGGTGCTCTCCCGCCTCAGCCGCAAATACGTAACGCGCGGCAGTTCCGTCATGAAGATCGTCGGCACGCATGTCCTGCCGACGCGCAAGGGCGCCTATCTGCTCGAAGATTGAAAGCTATTCGACGCGGACGACGTCGACTGCCTGCTTGGCGCGATGGTCGCCACTGGTGCGCAGCACCCCGACGATGGGCGAGATATCCGAGTAATCGCGGCCATGGCCGATGGTGATGTGGTCCGGGCCGGCCAGCATGGCATTGGTCGGATCGAAATCGACCCAGCCCGTGTGCTGCCCGCACCAGACCCGCACCCAGGCGTGCATGGCGTCGGCACCAGCCAGCCGTTGCTTGCCTTTGGGCGGGATGGTTCGCAGGAAACCCGAGACATAGCCAGCCGGGATGCCCACGCCGCGCAGCCCGGCGATCATCACATGGGCGAAATCCTGGCAGACGCCGCCGCGCAGCCGGAAGGCCTCACTGGGACTGGTGTCCACCTTGGTGACGTCCTTGTCGTACTTGAAGTCGCGGTGGATCGAGAGGCAGAGGTCCATTGCCGCGGCCTGCACGGACAGCGTGCGTTTCACGCTCTGGCGCGCGTAGGCAGTGATGTCGGGATCGATCCGTACTCTAGGCGAGCCGGCAACGAAGTGGTGCGGCGAGTCCGGCGCGATCGACCATATTGCCGCGATCTCCTGCTGCAGGCCCTCTACCGTGGGGGAGAAGTCGGCGGGGCTATGCAGGTCGTCCACCTGCACCCGCGCGGTCAGGCGCACGTCCAGATGATCGTGATAGCCGGAATAGGCAATCGTGGTGACCTGATTGCCGAAGAAGTCGGTGAAATTCGACTCCTGTTCCGGCTTGGGATCGAACGAGAGCGACGCGGCAATCACCCGCTGCACCTGGGGGAGCGAAATCGGCGCGACGCGCACCAGGTGACGGTCGCCGTGGACCGACGCCTCGTAGTCGTAGTGCAGTTCGAGCCGGACGTCGTAGAGCACGGCCCGGTCCTCCTAGGCGAAATAGGTGTCGGCGATCAGTGTCGCCAGACTGGAAATCTCGATGCCGAGCCGGTTGAGCTTCTTGGTCGTCAGCTCGTGTGGCTCGGCGATGCGCAGTTCGGTATGGATCGAGAGCGCGGCCTTGCTCGCTTCCGAGAGGTGGCCGTCCTCGATGCCGCCGGGCAAACGCTCGATCTGTTCGCGCAGTTCCGCGATCTGGAAGCGGACCGAGCGTGGGTTCAGCGAGTCCAGAACCAGCAGGTCGATGTAGGAATCGACACCCGCGCTGACCGCGTAGCGACGGCGGTGGGTCATCACGCTGTCGCCGATCTCGAGGAGCATGTCCAGCGCGCCTTCAGGCGCACTGGGCCGGGTGAACCAGGTGACAACGCCGGCGATCTGGATGGCGCGCTCTAGGCGTCGGCCGATCTCGAGGAAGCGCCAGCCGGCGAAGCGGTACATGTTCTCGTGCACGAGGCCGGAGAAGCCCGCAAGCTTGCGGAGCAGCACCGTCATCGCGCGGGTTGCATCGTCCCCCGGTCGGACGCGGACGGCAAAGTTGCGCGCGGTCTTGCGCAGATCGTTCAGTGCCAGCCAGCCGTCCGGCGAAAAACGGTCGCGGATCTGACTGGCGCTGCCGACGGCGCTGTCGATGGCCGCCAGGAGTCCGTCCGGCAGGGCCTGTTCGGCATCTACACCGAGCCCTTCGAGATAGGCGCGGGTATCCGTGAGGATCGGCTGATCGGGGTTGGAGGCCTCGGCGAGACGGGAATTGTAGGCCCTCAGGATGCGGACCGTCGCTTCGCAGCGCTCGGCATACCGGCCCAGCCAGATCAGGTTGTCGGCGGCGCGGCTCGGCAGGCTGCCGGCTGAAACGCGTTCGAGCTTTGCCCCCTCGGCCGGCAGCAGCGAGACGCGTTCGACCGGCTTGTCGCTGACCACCCAAACGTCGGCGGCCTGGCCGCCACGCTGCATGGCGATGGCGGTAGTGTCCGGCGTCTGGCCCACGCGGGCAAAACCACCCGGCATGATGGTCCAACCACTGGGGGTACGTGCCGCATAGACGCGGAGGGTGATCGGGCGCGGTTCCAGCCGGCCATCGACATAGACCGGCGCGGTGGAAAGGTGCACCGGTTCCTGGCCGACGAAATCGCTGCCTTGTTGGCTGAGGCGCTCAAGCAAGCTGGCGCGCTCGGCGGCGGTGAGGTTTGCGCCGAGAACGGCCGACTGCGGATCGTCGATGGCGAGGCCAGTGTTGAAGGCCGGGCCAACCATCATCTGGTCGAGATTGGCGATGACATGCTGGCGTTCGGCCGGCTGACCGCACCACCAGGTGGCGATGGTCGGCAATTCCAGTTCATCCCCGAGCAGGGCCCGGCTGAAGCTGGGCATGAAGGCGGAGAGCGCTCGCGTCTCGAGGATGCCCGTCCCCAGCGCGTTGACGATGGAGATCGAGCCGCTCCGCAAGGCGTCCACCATTCCCGGCGTCCCGATGCGGCTGTCGGTCCGCAGTTCCAGCGGATCGGCGAAGTTGGCGTCGAGGCGGCGCCAGAGCACGCTGATCGGCTTCAGGCCGGAGACGGTGCGCACCATCACCTGACCCTGATCGACCACCAGGTCCTCGCCTTCGAGCAGCATGAACCCGAGATAGCGCGCGATATAGGCGTGCTCGAAATAGGTTTCGTTGTGCATGCCGGGCGTCAGGATGCCGACGCGGCCGTCGCCGTGGCGGGCAATGCCATTGAGGGTGTCGCGGAAATCGCGGAAGAAGCCGGCCAGCCTGTGGACATGCATCTTGCCGTAGATGTCCGACAGGGCACGGGTGGTGGCCACCCGGTTCTCCAGCGCGAAGCCGGCGCCGGACGGGGCCTGGGTGCGGTCGCCCAGCACCCACCAGGCCCCATCGGGGCCGCGCCCGAGCTCGAAGGCACAGAAATGCAGGAAATGCCCGCTGGCGGGCTTGATGCCCACGACAGGGCGCAAGAATTCGTTGTTCCGCGCCACCAGTTCCGGCGGCAGCAGACCGCGGCGCACCAGTTCGTTGTCGCCGTAGATGTCGCCAACGATGCGCTCGAGTAGCTCTGCGCGCTGCATCAGGCCGCGCGAGATGCGTTGCCACTCGGCCTCTTCGATGATCAGCGGCAGATGCGCCAATGGCCAGGCGCGGTCCTTGCCTTCGGCGCTGTCGTACTTGCGATAGAACACGCCGGCGTCGCGGAGATACTGGTCGGCCCGATCGAAACGGGCAGCGGCCTCGGCAGGCCCCAGGTCATCCAGTGCAGAGATCAGCGGCATCCAGCCCGGGCGGACTTGGCCGGCAGCGTCGATCATCTCATCGGGGACGCCGGGCAGCAGCGAATAGCCGGCCACGAGGCCAGATGCCCCGCGCTTGCCCGCCGGCTGACGCTGATTCCGCTTTTCCATCGTCCAATAGCGCTAGCGTCTCATGGATGAAGCGCAAGCGGTTTTCGACTGAACGGTCAAAAAAAGCTGCGTGTGGGGCGCGGACTTGCGCACAATCAGCCCTCGGCTCCCCGTATGGTCACAGCGGCACGCGGAGATCGAGCGTCATCGGATATTCGGCCGATGGCGTCTCGACCGGCGGGGTATAGCTGCCGGGCGTATGACCATGCGGCACGAACCTCGCCAACCGACGGGCTTCGGCCTCGTTGCCGTTGACCGGGAAGGTTTCGTAGTTGCGCCCTCCGGGATGCGCACTGTGATAGGTGCACCCCCCAACGGCGCGCCGCGACCAAGTGTCGTAGATATCGAAGTGCAGAGGTGCGTTGGCAGGAAGCGCCGGGTGCATGCCCGAGGCCGGCTGCCAGGCCTTGAAGCGCACGCCGCCGACCGCGACACCGGATTGGCCCGTCGCCGTCAGAGGCACGCGGCGGCCGTTACAGGCGACCTCGTAGCGGTCTGGATTGATGCCCTCAAGCTTCACCTGAAGCCGCTCAACCGATGAATCAACGAAGCGCACGGTGCCGCCGATGGCGCCCTGTTCGCCCATGACGTGCCAGGGCTCGAGCGCTTGATTGAGCGTCAGCTTCATGCCGTCGGTTTCGACTTCGCCGCAGAACGGGAAGCGGAATTCGAGCTGGGCGGCGAACCACTCCGGCTCGAGGTCGAAGCCATGCTCCTTGAGATCGGCCAGGACCTCGAGGAAGTCCTGCCAGACGAAGTGCGGCAGCATGAACCGGTCGTGAAGCGTCGTCCCCCAGCGGACAAAGCGGCCGTCGCGCGGGCTCTTCCAGAACCTCGCGATCAGGGCCCGAACCAGCAGCTGTTGGGCCAGGTTCATGCGGGCGTTGGGTGGCATCTCGAAGCCGCGGAACTCGACCAGACCCAGTCGCCCGGTGGGGCCGTCGGGTGAGTAGAGTTTGTCGATGCAGATTTCCGAGCGGTGGGTGTTGCCGGTGACGTCAACAAGCAGGTTGCGGAACAGCCGGTCGACCAGCCAGGGGAGCGGCGCCGGGCCCTCGCCGGGTAGGGGCACCTGCTTGAGCGCGATCTCCAGCTCATAAAGGGAGTCGTGGCGCGCCTCGTCCATGCGCGGCGCCTGCGATGTCGGTCCGATGAACAGGCCAGAGAACAGATAGGAGAGCGAGGGATGCTGCTGCCAGTGCAGTACCAGGCTCTTCAGCAGATCCGGCCGGCGCAGGAACGGGCTGTCACCAGGCGTCGAGCCACCGACGACCACGTGGTTGCCGCCGCCCGTGCCGGTGTGCTTGCCGTCGATCATGAACTTGTCGGCACCAAGCCGGCAGAGGCGGGCCTCTTCATAGACGGCGGTGGTGGTTGCGACACATTCCTCCCAGGTCGACGCGGGATGAATGTTGACCTCGATCACGCCCGGATCGGGCGCAACGCGGATGACATTGAGGCGGGGATCGTAGGGCGGGGCATAGCCCTCGACATGGATCGGCAGATCGATGGTCTTGGCGGCCTCCTCGGCCGCGGTGATCAGCTCGAGATAGTCCTCGACGGTCGAGACGGGGGGCAGGAAGACGCAGAGCCGGCCTTCACGCAGTTCCACCGTGATGGCGGTGCGCACCACGCTGTCGATCTCGTCGAGCACCTGTTCGTTGATCTGCTGCGTGGCCGTCGGATCGGCGGTGAAGGTTGAGGGCTGGGCGTGGTGGCCGACCCGCACCTCGACCTTGTGCCGCAGCAGTTCTTCGACCTCCGGCAGGTCGGCCACAGCCACCAGCGGGTCGCGCGGCACGACATGGGGATAAGCCGTTGGTTCGATGTGCTTCAGCGAGCTGAGCGGCAGACGGTAGCCGACAGGCGAGTCGCCAGCGGCGAGGAACAGCCTGCCCCGGCGGGTCTTCCATTTCTCCGTGATCCAGCGCGACTTGCGGGCCTCGGCGTTCCAGCGCTGCACCGGCAGCACGTAGCCGGTGGCATTGTTCAGTCCGTGCTCGAAGACCTTGGCCATGCGGGCCCGTGCTTCGGGGTCGGCGAGTTCGGAGTTGGCCGGGTCGACATTGGGGGGTAGGCGGGCTTCCTTGACCAGCCAGTCACCCGGATCCTCATAGGCGGCATCGATGGTGTCACCCTCGAGACCGAGATTGTGGGCAATCTCATCGAGCAGTCGCTTATCGTCGCCGGGTTTGGCGGGGGTCGGGACGCCCTCATGGGCGAACAGGCGTTCGTTCTGCCACACCGGTTTGCCGTCGCGGCGCCAGTAGAGCGAGAAGGTCCAGCGCGGCAGGGTTTCACCGGGGTACCATTTGCCCTGGCCGTAATGCAGGAGACCACCCGGTGCGAAGCGCTCGCGCAGGCGGCGGATCAACTGGTCCGCAAGACGCCGCTTGGTTGGGCCGACGGCGTCAGCGTTCCACTCGCCGGCCTCAAAATCGTCGATCGAGACGAATGTGGGCTCGCCCCCCATAGTCAGGCGGACGTCGTGCTTGACGAGATCCTCGTCGACGCGGCGGCCCAGGTCGTTGAGGCGTTCCCAGCTTTCGTCGGAGAACGGCTTGGTAATGCGGGGGTGTTCGGCAACCCGGCTGACCCGCATGTCGAAACTGAACTCGACATTGGCAAAGCTCGAATAGCCCGAGATCGGCGCTGCGTTGCGATAATGCGGGGTGGCGGCCAGCGGGATGTGGCTTTCGCCCGCCAGCAGGCCGGAAGTGGGGTCGAGGCCGATCCAGCCGGCGCCCGGCAGATACACCTCGCACCAGGCATGCAGGTCGGTGAAGTCGTGATCGGTGCCCGACGGGCCATCAAGCGCGGCCAGATCGGGTTTCAGCTGGATCAGATAGCCCGACACGAAACGCGCCGCGAGGCCAAGGTGGCGGAAGGCCTGGACCAGCAGCCAGCTCGAGTCGCGGCAAGAGCCCTGGGCGCGCTGCAGGGTTTCATCGGGTTCCAGGACGCCGGCCTCGAGCCGGACGATGTAGCCGATCTCCTGCCGGACGCGGGCATTGAGGGCGGTGATGAAGTTCACCGTGTTCATCGGCGAGCGGTCGACGCCCGCGAGGAACTTCTCGAGCAGGGGACCGGCCGGCTGCGGCGTCATGTAGATCGAAAGATCCTCGCGCAGATCCTGCGGATAGACGAAGGGCCAGGTCTCCGCGCTCTCCTCGACGAAAAAGTCGAAGGGATTGTAGACGGTCATGTCCGCGACAAGATCGACCTCGATCTTGAGCTCGGTGACCGGCTCGGGGAAGACGTGGCGGCTCAGGTAATTGCCGTAGGGGTCCTGCTGCAGATTGACGAAATGGTTGGCCGGGCTGACGCGCAGCGAGTGGCTGAGGACCTTGGTTTTGCTCTGCGGCGCGGGCTGCAATCGGATGATCTGGGGCTGCAGGACGACCGGACGGTCGTATTTGTAGTGCGTCAGGTGGTAGATCGCAGCTTTAATCGACATATGGTCGGACGCTCACTGAGGCACAGATACTTCCCGACGCAACGATAGACTCAGATGCGGGCCGGTGCCAGCCTTCGTCTCCGGAATGAATCCACTCATGAATGAGAGAAAAGAGAGGCCGGCCTGGCAGCGGATTGTCCGCGGCACGGGGCGATTTGTCGTGGTGGTCGCGGTGGTGGGATACACCGTGCTCGACGAGCTGCTGTTCCCAGTGTTCCGGCCGTTGATCGCCTGGCTCACCCGGCTGCGCCTGTTTCAGCGGATCGGGGAGGCGCTGGGGCGCCTGCCGCCCTATGTGGCGCTGGTGGCGCTCGGCGTGCCGCTTCTGGTCATCGAACCGGCGAAGCTGCTGGCGGTCTGGTGGGCAGCACAGGGGCACATCGTGCAAGGCACTGTGCTGCTGCTCGTCGCTCAGGTGCTGTCGCTGCTGGTGTGCGAGCGCATCTTTCATGCCGCCTATCGGCCGCTGATGCGGATCGGCTGGCTGAAGGCGCTGCTGGCTTGGCTCTTCGCCTTGCGGGACCGGGCTATTGCGATGGCGCGCGCGACAGTCGCCTGGAGGCAGGCGGTGCGGCTATCGCGCGCGGTCGCATTGTGGTGGCGCAGAATGATCCGCTGGCTGCGGTGAGCTATTTCTTCTTCTTGCGGGCCGCGTGCATGGCATCGCGAGATTCGGTCAGGAAGGCCTCGACCTCTTCGAGCGTGGCGCTGAAGTCATAGCCGGCATTGCCGAAGACGATCTGCTTGGTGTCGTCATCGCGCAGCATGTAGCCGCCATGTTCCTCGATCTTGGGATTGCGCTTCTGGGCGATCAGCAGGCTGACGTTGAAGGGTCGTCCGAGCCGGCGGACGCGGCGTTCCATCGCTACGAGGGTGTGGGCGCGGCTGCTCATCTTGGGCTTCCGTTTAGGTCTGCTTGGGGACATAGCGCAAAATCGCGGCGGGACAACAGAGTTCTGCGAACGAGGCAGGCGCTGCACTAGGCACTCGCGGGGCTTTGTGCTTACGTCCGGACGCATTTCGGGCGTGGATTTCAGGGCGTAGGCGACCATGACGCGGACTCTCCGGCAGCGGCTCGAGCGGATGGCGGTTCGCCTTGATGAGCTCAGGTACTGGCGCGAGCGGGAGTCGGTGATTGTCGATGGCTGGACCTTCGATGGGGCACCGCTGGCGCTCGGGGCGGCGTGGCCGGCCAAGGACGGCGTCCATCAGCTGGTGGCCGCCGCAAAGGTGCCGGAGCATTGGGTGCTGGCGGAGTCACGCCTCTATCTCGACCTGGGTGGCGAAGGACTGGTGACCCTCCGGTTCGATGGCGGCGAGGCGGTCGGTTTCGGCAATGACCCGTACCATCGGGAATATCCGCTGCGGGGGCATGAGCTCAGCATTGCGGCGGAGTCGGTGGCGCGTCTGCCATTCGGCCAGCCGGTGCGGTCGCCATATCTGAACGCTGCGCGGCTGGTCTGGCTGGATGTGGCGATCGACCGGCTGCACACGCGCCTGGTGCTGATCGCCGAGGTCTGCGAGCAGCTTGAGGGGCACGATGTGGTGCCGCATCTGCTGGATGCGGCGGAAGAGGCGTTCTTTGCTCTCGAATGGCCGTCCGGAACGGCGGACTACACCGCCCGGTTCTCGGCGCAGCGGGGCCAGCAGGGCATCTGGCAATTGCCCAAGCTTAAGGACAATCCGGCTGGATTGAGCGAGGCGCAGCGGGGGAGTGTCGTAGCGGCCGACGAGGTGCTGGTGGAGCGGCTCCGCGCTCTGAAAAAGCGTTTCCCGCAGCAAGGAGAGATTGCGCTGACCGGGCACGCGCATATCGATCTCGCGTGGCTCTGGCCCTATGCCGAGACGCGCCGAAAGGTGCGGCGGACCTTCTCGACGGCGGTGTCGCTGATGGAGGGCGGCAACGAGTATCTGGCGAAATCCGGCTTCCGCTTCAACCAGTCGACAGCTCAATATTATCAACAGCTTGAGGAGGACGACCCGGCACTTTTTGAGAAGGTGCGGGCCAAGGTCAAATCGGGCGGCTGGGAAACCATTGGCGGCATGTGGGTGGAGCCCGACACCAACATGCCGACCGGCGAGAGCCTCACGCGGCAGATCCTCTATGGGCAGCGCTATTTCGAGGAGAAGTTCGGCCTACGGCACAATGTGTGCTGGCTACCGGACTGCTTCGGGTTCTCCGGCGGGCTGCCACAGCTGCTGAAACAGGGCGGTATCGACTCCTTCTTCACCATCAAGGTGAACTGGAACGAGAGCAACAAGATCCCCGGCGACCTGTTCTGGTGGGAAGGGATCGATGGCAGCCGGGTGCTGGCGCACACGTTCGACAACCCCGGCGAGGGCTATAACGGCGCCGTCAATGGCGAGTGCGTCGTCCAGACCTGGCGGAACTTCCGCCAGAAGGACGTGCACCCGGAAACCCTGCTCGCTGTCGGATATGGCGACGGCGGCGGCGGGGTGACGCCGGCCTATATCGAGCGCGAGATGCAGCTGAGGGATTTTCCCGCGATCCCGCGCATCCGCTGGTCCAAGGTCGCCGATTTCTTCGAGCGCGCACATCAGACTGCGAAACAACATACGCTCCCCGTGTGGAGCGGGGATATCTATCTCGAATTGCATCGTGCGACGCTGACGACGCAGAGCGCGGTGAAGAAGGCGCACCGGCAGGCGGAGCGCGCGCTGATTACCGCCGAGACGCTCGGATCGATGGCGGCACTGATGGGCGCCGAACAGCCGGAGAGCCTTGAGCACATCTGGCGCGTGGTGCTGAAGAACGAGTTCCACGACATCCTGCCGGGCTCGTCGATCGCGGAAGTCTATGAGGATGCCGAGCGCGAGCTGAACGATGCGATCGGGCGGGCGCTGGCGCGGCAGCAATTCGCCCTGTCCGCCATCGTCAGCCACCTGCCGGATGGCGATGTGGCGGATGCGGTTGTGGTGGTGAACCCCTCGCTCAGCCGGCGGCCGGTGCGGGTGACAACGACGGACGGCGTGCATTTCTCATCGTCGGATGTGGTGCCGCCGCTTGGCGTCCGGGTGTTCACCCGCGCTTCGCTGGAACCGCTGCCGGGGCTCTCGGTGAGCGAAGGGCACCTCGAGAACGCGCATCTCAAGGTCACCATCGGCAAGGATGGGACGGTGACCAGCCTGGTGCACAAGGCGACGGGGCGCGAGGCGCTGGCCGGGCGCGGCAACCAGCTCTGGGTCTATCCTGCGGACAAGCCGCGGAACTGGGACGCCTGGGACGTCGAGGACGACTACGCCAGGAAGGGTGTGGAGCTTGATCGGCCCGACAGCGTGAAGGTGGTGGAAAACTCGCCGACGCGGGCGGCCGTGCGGGTGGCGCGGCGATTCCGGGCCTCGACGGTGACACAGACCTATGTGCTCGACGCCAATGGGACCCGGCTCGATATCGTCACCGAGATCGACTGGCACGATCGGCATTGCCTGTTGCGCACGATCACGCCGGTCGATGTCAGGACCATGCATGCGACGTTCGAGCACGCCAATGGCGTGGTGAAGCGGACGACCCACGACAACACCAGCTGGGATCAGGCGCAGTATGAGGTGCCGGGGCATCGCTTCGTCGATATGAGCGAGCCGGGTTTCGGTATCGCGCTGCTCAACGACGCCAAATATGGGCACAGCGCCAAGGGCAATGTGCTGGGGCTGAGTCTGGTGCGGTCACCGGTCTATCCGGACCCGCTGGCCGACGAGGGCGGGCAGCGCTTCACCTACTCGCTCTATCCACATGCCGGCGACTGGTACGAGGGCAGGGTGCGCGAGGAGGCCGAAGACCTGAACCAGCCGCTGCTGGCCGCCAATGCCAGCGGCGTCGCGGGTATCAGCGTGCAACTCCTCGCGATGGACGGGATTCCGGCGGCGCTCTCCGGCTTCAAGCCGGCCGAGGACGGCAAGGGGCTGATCTTCCGGGTCTACGAGCCGGCGGGGCGGCGTGGCGATTTCGACATCCGGGCGCCGAAGGACTGGACGGTTGGCGACAGCGTCTCGATCCTCGAGGAGCCGATGGAACGCGCCGAAGGGCCCGATCTCCGGCCGTTCGAGGTGCGGAGCTGGCGGCTGACGCGAGGGTAGTCAGCCTGTTTCGACCGGGGTGTCGTCGCGGCTGCCCCACTCTGCCCACGAACCATCGTAGAGGATGACGTCGGTGGCGCCGGCGCGTTCGAGCGCGAGCTTGAGAATGGCGGCGGTAACGCCGGAGCCGCAGGTGGTGACGGTCGGCTGCGCGAGATCGATGCCGGCCGCTGCGAACTGGGCGCGGAGCGCCTCGGCGGATTTCAGCGTGCCGTTTTCGACGAGGCTGGGGGAGGGAGCGTTCTTTGCGCCGGGCATGTGGCCGGAGCGGAGTCCGGGGCGGGGCTCGGGGACCTCGCCGGTGAAGCGGCCGGCCGGGCGGGCGTCGGCAACCTGGCGGGAGGTGTCGCGCATCTGCGCGAGATCGGCCACCTGTCTGGCATCGAAATGCGGCACGAAGTTCGCCGGGGCGCGGGTGACCGGGCCCGAGTCGAGCGGTCGGCTCTCGGCGCGCCATCTCGGCAGGCCGCCTTCGAGGATGTGCACGTTGCGGGCGCCCATGACCATGAAGTTCCAGCGGACGCGCGGGGCCGAGAACAGGCCGTCGCCATCATAGACGACGATGCGCATGGTGTCCGCGATGCCCAAGGCCCCTACGGCGGCGGCGAACTCGGCCGGAGGCAGCAGCATGTGTGGCAGGCCCGAGGACTGATCGGCGATGCCGTCGACATCGAAGAACACGGCACCGGGGATATGGCCGGCAAGGTATTCGGCGTGCGGGTCGCGATTGGCGTTGGGCAGGTACCAACTGGCATCGACGACGACGAGGTCGGGATCGCTTAGGTGGTCAGCGAGCCAGGCGGTGGAGACGAATGGATCGGGGGTGTCGCTCATGGCGCTGATCTGGCCCGAGCCGCCGCAAGCGGTCAACCGTTGAGAACGAGAACATCGCTTGAGGCAATGGCCACCTTGACCGGCGCGCCGTGGGCTGGCGGTGGCGTCCGCTGATCGTTGAACGTATCGAGGCTAAGCGAGTTGGGGCCGAGATTGACCTTCAGCCGGATGACCGAGCCGAGAAAGCTCACCTCAGAGACCTTGCCGTCGAGCTGGATGTCGCGACCTTCGGGGGAGAGGCTGACGGCCTCGGGGCGCATGGTCAGCGAGATCGGCTGTCCGCGGGTGGCGGTGGCGGGCAGGGCGGGAATGGTGAAGGTGCCGCCGCCGATCGAGACGGACTTGGTCTCGGGATCGACCACGGTGGCATCGATGGTGTTGAGGGTGCCGACGAAGGTGGCGACGAAGCGGGTCTGCGGGCGGTTGTAGATGTCGAAGGGCTGGCCGAACTGCTCGACATTGCCGGCATTGAGCACGACGATCCGGTCGGAGATCGACAACGCCTCTTCCTGATCGTGGGTGACGAAGACGGTGGTGATGCCGAGCTCGCGCTGGATTTCGCGAATCTGTTCGCGCAGCGACACGCGGATTTTGGCATCAAGCGCCGAGAGCGGCTCGTCGAGGAGCAGCATGCGCGGACTAGGGGCGAGCGCGCGGGCGAGGGCGACGCGCTGCTGTTGGCCGCCGGAAAGCTCGAAGGGGAAGCGCTTGCCGAAGCCGGAGAGGCCGATCAGCTTCAGCATCTCTTCGGTGCGCGCCTCGCGCTCGGCGCGCGGGCGGCCGGCAACCTTGAGGCCGAAGCCGATATTGTCGGCGACGTTCATGTTGGGGAACAGGGCGTAGGCCTGGAACACCATGCCGATCTGGCGCTTGCTGGGGTTGAGGTCGGTGATGTCGTTGCCCTCAACGGTGATGGTGCCGCTGGTGGGGCGCTCGAAACCGGCGATCATCCGGAGGATCGTGGTTTTGCCGCAGCCGGAGGGGCCCAGCAGCGTGACGAACTCGCCCTTGTTGAAGCTGAGGTCGACGCCTTTCACAACCGTGTTGCCCCCAAAGGTCTTCACCAGTCGGTCGATGCGGAGGAACGTCTCGGCCATGGTTCAGTCCGTGCGGCTGGTTTTCGGGGCGAAGCGGGCGAGGAAGGCGATCATGCCCATCGCGCCCCAGGTGAGGGTGAAAGAAATGATCGAGAGCGCCGCCGGCTCGTAGGCGCGGTTGGCCCCGACATTCTGCATGTAGACGCCGAACACCGGCTGATTGAGCAGACTGGCGATGGTGAATTCACCGATCACGATGGCCAGCGTCAGGAAGGCGCCCGACACCACGGCCACCACGATATTGGGAAAGATCACCTGGCTAATCACCGTGAACTGGTTGGCGCCCAGGATGGTGGCTGCCTCGGTCAGCGTCTGGACGTCGATGGTGCGAAGCCCGGTGTCGACGGCGCGGTACATGTAGGGCAGGCCGAGCGCCACATAGGCGAAGGTGAGAAGGGTAGCCGTGCCGAAGCTGGAATTGGTGAGCGGCAGCCACGAGCTCGAGTTGTAGAGCCGGATATAGCCGAACACGAGCACGATGGCCGGGACGATCAGCGGCAGCAGCGTCACGAACTCGATGACCGGCCGCAATTGCGGGGCGCGCAGCCGCACGTAATAGGCGGCGGGTACGACGATGAAGATACCGACCAGCACGGTACACAGCGCGATGAACAGCGAATAGCCGAACGTGGCCTGGAAGCGGGGGTCTGCGAACACGTTGGTGTAGGCGTCCAGCGTCCAGCCGCTTTTCCGGATTTCGAGCGAGAACTTGATGGTCGCCAGCAGCGGCAGCAGGAAGTAGCTGGCGCCCACCGCAAGAACGATCCAGGCCCAGAGCCGGCTGCGCTTCATTTGAGCCACCGCTCGGCGCGAACGCGCACCACCAGATAGATGACGTTGGCCAAAGCGCAGATGACGATCATGCCCAGCGCCAGGGCGGCCCCGAGGCCGCGGTCGCCCAGCACGTCGCCGCGAATCTGCGCAAAGAGCAGGATCGGCACGATGTTGAAGGCCGAGGTCGACAGGGCATAGGCCGTGGCGATGGCACCGAAGGCATTGGCAAACAGCAGCGAGAGCGTGCCGAGCAGGTTTGGCCACAGCACCGGCAGTCCGACGTAGCGCCAGAACTGGGCATTGGAAGCGCCAAGCGTCGCCGCCGCCTCGTTCCACTCGCGCCGCATGCCGTGGATGGCGGGCGCGATGATCAGGATCATCAGCGGGATCTGGAAGTAGAGGTATGTGAGCGCCAGGCCCCAGAAACTCAGAAGGTCGAAGCCGCCCCGCACGTAGATGTTGATGCCTAGCGCCTTGAGCACGATTGTCACGAGGCCGAGCCGGCCGAGGGTGGCGAGGAAGGCGAAGGCGAGCGGAATGCCGGCGAACTGGGATGCGACGCCCGAGAATGTCATCACGAGGTTGCCGATCCAGCTCGGCAGGCCACCACGGATGATCGCGAGTGCCATCAACAGCCCGATGAGGGCGCCCAGGGCGGCGGTGGTGGCGGAAATGCGGATCGAATACCAGAAGGCGCCGGCGATCTTGGGCTCGGCGAGGCCCGCGATGTTGTCGAGGGTGAAGGCGCCGTCCGAGGTTTGGAAGGCCTGGATGATCAGATAGGTCAGTGGCAGCAGCAGGAACAGGATGGCGAAGAGGATAAAGGGCAGCACGGCGACCATGTCGCCGAGCCGCAATCCCGTCAGCCAGCCGAACGGGTTCGGCCGCAAAGTGACGGCCGGCCCGGTATCAACCGGGTCAGCCGCAGAGCCGGCAATGTCGCCGACAGTGGTCATGCTTACTGGACGTTGGCGCCGACGACGCTGTCCCAGTTGGCCGCGATGTACTTCTTGGCAGCATCCTGATCGGCGAGCGTCGGGAACACGGCCTTGGCGTAGTTGTCGGCGGCGGGCAGGGCGTCCATCAGGTCCTGCGGTACGGCGCCCCGGGCAGCCAGATCGTTGAAGCGGATCGGGTGGCAGTAGCCGGCGAGCCAGCCAAGCTGGCCTTCATCGGAATAGAGGTATTCCATCCAGAGCTTGGCAGCGTTCGGATGCGGGGCGTAGGCGCTGATGGCCTGAATATAGACACCGGCGACCACCGAGTCCGACGGCACGACAATCTCGAGTTCGGGGTTGCCGTCGAAGCCGTCACGCATGGCGAGCAGGTTGTAGTCCCAGTTCATCACCACCGTGGCCGTACCCTGTGCGATCACCGAGGCTTCGGCGTCGACCGGCACGAAGTTGCCAGCGTCATTGACCTTCTTGAAGAAGTCGAGACCGGCCTTGGCGGCTTCCTCGCCCGGCGCGGCACCGGTCGAGAGGCCGGCGGCATAGACCGACATGATGGCGTTGTTCGAGGTCCGCGGATCACCGGCGAATGCGATCGAGTTGGCGAATTCGGGCTTCATGAAGTCGGCCCAGGACGTCGGAGTTGCCTCCTGGATCGTCTTGTTGATGCCGAACGAGAGCACGCCATAGTAGTCGCCGTACCAATAGCCTTCGGCGTCCTTGGCGTCGTCCGGGATCGAGTCCCAGGTCGAGACCTTGTACGGCTGCAGCAGGCCTTCTTCCTTGGCGGCCGGACCGAAGCTCAGCCCGATATCGAGCACGTCGGGGGCCTGCGGGCCGGTGTTGCCCTTGTTGGCGCGGACGGCTTCGAGCTCGTCGGCCGAGCCGGCGTCCGGGTTGAGTTCGTTGACGGTGATGCCCGGATACTTGGCCTTGAAAGCCTCGATCACGGCGCCGTAGCCACACCAAGTGTGGGGCAAGGCGATGGTGGTCAGCTGGCCTTCGGCCTTGGCTGCCTCGTAGAGGGCGTTCAGATCGGTCTGCGCCGAAACGGTGAAGGTCGAAGCGGCGAGGGCCGCGACCGAGACCGAAGCGACAAGCGCATTCTTGATGAGCATTTCTGCGTCTCCCTGGGATTCTGGCTTTGTTGTCCTGACTTCGCAGGAGCGTCGACAGCCGCGCTTCCACTATGTGTCCGGCATGACAGCTGCATGACAGTCGATGGGCTGGCGAACAGGCTTCGAAACGCCCGACAATCCCTGCCTCCCATCACGCCGGTCCTGATGCGGCTCGTCCCCCCTCAAGGTCGATTGTGACATTTGTGACAGTGCCCGCTTTAGCGGAAGGAGTCGAGACGGGGCGAATCCGCTGTCTCGGATAGTCTGGAACGCTTCCAAACTGAGGCGTTATTTCTTGAACCTCACGATCCACTTTGGTACTCCCGCCCGGAAATTTGCACCTGCTACGGTTTTCAAGGAGAGCGAGATGTTCAAGGCAACGGCGCGGGCACTGGTGATTGGGGCGGCCTGTGTCGGGTCCGGCGCGCTGGCGGTGGAGCCGAGTCCTGAGGCCATTCTCGAGACCTATGCCAATATCGCGCTGGCCGGATATGAGGATGCGCTGGTGGCCGCGAAGGCGCTGGACGCCGCGGCCGACGCGCTGATCGCCAACCCGAGCCCGGAAACGCTGGAGGCCGCGAAGGCGGCGTGGCTCGCGTCGCGCCCGTCCTATCAGCAGACCGAGGCGTTTCGCTTCGGCAATGCCATTGTCGATGAGTGGGAGGGCAAGGTGAATGCCTGGCCGCTCGACGAAGGACTGATCGACTATGTCGATCAGAGCTATGGCGTCGAGAGCGACGAGAACGGGCTCTACACGGCCAATGTCATCGCCAATGCCAAGCTGAATATCGACGGCGACGAAGTCGATGCGACCGAGATCACCCCGGCGTTCCTGCAGGACACACTGCAGGAGGCCGGCGGGATCGAAGCCAATGTCGCGACCGGCTATCATGCCATCGAGTTCCTGCTGTGGGGACAGGACCTGAACGGCACGGGTCCGGGCGCCGGCGCTCGCCCGGCCAGCGACTATTCGACCGATGCCAATGCGGCGCGGCGTGGCCAGTATCTGGAAGCGGCGACGGATCTGCTGGTCTCCGATCTCGAGGAGATGGTGGCGAACTGGCAGGAAGGCGGACCGGCCCGGGCGGATCTCGCCGAGAGCGGGATCGCGACGATCCTGACCGGCATGGGGTCGCTGAGCTTTGGCGAGCTGGCCGGTGAGCGCATGAAGCTCGGGCTGCTGCTGCATGATCCGGAAGAGGAGCATGACTGCTTCTCGGACAACACCTACAACTCGCATCTCTACGACGCGGTTGGCGTGCGCAATGTCTATCTGGGCAAGTATGTGCGGGACGACGGCAGCGTGGTCGAAGGGCCGTCGATCTCGGAGCTGATCGCGGCGCGGGATCCGGCGCTCGACACCGAGATCAAGGCGCTGCTCGACGACACCGTGAGCAAGATGGAAGCCATGGCCGAGCGCGGCAAGAGCGTCGAGGCCTATGACCAGATGATCGCCGAGGGCAATGACGAGGGCAATGCCGTCGTGCAGGCGGCGATCGACGGGCTGATCGCCCAGACCCGTGGTGTCGAGCGGGCCGTGGCGCTGCTGGAACTGGGCGATGCGGTGACCATCGAGCAGTCCGACAGCCTGACCAACCCGGATGCGGTGTTCCAGTAACACCGTCTTTCCACGCTTTTTCGCCGTCGCGGCTGGACAGAATCTGCGGCGGCCTCTCTAGCTCCCGGCGTGGCCGGGGGTGCCTTAAGGTGCTGACATGCACATGCGCTTGACTGCAACCCTGGCCATGATCCTCGTGAGCGGAATGGCCTTCGCCGGGGGGACCCGGAGCGACCTGAGCCCGGACGACCTCGCAAGGGTGCGGGCGGTGACCGCCCCAACCACCGACTTCTCGAAGCCCGAGAATTTCGAACAGCTTCCGGCCGGTGCGGCCACGGTGAAGAAGCGGGTCAACCAGGACATCTTCTCGTTCTCCTCGGCCGGATTGAGCTTTGAGGAAGAAGAGCGGTTCAAACTCGGCAATGCGCTGTTTCGCAAGCTCTGGGTGTCGTCGCCGGCCTCGACCGAGGCGTCGGACGGGCTGGGCCCGCTGTTCAATGCGCGCGGTTGCCAGAACTGCCACCTGAAGGATGGGCGCGGTCACGTGCCGAACGGGGCCGCGGACGATGCGGTGTCGATGTTCCTCAGGCTGTCGGTACCCCCGCGGACCGTTGAGGAGCAGGCGGCGCTGGAGAGCGGCGCAGCCAAGGTGATTGCCGAGCCGACCTATGGTGGGCAGTTGCAGGATTTTGCAGTGCCGGGCCTCAAGGCCGAAGGGCGGATGGTGATCGACTATGTCGAGGAGCCGGTGACGCTGGACGACGGCACGGTGGTGAACCTCAGGCGGCCGAGCTACTCAGTTGCCGATCTCGGTTATGGGCCGATGGCCGAGGATGTGATGCTGTCGCCGCGCGTCGCGCCGCAGATGACCGGGCTCGGACTGCTGGAGCAGGTGCCGGCCGAGGAGATCCTCGCGCACGCCGACCCCGACGATGCTGATGGCGACGGGATTTCAGGGCGGCCCAACATGGTGCTGGATGCGGCGAGCGGCCAGCGGGTGCTGGGACGGTTCGGCTGGAAGGCCGGGGCGGCGAGCATCGAGGAGCAGTCGGCGGATGCCTTTGCCGGCGATATCGGGATTGCGACGCCGCGGGTGAACCGTCCCCATGGGGACTGCACACCGGCCGAGGCGGCCTGCCTTGCGGCGCCGACTGGGGAACAGGCGCGGCTGGGGCCATCGGAGGCGCCCGATCCGGTGCTGGAGCTGGTGACGTTCTACTCGCAGAACCTCGGTGTGCCGCAGCGGCGGGATGTCGGTGATGAAAAGGTGCTGCGCGGCAAGGCGCAGTTCTACGGCGCGGGGTGCGTGGCGTGCCACACGCCGAAGTTCGTGACCTCGCGAGAGGCACCGACCAAGGCATTGAGATTCCAGCTGATCTGGCCCTACTCGGACATGCTGCTGCACGACATGGGCGAGGGACTGGCGGACCGTCGGCCGGAGGGACGGGCCGACGGCTATGAGTGGCGGACGGCACCGTTGTGGGGCATCGGGTTGACCGAGACAGTGTCGGGGCATACCGAGTTTCTGCATGACGGGCGGGCCCGCAACCTGACCGAGGCGATCCTGTGGCATGGCGGCGAGGCGCAGGCGGCACGCGACCGGTTTGCGGCCATGTCGGCCGATCAGCGAGGGGACCTGCTGGCCTTCCTGGAGTCGCTCTGATGCGTTTTCTTGCGCCGATTATTGCAATAATTTCAATTACTTGCGGGTCATTTGCTCAGGAGGTGATTCCCCTCGGCGATGTGGCGCAACGGGCGGTGGACAACGTGTTCCGTCCCGGCTTCGCCGCCTATGCCGAGGCGACGGCCGAACTCGATGCCAGCTTTGACGCGCTGTGCGCGGCGCCGGGCAGCGACACGCTGGAGATTTCGCGAGCCGCGTTTGCGGCAACCGTGACGGCGTGGTCGCGTGTCGAGCTTTATAGCATAGGGCCGTTGCGCGAGGATAACCGCAGCGAGCGCATCCTGTTCTGGCCGGACCGCAAGGGAATTGCGCTGAGGCAGGTGCAGCAGATCCTTGCCGAGAGCGACGAGACGGCAACGGACCCGGCGACGCTGGTTGGGAAGTCCGTGGCGGTGCAGGGGCTGGGGGCACTGGACTATCTGTTGTGGGGCACCGGGGCGGAGAGCCTCGCGGAGCCGGATGGCAGTTTCCGTTGCCGCTATGCCGGCGCGATCGGCACGTTGCTGGCCAGCACTGCAGCCGAGGTGTCTGCGGAATGGGACGACCCGAATGGGATCTCCAAGCGTCTGATTTCGCCGGAGGATTCCGATCCCGACTATCGCAACACGCGGGAAGTGGCCGAGGAACTGAGCGGGCTCTTGGCGCATGGGGTGGAGCTGATCCGCGACCAGCGGTTGCTGCCCTTCCTCGGGCGTGACGGGGCGGCTCCAAAGCCGAAATCGGCGCTGTTCTGGCGGTCGGGGCTGACGGCGGCCTCGGTGGACGGCAACTTCGAGGGATTGCGGGCGCTGTTCCAGGGCTCCGGGCTGGACGTCGCCGGCGGGGCCGAGAATGCCTGGGTGGCCAATACCGGTGGCTTCGAATTCCGTAACGCTGCCCGGGCTTTGGCGGTGATTACCAAGCCGGTCGAGGCGGCGCTGGAGGACGAGAAGCAGCGACATGCCTATGACTACCTGGTGCTGGTGACGCAGTCGCTGGGGACGATTTTGGGCGAAAACCTGCCGGCGGCGCTGGGGCTGTCCGTCGGGTTCTCGTCGCTGGACGGCGACTGAGATGTGGCAGCGGCGGGCATTCCTGAAAGCGGCAGGGGCCGGGTTTGCCGGGCTGCTGTTGCCGCGTGGCGCCGAGGCGCTGGAGCGGGGCGAGCTGGTGTTTGCCAGCGCGGCGCAGAAGGCGGGCGGTGGCTATGCGGCGGCGCTGGTCAACGAAACCGGGGCGGTGATCACCAGTGTCGACCTGCCGGAGCGCGGGCATGACATCGTGTTTTCGCCCGACGGCGGGCAGGGCGTGGTGTTCGCGCGGCAGCCGGGGACCTTTGCAGTCGTGTTCGATCCGGCAGGTAAAGTTGCGCCGCAAGTTCTTGAAAGCACAGCAGGACGGCACTTTTTCGGGCATGGCAGTTTTTCGCCGGATGGGCGGCTGCTCTATGCGACGGAGAACGATTTCGACAATGCCCGCGGGGTGATCGGGGTGTTCGATGTCGCCGGCGGGTTCCGGCGGATCGGGGAGTTCGATACCGGCGGGATCGGGCCGCACGAGATGCTGCTGATGCCCGACGGGGTGACGCTGGTGATCGCCAATGGCGGGATCGAGACACATCCGGATTATGGGCGGGCCGAGCTCAATCTCGACAGCATGGACCCCTCGATTGCCTTCGTCGACCGGCGGGATGGGCGGATGCTGGGGCAGTTGCGGCTGGACGGCGGGCTGCACCAGCTGTCGATCCGACACATGGCGATCGACGCCAAGGGGCGGGTCTGGTTCGGCTGCCAGTTCCGGGGCGACAGTTCGGAGCGGCCGCAATTGGTGGGATATGCCACGCTCGACGGCGATATCCGCTTGATTACTCTGCCGGAGTCGGTGCTAGGCGGCCTCAGGAACTACGTCGGTTCGCTGGCGGCGACGACCGATGGCGGTTTGATCGGGGTGTCGTCGCCGGAGGGGAATACGGTACTCGCCATCGACCCGGAGGCCGGCGAGGTGGTGGCGCAGATCGGGCTCGAGAATGGCTGCGGGCTCGCTGGCGACGGGGCAGGGCTGCTCGCTTCGAGCGGAGACGGTGCGCTCGTGGGCTTTGCGGGCTCCGCTGCGGTGGAGCAGCAGTTCGATCTCAGGTTCGATAATCACCTGAGATTGCGCCCGCGGGGATAAGTCTGCGGCAGGTGCTGGTATTGCCGGGGTTTCTGGTTCCCGCCGGCCACATTTGCCGACAAAATCCCCAGAAAAATCAGTGAAAGCTGCCGCAAGTGGGCCGCGGTATCGCCACCTCAGCCACAATGATGAACGGATTATGAACGGGTTTTCGGGTCCGAAAACGCGCCTTTCAGAGATCCGGCGCCGGCCCGGTGGATTGGCGGAGGACCAGTTCGACGGGCCAGAGCTCGGCGATGGAGCTGGCGGGCTTGCCGGCGAGCAGCTGCAGCAACAGCTCGGCGATGCGGAAGCCGGCGGCGCGGATGGAGGAGCGCGTCGTCGACATGGAGGGAACCATGTTGTCGGCGTTCAGATAGGGGAAGACGTCATCGTGGGCGATCATCGAGACGTCGCGGCCGAGCTCGAGCCCGGCGGAGCGGATGGCGCGGAACACCCCGAGCGCGGTCATCATCGAGCCGGCGAGGAAGGCGGTGGGGCGGGGTGAGCGGTCGAGATATTCCTTGGCGAGGCGAAAGCCGTTCTCGTCGGTGAAGCGGCCGCCGCCGATCAGCTGCGGGTCGGGGACGAGGCCGCGGGCCAGCATGGCGGCGCGAAAGCCGCGCTCGCGATGGATGGCGAAGGTCTGGTCGCGGGGACCGTTGATCAGGGCGATGCGACGGTGTCCGAGATCGATCAGGTGCTCGGTGGCCCGGCGGATGGCGCCCTCGTTGTCGATATCGAGCCAGGCATGCGGCACCGCCAGCTCGGTGCGGCCGTGGAGGACGAAGGGTAATCCGAGCCGGCTGAGCTCTGCGACGCGACGATCTTCGGGGGTGGGGGCGGAAATGATGACGGCGTCGACGCGCTTGGAGGCGGCGAGGCGGCGATAGACCGGCATCTCATCGTCGGCCTCGATGGGGGCGACGACGATGTCGATTTCCTGCTGGGCGAGCCGCTCGCTGATGCCGGAGAGGAACTCGGAGACGTGCGGGCCGAAATGCAGCGACCGCTGCAGCGGCAGGGCGACGCCGATGGCCCCCGCCTGGCCCGTGGCCAGACGGCGGGCATTGGCATTGGCGCGATAGCCGTGGCGGCGGGCGGCCTCGGCAACGCGCTGCCGGGTCGATTCCGCAACCTCGGGGTAGCCGTTGAGCGCGCGGCTGACCGTGGTCTGCGATAGACCGAGTTCGGCCGCCAATTCCTTGAGCTTCATGTTGTTTCCGGCGGCATGAGGGACGGCGACCCCGGTGCGCAGTGGCGCAACGATGGGGCCGCGTCAAGCTGCCGCTCCTCCTCTATGGTCCATTCAAAGCGATTTGGAAAAACTGTGCAAGACGATTGCATCCGCAGCGGCACGGCCGAGGGAACCTAACTGCAAAAAGGGGGTTGCAATAGGACGGTTTGCCTGCAAAATAGCCTATGTAATCGATTGCAAGAATTTGAACGGCCAGCGACGGCATCACCGCAAGGCGTCAGCGAATCCCGCTTGACAGGCTTTTGCGGGGATGAATAGCTTGCCGCTCAAAGCGCTTTGAATGTCCGGCCGGCATACCCGGCGGGCTGAAGCGTTTGGTGGGAGGAGATATTGGGGGTGTCGGCGCTGCAGGGCGCTGATGTCGCTTGTCCTCCCGGAACAGAGCCATCCATTGGGAGGACCTCATGAAGCTCAAGACTCTGGTTGCCGGCCTGCTTGCCGCCACGACCCTCAGCGTCGTTGCCGCGCAGGCGCAGGAACTGAAATTCCCCAAAGGCGAGGGTGCGTTCAGCTGGGACGCGCTGCAGGCCTTCGCCGACGCCCACAAGGATCTGGCTGGTCAGGAACTGACCATCTGGGGCCCGTGGCGTGAAGGCGGGGACCAGGAACAGTTCCTGACCGTGCTGGCCTATTTCGAAGACGCCACCGGCGTGAAGGTGAACTACGCCTCCTCGGAAAACTACGAGCAGCAGGCGCAGATCGACGCCGCTGCCGGTTCGTCCGCCAACATCACCGTGCTGCCGCAGCCCGGCCTGCTCGCCGACATGGCGTCCAAGGGCTATCTCGTGCCGCTGTCGGACGAGGTGAAGGCCCGCGTCGAAGCCGAGCACGCTGCCGGTTCCTCGTTCGTGTCGCTGGGCACCTATGCGGATGCCTCGGGCAACCCGACTTTCTACGCGGTGCCGTACAAGTCCGACCTGAAGTCGCTCGTCTGGTATTCGCCGGATAACTTCGCGGATGCCGGCTATGAAGTGCCCCAGACCTACGAGGACCTGAAGGCGCTGACCGAGAAGATGGTGGCCGACGGCAATACGCCGTGGTGCATCGGGCTCGGTTCGGGCGGTGCGACCGGCTGGCCGGCAACCGACTGGGTCGAGGACATCATGCTGCGCATGTACCCGGCCGAAGACTATGACGCGTGGGTCAGCAACGACCTCAAGTTCAACGACCCCAAGGTCGTGGCCGCGCTGGAAGAGTTCGGCTGGTTTGCCAAGGATGACGCCAAGGTTGCCGGTGGCGCTGCCGCCGTGGGCACGACGGACTTCCGCGAAAGCCCGCTGGGCCTCTTCTCGGTGCCGCCCGCCTGCTACATGCACCACCAGGCCTCGTTCATCCCGTCGTTCTTCCCGGAAGGCACGGAACTGGGCACCGACGCGGACTTCTTCTACTTCCCCGCCTCCAGCGAGCGTGACCTCGGCAACCCGGTGCTCGGCGCCGGTACCCTCGCCGTGATCACCAAGGACTCGCCGGCTGCACAGGCGTTCATCGACTTCACGCTCAACCCGATCTCGAACGAGATCTGGATGGCGCAGTCGGGGTTCCTCTCGACGCTGAAGGCTGCCAATGTCGAGACCTACGGCAATGACACGCTGAAGGGCGAAGGCGAGATCCTGCTCAACGCCACGACGTTCCGGTTCGACGGTTCCGACCTGATGCCGGGTGCCATCGGCGCCGGCAGCTTCTGGACCGGCATGGTCGACTTCGTCGGCGGCAAGTCCGCCCAGGAAGTCGGCGACCAGATCCAGGCGAGCTGGGACGGCCTGAACTAACGGCAGCAATTGCTGCAAGCTTTGGAGCCGGCGCCTTGCGCGCCGGCTCCGCCCTCCGGGGCCGACCGCCGTGACTCGGGGTTCGGCTGGGGCCTACGGAGCAATGACAGGCCGCTTCCCACGGACGGGCTTTCGGGCAGAAGCGGGGGAAGAGGCATCAGCGTTCGGCAGCGGGGAGGGCCGGCAGGTGAGCGACATCTTCCAGCAATTGATCGGCGGTGTGTTCGCCATCGTGATCGCCCTTGCGGGCTGCGTGGCGTATTTCTGGGGCACCAACTGGCTGCTCGACAAGACGCTGGGGAGCGCAACGGCCACCGGCGATGAGGCCACACGGCGCGACAATCTGCGCTCGGGCATCCGGCCCTGGCTGTTCCTGTTCCCGGCCCTGCTGTTTTTGTCGGTCTACCTGGTCTATCCGGTGTTCGAGACGCTGCGGCTGAGCTTTTTCGACAAGACCGGGCTGCGGTTCATCGGCTTTGCCAACTACGTGTGGGCGTTCGGCGACCCGAACTTCCAGCGCTCGATCCTCAACAACATCATGTGGCTGATCATCGTGCCGTCGTTCGCGACGGCATTCGGGCTGGTGATCGCGGTGCTCGCGGACCGGCTGTGGTGGGGCAATATCGCCAAGTCGCTGGTGTTCATGCCGATGGCGATCTCGTTCGTCGGCGCCTCGGTGATCTGGCGCTTCGTCTACGACTACCGGGGCGAGGGCGACACGCAGATCGGCATTCTCAATGCGATCATCACCGGGCTCGGGATGCCGCCGCAGGCGTGGATCACGCTGCCGGTGTGGAACTCGATCTTTTTGATGATCATCCTGATCTGGATCCAGACCGGCTTTGCCATGGTGATCCTGTCGGCGGCGCTGCGCGGTATTCCTGAGGAAACGCTGGAGGCGGCGCGCATCGACGGCGCCAATGATTTCCGGATCTTTTTCGACATCATGATCCCGCAGGTGTGGGGGACGATCGTGGTGGTGTGGACGACGATCACCATCGTGGTGCTGAAGGTGTTCGACATCATCTTTGCGATGACCAATGGCCAGTGGGACACCGAAGTGCTGGCCAACCTGATGTTCAAGTGGATGTTCGTGAACTTCGACTATGGCCGCGGCTCGGCCATCGCCGTGGTGATCATGCTGGCGGTGCTGCCGATCATGATCTGGAACATCCGCCGGGCCAATGCCGAGCAGGGGACGCGCTGATGACCACTGTAGCGGAAAATGCCGAACTGCCCCGCGTGACCACCGGCCGGCCGAGCTGGCTCAAGCGGATTAGCCTCGGCAAGGTGATGACGCACCTGGCGTTGCTGTTTCTGGTGCTGCTCTGGACGCTGCCGACGGCGGGGCTGCTGATCTCGTCGCTACGCGACAAGGATCAGTTGGCCGTGTCGGGCTGGTGGACGGCGCTGACCACCTCGGAATCGCTGGGCGTCACCCGTATCGGCACGGCCGGCGATCAGATCGAGGAGGGCGGCAAGTACGTCATCCGCGGCAACCTGTTCGGCACTGACACCAACAAGACGCTGGGCGGCTTCGGGCTCTCCAATGCGGAGCCGGCGAAGGCCGAGCCGGGCAGCAGCCTCGCCATGAGCGAAGGCGGCGAAATCACGGTGCAGCGCGATGGCGCGTTCGAGTGGGTCTCGGATACCGAATTCACCCATACGCGCGGGCCGCGCGTCTTTTATCTGAGCGAGATCGCGCCGCGCTTCACGCTGGACAATTATGTAGAGGTGCTGACGGCGAACGGGGTGGGGCGGAGCTTCATCAACTCGTTCACGGTGACGATCCCGGCGACGGTCATTCCGATCCTGATTGCGGCCTTCGCCGCCTATGCGCTGGCCTGGATGCGGTTTCCGGGCCGCGGGCTGATCGTGGCCGTGGTGGTGGGCCTGTTGGTTGTGCCGCTGCAGATGTCGCTGATCCCGCTCCTGAGCCTGTATAACGGCATTGCGCAGGCGTTCGGCGCCGAGGATGGCAAGACCTATCTCGGCATCTGGCTGGCGCATACGGCGTTCGGCCTGCCGCTCGCGATCTACCTGCTCCGCAACTACATGGCGGGGCTGCCCAAGGAGATCATGGAATCGGCGCGCATCGATGGTGCCAGCCATTTCAAGATCTTCACCGGCATGGTGTTGCCGCTGAGTTTTCCGGCGCTCGCCTCGTTCTCGATCTTCCAGTTCCTGTGGGTGTGGAACGACCTCCTGGTCGCCATGGTGTTCCTCGGGGCGCAGCAGGACCGCTTGGTCTTGACCGGCAAGCTGGTCAGCCTGCTCGGATCGCGCGGCAACAACTGGGAAATCCTGACGGCGGGGGCGTTCATCACCATCGTGGTGCCGCTGATCGTGTTCTTTGCCTTGCAGCGCTACTTCGTGCGCGGGCTGCTGGCCGGGTCGGTGAAGTAGGCAAACAGGGACTGGCGCGGTGCGCTGATGCGCCCGCGACGACAAGAGAGAGAAGGGCGGATCGTGTCAGAACTCAAGCTCACCAACGTCAACAAGGCGTATGGCAACGTCCATGTGCTCAAGGACATCAATCTCGAGATCAAGTCGGGTGAGTTCATGGTGTTTGTCGGGCCGTCCGGCTGCGGCAAGTCCACCCTGCTGCGCACCATTGCCGGGCTGGAAACGATCACCTCGGGGACGCTGGAGATCGATGGCGAGGTGGTGAATGACCGCGCCCCGTCCAAGCGCGGCATCGCCATGGTGTTCCAGAGCTATGCGCTCTACCCGCACATGAATGTGTTCGACAACATGGCCTATGCGCTCAGGCTGCAGAACACGCCAAAGGACGAGCTGACGCGCAAGGTGAATGCGGCGGCCGAGAAGCTGCAGCTGGTGCCCTATCTCAAGCGGCTGCCGGGGCAGCTCTCGGGCGGCCAGCGGCAGCGTGTCGCCATCGGCCGCGCCATCGTGCGCGACCCGAAAGTGTTCCTGTTCGACGAACCGCTCTCCAACCTCGATGCGGCGTTGCGCGTCGCCACGCGGCTCGAGATCGCGCAGCTCCATCACCAGATGGAGAAGTCGACGATGATCTATGTGACGCACGACCAGGTGGAGGCGATGACGCTCGCCGACCGGATCTGCGTGTTGGGCGCGGGCAAGATCGAACAGGTGGGCACGCCGCTCGAACTCTACGAGAGCCCGCAATCGCTGTTCGTCGCCGGCTTCATCGGTTCGCCGAAGATGAACTTCCTCAATGGCGAGATGGCGGCCAAGCTCGGTGCGACGACGGTGGGCATCCGGCCCGAGCATATCGAGATCACCGATCGCGACGGCGCCTGGAAGGGCAAGGTGATCCACTCGGAAAATCTCGGGGCGGACAGCTATGTCTATGTCGATATCGGCAGCACCGAGCCGGTGGTCGTGCGGCAGGAGGGCATCCGGCACTTCACCCCCGACGCGGCGATCTCGATCGCGGCGGTGCCCGACAAGCTCTATCGCTTCGACGAGGGCGGGCGGCCGATCAGGCACTGAACGGGCGGAACGATGGGCGGCGCCACGGGTTTATTTGGTAACCTGATGGCGCGCCCCCTTGCATATGTCACCGCATGGATGCAGTGAATCGCCAGCCATTCAAACCGCTTTGAGCGGGAGCAGACCTAAGGGTCGGAGCGTGCTCCGGCCCTTTTCAACAGACGAGGAGACAGCCATGGCCATCAAAGTCACCGTATGGGGCGAGAACGTCCACGAGCAGAAGAACAAGGCCGTTGCCGAGAACTATCCCATCGGTATGCATGGCCAGATCGCCAAGCTGATCGGCGAGGATGCCAATCTGTTGCCGACGACGGTGACACTGCAGGACCCCGAGCACGGGCTGACCGAGGCCAAGCTCGCCGAGACCGACGTGCTGGTCTGGTGGGGCCACACCGCGCATAACGAGGTGCAGGACGAAATCGTCCAGCGCGTGATGAAGCGGGTTTGGGAGGGCATGGGCCTGATCGTGCTGCACTCGGGCCACCACTCGAAGGTGTTCAAGGGCCTGATGGGCACGCCGGCGAACCTGCACTGGCGGGAAGCCGGTGAGCGCGAGCGGATCTGGGTGGTGAACCCGGGCCACCCGATTGCCCAGGGCCTGCCGCCCTATTTCGAGCTCGAATATGAAGAGATGTATGGCGAGCCCTTCTCGGTGCCGGAGCCGCTGGAGACGGTGTTCGTCTCGTGGTTCCAGGGCGGGGAAGTGTTCCGCTCGGGCCTGACCTATCGCCGCGGCGCCGGCAACATCTTCTACTTCCGCCCGGGGCACGAGACCTATCCGACCTATCACGACGCGATGGTGGGCAAGGTGCTGCGCAATGCGGTGAACTGGGCCTATAACCCGACCAGCCATGCGCATCTGCTGAAGGCCCCGAACCGGCCGGTGGAGCAGTCGATCGAAAAGATCGTCGAGCGCGGCGCCAAGCTGACGCATCACCCCAAGGCGTAACACGGTCTGCCGCGAGGGGCCGGGTTCCGGCCCCGTCGGCGTGGACGGAGCGGGGTGCGAGATGCGCCTGTTGATCCTCGGCACGGGCCGGATGGCCCACAACCATATGCGAGGCTATCGCGACGTCGATGGCGTGGAAGTCGTCGGCGCGGTCGATACGTCGCCGGACGGGCTCAAGGCTTTTGCCGATGAATGGGGCGTGCCGCAGCGCTTCGGTACGCTGGATGCGGCGCTCCAGTGGGGCGCGTTCGACGCGGTGGACAATATCACGCCGGACGCCATCCACCATCCGACGACGCTGAAGGCGATCGCGGCGGGCAAGCACGTGTTCTGCGAGAAGCCGCTTGCCACCAATTATGCGCTGGCCGACGAGATGGTCGCCGCGGCCGAGGCGGCGGGCGTGGTCAATATGGTCAACCTGACCTATCGGAACGTTGCCGAATTGCACAAGGCGCGCGAGATCATCGCGTCGGGTGCCATCGGGACGGTGAAGCATATCGAGGCGAGTTACCTGCAGCACTGGCTGACGCTCCGGGATTTCAACGACCCCGGCCCTTGGCTGTGGCGGCTGAGTTCGGCGCATGGTTCGAACGGGACGCTGGGCGATATCGGCATCCATATCCTCGATTTCACCATGTTCGCGACCGGGCTCGATATTGCGGCGATGCATTGCCGGCTGCAGACCTTCGGCAAGGTCGAAGGCGACCGGCTGGGCGAATATGTGCTGGATGCCAACGACAGCTTCGTGATCAGCGCGGCGTTCTCGAACGGCGCGATCGGAACGATCCACTCGAGCCGATGGGCCTCCGGCCACGCCAATGACCAGCGGCTCAGGGTCTATGGCGAAAAGGGCGGGCTGGAGCTGAGCCATGGCCACTGGGGCACGCTGCTGCGCGTGTCGGTGGGAGAGGATGTAGCGGCCGGCACCTGGCGCGAGGTCAAGGCCGAGCCGGTGAAGACCAACTATCGGCGTTTCGCCGAAGCGGTGGACGCGAGGATGACGGAGGTCCCTGCGGACTGGCCGTCGTTCCGGCACGCCGCCAAGCTGCAACGGATGCTCGACCTGGCGCTGATCGCCGGGCGGGACCGCAACGATCATCAGGTTTAGCCGGCGCCGCAGGCGCGGCCCGGCGCACGCAGGAAAGAGCGAACGAATGCGCATTCTCATCCTCGGCACGGGCGGCATGGCTGCCCAGCACGCCAAGCACTTTGCCGCCATCGAGGGCGTGGAAGTGGTGGCCGGCGTCGATGTCGACCCGGTGCGGCTCGAGAACTTCAACACCACGCACAACATCCCCAATGGCTTTGCCTCGCTGGACGCGGCCATCGCCTGGGGCGAGTTCGATGCGGTGGCCAATGTGACGCCGGATGCCATCCACCACCCGACTTCGATCAAGGCGCTGAAGGCGGGCAAGCACGTGTTCTGCGAAAAGCCCCTGGCGACCGATGCCGGCAAGGCGTTCGAGATGGTGGAAGAGGCCGAGCAGTCCGGCCTGATCAACATGGTCAACCTGACCTATCGCAACGTTGCGCAGTTGCAGAAGGCGCGCGAGATCGTGATGTCGGGCGAGATCGGCGCGGTCAAGCATGTCGAGGCGAGCTATCTGCAGAGCTGGCTGGTGTCGAAGGCCTGGGGCGACTGGCGCACCGAAAGCCAGTGGCTGTGGCGGCTGAGCCGCAAGCACGGTTCGAACGGCGTGCTGGGCGATATCGGCGTCCATATCGTCGACTTCGCCTCGTATGGCGCGGGCATGGACGTGGAGCATGTGTTCGCCAAGCTGAAGACCTTCGACAAGGCGGTCGACAACCGGATCGGCGAGTACGATCTCGACGCCAATGACAGCTTCACCATGGCGGTGGATTTCGAGAACGGGGCGCTGGGCGTGATCCATGCCAGCCGCTGGGCGACCGGGCACCTCAACGAGCTGCGGCTGCGCGTCTATGGCGACAAGGGCGCGGTGGAAGTGCGGCACCGCCACAATGGGTCGGAACTTTTCGTCTGCCTCGGGCCGGACGCGGAAACGGCGACCTGGAAGCCGATGGACGTGGAACCGGTGCCGACCAATTATCAGCGCTTCGCCGAGGCGGTGAAGACCGGCACCATGGCCGAACCGAGCTTCCGGCACGCGGCGAACCTGCAGAAGGTGCTCGACATCGCCGTGGCGTCGGATCGCGACCACCGCGAGATCGCGGCGCGCTAGGCCGCTCGAGCCCGAGCCCGGTGGTGGCGGAGGCCTGACTCGGTCAGCGCCGCCGGCTCGAAATTGCCGCGACAGTGTCTGTGGCTGCCGCTAGTCTCGGCCCGTTTTGTGGCGAGCGAAGTGCGGGCGGGATGGAGCAGTGGGTTGTCGAGGCGATCGGCTATGGCGGAACGGCGTTCACCATTGCCAGCTACGGGATGCGGACCATCATCCCGCTGCGCATTGCCGGGGTTGTCGCCTCGGTGCTTTTCATCATCTACGGGGCGGCGATCCAGTCCTGGCCGGTGCTGATCACCGAGCTGATCCTGCTGCCGCTCAACGCCATCCGGCTGTATCAGGTGCTGCGGCTGGTCAAGCAGGTGCAGCAGGCCGCCGACGGGCGGCTGTCGGCGGACTGGCTGGCGCCATTTGCGAGGGAGCGGAGCTGGCGGGCCGGAGAGGTGGTGTTCGCCGCCGGCGAGACCGCGAGCTACCTGCTGCTGATCCGCTCGGGCCGGTTTCGGCTGCGCGAGGCCGATATTGCGCTAGGGCATGGCGAGGTGGTGGGTGAGCTGGGCTTTCTGTCGCCTGGCAACACGAGGACGATGACGCTGGAATGCGTCGAGGACGGGGTGGTCGGTCAGGTGTCCTATCTCGACGTCAAGCAGCTCTATTTCTCCAACCCGAGCTTTGCCTATTACTTTCTGCGGCTAGTCAGCCACCGGCTGTTCGACAATCTGGAGCGGGCGCAAAAAGCGCAGTCGGCCGCGTAAGGTGAATCTCGTTGCGCTGCAGCGATGCGGCCGGGCAAGTGTCTGAATTGCTGCAGTCTGGATGCGGAAATGTCGCCGAGTTTTGCTGAACCCGCTCTCGCTGTTGCATCGGGCCGTGGCAGGGGCCATCTAGGCGCCGGACAATTTCGGAGGTTTTGGAGATGGGTGTCATCGGGGCGATCCTGATCGGGTTCATCGTGGGTGTGATCGCCAAGCTGGTGACGCCGGGAGACCCGAAGCCGCGTGGCTTCATCCTGACCACCGTGCTGGGCATCGTGGGGGCCCTGGTGGCGACCTGGCTGGGGCAGGCGGTCGGCCTGTACCAGGCGGGCGAGAGCGCCGGCTTCATCGGCGCACTGGTCGGCGCGATCATCGTGTTGATCGCGTGGCGGCAACTGGCACGGGCGCGCTGAACATCATGACACCGGCAATCGAGACTGAGCGACTGATCCTGCGCGGCTATGTGCCGGAGGATTTCGAGCCCTATGCGGCGATGTGGGCCGACGAGGACGTGGTGCGGTTCATCGGCGGCAAGGTGTCGACGCGCGAGCAGAGCTGGCAGCGGTTCCTGGCGCGCCAGGGCGGCTGGAACACGATGGGCTTCGGCTTTTTCGCGGTGATCGAAAAAGCGTCCGGCCAGCTGGTGGGAGAGGCCGGGTTCCACGAGGCACGGCGGATCATTGTGCCGTCGCTCGAGGGGACGCTGGAGGCCGGATGGGCGCTGATGCCGTCGGCGCAGGGCTGGGGCTATGCCACCGAGGCGATGCAGGCGGCGATCGGCTGGGCCGCGGCGGCGTATGCCGGGCAGCGGATGACCTGCCTGATCGACCCGGACAACCAGGCCTCGCTACGGGTGGCGGGCAAGCTCGGGTTCAAGGAGTTCGCGCGAACCGAGTATAGCGGCACCAAGGTGGTGCTGCTGGAGCGCTGAGGGGCGGGTCTCTCTCCAACGTAGCAAATGGGAGTCGGTGATGTCCGGAGATTATGTATTTGCCGAGCGCTTGCGGAAGGACAGTTTTATTAACTTGAGGCGATTCCTAAGTTTGATTGTTATATGGATAGTTTCGTTGGCGTCCTACCCTTTTGTTGCTTCGACCAATATGAATACATTAGTATATATAAATGTCGCTGTATGTTTTGCGTCATTCGCGGTCGCCGGTGCGTCTGCGTCGGCGACGATAAAATATAGAATCCAAAGATACAGTTCAGATGCTGAGGAATTTTATGGAAGGGGGCGATTTTTCACCCGCTTCCTTATAAAGGAGTTCTTGTGATGAAGTAAATGGGATTGCTTCCGTGCGTGGTTTTTGACTGATGGACAATAAGAAAGGGCGCTCCCGAGGGGGCGCCCTTCTTGTTTCAGGCCGGAAGGATCAGTTGGCGGCGGGGGCAGGGGCTTCCGTCGCAGGTGCTTCCATGGCCGGAGCTTCCATCGCTGGCGCTTCCATCGCTGGCGCTTCCATGGCGGGTGCCTCCATAGCGGGGGCCTCCATGGCAGGCGCCTCGGTGGCGGCCGGCGCTTCGGTGGTCGCTGCGGGTGCCTCTGCCGGGGCCGGCTCGGCTGCCGGTTCCTCGGCTACAGGCTCCGGGGCCGGGGAGGCGTCGGTGATGCGGCCATCGGTGTAGGGCGTGTAGGCCCCGCCGAGCTTGGCGATGTAGTCGGCCACGACCTGCTCGAGCGGCGGCCCGAAGTCGTAGGGGTTGACGGCGTTGGAGGCAAACAGCGCATAGCCGTCGCCGCCATTGCGGACGTAGTTGTTGGTGACCACGCCATAGGTCGCGTCCGGATCAAGCGGTGCCCAGGTGTCGCCTTCGCCAACCATGACGTCACCGACGAGGCGTTCGCCAGCCGGCTTGGACTTGTCGAAGCTGTACTTGAGGCCCGCAACCTGCGGGAAGCGGCCGGCCACGTCCTCGATCTGGCTCAGGCCGTTTTCGAGCGAAGCGATGATGTCGGCGCCGGTGATCTGGAAAGTGGCGAGGGTGTTGGAGAAGGGCAGGACCGTGAGCACTTCGCCCATGGTGATCTCGCCGGCATCGATGGAGGCGCGGAGGCCACCCGAGTTGGCGATGGAGATGGTGACGCCCTGGTCCTTGACGCGATCGAGCTGCGCGTCGGCAACGAGGTTACCCATGGAGCATTCGGAGACGCGGCAGACGTCGCGGTTGCCCTCGATGGCCTCGGTGGCTTCGCCGACGACGGCGGACTTCAGCTCCTCGAGCGGGGCTGCGGCGACCTGCAGGCGTTCGGTAAAGCCTTCGTCGGGGGTGACGGAGGCATCGAGCAGCATGGTGTCGCCAGTGGCGGAGACGACATTGCCGTCATCGTCCCAGGTGACCTTGAGCTCGCCCAGATACTTGGCATAGGCGCCGGCCTGGACGATCGGCACGTCGACGCCATTGGCATCGGCGACCATCGTCGGGTAGGGGCCCGCGGCCTTTTCGTCGGTGTTGGAAAGCAGGCTGTGCGAATGACCGCCGACGATGAGGTCGACGCCGGTGACGGCCGCGGCGACTTCCTTGTCGGTGGGCAGGCCCAGGTGGCTGAGCAGGATGACCTTGTTGATCCCGGCTTCGGCGAGGGCAGCGGAGGCGCCGTTCACATAGTCGATGGCGCTTTCGAACTTGACGTTGGGGCCGGGCGAGGAGGTGTCGACCGTGTCCTCGGCGAGGGCGCCGATGACGCCGACCTGTTCGCCGCCGATGTTGAGGACGATGACGCCATTGATCTTGCCGGCCAGCAGCGGCTCGGCGGAGACGTCGAAATTACCGCCGATGATGGGGTGCTCGACCGCGTCGATATACTTGGCGAACTCCTCGGGACCATCGTCGAATTCGTGGTTGCCGGTGGCGGCGACGTCGATATCGAGGTCGTTGAGGAAGTCGGCGATGATCTGCGACTTGTACTGGGTGTAGAACAGCGAGCCCTGGAACTCGTCGCCGGCCGAGAACAGCACGACGTTTTCACCCGAGTCGGTTGCGGCACCACGCTGGGTGTCGATAGCGGTCTTCAGGCGGGCGATGCCGCCGAAGCACTCGCCGGCGGCTTCGCCCTCGGCGTTGCAGGTCGAGTCCGAACCGGTGATCGATTCGAAGCGCGAGTGGAAATCGTTGAAGTGCAGGATGGTGAGGGAGAAGTCGGCGTAGGCTGCGCCGGAGAACCCGACGGTCAGCGCCAGTGCCGAGGCGCCCCATAATAGCTTTTTCATTTCCCTGTCCTTTCGTGGTGGGCCCGATTGGTCGGGGCCCTTTGTGACACCGCTTTGCAACGCCGACGTAACAGCGAAGGACCGCTGGTCCTTCTCTATCGCAACCGGGTCAGGGGCGGACCGCGCATCCCGGCAGGCATTCGAACGCTGTTGTCCCTCTGGCCGCAACGGCAGTGGTGAGAGGAGTTAACTACGTTTGCCGGCCAAGCGAAAGCCGGTTCCGAGCATGAGGCGGTCGGTCCGGCGTTCACATCGCATCAACCACGGCAACGACAATTGCTTGTGGCCGGTGGCGGCGGTGAGGATTCGCCAAGCTGTGTGCGGTTAGCTCGGCTGCGAAAGCGGCGCGAGAGGCGCCGCACGAATGGGGCGATGACGAGATGAATGCCGCACTGGAAAGCCTGATGCCGGATGATGGCGGGGTCGATGCCGGGCGCGGTCCCCTGGGCGACCTGATCGCTTTCGTGCTGGTGGGCGTGAGCGCGCTGCTGGCCTATGTGGTGCTGACGACGCTGCTGACCGGCCTGAACTTGCCCTGGCCGCGCTGGGTGACGGGGGCGGGTTGCTATGCCGCGCTGGTGCTGCCGGCCTATCTGATGCACCGGCGATTCTCGTTCCGGTCGGATGCGCAGCACCGGGTCGCGCTGCCGCGCTATGTGGCGGTGCAGACGCTGGCGGTGGGGTTGGCGGCAGTGTTTTCCTGGCTGTTCTACTCGGTCTTCGGCATGGCCTCGGTCTTCGGCTCGGTGCTGGTGATCGTGCTGGTGTCGGCTGTGAACTTCGCGGTGTTGCGGCTCTGGGCATTCGCCGAGCGCAAAGAGGTTGCGCCCGCCTGAGCCCAGGCACAAGACGGCGCTGACCGTCGCGCCGGGGTGAGTCGCGCCAGCGAAACCCGGCAATTCCGCCGCTCTCCGGCCCCGTTCGGCTGGGGTGCGACGGTGCCCACTCTGGCATCGCAAGGCCGGTTCGGACCGATCGCGGCTGATTTTCCGGCTGGTCAGGGTCGGACCATGGGGTAATCTCCGCCCCGGCCTCGCGCCCATTCGCCGTTTCGCTGAAACGAATTGCGGGCTCGAGCATTGGTTCGCGTTCTCGGACAGGGAAAGTCAGCAGCTTTTCCCGAGGGCGCCCCGAAGGCGGCGGGAGTTCAGACACATGCGTAGCGCAATGATCATCTGGGGTGGGTGGAACGGCCATGACCCCGAGGAATGTGCGGCGATCTATCGCCGCTGGCTGCACGAGGACGGATTCTCGGTGCGGGTGGAGACCGATCTCAATGTGCTGGCCGAGCCGGCGATCCACGAGCTGAGCCTGATCATCCCCATCTACACGATGAGCAAGATCGAGAAGGAGCCGCTGGCGAACTTCGTCAAGGCGGTGGAGGGCGGCGTCGGGCTCGCCGGGCATCATGGCGGGATGAGCGATGCGTTCCGCGATGCCGTGGACTATCAGTTCATGGTCGGCGGGCAGTGGGTGGCGCACCCGGGCAACATCATCGACTACAAGGTCGACGTGACCAAGCCCGACGACCCGATCATGGCCGGGATCAAGCCGAGCTTCGACTATACGTCCGAGCAATATTACATGCACATGGACCCCTCGGTCGAAGTGCTGGCGACGACGACGTTCTCGGGGCAACACGCGCCCTGGACCAAGGGCGTGGTGATGCCGGTGGTGTGGAAGCGGATATATGGGACCGGCCGGGTGTTCCACTCGACGCTCGGGCACCAGGCCAAGGAGTTCGAAGTGCCGGAGATGGCGACGATCCTGAGGCGCGGCATCAACTGGGCGGCGCGGCCGGAGGCGTAACACTTGTCGCCGCCGAAGCGGTGACATTGTCGTGATGGAGAAACATCGCGGGTCTGCGTACCGTATCTCTTGGTAGGAACCGAGGTGCGGGGTACGCAGATGGCGATGGTGGCGGAGCAGGTGGACGGCGTGGCCGATGGCCCGCCGGCAAAGGCCAAAGGTCCGCTGATCTTCAAGCAGTCGATCTTCACGCGGCTGACCCACTGGGTGTGGGCGATCGCGATGTTTTTCCTGCTGCTGAGCGGCCTGCAGATCTTCAACGCGCATCCCAACCTCTATATCGGGCAGCAATCCGGGTTCGCGTTCGACAACTCGGTGCTGCGGATCGGGGCGGAGAACACGCCGGAGGGGCCGCGCGGGTTCACGACCATCTTCGGGCAGAAGTTCGACACCACCGGCGTCCTCGGGATGAGCGGGCCGGCGGCGCGGCCGGAATTTGTCGGGTTCCCCGGTTGGGCGACGATCCCCTCGGTGCGCGACCTCGCGACGGGGCGGGTGGTGCATTTCTTCTTCGGCTGGCTGCTGGTGGGGACGCTGGCGATGTGGCTGATCGCCAGCCTCGTCAACCAGCACCTTTGGCGCGACATCATCCTGAAGCCGCGGGACTTGCGCGCGCTGCCGCGCGACATTGTGGAGCACCTGAAGTTCCGGTTTCACCACGGGCGGAGCTATTCGCCGCTGCAGAAGCTCAGCTATTTCGTGGTGATGGTGATCCTGTTTCCGCTGATCATTTTGACCGGGCTGTCGATGTCGCCGGGGATGAACGCGGCGTGGCCGTGGCTGCTCGACCTGTTCGGCGGGCGGCAGACGGCGCGGACCATCCATTTCGTCGCGATGCTGGGGTTCGTGGGGTTCTTCATCGTGCATATCGCGATGGTGATCCTCGCCGGGCCGTTCAACGAATTGCGCTCGATGATCACCGGCTACTACCGGGCGAGCCCAGGGGTGCCGGCGGACGAGAAGGAGACGCGCCGTGGCTAAGCTGATCATGAACCGCCGCCGGCTGCTGGGGCTGGGGGCGGTGTCGGCCTCCTCGCTGGTCCTGGCCGGGTGCAACCAGTTCGACTTTCTGGTGCAGCGCGACAACCCGGTGCGGGACTTTCTCGAGCGGGCCAATGAGCTGACCTACGCGGCGCAACGGGCGCTGGTGGGCGAGCAGGTGCTGGCGCGCGAATATTCTGAGAGCGAGATCCGGCAGGGGCAGCGGCCGAACGGCTCGACCGACCCGACGACGAATGTCGAAGCCTATCGTGCGATGGCCGAGACCGGGTTCGCCGATTACCGGCTGAAGATCACCGGGCTGGTGGATGCGCCGAAGGAGTACACGCTCGCGGAGCTGCGCAACATGCCGGCGCGGACGCAGATCACCCGGCACGATTGCGTCGAGGGTTGGAGCTGCATCGCCAAGTGGACGGGCGTGCCGCTGAGCCGGCTGCTCGACGAGGCGGGGGTGCAGGCGAAGGCGAAGTTCGTGGTGTTCCACTGCTACGACCTGCTCGGCGGGGGGCTCAGCGGGCCGGTGCCCTATTACGAGAGCTGCGACCTGATCGACGCCTTCCACCCGCAGACGATCGCCGCCTACGGGCTCAATAACGAGACCCTGCCGGTGTCGAACGGGGCGCCGGTACGGGTCCGGATCGAGCGGGCGCTCGGCTACAAGCAGCCGAAATATGTGCACACGGTGGAATTGGTGGAGAGTTTTGCCAGCTTCGGGCGCGGCAAGGGCGGCTATTGGCCGGATGCCGGGTATGAATGGTATGGGGGGATTTGAGGGGGCTGGTGCCCATTCTCAGATATGGCGCGCAAGGGGATTGCTTCAAGCCCCAGCGGCTCGCGTAGTGTCCGGACCCTTGGAGACAACCATGGGGACGCATGATGACCGACACGCTGCTCAGCAAGGGCCCGTTTTATCACGGGACGCGCGCACATCTCTCAATCGGTGACCTGCTGGTGGCGGGTTACCAGTCGAACTTTCGCGCCGAGATGCGCTCGTCTTGGATTTACTTCGCGGCAACGCTCGAGGCGGCGATCTGGGGCGCGGAACTCGCGACTGGGGAAGGGCCGGGGCGCATCTATATCGTCGAGCCGACCGGCGCCTTTGTCGACGACCCCAACCTCACCGACAAGAAATTTCCCGGCAACCCGACCAAGTCCTATCGCTCGCAGCAGCCGCTGCGCGTGGTGGGTGAAGTGGAGGGTTGGGTGGGGCATTCGGCCGAGCAGCTTGCCTCGATGCGCGAGGGATTGGCGCGGCTGGAGCGGGAGGGGCGGGCGGTGATCATCGATTAGGGTGTGTTGCGTGCGGAAGAACGGAATCCGGCGCGGAGTCCGGGTCGGGGAGTGGAAACTGTGGTGCGGCCCCACTAGGCAAATTTGTATTGACGGCGTATATACAGTCCGGTTGCTGGCATGATGGCAGCGAGGGTTGATATGGACGGTGCATCGGAGAAGACGCGGGCGGCTCGGCATGACGCGGTAATCAATGTGCGGTTGCCGGTGAAGACGCGGGATTTGATCGACAGTGCGGCGGCACTGACGGGGAAGACGCGGACCGAGTTCGTTCTCGAAAGCGCGCGGCAGCATGCTGCGGATGTGTTGCTGGACCAGCGGCTGCTGTCGTTGGATGAGGCGTCGTATTCGAAGTTCCTCGATGTGCTGGACAATCCTCCGGCACCGTCGGCGCAGTTGAAGGCGCTGCTGGCCGAGAAGGCGCCGTGGGAGAGGTGACTGGGTCGCCGGTCAGGGGTGTGCCGATCTCTGCGCCGGTGCCACTGACGGCAAGCCATGTGCTCGGGGGCTTCGACAGTGGCAAGCCGGCGCTGGACGATTGGCTGAAGACAAGGGCGCTGAAGGCCGAGGGGCGCTCGGCCCGGACCTATGTGGTGGCGCGCGGCGAGGCTGTGGTCGGCTATTACTGCTTTGCGATGGGCGGAGTTCGTCTTGACGAGGCGCCGACGCGACTTCGCCGGAATATGCCGCAGATGGTGCCGGTGATCCTGATCGGGCGACTGGCGGTCGACCGGGGGCAGCAGGGGCTCGGGATCGGCAAGGCGCTGCTCAGGGACGCGCTGTTGCGCGCGGTGCAGGCGGCCGAAATCGTCGGGGTGCGGGCGGTGCTGGTGCACGCGATTGATGCGGAAGCGGCGGCGTTCTATACGAAATTCGGCTTCATCGAATATCCCGAGCAGTCGCAGACATTCTTTCTGCCGATGGAGACGATCAGCGCCGCGCTTTAAGGGTAGCCGCTCCCCTGCATAGCTCCCCTGTTTCCCCTCGGGTTGCTATTTCCGGCGCATTGGCCCATATGACCACCATTCGCCTTGCCGAGTTATCCCCGTAGCGGGCTCTCGGCGCAAAGTGGCGATGGACTTCTCTTCTTATCGGCCAGAACGGTGAGCGGCGAAGTGCCCCGGTCGGACCTCGGGTTCGTTGCGCTGGATTGGCGCGGCGGAGGGGTTTCGAGATCGGGAGACAGCGCAACCGTGCGGCAATCCCGTCGCCATTGCATCGATCCATGCCGGGCCCAAGGTCCGGAACTTCGCGCGCGCCCCCTGGCAGGCTGCGCGCCACAGAAAGACACAACTTGACCAATTCGTTTTCCGAACTCGGCCTTTCCGCGCAGCTCGTGAGCGCGCTGAGTGCAGCCGGGTTCGATACCCCCACGGCCATCCAGGCCAAATCCATTCCCGCCCAGCTCGAGCGCCGGGACATCATGGGCATTGCCCAGACTGGCTCGGGCAAGACCGCGGCGTTCTGCCTGCCGATCCTCGCCGGGCTGGCGCAGCTCAACGGGGTGGCGCGGCCGATGACGACCCGCGCCCTGATCCTCGCGCCGACGCGCGAACTCGCGGTGCAGATCGACGAAGTGCTGCGCAAGCTGGCCAGCGGGATGAAGCTGAGCACCGTCCTGGTGCTGGGCGGCATGTCGCGCGGCGCGCAGGTGCAGAAGATCGCCCGCGGCGTCGACGTGGTGATTGCCACCCCCGGCCGGCTGAAGGACCTTGTCGATGACGGCAAGCTCCGGCTCAACGAGACGCGCTGGCTGGTGCTCGACGAGGCGGACCGCATGCTCGACATGGGCTTCATCAACGCCATTCGCGCCGTGGCAGCCGCCATTGGCCCGAAGCGGCAGACGGTAATGTTCTCGGCGACGATGGCGCCTGAGATCGCCAAGCTGGCGCAGTCGCTCTTGAACGAGCCGGTGCGCATCGAAGCCAATCCGCCGTCGCAGACGGTGGGGACGATCGAGCAGCGGGTGATCCTTGCCGGTTCGAAGGCGAAGCGCGGCGTGCTCAACGAGCTCTTGGCCGACGCGGCGCTGGAACGCGTCATCATCTTCTCGCGCACTAAGCATGGCGCCGACCGGGTGGCGAAGAACCTCGCCATCGACGGGCATGAGGCGGCCGCGATCCATGGCAACAAGAGCCAGAACGCCCGGCAGGCGGCGCTCAAGGGCTTTGCCTCGGGCTCGGTGCGGATTCTGGTTGCCACCGATATCGCGGCGCGCGGCATAGACGTGCCCAACATCACGCATGTGATCAATTACGAGCTGCCGGACGACGCGGAGAACTATGTGCACCGCATCGGGCGGACGGCGCGCAACGGCGCGTCGGGCCACGCGATCACGCTGGTGGACGGCACGGAGCGGAGCAAGCTGCGCGATGTCGAGCGGCTGATCCGTAAGACCCTGCCGGTGAGCGGCGACCTGGCGCTGGCCAATGAGACCGGTGTGAAGCCGGGCGGCGCGGAACTGCGCCCGGCGCGGGCACCGCAGCAGCGCCGCAACGAGGGCGAGCGCGCCAACCCGCAGCGCAAGCAGGCCAATGCCGGCCGGCACTTCTCGGGCGCGAAGAAGGCGGCGATCATGGATGGCCGCAAGGGCAACAACCCGGCCCGTGAAAACGCCGGCCCGGGTGGCGCTCCGGCGACCGCCGCCGGGTGGTGGGAACGCCCGACCGGCGATGCCGGCCCGAACGGCGCGCGTCCGCCCAAGGCCCGCTGGGACCGGAAGCAGAAGCAGGCCGGCAAGGCGCGCCGCAGCGATGGCGGCCGCGCCAGCGCCTGAGTTCGCTGACCAGGATTGCGTGATTTGAGAGGCGGCCCCAGTGGCCGCCTCTGCCATTTGCAGCGCATGGTGGCGGTGGCTATCAGGGGCGCCGGGAAGGGGAGTGCAGGAATGGCACGGATTGCGGTGATCGGCCCGGGGGCGATCGGGGGGACGGTGGCGGCCTGGCTGATGCAGTCGGGCCGGCATGAGGTCACGGTCTGCGCACGGACCGGGTTCGACGCGCTGAATGTGACCACGCCAGAGGGGCTGCTGACGGCACGGCCGCGTGTTCTGACCGATGCGGAGGCGGCGACGCCGATCGACTGGGTGCTGGTGACGACCAAGGCCTACGATGTCGAAGCGACAGGCAGATGGCTCGCGCGGCTGGTGGGGCCGGACACGCGGGTCGCGGTGCTGCAGAACGGGGTGGAGCATGTCGCGCGCTTTGCCGGGCTGGTACCCGAAGACCGGATCGTGCCGGCGGTGGTCGATATTCCCGCCAGCCGCTCTGGACCGGGCCAGATCACCCAGCACCGGCTGGGGACGATTGTGGTGCCCGAAGGCGCTGATGGGGCGGCGTTTGTCGGGCTGTTCGAGGGCGCGGGGATCGCGGTGTCGGCGGTGCCGAACTGGGCGGAGCGGGCCTGGAGCAAGCTCTGCCTCAATTGTGCCGGCGCGGTGACGGCGTTGACCATGCGGGCGACCGGCCCGGTTTGGGGCGACGAAATCGCAGCGCTGGTCGAGGGGTTGGCGCGGGAATGCGCGGCGGTGGCCCGCGCTGAGGGCGTGCGCATCGACGAAGCGGTGATTGCGGGTGTTGTCGAGGGGGCGCGGCGGGCGCCGGAAGGATCGGGCAACTCGATGTATGCGGACCGGCTGGCCGGGCGGCCGATGGAGCTCGATGCGCGCAATGGGGTGATCGTGCGGCTGGGGGAACGGCATGGGGTGCCGACGCCGCTCAACCGGCTGTTCGTAACACTGCTCGCGGCCTCGGGGAGTCCGTGGATTTCCTGAGGGGGAGGGCGCCGATTCCGGAACGATGGTCTTGGCTGCCTCGTTGATGGGGTGAACCCGAAGGAGGACCAGATGAGCGACCCAAACAAGCCTGACCGTCCGGTGGAAGATCAGCCGAACCGCAATGTTCCGGAGCTGCCCGAGGAGAATGTGCCCGAGGTGGATCTGCCGGAAGGTCCGCTACCCGGCATGCCGCCGGCTTCGGATCCGTTGCTGAACCCGATGCCGCATCCGGTGGCGCCGGAGCCAAAGCCACTGGACTAACGTGCGTGATGCAAAGCTCTGGGCGGTCCTTCGGGGCCGCCCATTTGTTGTGGGCTTCGGCATGGCATTGCCGCGGCGCCACATGAACGCCAGATAAATGCCGCATTGCTGCAACGTTCAAGCGGGGTGGCGCATTACAGAGCCCAGAAGACGAAAGCCGGCGTCGCCGGTTCAATATCCAGGGGGCTCCCATGCGCAAGATTTCGCTGATCGCACTGTTCGCCGTTACCATGGCCACGCTGACCATCGCCGCTTCGGCGCTGCCGGTGGAGGCACCGAGCAACACCATTGCCAGCCTCGGCTGAGGCGGCGCGGATGCAGTCGATTGCTGACGAACAGATGCAGGCCGCCGCGCAGATCAGCCCTCTCGCCAAGGTGGCGGGGGTGCTGGGCCTTGCGGCGGGCCTGATGGCGCTGGCGCTGCTGATGACGGCGCTATTCCCCGGCTGAACGGGCCTGCTTCGCCAGTTCGCGCAGGGCAGCAAGAATCTTGTCGAGTTGCGCGGCGAGCCATCCCGGTTCGCCTTCACCGGAAAAACTCAGTTCGCTCGTCTTGAAATCAAGGCGGGCGAATTTGGTTTCTGGATCTGACATGTGGCGTCCTTTCAATCGACGGTGAAATCCCACAGGCGGCTCAGGGCATCGATATCGGTGGCCGCGGCGTAGCGGGTGCCGCTGGCCCCATCGAGATACTCGCCGACATGCAGGCCCAAGGCTTCATTGCCGGCCGGGCCTTTGCGCATCCAGAGCTTGCCGGAATCGCCGGCGAAGCCGGGGACGGTGTCCTTGTTGCCGCGGATGAGCATGCAGAAGCTGCTGGGGGCGCCATCGGCCTCAAGATAGTGGAAGGCGGTGTGCGAGACGGTGCCGTAGCGCTGCTTGGCAATGCGGGAATAGGAATAGACCTGCTGGCCGATCAGGGTGGCGTAGTCGGCCGCCGAGACCGTGGCTGTCTTCGCGATGGCTGCGATTGGGCCGAAATGCGGGACGGTGTTGCCGACTTTCTCGTGCTGCGAGGGGGCCAGCGTGATGGCTGCGGCATCGATCCGCACGCGATTGCTGCCGGCCATCGCATCGCCGAACAGACTGGCGCGGGTGCCGAAGAGTGTCGAGCGCTCCACGGGACGCTGGATGAGCGGGAGCGTGTTGCGCATGAAGCGCACGGTCGTGCCGGCCGGAGCCACATGGTGATTGGTCAGGACCAGGACGGTGCCGTCGGAGGTGCGGCGCGCACGCAGGGCCATGGTTCCATCGCCGCCATCGCCGTTGAGGCGCGCACCGGGGACGAAGATGGGTTTGCCGGTCCGGGTGCCGGTGCGGCCGATGGTGGCGGCCGCAATGGGAATGACGTCTGTCTGGATGGCCGTCTCGGCGAGATCGAGGCGGTGGGGCAGGGCCGGGCCGCCATCGACCAGTTGGCCGCCGGAGGGCTGCTCGGGGCGCTTTTCGGTAACGAAGAAGGTGACGGCGGGGCTGGAGAAATCCATCACGCCCGCCGTTTCCTTGGCGCCAAGAGCGACGCCGATGACGCCGCTGTTGCGGAAGGTTTCGAGCAGGTTCTGCAACTCGGCCGGCGAGACGGGGACCGGTTGCATCAGTAGAGCCGGATGATCTGGCCGGTGTCGGGATCGTAGGCGATCAGATGCACGGTCTGCTCAATGAGGCGCTCGGTGATTGGGCTGTCCGGCGTCGCAGATTGCGGGGTGAATTTGTCCCCCACTTTGACGACGGCATCGGCGACATCCTTGATGGTCGAGTCGGTGACGTTGTTGCTGACTTCAGTCGGGTATTGCTTGTCTGCGCTCAGAACGAACTTGCTGTTGCCGGTGCCGGAGGCCGGGCGCTTGGCATCGAGGGTGAACACTTCGCCGGGGCCGAGCGGTACCGGGGTGGGGGATACCGACGTCCGCGTCACCCGGCCGAGCTTGCGGTTCTCGATGAAATTCCCATCGGCATCAAAGACCGCCTCGGTCACCTCATAGGTGCTGACGGTTTCCCAGAAACCGATCTTGTCGGGCACGGTGACGGTGATCGGCACGCCGTCGAATTTTTCACCGCGGGCGACACCATACTCATCCACGATGACATGGGTCGATTGGTAGGACGAGCAGCCGGCGAGCAGGATCAGTGCCGCCGAGGCGGCGACGGATGCGATGGTTCTCATGATCTCCCCCTGCGGCGCGGCCTCGAAAGGGCGCCGAAGGGGATGCTGCAACTTCCCGACCGCTGGCGGCAGTTGGCAGGATTACGTGCGGGCTTTCCCGGCTGGGAAGGCGCCGATCAGGCGACCGAGGCGAGCCAGAGGATGTCGCGATCCGGTGAGGTTTCCTCGAGAGCCGTCGGCGAGAGGCGCGAGAGGAAGTCGGTGGCCCAGTCGTCGATATTGTAGCGCTTGGCGGCGGCGAGCAGGGCCTGCCAGCGCTCGATGCGTTCGGCCAGCGGCATGTCGAGCGCGATGCGGAGGGCCTCGGCGGTCTCGTCGGTGTCGAAGGGATTGACCAAGAGGGCCTCGGGGAAGATCTCGGCGGCACCGGCGAAGCGCGATAGCACCAGGACGCCGGGATCCACCGGGTTCTGGGAGGCGACGAATTCGTGCGCCACCAGATTCATGCCGTCGCGGAGCGGGGTGACGAGCCCGACGCGCGCCATGCGATAGAGCCCGGCGAGGCTGGGCTGGCCATAGGCGCGCTTGACGTAGGTCAGCGGCTGCCAGTCCGGCTCGGAGAATTGCCCCATGACGCGCCCGCACATGGCGTCGAGCGCTTCGCTGGTCTGCTGGTACTCGCGGATGGTGTCGCGCGATGGCGGGGCGATCTGCAGCAGATGGACTTCGCGGCGGAAGCGGGGATTGTGGGCGAGCAGCTTCTCATAGGCTTCGACGCGCTGGGGCAGGCCCTTGGAATAGTCGAGCCGGTCGACGCCCATGATCAGCTGCTGGTTGCCGAGGGCGCGCTGCATGCGCAGCACCATCTTGGAGGCAGCCGGGCTGATGGCGAGGCGGGCGAAGGCGTCGGGATCCGAACCGATGGGCAGGGCAACCACTTCGGTGCGGCTGAAATCGATATCGACGCTGGTGCGGCCGCCGAAAGTGGAGGGCGCCTGATGCTCGGCGAATTCGGTGAAGGCCGCGACGTCGCGATTGGCCTGGAAGCCGACGAGGTCGTAGCGCGAGAGGTCGCGCATCAGTTCCTCATGATGCGGGATGGCGTAGAGCGCGTCGGTGGTCGGGAACGGGATGTGGAGGTAGAAACCGATGCGGTTGCGGACGCCGAGATTGCGCAGCTCGGTGGCCAGCGGGATCAGGTGATAGTCATGCACCCAGATGACGTCGTCGGGACGCAGCAGCGGCTGCAGGGCGCGCGCGAACTGGGCGTTGACCCGGCGATAGCCCTCGTACCAGTGGCCCTCGATATTGGCGAGATCGAGCCTCAAATGGAAGCTCGGCCAGAGGATGGAGTTGGAGAAGCCGGAATAATAGGCGCGATGGTCGTCGCGATCGAGATCGAGCTGGGCGACGCTGAGGCCGTCGATGTCTTCGATGCGGGCCGTGGGGGAGGGATGCTCGACGAGCTTGCCGGACCAGCCGAACCACAGACCTTCGCGACGGCTCAACACCTTGCGGAGGGCGACGGCGAGGCCGCCGGCGGCGGTCTCCTTGCCGGGTGTGCGGTTGGAAACAATGACGATGCGGCTCATGGAATGCCCCTTGGAATGCCCCTTGATGAATGATGCTCCCGGAATGGGATGGGTGGCGGCAGGCTGACCTTTCGTGGCCTAGTTGCTGACACGCGGGCGCTCCGGCAGCGGAGTGCCCTTTCTCGACGCGATACGGCCGAGAATGGAAATCAGGTTGTGGGCGGCCGCCACATCGGCGACGCGCAGGCGGGCGACGGTTTCCCCTTCGCCGATCTTGATGCCGACGCCGCCGAGCTCCTGGGCGGCCCGAAAGCCGTCCTCGTCGGTGACGTCGTCGCCCACAAAGATCGGCACGCGGCCGGCAAAGGGCGCTTCGTGCATGAAGGCGCGGAGCGCGGTGCCCTTGTCGGTGCCGCGCGGACGGGCCTCGTAGACCATCTTGCCGGGGACAAGCTTGAAGCCGTCATGGGCCTTAACGGCCTGTTCCATCGCAAAGCGGCAGGCTTCCGCGAGGGCGGGAGCGAGGCGGTAGTGAAGCGCAACGGCGCCGTGCTTGGCTTCCACGACGAGGCCGTTATGCGAGCGTGCCAGCGGCGTGATGGTCTCGGCGATCTGGCGGGCGGCAGCGACGATGTCGCTGGGCGGTTCCTCGAGCGTGCCGTCGGCGCGGCGGCGCTGGGCGCCATGGGCGCCGGCAACCGGCAGATGCAGCGGGGCAAGGTAGCGGTCGACATCGTCGATCTCGCGGCCGGTGATCACGGCGAAGGCGTGGTCGCAGGCATCGATGGTCTCGGTGAGGCGGTCCCGCAATTCATCGGCAACGCTGACGGCGTCGGGCGCGTCGGCAAGTTCGACGAGCGTGCCATCGAAATCGGTGAAGACGGCAATGGGCGGCGTGGCCGTCCCTACTGCGGCATGGGTCTCGGACATCATCTGCCCCCTAGGTCACATCATGGGTTCCAAGATGCAACGCCTCAGGGGCAATTTGGTTGTGCCTGGGAGGCTGGTATGAGCTGAGCGGGAGGCCCCGCGGCCGCTATAGGCTCAATCGAGCGGGATGCCGGCCTTGCCTTTGTCGCGCTGATAGACGGCGGAGAGGTTGTTGTAGGCGGCGTTGAGATCGTCGACGCGGGCGACCAGCAGTTCCTTGTGGCTGCGGTCGAGGGCCGCGATCATCTGTTGAATATCATGGCTTTCGAAGAAGGCGTTGACGCGGTTGTAGAGCGGGCGCTCGGCCGGGGCCTCGTCGCGATCGGGGTCGGGGACGGCGTAGACCTCGCGAAGAATGCGGATGTCGTGCGGGATGCCGAAACTGTCGCGGGTCTGCTCGTAGCTGAACAGGTAGTAGAAATTGTCGAAGCCGCCCCAGGTGATGCCGGACAGGCAGAGCGAGCAGGGCTCGTGGGTAGCAAGGAAAATGCAATCGCGCGGGTTGGGGCGGGTGTCGGCCGGCAGCTCGTAGAAGCGCTTGATGGCGTGGATTTCGCCGTGCCAGAGCGGATTTTCCGACTCGTTGTTGGTCTCGGCGAGAACAAGCGACAGGTCGGATTTTTTGAGGATCGCGGCCCCGAACAGCTTGTTGCCGGTGCCGACCCCACGCTGGGTCATGGGCGCGATGTCGAACTCGATGACATCGAGAAAGCGGGAGATCAAAGTGGGGGAGTCGGGGAGGGCGAGGGTGCTCATGCCGCGATGATGACCGGAGAGGGGCGGCGGTGGCAAGGGGTGGCGGGGGGTACCAAAGGGAGCGTTTTCTGGAGAATGCCGGAGATTATGCTCCCCCTCATCCGCCCTTCGGGCCGTAGCCCGCAGGCGCAGCCTGACGGGCGTTCTTCGCTGCAAAGCTCCACCGGAGCTTTGCAAGAGCACTTCGAACTCTCCCACGAGGGGAGAAGGGAAAAGCGCCGCATGCGCCTCAATTGTTACCGGGACGCATCAGAACCGGCTGGGGCTGAGAGTGGCCAATTCCGTGCGGGCTTCGTCCAGCAGCACCAGCTTGTCGCCGTCGAGGCGATAGAGGCGGGTGGCGGCGAGGGCGGCGAACCAGGCGGTTTCCTGGGCGGTGGCGGCTTCGGACAGGCAGGCCATGCGGGTGGCGGCGACAGCCGAGAAGACCAGCGTGCCGTCGTTCGGCGCAAGCGCGGCTTGGGCGAACCAGGAATTGCAGCCGCCGCGGCCGCCGGCCCGCATGTCGGCGGCGATGGAGAGCGAGGATTGGACATTTGGCGATGTGGGGTTGCCGCCGATGGTGTCGGCGACCCAGGTGATGTCGAGAATGGCGGGTGTCACCGGGGTGGCGGGCGCGTTGGCGTGGGTCTCGCCGGTGAAGGTCACGATGATCAGGATCGGGCCGGCGGGCGCGCGCGGGTCGACGGCGTAGGGCTCGGCGTTGCGGAACCAGACGGCGCCGTCTGCACCGGAGATTTCGGCGACGATGCCGTAGCTGGCGCCATCGACGAGGACAGTGTCGTCGAAGTTCAGGTTGAAGTTCAGCGGGACTTCGCCGGGCGAGGCGAGGGCGGCCTTGGCAGCAATGCGGGGCGTCTTGGGCGCGGCGAGATCGACGAGGCCAACAGTGAGGCTGGCGCCCGGCGGCAGGGCGATCCGCTCGCGATAGGTGACTTCACCGCTGAGCGTCAGTTTGTCAGCGAGCGCGGGCATGGCCGAAACCAGCAGCGCCAGGAGCGCCAAGGCGAGCTGAAGTCCGGAACGCATCACATCCTCCCACAATCGTTCTGATAGCCGACGCGAGATTATGCTGCCGTTGCGACGACAAAGCGACGTATTGCGAGAAATAGAGTGAACCGGTCACGCATTCGTTACGACGGTGAGCGGCGGGTCGAGCAAGTATTCTTCCAGGTTGTTGCCGTCACCGCCACGATCGACGACGAGGAAGTCGGCGGGCTCGCCGAGCGGAGTCAGTACGCCGTGCCAGGTGTTGATGGCAATATTGACGCCATGGTGCGGAGGCACGAGGAAGGCGCGAGGCCGGCCGGGGACGCCGGACTCGTCAGGTGCGACAATGGAGAGAAACGGTCGCGGCGACAGCGGGTAGAAAGCCTGACTGCCGAGCGGATGGCGTTCGAGCAGCTTGAGGGTCAGCGGCAGGGTGTAGGGCTGGCCGCGAAAGATCGAGATCAGCGGCCGGGCATGGACGCCACCGAGCTCGACGCGCGCGAGATCGTGGTAGCGCTCGGTCATGCCGGCATTGATCGGGTAATGATGGGCGCTGTCGTCGGCGGCGATGACCTGACCGAAGGGGGCGAAGGCCTCGCGGGTCAGGGGTTCGACGAGAATATCAGACATCAGGCTTACTTTCTCAGGCGCCTGCCGGCCGCTCAAGGGTGGTCGACGGCGACGGTGTTGGCGGCACTGTCGCTGCCCATGTAGACGGCGACGAGGGTCATCGGGATCGTTCCGGTATTGGTGCCGTTATGCGGCCAGTTCATGGCCTCGAGCACGGCATCGCCTGCGCGGTAGGTGCGGGTGCCCTTATCGCCATAGTCGACGGTGAGCTCGCCGGTGAGAATGTAGGCGAACAGCGGCACTTCATGCTGGTGCCAGCCGGTTTCGCCGCCCGGAGGAATGGTGACGGTAGCGGACGTGATGACGGGCGTGCCCGCGGGATAGGTGAGCGGGGCGCCGAGGACATCGGTGCCGGATTTGAGCAGCGGCGTCAGCAGGTTCTGGCAGGCGGGCGGGGTCGCGTCTTCGGCAAGAGCCGGGGCCGCAGCAAGCAGGGCCGTTGCAAAGAGGACGGTGCGGAGGGACTTCCTGGTCATGCGCGGCTCCTGGTTCGGCGGGGCGACGGCTCAGAACGGCAGTTTGGCGTGTCGGTTCACATCCTTGTAGAGCAGGTAGCGGAAGCGCTCGGGGCCAGCATAGCAGGCCTGGGGGCAGAAGGCGCGGAGCCACATGAAGTCGCCGGCCTCGACCTCGACCCAGTCGCGGTTGAGGCGGTAGACGGCCTTGCCCTCGAGGACATAGAGCCCGTGCTCCATGACGTGGGTTTCCTCAAAGGGAATGACAGCGCCGGGCTCGAGGGTGACAATGTTGACATGCATGTCGTGGCGCATGTCGGTGGGCGCGACGAACCGGGTGGTGCCCCAGGTGTTCTTCGTGCCGGGCATCCAGATCACCGGTTCATCGACATCGCTGGCGACGAAGGCTTCCGGCGGCTCGAGCCCGTCGACGCGCTCGTAGCGCTTGCGGATCCAGTGGAAGCGGACCGGGGCCTCGGCGCGGTTGCGGAGGGTCCATTTGCAGCCGGGGGGCAGGTAGGCGTAGCCGCCAGGCTTCAGGAGGTGCGACTTGCCGGCAATGGTGACCTGGGCCTGACCTTCGACCACGAACAGCACGCCCTCGGCATCGGGGTTGGGCTCGGGATTGTCGCTGCCGCCGCCGGGCATCACTTCCATGATGTATTGCGAGAAGGTCTCGGAGAAACCGGACATCGGGCGAGCGATAACCCAGCAGCGCTCTTCCTTCCAGTTGGGCAGGTAGGAAGTGACGATGTCGCGCATGACGCCGTTGGGGATGAGCGCATAGGCCTCGGTGAACACGGCGCGGCCCGTGTGGAGGGCCATCTGCGTCGGCAGGCCGGCGATGGGGGAGGCGTAGGTCGGGGCCATGCGGGTCTCGGTTCGGTGGGCGACAGATGATTGATAGCCTAGTTCACGCGGCGCGTCAGGCGGTGGCGCGGAGATCGGCGGTGATGCGGCCGGCAGCAAGGACTTCCGCCTCGTGATCGGGCTCGCGCCAGGTTTCGGCGATGCCGGCCGCGTACCAGTCGCGCATGGCGGGGAGATCGCGGAGGCGCTGGGCGTAGGCGTCGGATTCCGGGCTGAGGGAGATGCCGTAGGTCATCAGGCGGAAAGCGACGGGGGCGAAGAAGGCGTCGGCGGCGGTGAAGGCCGGGCCGGCGAGGAAGGGGCCGCCGAAGCGGGTGAGACCGTCGCGCCAGAGCTCGTCGATGCGGGCGAGGTCGGCCTCGAGGGCCGGGGAGCGCTCGAACAGCTCGACGCGGAGGCCGCAGTTCATGCCGCAGATGTTGCGCAGCGCCGAGAAGCCCGAGTGCATTTCGGCAGCGACCGAGCGGGCCCAGGCGCGGGCAGCGCGATCGGCGGGCCAGACGGCGGGATGCTGCTCGGCGACATATTCGGTGATGGCGAGGGAATCCCAGACGAAGGTGTCGCCATCGATGAGGCAGGGGACGCGGCCAGTGGGCGAGAAGGCGCGGAAGGTGTCGTGGCTGCCATGGGCGATGAAGGGTTCAAGGCGCTCGGTGAAGGGGATGTCGAGGGCCTTGAGCAGCACCCAGGGGCGCAGCGACCACGAGGAATAGTTCTTGTTGCCGATGATGAGGGTGAACATCGCGGACGCCTCCATGCGTTGAGGCTTGCTAGCGCGTTCACGGGACCGGGGGCAAGCAGATCAGGCTTCGAGGCCGAGCTTGAGCTTGCCAAGCCGTTCTGCGGCATAGGCGGCGTAGGGGCCGATCCAGCGCTCGTGGATTTCCCAGATCGGGAGGACGTTGAGGTGGTTCCAGCGTTCGCGGCCGACGCGGCGGACGATGAGGAGGCTCGCGTCTTCGAGTACGCCGAGATGCTGCATGACGGTGCAGCGATCGAGCGCGGGGAAGCGGGCGCAGAGCGCGCCGGTGGTCAATGGCTCGTCCTTGAGGGCATCGAGAATGGCGCGGCGGACCTGGTGGCCAAGGGCCTTGAACAGTCGGTCGTTCTGGTCTTCGGTTGACATGTTATAAATCTATAACATAATTGGCCGGAACGCAAGCGAGGAGCGCGGAAATGGAGATCAAACTGAAGGTTTCGGGGCGCATTGCGCGACCGGTGCATGAGGTATTCGAGGCGGTGGCGGATCCGAAGAAACTCTCGGGCTATTTCACCACCGGCGGCGCGCAAGGCCGGCTCGAGACGGGCGCGCAAGTGACCTGGGATTTCGCAGATTTCCCGGGGGCGTTTCCGGTGTGGGTGGACGAGGTGGTTCCCGACAAGCGCATCGTGCTGCGCTGGGAAGCGCCGGGCATGGAGGACCATCGCGGCGAGGCCGGCAAGACCATCGTGACGATGGAGTTCGAGCCGCTGGAGGACGGCCGCACGTTGGTGACGATTTCGGAAGTTGGCTGGCCAACCACGGACAAGGCGCTTGAAGCCTGTATCGGCAATACCGAGGGCTGGACGGGCATGCTGTGCGCCATGAAGGTCTATATCGAGCATGGCATCAACCTGAGGGACGGCTTTTACAAATAGCGCGGCGGGCGTCAGGAAAAGTTCAGGAATGCGGCGCACACTCGGCGCCATGGACACGAGCAGCGACAACACCACCGGCAATCTGGGCCCTGTGCGGCCCATGATCGATACCCAGCGCATGGAAGCAGCTGGCCGCGCCGTGCGGCGTTGGCTCGATACGCTGAAGGCGCGGATCGTGGCGCGGCGGGTGCCCGAGCCGGTGGACGACGACATCGCCTGGGAAGATGGCGAGCCGAAAGATGAGGCCGCTACTCCGCGGGTGATGTAGCCATGGATTGGCTGCGTGACCTCCAGGCGGGGTTTCGCGAGCCGGCGATGGCGCTCATGGCGCAATTCTGGTGGGTGATCCCGCTGGGGGTGTTCGCGTTCTGGCTGTATTTCGTGCTGGAGGTCGAGCCGCGTCAGGCGGGGCAGTCCGTCGACGGTGTGGCGGACAGCGCGGCGGACGGTGATGGCGACGGCGGGGACTGATGCCTGGCGCCATCCCCGACTGATTTGCCTCTAGCGGCCGTCGCGGGCTGCTTCCAGGTCGGCGATCACCAGCTTGCGCATCTTGAACATGGCCTCTTGTGCGCGGGCGGAACCTTCGGGGTTCCTGGAATCCCAGATCATCTGCATGGCGTTATAGGGGACGATCTGCCAGCTGAGGCCATATTTGTCCTTGAGCCAGCCGCACATGGATTCCTCGCCGCCATCGGCGGTGAGTGCGTCCCAATAATAGTCGATCTCGGCCTGGTCGGCGCAATCGACGCTGAACGAGATGGATTCGTTGAACGTGAACTGCGGGCCGGGGCCGCCGTTGAGCGCCATGTAGTGCTGGTCCTTCAGACGGAAGGTCATGGTGAGGACGCCGCCGCCGGGCCCTGGGGTTTTGGAGATGATCTCGGCGTCCTTGAAGGTGGTGACGTAGAAGTTCACCATCTCCTCGATGCGGTCGTCGATCCACAGGCACGGCATGATCTTGGGCATGGTGGTCTCCTCGGGCGTTGCCGTGGCGCGGCGTCAGCACGTACGAGCGCCGCCAGCAGGGCGGATGCTAGCCGATCGCCGGAGAGGAGCCCAGCCACACTGCGTCGGCGCGGCGGGCACCGGGCTCCGCTACGCCGCTGCGGTCGCTCCTACCCTGGCAGGATCTGCTGGAGCCGCAGTTCGGCGATGCGCTCGACCTGCCTGCAGGCGGTGGCGAACTCGGTGTCGCGGTCGTTGTTGAGGCGGGCTTCGAAGGCGTGAAGGATGCGCGCCTTGGTATGATCGCGGACGGCGATGATGAAGGGGAAGCCGAACTTTTCGACGTAAGCCTGATTCAGCTCGGTGAATTTCGCCTTTTCGGCATCGGTGAGCGCGTCGAGGCCGGCCGAGGACTGCTCCGAGCTGGAGGCGTCGGTGAGGCGTTTGGCGGCAGCGAGCTTGCCGGCGAGGTCTGGGTGGGCCTTGAGCACTTCCAGGCGCTCTTCCGCGCTGGCCGAACGGAAGACCTGGCACAGGACGGCGTGAAGGCCGGTGGCGGTGTCATGCTCCGGGCCGAGTTCGCGCTTATGGGCGCGTTCGGCGATCCACTCGGAATGCTCGAAAATGCCGCCGAAGAGCTGGCTGAAATCGTCATAGGCCAGCTGCGAGGGAACGATGGACGGCTTCTCGTAGGGGTGGGTCCTGAGCCAATGCTCGGCGATTTCCTGGCGGGTGGCGACCCAGACACGCTCCTTGGTGGCAATGTAGTCGAGGAAGCGGATCAGCCCGGCGATGCGGCCGGGCATGCCGACGAGACGGCAATGGAGGCCGAGCGACATCATCTTGGCGCTGCCGGCTTCGCCTTCCGCATAGAGGACATCGAAGGTGTCCTTGAGCATCTGGAAATATTCTTCGCCATTGGCAAAGCCCGAGGCGGTGACGAAGCGCATGTCGTTGGTGGCGAGCGAATAGGGAATGATCAGCTGCGGCGCACCCATGTGCTCGCGGTAATAGGGCAGGTCGTCGTCATAGGTGTCCGAGACATAGGTGAAGCCGCCTTCCTCGGAGGCGAGGTCGACGGTGTTGACCGAGGTGCGGCCGCAATACCAGCCGGTCGGGCGGGTGCCGACCACTTCGGTGTGGAGCCGGATCGCCTCGTGCAGGTCCTCGCGCTCATGCTCGATGTCGTGGTCGCGATAGTCGATCCACTTAAGGCCATGGCTGGCGATTTCCCAGCCGGCATCGAGCATGGCTTTCACCTGAACCGGAGAACGCTGCAGGGCGGTGGCCACGCCATAGACGGTCACCGGCAGGTTGCGCGAGGTGAACAGGCGGTGGAGCCGCCAGAAGCCGGCGCGGGCGCCGTACTCGTACATCGACTCGACGTTCCAGTGGCGCTTGCCGGGCCAGGGGACGGCGCCGATGACGTCGGCGAGGAAGGCTTCGGAGGCGGCGTCGCCGTGCAGGATATTGTTTTCGCCGCCTTCCTCATAGTTGAGCACCAGCTGCACGGCAATGCGGGCGCCACCCGGCCATTTGGCATCCGGCGGGTTGGGGCCATAGCCAAGCAGGTTGCGGGGATAACGCATGGGTCGTGCTCCGGAAATCGGTCTGATCCGTCATCTAGTCCCGCCGATGCGAAGGGCGCAAGGCCGCCAAAATTGGACCAGTTGGTAAAAACCTCCATCGACCCTATTGGAAGCGGCGGGAAATTGCTCAATAGTCAGGCAAAGGCGGGGTTGTGCCTGTCGGACGGGCTGATTGCGCGGTCGCTCAGAACGACAGGCGAGAAAGGGAACTGAAAATGGCGGCTGCAGGGCGCCTCACCACGCATGTCCTCGATACGGCGCACGGCAAGCCGGCCTATGGGATGCGGATCGATCTCCTGATGGTGCATGGCGACCATACCCATCACGTCTTGACCGCGGCGACCAATGCCGATGGCCGCGTCGACGGGGCGCTGCTCGAAGGCGACCGGTTCCATCTCGGCGCCTATGAGTTGATCTTTCATGTCGGGCAGTATTTCGAGCGGATCGGGGTGGAGCTCGAGACGCCGTTCCTCGACATGGTGCCGGTGCGGTTCGTGATGAGCGAGATGGCGCATTACCACGTGCCGCTCCTCGTTTCGCCATTTGGTTACTCTACCTATCGGGGCAGTTGAGGCTGGCGCGGATGCGCCGGTCTGCCCCACAGAATTTGACTTGAGAGGCTTTGCGTATGGTTGAGGTTCGCCGGGAACTGCGGTTCGTGCTGAACGACGAGAACGTGGTGCTTTCCGAAATCTCCGCGACGCGAACGCTGCTCGATTATCTGCGGCTCGACCGCCGGCTGGTGGGCTCGAAGGAAGGCTGTGCCGAGGGCGACTGCGGCGCCTGCACAGTGCTGGTCGGACGGCTCAAAGGCGGCGAACTCAGCTATCAGACGGTGAATGCGTGTATCGCGTTCGTTGGTTCGCTCGACGGGACGCATGTGGTGACGATCGAGCATCTGTCGCGGGCCGACGGGCCGCTGCATCCGGTGCAGCAGGCGATGGTGGATCTGCATGGCAGCCAGTGCGGGTTCTGCACGCCGGGCATCGTGATGTCGCTCTATGCGCTGTGGATGCGCAACCCGGCGCCGAGCGTCGGCGCGATCGAGACGTCGCTGCAGGGCAATCTCTGCCGCTGCACCGGCTATGCGCCGATCATCAAGGCCGGGCAGGCGATGGCAAGCTATGGCGCGCCGGCCAATGACCGGCTGGTGACGGAGCGCGCCGATATCGTCAAGCGGCTGACGGCGCTGAAGGATGGCAAGCGGCTCGACATGGGCGCAGGCAAGGACCGGATCGTGGTGCCGGCCTCGGTGGGCGATCTCGCCGAGGTCTATGCCGAGAACCCGGGCGGCACGCTGGTTGCCGGCGCGACCGATGTGGGGCTGTGGGTCACCAAGTTCATGCGCGACATCGGGCCGATGATCTATATCGGGCAGGTGCCGGAGCTTTCGGGGATCACCGACGCGCCGGAAGGGCTGACGCTGGGCGCCAATGTCACCTACACGGCGGCACGGGGAGCGATGGTCAAACGGTTCCCGCAGCTCACGGAGCTCTGGGACCGGATTGCCGGCGAGCAGGTGCGCAATGTCGGGACGGTCGGCGCCAATATCGCCAATGGCTCGCCGATCGGCGACACGCCGCCGCCGCTGATCGCGCTGGGGGCGACGGTGACGTTGCGGAAGGGCGGCGAGCGGCGGACGCTGCCGCTCGAGGACTTCTTCATCGCCTATGGCAAGCAGGACCGGCAGCCGGGTGAGTTCGTCGAGTCCGTGTTCGTGCCGGCGTTGCCCGAGGGCGCGCATTTTGCCTGCTACAAGATCTCCAAGCGCCGGGACGAGGATATCTCGTCGCTGTGCGGGGCGTTCCGGGTGGAACTGGCTGCCGATGGTACGGTGGCCAAGGCGGTGATTGCCTATGGCGGCATGGCGGCGACGCCGAAGCGGGCCAAGGCGGTGGAAGCGGCGCTGGTCGGCAAGCCATGGACGTCCGAGACGGTCGAGGTTGCGGCCGCGGCATACCCGACAGACTATCAGCCACTCACCGATATGAGGGCCAGCGCGGAATATCGCATGCTGGTGGCGCAGAACCTGTTGCGGCGCTTCTTCCTCGAGACGACCGGCGCCGGCGAGCGGCTGACGCGAGAGGTGGCGTGATGGGGCTCTTGGCTCAGCGCGTGGCGACCCCCACCCTCATTCCCTCCCCACAAGGGGGAGGGATGCGAGGTGGCTTGGCCGGTGAACACCGCACTCTCAGTCGTCTCCCTCCCCTCGATGGGGAGGGATCCAGGGTGGGGTGGAGCCAAGTGCTCGGAGGGTTCCGCCGATGAACAAGCAGGCTCCCATTACCGCATCGCAGTTGCACGTTTCGGTGCCGCACGACTCGGCGGCAAAGCAGGTGGCGGGGCGGGCCGAGTATATCGACGACCTGGTCGAGCCGGCGGGGACGCTGCACGCCTATCTCGGGCTGTCGACCAAGCCGCATGCCGATATCGCGGCGATGGACCTCGAGGCCGTGCGGGCGGCGCCGGGGGTGGTGGACGTGCTGACGGCGGCGGATGTGCCGGGCGAGAACGATGTCAGCTCGGCGCACAAGCATGATGAGCCGGTGTTCGCGATGACGCGGGTGGTGACCTGGGGCCAGCCGCTGTTCGCGGTGGTGGCCGAGACGCGCGAGGCGGCAAGACGCGCAGCGAAGCTGGCGCGGATTGATTATCGCGAGCTGCCACATTTCACCGATATCGACGGGGCGCTGGCCGCCGGGGGCAAGCTGGTGACGGAGCCGCTGAAGCTCGAGCGCGGTGATGTCGAGGCGGGATTGGCCGCAGCGCCGCGGCGGCTGAAGGGCCGGGCGGTGATCGGCGGGCAGGAGCATTTCTACCTCGAAAGCCAGGTCGCGCTCGCCATTCCCGGCGAAGACGACGAGATGCTGATCCAGACCTCGAGCCAACACCCGACCGAGATCCAGGTGATGGTGGCGCAGGTGCTGGGCATCCCGCATGCCGCGGTGACGGTGAACATGCGCCGCATGGGCGGCGGCTTCGGTGGCAAGGAAACGCAGGGCAATCTGTTCGCGGCGGTGGCGGCGATTGCGGCCAAGAAGCTCGGGCGGGCGGTGAAGATCAGGCCGGACCGCGACGACGATTTCCAGATCACCGGCAAGCGCCACGATTTCGCGGTGGACTATGATGTCGGCTATGACGAGACGGGCAAGATCCTGGCGGTCGATGCCGTTTTCGCGGCGCGCTCCGGCTATTCGGCGGACCTCAGCGGACCTGTGACGGACCGGGCGCTGTTCCATTGCGACAATGCCTATTGGTATCCGGCGGTGCGGGCGAAATCGCTACCGCTGTTCACCAATACGGTGTCGAACACGGCATTCCGGGGCTTTGGCGGGCCGCAGGGGATCGTCGCCGCGGAGCGCTGGATCGCCGAGATCGCCTATGCGCTGGGCAAGGACCCGCTGGAAATTCGCAAGGCGAATTTCTACGGCACCGACACCGACAACGTGACGCCCTATCACCAGACCGTGGAAGACAATGTCATCCACCAGGTGGTGGAGGAACTGGAGACCAAGTCCCAGTATCAGGCGCGGCGGCAGGCGATCCTCGACTTCAACGCTGCCAATCGGGTGCTGAAGAAGGGCATCGCGCTGGTGCCGGTGAAGTTCGGGATCTCGTTCACCGCGACCTGGCACAATCAGGCCGGGGCGCTGGTGCATGTCTATCGCGACGGTTCGGTGCATCTGAGCCATGGCGGCACGGAGATGGGGCAGGGGCTGCACATCAAGGTGGCGCAGGTGGTGGCGGACTGCTTCGGCATTCCGGTCGACCGGGTGCAGATCACGGCGAGCAATACCGGCAAGGTGCCCAACACCTCGGCGACGGCGGCGTCCTCGGGCACCGATCTCAACGGCATGGCGGCGTTCGATGCCTGCCGGCAGATCAAGGAGCGGATGGAGGCGCATGCTGCGCTGACTTACAAGGTCGAGCCCAAGGACGTGCATTGGGAGTTCGGCGGCATCCGGGCCGGACAGACATTCGTGCCATTCGCGGAGCTGGCGAATTCGTGCTGGATGGGACGGGTGCAGCTCAGCGCCGCCGGGTTCTACAAGACGCCGAAGATCCATTGGGACCGGGCGACCGGACGCGGGCGGCCGTTCTATTACTACGCCTATGGCGCGGCGGCGGCGGAGGTGACCGTCGACACGCTGACCGGCGAATATGTCGTCGACCGGGCCGATGTGCTGGAGGATGTCGGCCGTTCGCTGAATCCGGCCATCGATATCGGGCAGGTGGAAGGCGGGTTCGTGCAGGGCATGGGCTGGCTGACCACCGAGGAGCTGTGGTGGGATGCCAAGGGGCAGCTGCGGACGCATGCGCCCTCGACCTACAAGATCCCGCTCGCCTCCGATGTGCCGCGGCAGTTCAATGTCTGGCTGGCCGAGTGGAGCATCAACAAGGAGCCGGCGATCGGCCGCTCCAAAGCGGTGGGCGAGCCGCCGCTTGTCCTCGGCTATTCGGTGGTCGAGTCGCTGGGGATGGCGGTGGCGTCACTGGCTGACTATCGGCAGGCGCCGAAGCTCGACATGCCGGCGACGCCGGAGCGGGTGCTGATGGCGGTGGAGCGACTGAAGAGGTCCGCCAGTTGAGCATGCGCGCCAGCGAGCTTCGCGCCTTTGTCGATCGCCATCCGGCGGCTGTTGTGGCCGAACTTGTTGCCGTGCGTGGCTCGTCGCCGCGCGAGGCCGGGGCGTTCATGGTTATCTCCGCTGTGGAGCAGATCGGCACCATCGGGGGCGGAGCGCTCGAATATATGGTCGTCGACCGCGCGCGGCAGGTTTTGCGGTCGGGGGAGGTTAGCGACCAGCTCGACATTCCGCTCGGGCCCGAGATCGGGCAATGCTGCGGGGGACGGGTGGATGTGGCGCTGAAGCGGGTCACGCCGGAGCTGGCGGCGGTGCTGGTCGGGCGGCTGGAGGCGGAAGCCTCTGCGCGGCCGCATGTGTATGTGTTCGGGGCCGGGCATGTGGGACGCGCTTTGGCGCGGGCGCTGCTGTTGTTGCCGCTGCGCGTGCATGTGGTCGACACGCGGCGCGAAGAGCTGGCCGGGCTGCCGGAGGACGTCGACACGATTGCGGCGGCGATGCCGGAAGCGGTGGTGCGGACGGCGCCGGCGGGCAGCTCCTATGTGATCCTGACGCATGACCATGCGCTGGATTTTTTGATCGCGGCCGAGGCGCTGGAACGGCGCGATGCGCCCTATGTCGGCATGGTCGGTTCAATGACGAAACGGGCGCGGTTCCGCAGCTGGTATGGCGCGGAAGGCCGTGACCTTGCCGCGCTGGAGCGGCTGGTGCTGCCCATCGGCGGACAGGCCTTTCCGTTGGGGCTTGGGGACAAGCGGCCCGAGGTGATTGCCGCACTGGCGGCGGCGGAAATTATCGTTCATGTTGGCCGGCGGGAAGCGTCTGATATTGCGGCGAAGCCGGCCACCGAAACCAAGTCGGGAGCCGTTGTTGGACACTAGGGTCGCGCCGCGCCTTGAACTCACCGGCATCACCAAGCGCTTTCCGGGCGTGTTGGCGAATGACAATGTCAGCTTTGCCGTGTTGCCCGGAGAAATCCACGCCCTTCTGGGTGAGAACGGCGCCGGCAAGTCGACGCTGGTCAAGATGATCTACGGGATCATGCAGCCGGACGCGGGCGAGATCCGCTGGAATGGCGAGGCGATGCAGATCGCCAACCCCAAGGCGGCGCGGAAGCTCGGCATCGGCATGGTGTTCCAGCATTTCAGCCTGTTCGATGCAATGACGGTGCTCGAGAACATCGCGCTGGGCATGGACGCCAAGATCCCAGCGCGCGAGCTCGAGGCGAAGATCCGGGCGGTGATGACGCAATACGGGTTGATGCTCGACCCGCACCGGACCGTCACGACGCTGTCGGTGGGCGAGCGGCAGCGGATCGAGATCGTCAGGGCGCTGCTGCTCAACCCGAAACTGCTGATCATGGACGAGCCGACTTCGGTGCTGACACCGCAGGAGGTGGAGCAGCTGTTCGTGGTGCTGCGGCAGCTGGCGAAGGAAGGCTGCTCGATCCTCTACATTTCGCACAAGCTGCATGAGATCAAAGCGCTCTGCGACACGGCGACGATTTTGCGGGGCGGGAAACTCGTCGACACCTGCGACCCCAAGGTTGAGACCTCGCGCTCGATGGCGGAAAAGATGATCGGGGCGGGCCTCAAGGACATTTCGAAGCCGGCGGGCCGCAGCATGGGCCGCGAGCGGCTGGTGGTGAACCGGCTGAATCTCAAGGGCGACGGGCCGTTCGGCATTCCGCTCAAGGACGTGACGTTCACGGTCAAGGCCGGCGAGATCTTCGGCATTGCGGGTGTGGCCGGCAATGGCCAGAACGCGCTGCTCCTGGCGCTGTCGGGCGAGGAACTCTCCGGCGACAGCGAGGCGATCACCATCGACGGCGCGCCGGTCGGGATGCTGCCGGCCAAGCAACGGCGCATGAAGGGCCTCGCCAGCGTGCCGGAGGAGCGGAACGGGCATGCGGCGGTGCCGGATTTCACGCTGAGCGACAACACGATCCTGACGGCGCGCGACCGGCTGGGCATGGTCTCGGCCGGGCTGATCAAATCGAGCATGGCCAAGACCTATGCAGGCGAGGTGATCACGGCGTTCGGGGTGAAGGCGCTGGGGCCGGCCTCGATGGCGGGATCGCTCTCGGGCGGGAACCTTCAGAAATACATCATGGGCCGCGAAATCCTGCAGAGACCGAGTGTGCTGGTGGTGAGCCAGCCGACCTGGGGCGTCGATGCCGGCGCGGCGGCGGCGATCCACCAGGCGATCGTCGATCTTGCGGCGGAAGGTTCGGCGGTGGTGGTGATCAGCCAGGATCTCGATGAGCTGCTCAGCCTTTGCGACACGCTGGCGGTGATCAATGGCGGGCGGCTGTCGCCGGCAATGCAGGTCAGCGAGGCGGATGTGCAGGAGATCGGTCTGCTGATGGGTGGTATTCACGGCGAGACGGCGCCGCAGGCGGAGGCCGCGCATGCAGTTTAAGCTCGAAAAGCGGCCAGAGCCGAGCCGGCTGATGCTGGTGGTGACGCCGATTGCCTCGGTGCTCTTGACCATGGCGATCGGGGTGATCGTGTTCGACCTGCTCGGGATCGACGGGTTCCGGGCGGTGGTGGACATCTTCATTTCGCCGATCCTGCTCAGCTACAAATGGCAGGACGTGGCGGTGAAGGCCGCGCCGCTGATCATCATCGCGCTGGGGCTGAGCATCGGCAACCGCGCCAATGTGTGGAACATCGGCGCCGAGGGGCAATACATCATCGGCGCACTGTGCGCGGCCGGGATCGGGATCGCGGCGGGCACGGCGGGCGGACCGCTGATCATCCTCGTCATGCTGCTGGCCGGCATGGTGGGTGGGACGGGCTGGGCGGCGGTGCCGGCGGCGCTGAAGACCAAGTTCGGGGTCAATGAGATCCTCTCGAGCCTGATGCTGACCTATGTCGCGGTGCAAGTGCTGGGCTTTCTCGTCGGCGGACCGTGGAAGGACCCGAACGGCCGGAACTTCCCGGCGACGGCGCCGCTGCAGCCAGACCAGACGCTGCCCATTCTCATCCCCGGAACGACGGTACACCTGGGTATCCTGATCGCGCTGATCCTGCCTTTCGTCTTCTGGCTGGTGATGTCGCGCTCGGTGTTCGGCTATCAGGTGCGCGTGGTCGGCAGCGCGCCGAACGCGGCGCGGCATGGCGGGTTCGACAGCAATCAGACGGTGTGGCTGTCGATGCTGATCGGCGGCTGCATGGCGGGGCTGGCCGGGGCGCTGGAATTTGCCGGGGCGCTGAAGGCGATCAACCTGGGGTTCCCGTCGGGGTACGGGTTCACGGCGATCATCGTGGCGTTCCTCGGGCGGCTGCATCCGATCGGGGTGCTGATCGCGGGGATCGTACTCGCCATCACCTATGTCGGCGGGCAGGTGGCGCAGACGACGGTGAAGATCCCCAATGCGACGGCGGGCATTTTCCAGGCGCTGATGCTGTTCTTCATCCTCGCGAGCGATGTGCTGGTGCGGAACCGCATCCGCATCGTCAGGTCGCCGAAAGCGGCGGCGCATCCGGCGGCGGGAGAGTGATGATGAACTGGGATTTCCTGATCCTCGCGATCATCACGATTGTCGGCATCTCGACCCCGATCCTCCTCGCGGGACTCGGCGAACTGGTGGTGGAGAAATCCGGCGTCCTCAACCTCGGCGTCGAGGGGATGATGCTGGTGGGCGCCATCTCGGGATTTGCAATCAATGTCTATACCGGCAGCCCGTGGGTCGGGGTCGTCGGCGCGGCCCTCTGCGGCGCACTGTCGGGGCTGCTGTTCGGGTTCTTCGTTTTGACGCTGCGCTCCAACCAGGTGGCGACCGGGCTGGCGCTGACGATTTTCGGCACCGGGCTGAGCTCGTTGATCGGGCTCAGCTTCGTGGGTCGGATCGTGCCGCAGTTCGGCTCGGTGTTTCCGCCGGAACTGGCGCGCGACCCGGTGCTGAAGGTGCTGTTCGGCTATTCGCCGATCGTCTATTTCGCGCTTCTGATGGTGGTGCTTGTCGCCTGGTTCCTCAAGTCGACGCGGGCCGGGCTGATCCTTCGCGCCGTGGGCGAGAACGATCTCTCCGCCCATTCGATCGGCTACAATGTCATCGGCGTGCGCTATGCGGCGATCGCCTTTGGCGGCGCGATGGCGGGAATTGGCGGGGCGTATTTCTCGCTGGTGATTACCCCGATGTGGGCTGAGCGGATGACCGCAGGCCGCGGCTGGATCGCCTTGGCGCTGGTGGTGTTCGCCAGCTGGAAGGCGCCGCGGCTGCTGGTCGGGGCGTATTTCTTCGGCGTCCTGATGTGGCTGGAACTGAACGCCAAGGCCGGCGGGCTGTCGTTCATCCCCGGCGCTCAGGCCATCCCCTCACAGTTCTGGGCAGCAATGCCCTACCTCATGACCGTTGTGGTTCTCACCCTGATTTCCATGCGCAATCGGGCCGGCCTCAACGCGCCAGCTTGCCTCGGCAAGCCCTTCCTCCCCGCAACCTAGAAACGCCAAAAATCCAACAGGAGACGTCAATGGCAATTCTCAATCGCCGCACCTTGCTGAAAACCGGTGTCGCAGCCGCCGCGCTGCCGCTGGTCGGGTCCCGCGCCTTCGCGCAGGAAAAGCTGAAGGTCGGTTTCGTGTTCCTCGGCCCGATCGGCGACTATGGCTGGACCTGGGCCCACAACAAGGGCCGTGAGGCGCTGGAAGCCGCGCTCGGCGACCAGGTCGAGACGGTCTATGTCGAGAACGTCGCAGAAGACGCCTCGGCGATCCCGGTGATGCGCGATCTGGCCCAGCAGGGCTGCAAGCTGATCTTCACCACGTCCTATGGCTACATGGACCAGACCCTCGAAGTCGCCAAGGAGTTCCCGGACGTCAAGTTCGAGCACTGCACGGGCTTCAAGCGCGCCGACAACGTCGCCACCTACAACTCGCGCTTCCATGAAGGCCGCGCCGTGCTGGGCACGATCGCCGGCATGATGAGCAAGTCAGGCACGCTGGGCTATCTCGGCTCGTACAAGGTGCCCGAAGTGGTGCTGGGCGTGAACTCGTTCCTGCTGGCTGCGCAGAAGAAGAACCCCGACGCGACGCTGAAGCTCGTTTTCATCGACAGCTGGTTCGACCCGCCGAAGGAGGCTGCCGCCACCGAGACGCTGCTCAACCTCGGCGCCGACATCGTCACCACCCACACCGACTCGCCGGCGGCGCTGCAGATTCTCGAGCAGCGCGGGCTCTATGGCTTCGGCCAGGGCGCCGACATGTCGAGCTTTGCCCCGAACGCCCACCTGACGGCGATCGAGGACATCTGGGGTCCGCATTACATCAAGCGCGCCCAGGCCGTGCTCGATGGCAGCTGGACCAGCGAAGACATGTGGGACGGCATGGTCGACGGCACCGTCGTCATCTCGCCCTACAACGCCGCCGTGCCGGCCGACGTCGTGGCCGAAGCCGACAAGATCAAGGCGGGCTATATGGATGGCAGCTTCGACATCTTCACCGGCCCGATCTACGACCAGGACGGCAACCTGAAGGTTGCGGACGGCGTGAAGATGACGCTGGGCGAGCTGGCGACCATCGACTGGTTCGTCAAGGGCGTCGAGAGCGCCGCGTAAGCTTATTGCCGAGTATCGGCGGCGGGACATTGGTCCCGCCGCCAAAGTACCTTCCCCCTCATCCGGCCTTCGGCCACCTTCTCCCACGAGGGGAGAAGGCGAAAGCCGAGATGTCTCAGTCGGGACCTTCTCCCTTGATGGGAGAAGGTGGCCGAAGGCCGGATGAGGGTGGGGGAGGTCCACCGACCTGCTGGAGGCAAGATGCCTGACTACGCGATTTTCTGGGAATGGCTGAGCTTTGCGGCGCGGTGGACGCATGTGATCGTCGCCATCGCCTGGATCGGCTCGAGCTTTTATTTCATCGCGCTAGACCTCGGGCTCAGAAAGACCCCGAGCCTGCCGCCCTTGGCGCATGGCGAGGAGTGGCAGGTGCATGGCGGCGGGTTCTACCACATCCAGAAATACCTGGTGGCGCCGGAGTTTTTGCCCGAGCACCTGACCTGGTTCAAATGGGAGAGCTATGCCACCTGGCTGAGCGGGTTCACGCTGCTGGTGATCGTCTATTATGTCGGGGCGGACCTGTTCCTGATCGACCGCAACGTGCTCGACGTGCCGAACTGGGTGGCGATTGCCATTTCGATGGGCTCGATCGCGGCCGGCTGGCTGATGTACGACACGCTCTGCAAGTCGAAGCTGGGCGAATCGACCTATGGGCTGATGGGGCTGCTGTTCGTCATCCTCGTCGCGATGGCCTGGGCTTATACGCAGGTGTTCACCGGCCGCGCGGCGATGCTGCATATGGGCGTGTTCACCGCGACGATCATGAGCGCCAACGTGTTCATGATCATCATCCCCAACCAGAAGATCGTGGTGGCGGACCTGAAGGCGGGCCGGGTGCCGGACGCCAAGTATGGCAAGATCGCCAAGCAGCGCTCGCTGCATAACAACTACCTCACCCTGCCGGTGATCTTCTTCATGCTCTCGAGCCACTACCCGCTGGCGTTCGCGACGCCATGGAACTGGCTGATCGCGGGGCTGATCTTCCTCTGTGGGGTGCTGATCCGGCACTATTTCAATTCCAAGCACGCCCGGAAGGGGACGCCGCACTGGACCTGGGGCGTGGTGGTGGCGCTGTTCGTCGTGATCGCGTGGCTGTCGAGTTCGCCCAAGGAGATGCCGGGGGCAGCAGAGGTGCCGTCGCCGCTGGCGATGCGGCTGATGGAGAGCCCGCATTTCAAGGCGGCGTCGCAGGTGGTGCAGACGCGCTGCCCGATGTGCCACACGGCCGAGCCGGTTTGGGAGGGCGTTTACGAGGCGCCCAAGAACGTCATTCTCGACAATGACGTGGCGATTGCGAACTGGGGGCACGAGATCGCCATCCAGGCGGGATATTCGCATGCGATGCCGCCGGGGAACGTCACCGAGATGACCGCCGAGGAGCGGGCGGTGCTGGTCGCGTGGTATCGCGAGGGCAGCCAGTGACCCGGACGATCCTGCGCGGGCGGGTCCTGACATTCGTGTCGGAACCGCAAGGGCGTGATGACCACGGCGCCTATCGGTTCTTCGAGGACGGGGCGGTCGAGATCGAGGACGGGGTGATTGTCGCGGTCGGCGATTTCGCCGGGACGCATGACGCGGCGACCACAGTCATCGACCACCGGCCGCACCTGATCCTCCCCGGCTTCATCGACACGCATATCCACTTCCCGCAGATGCAGGTGATCGGCGCCTATGCCGCGGCGCTGCTCGAGTGGCTGAACACCTACACGTTCGTCGAGGAGCAGCGGTTTGCCGATTACGCCCATGCCAAGCGGATCGCGTCGCGGTTCTTCGATGAGCTGATCCGGCACGGAACGACCACAGCCGCGGCCTATTGCTCAGTGCATCCGCAATCGGTCGACGCTTTCTTCGAGGAAGCCGAGGCGCGCGACATGCTGATGGTCGCGGGCAAGGTGATGATGGACCGCAACGCGCCGCCGGGCCTCTGCGATACGCCGCAATCGGGCTATGACGACACCAAGGCGGGGATCGAGAAGTGGCACGGGCGGGGGCGGGCGCATTACGCGATCACGCCGCGCTTTGCCATCACCTCGACGCACAAGCAGATGGCGATGGCCGAGGCGCTGGCGCGGGAGTTTCCCGACCTGCATATCCAGACGCATGTCAGCGAAAACCTGGCGGAGATCGCCTTCGCCAACGAGCTCTACCCGAACTATGGCGACTATGTCGGGATCTACGAGAAGTTCCACCTGCTCGGTCCGAAGACGCTGCTGGGGCATGCGATCCATCTGAGCCATCGCGAGACGCAGGTGATTGCCGAGACGCGGTCGGTGGCGGTGTTCTGCCCGACCTCGAACCTGTTCATCGGTTCGGGCCTGTTCGACTATGATCGGTTGCATGAGCACGGGGTGCGGATTGCGACGGCGACCGATGTCGGCGGCGGCAGCTCGTATTCGATGCTGAGGACAATGGATGAGGGCTACAAGGTGATGCAGCTGCGCGGCCAGCGGCTAACGCCGCTCCGCTCCTTCTATCACCTGACGCTGGGCAACGCGCGGGCGATGAGCCTCGAGCACCGGATCGGGACGTTGGCGCCGGGCATGGAAGCGGACATCGCGGTGCTCGATGCGCGGGCAACGCCGCAGATGGCGCTCAGGATGGAGACAGTCGACAGCCTCGAGCAGGAGCTGTTCCTGTTGCAGACCTGCGGGGACGACCGGGCGGTGGCCGAGACGTATGTGAAGGGCAAGCCGATGAAATCGGCGCTTGCGTCTGCCGCCTGATCGCGGCATGAGACGGCCGTCTCATGGCCGCGGGAGAGAGATGATGGGTTACGTCGAAAAGTCCGGACTGAAGGTCGATCAGCTGCTGGTCGATTTCATCGAGACCGAGGCGCTGCCGGGGACGGGGGTGTCGGCTGACGGGTTCTGGTCGGGCTTTGCGGGGATGGTCGCGGACCTCGCGCCGAAGAACCGGTCGCTGCTGGCGATCCGCGAGCGGATACAGACGAAGATCGACGAGTGGCACAAGGCCAACGGGCCGGTGTCGGCGGACCCCGAGGGATATCAGGCGTTTCTCAAGGAGATCGGCTACCTCGTCGACGAGCCGGCGGATTTCACCATCGAGACCACGGGGCTCGACCCGGAGATTTCATCGATCTGCGGGCCGCAGCTGGTGGTGCCGGTGTCGAACGCGCGCTACGCGCTGAACGCGGCGAATGCGCGCTGGGGCTCGCTCTATGACGCGCTCTATGGCACCGACGCGATTGCGCGCGACGGCGAGTTGGCGCCGGGCAAGGGCTACAACCCGGCGCGTGGGCAGGCGGTGTTCGCGCGGGCGGCGGCAGTGCTGGATGGGGCGTCTCCGCTCAAGGCGGGCAGCCATGCCGATGTGACGTCCTATGTGGTGGTGGAGACGGCCGGTGTCGCGGCGCTGGCGATCGATACGGAGGCGGGGCCGACCACGCTGGCCGATACGACCCAGTTCGTCGGCTGGAAGCAGGACGGGGCGCGCGCATCGATCTTGTTGAAGCATCACGGGCTGCATATGGAGCTGGTGATCGACCGGGCGCATCCGGTGGGGCAGGGGCACAAGGCCGGGCTCGCCGACGTGGTGGTGGAATCGGCGCTGACGACGATCCAGGACTGCGAGGATTCGGTTGCCGCGGTGGATGCCGAGGACAAGGTCGGGGTCTATCGCAACTGGCTCGGGCTGATGAACGGCACGCTCGAGGACACGTTCGAAAAGGGCGGCAAGTCGGTGACGCGGCGGCTGAACCCCGACCGCAGCTACAAGGGTGTCGATGGCCAGCCGCTGGTGCTGAAGGGGCGGGCGCTGCTGCTGGTGCGCAATGTCGGGCACCTGATGACCACCAAGGCGGTGCTGGGCGCCGACGGGCAGCCGATCGGCGAAGGGCTGATGGATGCGGCGGTCACTGCGCTCTGCGCGATGAGCGACAAGGTCAATTCGACCACCGGCGCCATCTATGTGGTGAAGCCCAAGATGCACGGGCCGGACGAGGTGGCGTTTGCCTGCGAGATTTTCGGCCGTGTCGAGCAGTTCCTGGGGCTGAAGCCCGAGACCATCAAGATCGGCATCATGGATGAGGAGCGGCGGACCTCTGCCAACCTCAAGGCGGCGATTTACGCCGCACGCCAGCGTGTGTTCTTCATCAATACCGGCTTCCTCGACCGCACCGGCGACGAAATCCACACCTCGATGCTGGCGGGACCGGTGCTGCGCAAGGACGACGTGAAGGCCGAAAAGTGGATCCAGTCCTATGAGGACCGGAACGTGCTGATCGGGCTCGCGGCCGGGTTCTCGGGTCGGGCGCAGATCGGCAAGGGCATGTGGGCGCGGCCCGACGACATGGCGGCGATGCTGGCGGCGAAGGCCGCGCATCCGAATGCTGGGGCGAACACGGCCTGGGTGCCGTCGCCGACCGCGGCAACGCTGCATGCGCTGCATTATCACGAGGTCGATGTGTTTGCCGCGCAGCAGCGGCGGCACAACCAGGCGACGCCGGGGCTCGGCGAGCTGTTCTCGATGCCGGTGCTGGACGCGAAGTCGCTGAGCCGTGAGGCGGTGCTGCGCGAGCTCGACAACAATGCGCAGGGCATTCTGGGCTATGTGGTGCGCTGGGTGGACCAAGGCGTCGGCTGCTCGAAGGTGCCGGACATCAACGATGTCGGGCTGATGGAAGATCGCGCGACCTGCCGGATTTCGTCGCAGGCGGTGGCGAACTGGCTGGCGCATGGTCTGATCAGCGCCGACGACGTGCGCGCGTCTTTCGAGAAGATGGCGGCGGTGGTCGACGGGCAGAATGCAGGAGACGTGCTGTACCAGCCGATGGCCGGGCATTTCGAGAGCTCGATTGCCTATCAGGCGGCGCTGGCGCTGGCGCTCGAAGGCGCGGCGCAGCCGTCGGGCTATACCGAGCCGATCCTGCATGCGGCACGCGAGCGGGTGAAGGCGGCGCATTAAGGGCAGTTAACTTGCCACCGGCTTGAAACTGAGCTGAGGCTCACGACGTTACGTCGCGTGAGGCCAGAGGAGTTTTCGCCATGTCATTGCGTCTTGTAGCCCTATCGAGCGCGTTGGTGGCCGCCATGGTGGCACCGGCCATGGCCGAAGTGGTCATCAAGGGCCGCATCATTCCCGAGAGCGAGTTGCCGTTCGTCAAGGCACAGTGCGCGACGCTGCAGGCGCGCGAATGGAGCGATAGCCAGATCGAATACGATCCCGATCCGAACGAGGATCTGGTGCCCAGTGGCAATGCTCACCGGGTCAAGACGATCGACCTCTATACGCTGACCTATCAGGAGTGCCGGAAGGCCGGGCTGCCCTGAGCCGGCTCAGCCCGGCGTTGACCTCTGCCGGTGCGCCGCGACGGCTGCGATGAAGCGTGGCTCGGTGCGCAGGGGAGCCAGGCTCCAGTGCGCTTCCAGCCATTCGGCGCGACCCTGCCACGTCGAGGAGACCAAACGTTCGACGGCAGCGAGGGCGCGTTCGGTCTCGCCAGCCTGTGCCCAGGCTCCGGCGACGTGAAAGCCGAGCCACACATAGGCGCTGACGCCTGGTTCCAGCCTTTCGGCATGGCTGCGGCAGGCCGCCGGGGTCAGGTCGCCGGCATTTTCGGCAGGAAGGCTCTCCGCATATGCCCCATAGCGGTGGGTCTCGACGAAGCCGGCTGCGCGGGCGACCGCCAGCGAACCGCGATTGGATGCGAGGCAGTGCCAGCCGATTTCGGCGATACCGGCGGCCGCAGCGGCGGCTAGCGTGGCGCGCACGGCAGCTGTGGCCAATCCCCTGCGACGGTGCTCCGGATTGGTTCGGATGCCGATCTCGGCATAGCTGCCCACGACAAGGTCCGGCGAGCATTGGGCGACGACCTCGCCGCCATGGATGATGTCGACCGTCAGCGGCTCATCGCCCGGGGCATAGGCGTAGCTCTCTGGCAGAGCTGGCAATTCAGCAGCGGTGGGCGATGTCGAGAGGCGCACGCGCTCGTGGGGCAGCATGTAGGCGTGCGGTAGGATTGCTGAAATCCGCGGCTCAAGCCGCGGCTCGGCAATGACATACTCCCATCCATCGAGCTCCTCCCGCGCGGCCGCGGCGGCTTCCGGGGTCGGATTGCCGGCAAGGTAGACGCCCTCGGGTCCGCGCAGAATGGCGAGGCTTGGCCTGGCCTCGGAATCGACCAGCACCTCACCCTCGGCGGAGCCGCCGAGTACGGCGCGAATACTGCCATGCAGCGGTGCCAGTTCGGCAAAGAGGGGTTCGACAATGGCGTAGTTCGAAGGGAGCAGCTGAAGCAAATATCAAGTCCGGTACTGGGGAAAGGCGATGGTCGCTGGTTCGGGGGTATATGGCGCCTGCTACAGCCCGCCGATGCCTTCGAGTTCGAAGACCGGCAGGGTGATGGTGCTGGGGTGCTTCGGATCGTGGAAGATCTCGATATCGGCGGCGGCGAGCGTGGTGGCGGTGCCGATGGGCTCGTCGGTGCCGGTGTTGCGCGCGTAACGCGGGTGGGCGCCCGAAGCGACGAGGACGCGTAGCCGGTGGTTGCGGCGGAAGACGTGCGCGGCGGCGTGCATCTTGAAGCTCAGCTTCCAGATATCGTCAGGGACAGCGGGATCGGCTGAGCTCTTGCGCAGGATGCCGTCGCAGATATTGGTCGAAACACCCTTCTCATCGACATCGCAGAGCCGGACGAAGAAGTCGGTATTGGTGAGGCTTGAGCGCGCGTAAAGCGTGATGCGGACATTGCCGACGATGCAGATGGGGTTGAACAGCGGTTCGGAGGAATAGCTGAGCACATCGGCGCGCTTCTCGAGCGGGGCGTTGTCGACCGGGCCGGCGCCGACAAAGGCAAACATGGCGCCACCAACGGCAGGGGTCGGATTGGCGGGATCGTAGCGGTAGCGATCTGGCGGCGAGGCGCGCACGGGGCGGAGCGACAAAACCTTGTCGGGGTGCAGATGCCAGATTTGGCTGTCGACGGGGCCGGGCGGGAACTGGTCATATTCCCGCCATTGATCGAGGCCGGAGATGTGGATGCGCACCGGCTTGTCGGGGCGGGCGGATGTGTCGCCCAGGAGCTGGGCATTCATCCAGCTGAGGGTCTGGAACACGGATTCCTTCTGCAGGTCCGGGGCGACATGGACCCAGGGGCCGATGGTCAGCTGCGGCGTGTGGCCCATTTCGACCAGCGTCTGGTAGTCGCGCAGCAATTGATCGAGCATGAAATCGTGCCAGCCGGAGGTGAAGCTGACCGGCGGGGTGCGCGGGCTCAGGCGATGGGTGTGGTCGAGCGGGCGCCAGAAGTCGTCATTGCCGATGGCGTCGCTCATCCAGCGCTTCCAGAAGGTGACCTGATGGCCGGTGGCGCGCTTGTCGGCATCGGCGAGCGGCAGCTTCATCGAGGCCTTCAGCGTTGCGCGCTCGATGCCGCCCGAGAACATACGGCGGGCGGTGCGGCCGGGATTGCCGCGAAGTCCCTCGATGGTCTGGATCCAGCTCAGCCACAGCCCGAGGTGAAAGCTGTTGCCAGGAAAGACCACCGAGCGGAACTCGGAACTGGTGACCTTGATGGCCATTGCGGATTGCTTGGGCAGGGCATCGCAGATGGCCCATTGCGCGTAACCGAGATAGCTGGGGCCGGAGGTGCCGAGGCGGCCATCGTACCAGGCTTGCTTCTTGATCCAGGCGAGGGTGGCGAGGCCATCCTCGCGCTCGTGGATGAAGGGCTCGAAGGTGCCGCCGGAGCGATCGGTGCCACGGCAGGCCTGCAGCACGACATTGTAGCCGCGCTCGGCATAGGCTTCGGCAACGGTCGAGAAGCCCGAGAGCCCATAGGGCTCGCGCATCAGGAGAGTCGGGTGCGGGCCGGGATTGACCGGCTCGTAGAGCAGTGTGGCGAGCTCGACGCCATCGGCCATGGGGATACGAATGCCGGCGGTGCGGCGAGCGCGGCACTGACGGGGCGGCAGTTTGTAGAGGTACGCGAGAAAGCGGCTGGCAAGGCTCATGTGACGAAGGCGAACCTGTCGACGTCGAACAGGCCCTTGTCTGTCATCTTGAGGTGCGGGATCACCGGGAGAGCGAGGAAGGCGACCTGGAGGAACGGCTCGGGCAGGGTGCAGCCGAGGGCGAAGGCCGCTTCGCGCAGATTATGAAGCTTGTCGGCGACGGCCTCGAAGCTGAGGAGACTCATCAGGCCGGCGATGGGCAGGGCGAGTTCGGCGGTGATCACGCCATTGTCGGCGACCGCGAAGCCGCCACCGAGCTCAATGAGGCGATTGACGGCCAGCGCCATGTCCTCGTCGGTAGCGCCGACAACGGTGATGTTGTGGCTGTCATGGCCGACCGAAGAGGCGATGGCACCGCGTTTCAGCCCGAAGCCACGGGCGAAGCTCAAGGCAACATTGCCGTTGATGCCATGACGCTCGATGACCGCGATCTTGATGACGTCGTTATCGAGGTCGGGCAGGGTGCCGCGCTCGGAAATCTCCAGCACGGCGCTGTCGCGGAAGGTGAGGATCAGGCCGGGCTTCACCGCGATGACGGGGGTCTCGTTGCGGCGGTTGTCGACCGGGACGATGAAGGTGTCGGGGGTGACACGCTTGGCCTTCATCGAGGAGAGGCCGACCGGCGGGACCGATGGCCGGGCCTCGAACAGCTCGGGGCGGACCAGGCGGCCGGCGGCGATGACTTCTGCAACGCGACACTCCTCGAGACTGTCGAGCAGCGCGATATCGGCGCGATAGCCGGGGGCAACGAGGCCACGGTCCTTGAGGCCGAAGATGCGCGCGGCCGAGTGGCTGGCAGCGCGATAGACGTGATGGAGCGGGCGGCCCTTGGCGATCAGACGGCGGATGGAGCTGTCGAGGTGGCCCTCTTCGAGAATGTCGAGCGGATTGCGGTCATCGGTGCACAGGGCGACATAGGCCGAGGTGTTGGCGTCGAGGATTTCGGCGAGGGCGTCGAGGTCTTTTGAGACCGAGCCCTCGCGGATGAGGATGGCCATGCCCTTCTTCAGCTTCTCGCGGGCCTCGGCGGCGCTGGTCGCCTCATGGTCGGTGCGAATGCCGGCGGCGAGATAACCGTTGAGCCCGAGGTCGCTGAGCAGCGGCGCGTGGCCGTCGATATGGCCGCCCTGGAAGGCGAGGAGTTTCGCCACCATGCCGGGGTCGCCGGCGAGGACGCCAGGGAAGTTCATCACCTCGGCGAGGCCGAGCACCTTGGGGTGCGGGCGGAGTTTTTCGAGGTCGGCAATCTCGAGGCGCGCGCCGGAGGTTTCGTGCGGCGTCGCGGGAACGCATGAGCTCAGGTTGACGCGGATGTCCATGACCGCGTGTTCGGCGCATTCGAGGAAATAGCGGATGCCTTGAGCGCCGAGGACGTTGGCGATCTCATGGGGGTCGCAGAGGGCGGTGGTGACGCCATGCGGCAGCACGCAGCGGTCGAACTCGTAGGGGGTGACCAGCGAGGATTCGATGTGGAGGTGGGTGTCGATGAAGCCCGGCACGGCATAGCGGTTGTCACCTTCGATCAACTGCTTGCCGTTGTAGTAGCCATAGGTGCCGACGATGCGGTCGGCGACGATGGCGATGTCGGTGTGAGTCACCGCACCGGTGATCACGTCGAGCATGCGGACATTCTTGATGACCACGTCGGCGGGCACCTCGCCGGCGCCGGCCCTGATCATGCGTGTAAGTAGTTCGGGAGTCATCATGCGCAAGCGTCCCTTGCCGCCGCCTTGCGGTCAAGGGGTTCGACGTGGCGAAAGGCGCGGGAAAGGAACGGGTTGGGCTGGATTTCGTTGTGCAATCGATCAACAGGAGACATGAACCATGCCGGACAGGATCGAAGAGACCCACATCGAGGCGCGCCAGGGCAACGAGCGCAAGATGAACCTCAGGGTTCTGGTGGCTTCGACGCTCGGCATCGTCTTCGTGTTCGCGGCGATCTACCTGGTGTTCTTCGCCTTCGCCCCGGCTGGCGTCTAGGGTTAAAGATGGGCGCGCGATTGCGGCGAGCCAAGCCGGAGGCGCTCTCGTGGCGCTGGCAGCGGCATGGGCGCGGGCGGAGGCTGCTGGACGAGGCCGGCACCACGATCCGAGACAGCGCTGCAATTGCACGCATCAAGGCCCTCGGCGTGCCGCCGGCTTGGACGGATGTCCGCGTTGCGCCGGATCCTCTCTGCCATATCCAGGCGCTCGGCACCGATGCGGCCGGGCGCCGGCAATATATCTATCATCGCGACTGGGAGCTCCGCAGAGTTCGGCGCAAGCAGGGGCAGTTGCGCCTGATGGTCGACGCGTTGCCGAAATTGCGCCGGCGGGTCCGCGCCGATCTCGAGGCCGAGGCGGGGAGCAAGACACTGGCGCTGGCGATCGCGGTGACGCTGATCGATGGCACCGCGATGCGGATCGGGCGGGAGCGCTATCTCGAGACCAGTGGTACGCGCGGGGCGGGGACTCTATTCGTCCGTGATGTCACGGTATCGGGCGATGAGGTGTGCCTGAACTTTCCGGCCAAGAGCGGCAAGGCGGCAAAATACTGCCTCCGCGACGGCCGACTGGCGCGGGCAATCGAGGCGGTGCGAAGCGTGCCGGGCAAACGGCTGCTGATGTATCGCAGCGCCGATGGCAAGCCGCACAACCTCAGGACCGAAGAGATCAACCGCTACCTGCGCGACGTCACGGGGCTGGCGATCACCGCCAAGGACTTCCGGACCTTTCATGCTTCGGCGCGAGCCGGCGAGGCGCTGGCGGCGCTGGAGCGGGCCGAGAGCGAGGCCGCGCGAAAGCGGCAGGTGGCGAGCGTGGTGCGGCAGGTGGCAGCATTCCTCCAGAACACGCCGGCGGTCTGCCGTTCGAGCTATGTGGCGCCTTGCCTCTTCGCCCTGTTCGAGAAGGGGCGGCTGGCGACCCTGTGGGCCGATGGCGAGGCAGAGGCGCGCGGGCTTCGCCGCCGCGAGGCGCGGCTTTGCGCGGTGCTGGCGGTGGTGCCTTAAGCGGCGGCGGACGTCTCATCGGCCGGGGATGGGGCCTCAGCGGTGTCGTAGAGACGATACTGGTTACGACCGGATTCTTTGGCCTGGTAGAGCGCAAAATCAGCGCGAGCCGGGAGATCGAGACCATCGCGGGCGGCGTCGGCGGCCAGAGCCACACCGATGGAGACGCCGATCCGCACCTCGGTGCCGGCGAGCCGGTAAGGTTCGGAGACGCGGGCGATGATCTTTTCCGAGAGGCTCTGCGACTGGGCCACCGTTTTGATGGCATCCTGCAGGATGACGAACTCGTCGCCGCCGAGGCGGGCGAGGGTGTCGTTGTCCGAAAGCAGCGCGGCGAGACGCTGAGCCACCTGACGGAGCAGTTCGTCGCCGGCCTCGTGACCGAGCGTATCGTTGACCTGCTTGAAGCGGTCGAGATCGAGGGCGAGCAGTGCGATTGGATCGCCGCCCTTGTTGAGCCGCTCGAGGGCGTGGGTGAGACGTTCCTGAAACATGGCGCGATTGGCAAGGCCGGTCAGCGGATCGTGGAGGGCCCGGTGCTGGGCTTCGGTGCGGGCAGCTTCGAGTTCGGCGGAGGCGCGGTGGAGGCGGCGGGTCAGCCACCAGATGAAGGCCGCGGCGACGGCGAGGGCGCCCGCAAACAGCGGCATCGTTTCGGAGAGGAGCACGGCGCCGGGGCGGTCCGGTGTCCAGCGGAACCAGGCAACCGTGTTGCCCGCCATATCGGTGATCGGAACAATTGCGGTGCCGGGGACAGCGGTCGGATCGGTGGTGAAGGCGGCGCCCTCCAGCAGGAACTGTTCGGTCAGTTCCTGGGCAAGCGCCTCATCGAGGAAACGCACGGCGACCAGCGTGAAGGTGTTGCCGGCCTTCACCATGTACTCTTCCGTTTCGGAGAGGATGGGCACGGCGCTGACCAGTGCCGGACGGCCCTCGACGGGGGCGATATCGGTGGCGTCGGGGATCTCGGCGAAGTCGTTGTTGTAGGCCGAGATGGCCGCGATGGCGTCGATCTCGGTGAGACGATCGACGATGGGTTGCAGCGTGCCGGCCGCGGCGGACCAGTTTTCGGCAGGAACGTCGCCGCCTTCGCGCATGGCGTAGACCGGCTTTCCGGCGGGGTCGAGGACATAGACGCGATTGTAGCCATAGTCGGCGAAGACGCCGTAGCCGAGGTTTTCGGCGACCCAGTCCATGTCGATTTCGTCCGAGAGCGCGACGAGCGCGTCGTCCCAGGCGGCGGTGTAGACCTGCTGGGCGATCATGTCGGCGCGGGTGCGGTCCAGCATGTGGGCGACCAGCCTGGACTGGCGCTCAAGCGCGCGATCGTCGCTCTTCATGGTCGAAAAGACGATGAATCCGACCGCGAGGCCGGCGAACAGGATCACCGCCGCGACCATGGACATCACCACTGTCGATGAGAAGTCCCGGGACCGTGCGGCCGTAGCGTTCAGTCCAAGCTTCTTGCCAACCATGTTCATCCCATACACGCCTGTTTGCGGGCTGAAGACCATCGGGATCGAAGCTAGCGCGGGAGCGGCAATGCCAGGTTACCGCGCCAGGTCGATCCTTCGCGCTGGTTATCGGCTGGCTAACGGCGCGTCAGGCGACGCTGCGGGCCTGTTCCAGTTCGGCCGCGAACAGCCGCTCGATCCGCTCTGCGGATACGGGCGCCGAGAGCAGGTAGCCCTGCAGCGTGTTGCAGCCCAGGGCCACGAGGATATCGCGTTGCTCGATCGACTCGACGCCTTCGGCGGTGACCGCCATGCCGAGGGCATGGGAGAGGGTGATCATGGCTTCGACGAGGGCGTTGGCCTTGCTGCCATAGGAGAGGGGGCTAACGAAGGACCGGTCGATCTTGATGCGATCGACGGGATAGCGCTTGAGGTAGTTGAGCGAGGAAAAGCCGGTGCCGAAATCGTCCAGCGCAATGCGGATGCCGGCGTCGCGCAGCTGGCGGATGGCGGCGGAGCTGCTCTGCTCGTCGTCGATCAGGATGCCTTCGGTGATTTCGAGTTCGAGGTCTTCGGGGCGCATGCCGCTGCTCTTGAGGACATCGAAGACCCAGGGGGCGAAGTCGGCGTTGCGCAACTGGGCGGGAGAGATGTTGAGCGCGATGGTCATGCCCGGCCAGCGCGCTCCGAGCGCACAGGCTTGGCGGAACACCAGGCGCCCGAGGGGCTCGATCAGGCCGGAACTTTCGGCAATCGGGACGAAGCGGGCGGGCGAGACCAGTCCGAGCCGCGGATGGGTCCAGCGCACCAGCGCCTCGGCGCCATACAGGCGGAGATCATTGCCGCAATAGAGCGGCTGAAACGCGAGCCAGAGCTGGCCATCGTCGGCGCGGAGCGCTTCGCGCAGCTCGGCCTCGATCTGGTGCCGGTTCTGGATCTCCTCGTCCATGGCCTCCTGGTAGATGACCAAGCGATTGCGGCCGCCGGTCTTGGCCTCGTAGAGCGCAATATCAGCCTTGCGTGAAAGCTCGGCCCAGGTGTGTGGGCCGGGTGTGGCCATGACCGCACCGATGCTGACACCGGCATAGATTTCGACCCCCTGCACGCGGAACGGGCGCGAGATGGCCGCGAGGAGGCGGGTGCCGACGACGTTGGCGGTCGCGGCGTCCCGGCGCATGAGGATGGCGAATTCGTCGCCGCCGAGACGAGCAACGCAATCGTCGGGCGCGATGATCTCGCCAATACGCCCCGCGACGGCGCGGATCAGGTCGTCGCCGGTGTGGTGTCCGAAGGTGTCGTTGACCTGCTTGAAGCGGTCGAGGTCGAGCATGAAGAGCCAAAGAGCGTCTGTGCCGGCACCCGACTGGCGCTGCAGCAGCTGGAATTTCTGCTCGATACTCAGGCGGTTGGGCAGGCCGGTCAGCATGTCCTCGCGGGCGAGGCGCTCGGCGTCGCGACGCTTGTTGTCGAGTTCGACCGATGAGCGCCAGAGTTTGAGCAGCAGCGTCGCCATCAGCCCGCCAAGGACCGCCAGCGCCACGAGCACTGCGGGCAGGGCGCGTTCGAGGATCTGCTGGCCGGGCTGCAGCGCTTGCCACTCGTAGAAGGCGACGATACGACCCTGCTCGTTGGTCACCGGAATGCTGGCCGTTCCGGGACCGACCGGAAGCGGCGAGAAGCGGCCGGCCTGCATCCGGTATTTTTCGACCAGGCTGTTCTCGTAAGCGAAGTCCAGCGCGGAAATGCTGACCAGCAACGGCTCCGTGCCGGCCGGGACATCCGGGGCGCCGGAATCGGTGACCATGGTCATCACACCGGCGATGGATGGCACGCCGTTGATGACCAGATAGTCGGAAGCCGAATGCGGGCTTTGGCCATCGCCGGCGCGGGCGGCAGCGCGCACCTGGTTGACTAGCGGCTGCACATCGGCGGCGCGCGAGTCGTAGGAACCGGCGCCCATGCGCACGCCGACATGCGAGGCATAGGCGACGCTGTCGTCGCCGCGCAGGATATAGACCTCGCTGTGCCTGAAATAATCATAGGTCCAGTCGCCGATGTTGATCTGCAGCCAAGTTCGGTCGTCCGTTCGCAGTGCCTCAAGGGCTGCCGACCAGACGGCGATGCTCTCCTGCTCGTGCGACATCACCTGCAGCTGCCGGTTGATGGCGTGGCGGATATTGGAGGCCTGGAGGTCGAAGGAATCGTCGTCGATGGTGCCCGCAAGCCAGACGACATAGCTGCCGGCCGCCATGACGGTGAGGACGAACGCCAAGAGCACCGCGACGATCAGCGCGCGAGGGTGGGTGCCCGAATCTTGGAGCCCGGTAGGGCGGGACATGGCGAAGCCTGACTGACGAAACCGCCAGTACTCTCCGACACAGGGTTTTCGAACTCGTTACACCAGTTGCGAAAATGTCGATTGGGCCGTCAACCTCAAGCGTTGTCCTTGAACAGCACTTCCCGGTCCTGCGTGAAGTTGGCGAGCAGGGGCAACGAGGCCCCGCCCATGGCGCGGGCGGCATTGCCGATGCTGCCTGCAACCAAGCGGAAAGGGGACAGGCCCTGGCGGTTGGTGCGGGCGATGGCCGCCTCGGTTCGTGCGATGATGCGCGAACGCACCGCTTCGGGGAAGGCGCCGTCGAGGACGACGGTTTCGACATCGATGACGGCCACGGCGGCGACGATGGAGACCGCGAGGCTCGCCGCCACTTCCTCGATCCACTCGTCGAGCAGGGCGCCGAAATCGTCGCCCCAATCGTCCGGCGACTGCCAGAGCACGGCCGGGGAGCGGCCAATGGCGAGAAGCTTGCGCTCGAGCACATAGATGGAGGCGACGTGCATCAGCTGCGCGCCGCGTCCGTCGCCAGGGCCGGTATAGCCAGGCGCCGGCATGGATCCGAGGGCTGCAGCGTTCTGCGTCCTGCCCGGGAACAGGTGGCCATCGAGGACGAGACCGCCGCCGATGAACGAGCCGATGAAGACGTAAAGGTAGTCGGGATAGTCAGCGCCGCGGCCGAACATCAGTTCGGCGGCACAGGCGGCGGTGATGTCGTTGGCGAAATAAACCGGCCAAGCATAGTCGCGGGCGAGCAGCGAGCGCATATCGACATCGCGCCAGGCGTCGATTTCGGCCTTGGGCGCCCCGATTTCCTCGTGCCAGGTCCACATCTCATAGGGAGCGGCGATGCCGAGCCCGGCGATGCGCCGGGCCAGCGGTGCGGGCAGATCGGCCCGCATTTCGGCGATGCCCTGTCGGGCAAAGGCGATGACGCCGTCCGGGGTGGGATAGGGATAGACCTGGTGGCGGACGGCGAGGATCTTGCCGACGAAATCGATGAGATAGAGGTCGACGCTGCGCCGGCCGATCTTCAGGCCGAAAGACAGTGCGCCCTCGGGATCGAGGGAGTAGGGGACCAGCGGCTGGCCGACCTTGCCGCGCTGCGGTGCGCCGCGCCTCAAGAAGCCGTCGGCTTCGAGCTGGTTGACGATGATGGAGATGGTCTGGGCCGACAGACCCGTGCGGCGGGCAATGTCGGCCTTGGGCAGTTCGCCATTGCGGCGGATCAGCGAGAGGACGAGACGCTCGTTATAGAGACGGACGCCGATCTGGTTGGTGCCGCGGCTCGACGCATTTCCGCCCGGCGGATGGTCCCGTGTTGAAGCGTCGGTCGACACTATCTGCCCACTCCTCGACACATTCGTCCATTCCTCAAGCTGACAACGTTCCCACGGCGTCAGCGCGACTGCGACAGGAGCGCAGATACGCCGAAAGCCGTGCGGACCGCAATCGATTACATGGGGTTGGCTCCCCCTCCCGCATCGACAGTGGCGCAAGTGGACGGAAGCTGTCAATTAATAAATCAACTGGATTAATTAATTGACAGGACGAAACGGATGCGCTGAATATGCGCTTACGGCTTGGGGAGGAGGGCGCTGTCGCGCCGCCCTTGCCACCCGCCCATCGGACCGGAAAAAGCCGGACGGGGCGGCAGGAAAAACATTGGGAGGAATAGATGGGAAAGTCAGGTTTCCTGAAGCTCGGCCTTGCGAGCGCGGTGGTGCTGGCCGGCATGGCCGGCGCGTTCGCGCAGGACAAGCCCGTGGTCGGGTTGATCACCAAGACCGAGGGCAATCCGTTCTTTGTGAAAATGCGCGAAGGCGCACAGGCCAAGGCCGATGAGCTCGGGCTCGATCTCAGGACCTTTGCCGGCGAGTTCGATGGCGACAACGAAAGCCAGATCGCGGCCATCGAGAGCCTGATCGCCGCCGGCGCCAAGGGCTTTGCGATCGTGCCGTCCGACTCCAGTGCGATCGTGCCGACCATCCAAAGCGCCCGCGATGCCGGGCTGATGGTGATCGTGCTCGACACCCCGCTCGATCCTATGGATGCGGCGGACGCGACCTTCGCCACCGACAACCGGCAGGCGGGCAAGCTGATCGGGGCCTGGGCCAAGGGGACGCTGGGCGATGCTGCCGCGAACGCCAAGATCGCCATGCTCGATCTGGCCGTGAACCAGCCGACGGTCGACTACCTGCGCGACCAGGGCTTCATGGAAGGCTTCGGCATCGACGTCAAAGACCCCAACAAGTATGGCGACGAAGACGATGCGCGCATCTGCGGGCACGAAATGACCGCCGGCTCGGAAGAAGGCGGCGTGACGGCGATGGAAACGCTGCTGCAGCGGTGCCCGGACATCAACGTGGTCTACACGATCAACGAGCCGGCGGCGGCGGGCGCCTATCAGGCGCTGCAGGCGGCGGGCAAGGATGACGGTTCGGTGCTGATCGTCTCGGTCGATGGCGGCTGCCCTGGCGTCGAGAACGTCAAGGCCGGTGTGATCGGCGCGACGTCGCAGCAGTATCCGCTGAAGATGGCAGCGATGGCGCTGGAAGCGATTGCCTCGGGTGAGATCCCCGCGATCGACCCGGCTGTCGGCTTCCTCGATACCGGTGCGGCGCTGATCACCGACAAGCCGGTGGATGGCGTGGCCTCCATCGACACCACCGAGGGCCTGAAGCTCTGCTGGGGCTGATCGGCGCTAGGTGACGCGAGCGCCCGCTGCGGGTTCCTCCCGGCGGGCGCTCACTTTCAGACGGTTTCATAGTTTCACGCCAGGGGAGGGCGCGAGATGAGCGACGATGCCAGCGGATCGGCCACGGCCGAGCGCGGATTAGCGGGCGCGGCCACGGGGGTGGCAAGTTTCGAGGACGAGCGGCCCTCGCTGCTGCGGCGCATCCAGCACTTCTTCCATCAATATCCGACGACGATCCCGGCGATCATTCTCGTGGTCTCGGTGGCCGTGTTCGGGATGGTGACGAGCGGCAAGTTCTTCGGCCCGCTCAACCTGTCGCTGATCCTGACGCAGGTGACGCTGATCGGACTGTTGGGCACGGCGCAGACGCTGGTGATCATCACGGCGGGCATCGATCTGTCGGTCGGCGCAATGATGGTGCTGAGCTCGATCGTGATGGGCAAGCTCTCCATCGATTATGGCGTGCCGCCGACCGTCTCGCTGGTCATCGGCATGGCGACTGGGCTGGTGTGCGGAACGTTCAACGGGCTGCTGATCACACTACTCAGGATGCCCCCCTTCATCGTGACGCTGGGCACCTGGAGCATCTTTGCGGCGCTGGTGACGCTGATCTCGGAGTCGGCGACGATCCGTAAGGTCGATCTCGAGGCCAATGCGCCGCTGCTGCTCGAAATGGGCGAGCGGATCTCGCTGGGCAATGGGCCGAACGGCACGGCGGCGGGCGGGCCGTTCCTGATGTATGGCTCTATCCTGATGATCGTGGTCGCCCTGTTCATTTGGCATCTGCTGAACCGCACGGCCTTCGGCCGGCATATCTATGCCATTGGCGATGACCCCAACGCGGCGCGGCTGGCAGGTATTCAGGTCAACAGGACGCTGGTCGGCGTCTATGCACTGGCAGGCCTGTTGTGCGGGGTGGCCGCCTGGGTGCTGATTGGCCGCGTTGGCGCGGTCTCCCCCCTCGGCAACCAGACGGCCAACCTCGATGCGATTACCGCCGTGGTGATCGGTGGCACCTCGCTGTTCGGCGGCCGCGGCTCGATCGTGGGCACATTGTTCGGGGCGCTGATCGTCGGCGTATTCGACAGCGGATTGTCGCTCACAGGCGTCGACCCGCTATGGCGGCAACTGACGGTGGGCGGACTGATCATCGTGGCGGTGGCGCTCGACCAGTGGATCCGGAGGGTGTCGTCATGAGTGCGAGCAACAACGAAGCCCCGATCCTTGAGGCGCGGGGGCTGATGAAGCGTTATGGCCGGGTCGTGGCACTCGACCATGCGGATTTCTCGCTGAAACCCAACGAGATCCTGGCGGTGATCGGGGACAATGGCGCCGGCAAGTCGACGCTGATCAAGGCGCTGTGCGGGGCCGTTATCCCCGATGGCGGGGAAATCCGGCTCGATGGGCAGGTGGTGCATTTCCGCTCGCCGATGGAGGCCCGGAAGCTCGGGATCGAGACCGTGTATCAGGACCTGGCGCTGTCGCCGGCCCTGTCGATTGCCGATAACATGTTCCTCGGGCGTGAGCTCCGGCAGGAGGGGGTTCTCGGCAGCCTGTTCCGGCGGCTGGACCGCTCGAAGATGCAGCGGGTGGCGCGCGAAAAGCTCAGCGAACTGGGGCTGATGACCATCCAGAACATCAACCAGGCGGTGGAGACGCTGTCCGGTGGGCAGCGGCAGGGCGTGGCCGTGGCGCGGGCGGCGGCGTTCGGATCGCGTGTGGTGATCATGGACGAGCCGACGGCGGCGCTGGGCGTTAAGGAGAGCCGGCGGGTGCTGGAGCTGATGCTGGACGTGCGGCGGCGCGGGCTGCCGATCGTCCTCATCTCGCACAACATGCCGCATGTGTTCGAGGTGGCGGACCGGATCCATATCCATCGGCTGGGCAAGCGGATCGCGGTGATCAACCCCAAGGACTTCTCGATGTCCGATGCGGTGGCAATCATGACGGGCGCGATGGCGCCACCGGAGACAGTGATGGCGTAGGGGCGCGAGGGGGTCGACCTCCTTGCTCGACAGGCTCAGGATGAGGTCTCCACCACGTTTGTCGTCAAACCGTTCCCTTTTGAGAAGCCGTAGATGAGCCTGCAGCGCGCCCTGGTGCTTGAACGCCAGCATGAACTGAAGATCCGCGAGATCGACCTGCCCGACACGCCTGGCCCGGGCGAGGTGAAGATCAAGCTGCACACGGTGGGCGTGTGTGGTTCGGACGTCCACTACTACGCTCATGGCAAGATCGGGCCGTTCGTGGTCGAGGCGCCAATGGTGCTGGGGCACGAGGCGGCCGGAACGGTGGTCGCGGTCGGGCCGGGGGTGACGGGGCTCAAGGCCGGCGACCGGGTGTGCATGGAGCCGGGCATCCCCGATCCAAATTCGAAGGCGGCGCGGCTGGGGATGTACAATGTCGACCCGGCCGTGCGGTTCTGGGCGACGCCGCCGATCCATGGCGTCTTGACGCCGTTCGTGGTGCATCCGGCCAACTACACGTTCAAGCTGCCGGACCATGTCAGCTTTGCCGAAGGGGCGATGGTCGAGCCGTTCGCGGTGGGGATGCAGGCGGCATTCAAGGCCGGAATCAGGCCGGGCGACACGGCAGTGGTGATCGGGGCGGGCCCGATCGGCACGATGGTGGCGCTGGCGGCGCTGGCCGGGGGCTGTGCGCGGGTGATCATCGCGGACCTCGCACAACCCAAGCTCGATATCGCGGCGCAGTACCAGGGGGTGATCCCGATCAACGTCAAGGACCGTAACCTTGCCGAGGCGGTTGCGGAACTGACGGAGGGCTGGGGTGCCGATGTGGTCTTCGAGTGCACGGGCGCGGCGCGGGTGTGGGCTTCAATCGGGGAGCTGCCGCGGCCCGGCGGGACGGTGGTGATCGTCGGGCTGCCGGTCGATCCGGTGCCGGTGGATATCGCCTCGTGGACGACCAAGGAACTGAGGATCGAGTCGGTGTTCCGCTATGCGCACCAGTATGAGCGGGCGATTGCGCTGATGGCGTCGGGCAAGGTGGACCTGAAGCCGCTGATCTCGGCGACGTTCGATTTCGAGGACGCGGTTGCGGCCTTCGACCGGGCGGTCGAGGCGCGGCCGACGGATGTAAAGTTGCAGATACGGATGGCGTAGTTTTCGCGGCACCCCCCTCCAGGATCAGGTGCCCAATTTGGAGACGGGAATGGACCTGGGACTAAAGGGCAAGCTGGCGGTTGTGACCGGCGGCAGCGTCGGGATCGGGCTGGCGGTGGCCAAGGGGTTTGCGGCCGAAGGCTGCAATATCCTGATCACGGCGCGGGGTGCGGAACGGCTCCATATCGAGGCGGCGGGGATCGCGCGCGATTTCGGGGTCGAGGCGCAGGGCGTCGCCGCCGATGTCGCGACGGCAGCGGGGTGCGAGGCGGTGATCGCCGCGGCGGCCGGGATGGGCGGGGCGCATATCCTCATCAACAATGCCGGTACCGGATCGAACGAGACCATTGCCGAGGCCGATGACACCAAGTGGCAATATTACTGGGACCTGCACGTGATGGCGGCGGTGCGGCTGGGGCGTGGGCTGGTGCCGCAGATGAAGCAGCACGGCTGGGGCAGCATCATCCACAATGCCTCGATCTGCGCGGTGCAGCCCCTTTGGTACGAACCAATCTACAACACCACCAAGGCGGCGCTGATGATGTTCTCGAAGACGCTGGCCAATGAGGTGGTGGGCGACAATATCCGGGTGAACACGATCAATCCTGGCCTGGTGCTGACGCCGGACTGGGTGAAGACGGCCAAGCAGATTGCCGGGGAGGATGGCTGGGAGGCGCATCTGCAGGGGGTGGCCAACGAGGCAGGCGGGTTGAAACGCTTTGCGACCCCGGAGGAACTGGCGAGCTTCTTCGTGTTCCTTGCCTCGGACAAGGCAAGCTACTCGACGGGATCGACCTATTTCGTCGATGGCGGCTGGCTGAGGACCGTCTGATGCTTCCCGTTTCTGGCGCCGTTGTCGGGATCGATGTCGGGAGTTCGCCCGTCCGGCGGTCGAGCGCGGTGTGCCTGCTCGAGTGGACCGCGCAGCGCTACCGCTGGACGATCCGCCGGTTCCGGGCGCTGCCCGAAGAGCGGGACGAAGTGATCGGCGAGACGGTCGGCGCGCGTGCGCTGCTGGCGGCGGCGTTCGATGGCCCGTTTCGCGGGGCGCTCGACGAGATCGGCGTCTATCGCACGGCGGAGCGGGTGCTGACCCAACGGGCGTTTCGCGAGCGGATCGGCAAGCCGGGACAGTCGAGCACGCCGGTCGGGCGGGCGCTGAACAACGCGACCAATGACTGCGTTCGCTCGGTGCTACGCCACCATGTGGCACCGGCGAGCCATGCCGGCGCGGTGCATCGGCAGGCGGTGGCCGAGGCCTTTCCGAGCTCGTTCATGGGCGTGATGCTCGAGGGGCCGGACTGGCCGGTGGTGCGCCGTGGCGACCGGAGCGATGTGTATTTCGAGCGTCTGGCGAGATCGGGGCGGCTCGCTGAACTGATGGCGGAGCTGTTGCCGGGTCGGCACGGCGACCAGTGCTTCGAGGATGTGCGCAACCATGACGACCGCGCCGGGCTGATCTGCGCGATGACGGCGCTGGGGATCGCCGCCGGCCGCTATGTGGCGGTTGGCGACGACGAAGGCCGGATCGTCCTGCCGCCCGCCGAACTGATGGCGCGCTGGGCCCGCGAGGCCCTGCTGCAACAGGATCTGGCCGAGGTGGTGAGCGTCCGGCCTATTCTGCTGGCTGGGTAAGGGCGCCGACCCGCTCGCTGCGAACCAGGCTCCAGACGACCGGCAGCGCGACCAGCGGCACCAGGGCGAAGAGGCCGAAGAGCCAGTGAGCGGCGCCGATGGTGGTCGTCAGGCCAGGATTGGCGGCGAGGCCGGCGCCGTTGACGATGACGCCGGCAAGGGCGGCGCCGAGGCCGGAGGCAAAGAGCTGCACCATCGACATCGAGGCCGAGGTGAGATCGCCCTCGCCCTTGGGCGCGGCATGGAGCAGGCGCGAGGAGATCTGCGGCCAGGAGATGCCGATGCCGGCGCCGAGGGCCACGAGAGCCACGGCAATGGGGAGCAGCGGCAAGAGGTGCCCTGCGGTGTTGTCGATGCCGACGCTGAGCGCGAGACCGATATTGGCGCCCAGCTGCAGCAGCGGGCCGGCCAACAGCAGCAGGCGGGCGGCGGCTCCGGTCCAGCTCGAGGTCAGCATCGAGCCGCCGCTCCAGCCCACCGCGACAAGGGCGAGCAGGTAGCCGGCGACCAGCGGCGACTGGCCGTGCAATTGCTGCAGGAACAGCGGCACGAAGATATCGCAGACGATCGCCAGGTTGATCAGCAGCATGGAGGCGAACAGCAGGCCGATGACCGAGCCCGGGGTGAAGGTGCCGCTGGGCAGCAGATGGATTTCGCGGTGCCGGTCGATCACGCCCAGCAGTATGATCGCCAGCACCGCGAGCCCGACCAGGAGCGCAGGCAGCAACGCGCCCTCGGTCAGGATTGAGGCCACCGAGACGCTGAGCACAGCGCCAACCAGCAGCAGGATCTGGAGGATGGGGAAGCGCGTCATGCCGCGCTCGCCGCTCTGGGCCGGCACCACACGCCGCGCCGCAAGACCGAGCAGACCGGCAACCGGGGCGAGGACGAAGAAGGCCCAGCGCCAGCCATCGAAGCTGGCAAAGATGCCGCCGATGGCCGGCCCGACCAGGGTCGAGACGCCCCAGACGCCGGAGATCAGCGCGAAGGCGCTGCCCCAGAGCCGCTCGGGGAAGACCAGCCTGATCATCGAGTAGCTGAGGGCGGTGAGCAGCCCGCCGCCAAAGCCCTGCACGGCGCGGCCAACGAGGAGCACGGGCATGCTCGGCGCCATGGCGCACAGCAGCGAGCCGATGGCGAAGGTCACCGCGGCGGCGATGTAGGTGCCGCGGGGACCGAGACCGAGCGGGCGGACGGCAGCAAAGATCGAGGCGAAGATCGATGCCACGACAAACACCGTCGAGTTCCAGGCGAAGAGTTCGAGCCCACCGATCTCGCCGACAACTGAGGGCAGAAGCGTCGAGCCGATGAAGGCCTCCATGGCCTGTACGCCCACACCACCGGCCAGCACCAAGGCGGCGAGGGCGCGGCCTTCGCTGAACAGTGCGCCGAAGCTGGAGGAGGGGGCGGAGGTCATGTCAGGCCTTGTGGGACGAGCGTTTGTGGGGCACGCTTACAACCTCAACAATGGTTGAGGTAAAGCGAAATCTGATGGCACGTGAGTTGACGGTGGGCGAGGTGGCCGAACGCAGTGGGCATGCGGTATCGGCGCTGCACTTTTATGAACGGAAAGGGCTTTTACGCTCGCACCGGACGGCGGGCAATCAGCGCCGCTATGACCGCGACGTGCTGAGGCGGCTGGCGATCATACGGGTAGGGCAGGAACTGGGGATTCCCCTCGCCGAAATTGCCAGCGCCCTGTCGGCGTTGCCGGACGGGCACGTGCCCACTGCGGCCGACTGGCAGCACCTGTCGGAGGGATGGCACGAGCGGCTGCAGAAGCGGATCACGCTGTTGAGCCGGCTGCGCGACGAGTTGACCGGGTGCATCGGCTGCGGGTGCCTGTCGATGCAGAACTGCCCGCTGATCAATCCGGGGGATCGGCTGGCCGAAGAAGGTGACGGGCCGCGCCGGCTCTATCGCGGGGGAACGGAGAGCCGCGCTGCTGCGCCGGAACCGGGGGATGAAGGCGCGCGTTGAGACTTCAAGCGTCAATGTTTCCGGTCCATCGCAAATGGAACTGCTGCAAGCCATCGGCTATGTCGAGACGACGACAGCGCAATCGGTGATCCTGTTGCGGCTGCTGATCGCTGCCGTCCTTGGCGGCGTGATCGGCTATGAGCGTGAGAGCCATGCTTCGGCGGGCCTCAGAACGCACATCCTGATCGCGACGGCGGCGTGCCTGTTCACCCAGCTGGCTTTCGAGATCTTCCATCTGTCCGATGTGGCGAGCACTGGTCAGTCCGACCCGATCCGTACGATCGAGGCGGTGACGGCGGGCATCGCGTTCCTGGGCGCGGGCGCCATCTTCCAGTCACGCGGCAGCGTCAAGGGCATGACCACCGCCGCGGGCATGTGGCTGGCGGGCGCGCTCGGGGTGGCGGTGGCGCTTGGCTACTACCTGATCGCGGTGGGGGTGGCGGTGCTGGCCCTTGTGGTGCTGATCCTGCTCAAGGCGCTGGGGCACCACGCCGACCCTGCTCCCGAGCGAGAGGACGACGCGTAGGGAACGCCGGCGGCGGGCGGACGTTTGCGCCAAGAGACAAGCAAAGGAGCCGCATCATGCCAGCCGTGTCGAAAGCCCAGCAGCGTGCCGCCGGGGCGGCGCTCTCCGCCAAGCGCGGCGAGACCAAGAAGTCCGAGCTCAAGGGGGCGTCGCGCGAGATGTACGATTCGATGAGCGAGAAAGAGCTCGAAGACTTCGCCGAAACGAAGCGGAAGGGCCTGCCGGAAAAGAAGTCCGACTGATCAGGGCTGCGGCGGCAGGATGTCGGCTTCGGTTGGCGAGGTGACCGCGCCCTCACCGAACACCAGGGTGCCGTCGTAGTCCCAGATGCGAACGGCCGAACACTCGATCAGGTAATCCTTGGCGCATTCCAGCGCGACGGCCGCTTCGAGGCTGGCCTGATCCTGCTGGTCGCAGACGACCTTGTGCCAGTGCGGGCCCTCGGCGTGCTGCATGAAGATGTCGGCGACCCAGCCGGCGGGATAGCACCACAGATTGACCGCGCAGTCGGCTTCGCCGAGGCCGCTTTCCGCCATGCATTGCTGCTGGGCGCAGCTGATGCCGTCATCGACCAGTGGGCTGAAGCAGATGCCGAGCCCGGCCTCGGGCGCCTGCGCGACGGCGACGCCGTTGAAGGCCGGGAGGACGAAGGCATCGACCCCTTCGTCTTCCTGCGCCACGACGGGCAGGACCAGGAAGGCCGAGGTGGCGATGAGCGCCGCGGCACGAAGGCAGGAACTGGCGCGAATGGTGCTGAGCATGAGGTGTCTCCCTGAGGGCAGAGTCTGGCGGAGTCGGCCATGGCCGGTCAAGTGCGCGACGGCTGGGGGAGAAGGAGAGGGCGGGGAAGGCACGGTCGTGGGAGGGAGGAGTCACGACCGTGCCCGACCTGCTCCCCGTTGCCAGGGTAAGCAGCAACGATAGAGCCGGCATCCGCCAGAGGCTGGGCAGCGCTTGCGCGCGCCCGGTGCCCCCAGTGCCGGACGGATCGCCGCGGGAGGGAGTCGCGACGGCCGTCCGTATGGGCCGGCATTTGGGGTGCCGGCTGCAAGCCGCCCGGGGTGCCGCAGGGAAACAGCGACCGGGCGGGAGAGGTTCCTCCGGCAGGAACCGGAGGAGACGGAGGATGCGCTTGGGAATGCAAATGACAGTTGCCTGTCACACGCAGCACACCCCCCGTCCGGCACGTAACCTGTGGACGCAGTAGTTACGTGCCAACTGCTTCGAGGCGCTGATGCTGCACCCAGAAACTGACAATAGAAGCCGCCTCGCGGCGGTAGGCATTGGCGTCGGCGTGACGCTGGAACACAGCATCGGCACCAGCGACCAGGAGCGGTTCACGGTAGGCCCGATCGAGCGACGGCGCCATGGCCGCGATCAGCAAGTCGCCGGCGCCCGGCATGGACCGGAGGCGGGACACGAATTCGGCGGTGGCCCGCGAGGACGACTTCAGATCGACAAGGACCAGAGCGGGCAGTTCCGAACCGGTCCCGGCGAGAGCGTCGCGCAACGTCGTCTCGGCAGCATCGGCACCCGCCAGCCAATCGACCGACGGCGCACCATGCGCCAAGAGCATCCGGATCATCATCCGGGCCGAATGGGTATCGTCGTCGACCAGCGCCAGGTGAGCGCGGTCGGCAGCGTTGCCGTTCATCACATTTCCTTTCGTCGCGCCGCGCGACGGTGGCCTAGAGAGCGCTTCGTTGCGCTCGATCCCAGCGACCCTGCGCCGCCTTGCCAGAGGGCAGGCCGCGCAATCAGGCTGATCATCTGCCTGCAGACGCTGTGCTTCGATGGCCGGCATATGACGCATCAATGACGACGTTCGCAGGCAAAGTCGGGTAACAACGACGTAACCTTGCTTGCATTTAACATGTAAAGCGAACAGGATTGGCCGCAAGGGAGGCGACGGGGACGGACGAGTGACGGTACCCTCGCGCGAGGAGGTAGAGGCAGAACTGGAGCGTGTGCTGGCTTCGCCAGGGCTTACGCGTTCGCCGCAACTTGCGCGATTTCTCAAGTACATAGTGACCGCAAAGCTCGACGGAAACGACGCCGGCATCAAGGCTTATGCCGTGGCGGTCGATGTCTTCGGCCGGCCGACCTCATTCGATCCCCAGGCCGATCCGATTGTCAGGGTGCAGGCGCGGCGGCTGCGGGCGGCACTCGAGGCGCACTATCTCGAGGCGGACAACCTGCGGAATGTACGCATCTCCCTGCCGGTCGGCGGTTACGTGCCGGAATTCGAACGCGTGGGCGACGATCCGCTGGTGGAGACGGCGCGGCTCAGCCAGTTGCGGGAATCGCGGGGGCGTTCCCCGATAGCCGCCTGGCTTTCGGAAGCAGGGGTGATTCTGGCGCTGGTGGTGGTGGCGCTCGGTCTCGCCGTGGTCGCCACCAACACCTTGCGGCCGCCCCGTGCAAATGCTGCCGCGCCGCAGCCACCGCGGCTGATGATTGCCGACTTCGTCCCCGTGCAGCCGAACCAGGCGGCGTCCGAATTGGGCGGCCTTGCGATCGAACTGGTGACCGATCTGGAGCTGTTCCAGACCATCGACGTCGGCTATGCGGGAGGGCGTCAGCGAGGGGGTGTCGATGACGGCGCCTATGCGCTGGGCGGGATCGTCCGCAGCGAAGGCGGGCAGGTGCGGGTGACGGCCTCGCTGCGGCTGGGCGATGGAGACACTCCGCTTTGGAGCGACACCATCACGACTCCCGAGGTTGCCATCGCCGGTTCGGTCGACGACATTTCCCGCAGCTTTGCGCAGAAGATCGGGTCGCGGCGCGGGCCGTTGCACAAGGACGCGCTATCGGCGCTGGCCGGCTTCACGACCCTGGACGGACTGGAATCGGACTATGTGTGCGAGCTGCTGTTCGGCCTGTGGCGGGACACGCAGTCGCGAGCGGACATGCTGCGCGCCACGGCATGCATCGAGGGACTGCTGGCCCGGGACCCGGGCAGTGCTCGCGGGCACGCGATGTCCGCGGCGATGGCGATGGAGCAGCTGCTCTACGATGTGGTGCCCACCGCGCAGGACCACACGAGCTGGGCCGATATCGAGGCAGAGTTCGGCGATGCGATCGATGCGGCACCGACCAGCGCGTTCGTCTGGGAACTTTATGGCCGCTATCTCGAAGCGCGGGGGCGGAACGACGCGGCCGCCAGCGCCTATCTGTCGGCACTGCAGCTGAACCCCGCGAATCTCGATGCCAAGGCGGCCTATGGGCGGATGCTCCTGCTCAGTGGGCCATCGGTCCGGGGCGTCGAGCTGGCGCGGCAGGCCCTTCTCGGCGAGCCCGCGGCGCCACCCTGGTACCATCTATCGCTGGCGGTAGAGGCCCTGCGCGCTGGCGACGATGTGCAGGCATTGGTGCAGGCCAGCCTGGTGCAGCGCACGGATACCGAGCTGGCTTCCGTAATCTCTACGGTGGCGGCGCGACGGCAGAATGCTGAAACGGCGCTCAACCGATCGCTCGCAGAATTGCTCGAGGTGACGCGGTTCAAGCGTTTCGGCATCCTGCCGGTGGTCCGCCAGCGAATCAAGGATCCGCAACTGCTGGCGACGATCGCGTCCGGCCTTGCTGCTGCCGGAGTTACAGAGGCACAGTTGACGCGAGGCGTCGCAGGGGCGCGGAGTTTGCCATGAGTTTTCGTGCATTGGTCACCCACCGGCTTGGCGATGGCAAAGTCGAGAACCGCATCGAAACGGTTGAGGAGTCGGCATTGCCCGAGGGCAATGTGCTGGTCTCGGTGGAGTGGGCAGGGTTCAACTACAAGGACGGATTAGTGCTCTCGGGCGAGGGCAACATCGTCCGCAACTATCCGCATATCGGCGGGGTCGATTTTGCCGGCCGCGTGGTCGAGAGCCGGGATGTGCGCTATCATCCGGGGCAGGCGGTGGTGCTGACCGGATGGCGGGTTGGCGAAATGCGCTGGGGCGGTTTTGCGACGCGGGCGCGCGTCGAGGCCGACTGGCTGGTGCCGCTGCCCAAGGCATTCTCGACGCGGACGGCGATGGTGCTGGGCACGGCCGGGCTCGCCGCGATGCTGGCGATCAACCGGCTGCAGGGGGAAGGCAGCAAGTCGTCGGATGGCGAGGTGCTGGTGACCGGTGCCGGTGGTGGTGTCGGCACCATCGCGGTGCTGCTCCTGGCGCGGCTCGGCTACAAGGTGGCGGCACTGACCGGACGGCCGGAGCTGGCCGAGCGCCTGACGGCGTTGGGCGCGAGCCGGATCGTCACGCGCGAGGAGGTGCTAACGCCGACGGGCAAGGTGCTCGACAAGGAAACCTGGCCGGCGGTGGTCGACACCGTGGGCGGCCCGCTGTTGGGCGAGGTGCTGAAGAAGGTACGCTATGGTGGCTGGGTGGCTGCGGTGGGCAATGCCGGGGGCGTCAAATGGGAAGCCAGCGTCATCCCGTTCATCCTGCGCAACATCTCGCTGCTCGGCATCGACACGGTGATGCAGCCCTATGAGGCGCGGATGGCGGCCTGGGACCGGCTGACGACGCTGTTTGCCGAGCCGTGCTATGCGCCCTTCGTCACCGAGCACAAGCTGGAGGAGCTGCCGAAGGCGGCCGAGACCATCCTCAAAGGTGGTGTGGCCGGTCGCGTGATCGTCAACCCGAGAGGCTGATCGAGGTCGCCCGCGTCAGTGGACGGTGGATTTCGAGAACAGGTTGATGACGATCACACCGGCGCCGATCAGCGCCATGCCGATGAGGGCAGGGGCGTCGAGCACCTGCTTGTAGATCAGCCAGCCGGCAAACGAGATCAGGACGATGCCGATGCCCGACCAGAGGGCATAGGCGATGCCGACCGGCATTGTCCTCAGCGTCAGCGACAGGAAGTAGAAGGCAACGACGTAGCCGACAATCGCGATGGCCGAGGGCACCAGCACGGTGAAGCCGGTGGACGCGCGGAGCGCAGAGGTGGCGACCACTTCGGCGACGATGGCGATGGCCAGCGACAGGTAGGCGTTCATTTCGCTCTCATGGTTTGTCGCCGAAGGCCGCGGCGGCGAGGCGGACGAAAGCTGCGCCGCGTTCCTCGAAATTGCTGAACGGCTTGCCGGGCCGCTCGAGCTGGCCATAGCTCGGGGCGCCCGGCGAGAGGATTGCGACATCGAAGCGGTCGGCGCGGCTTGCGAGTGCGGTGATGGCGTCCTCGAGAGTCCCGGCCTCCAGGACTTCTATGTCGGGCGCTGCGGCATAGGCGAGCGTGGCGAGGCGGTCGCCGGTGACGGGCAGGCAGACCAGCAGGCTGACGCCGCGCGGCCCGAGCAGTTGCGCGAGCTCGGCATAGTCCTGCTGGCGCTCATGGCCACCGGCGAGGAGCGCGATGCGGCTGCCTTCATAGGCGGCGAGCGCAGCCTTGGTGGCTTCGGGGGTCGTCGAGATGGAATCGTCGACGAAGCTCTTGCCACCGAAGCTGTGTTCTTCCAGCCGATGCGGCAGCGGGGCAAAGCGCCCGATGCCGCGGATGACCCCTTCGAGATCGGCGCCGGCCTTCATCGCCACCTGCGCGGCGAGGAGGGCGTTGTGGAGATTGTGCTCTCCCTTGAGGCGCGAACGCGAGACGGCGGTGGCGATGCGGTCGCGGATGAAGGGGGCCAGCGGCGGGACGAGCCGAGCCTTGTCCCGTAGCGCAGCCAGCACCGTCGGATTGTCGATGGCGCCGACACCGAGGGCGACCGGAAAGGGCGTCTCGCGGTCGATGAGGTTGAGCTTGTCGGCATAGTAGCGCTCGACGCTGCGGTGCCAGTCGGTATGCTCCGGGCTGAGATTGGTGATCGCTGCCAGATCTGGTGTGAAGGCCATGTCGGCGGTCTGGTAGCTCGAGAGCTCGAAGACGATGATCGGGTGGCGGTCGGCGATCTCGAGCGGGGCGAGGCCAACATTGCCCGCGAGCCCGGCATCGAGCCCCGATTCCGCCAGCATCAGATGGATCAGGGTGGCAGTGGTCGATTTGCCCTTGGTGCCGGAGATGGCGATGACCTTGCGGCCGTCGCGGTAGGTCTGGCCCCAGAGGTTGAGGTTGGAAGTGACGGCAATGCCGGCCTCGCGCGCCATGGCGAAGATCGGGCGGTAGCGGGAGACGCCGGGGCTCTTGACGATGGTGCCGAACCGGTGCGCGGCGATGGCGTCGGGCAGGTCGGCCGGGGCGATGAACTCGGCATCGGGGATGTCGGCGGCACCGCTGTCGACGGTGACGAAGACCTTCAGGTCCGGGGCGCGCGCGGCGATGAAGGCCCGGGTCGAGCGGGCTTCGCGGCCGGCACCATAGAGCAGCACGGGTTGGTCAAATCGCATGGGGAGCCACTCGCTGGAACAGGTCGGGCGGGATCAGATGGTCGGCGGAATCTTCGAGCAGTTCGGCGGCGGCGGCCTCGAGGCGGGCGCCGCCATATTGAGTCAGAAGATCGGGCTTGAGGCTTGAGACAATTGCGGTTTCCGCCCATTCGGGGCGGCTGGCGAGAAGGTTGAGGCAGGCGGCGGCTTCCTCGATCTCGCCGACGCATTCCCACGGCTTCTGGCCGGCGAGGCCGGTCAGCTCGCGGAAGGAGTGCTCGTGCCTGGCCTCGGAAAGCAGGTCGCGGCCGAAGATGCCCACCAGCCGGTCGCGCTCCATGACGGGCGCGAAGATCAGGTAGACGAAATGGCATTTCGGGCAGTTGCCGCACCAGAGCGGGCCGTCATTGCCGGCGAGCTTGAAGTTCTCGTTGCAGCTCGAAAACACGCGGTCGAAGCGGGTCTCGCGGGCGAAGAGTTTTGCGATGCGGGCTTCCGAATAGGGGCGGAGCAGCGAGAAGTAGCCTAGCGCATTGCCGGTGGCGCTGGCGACCACATCGGCGATCAGGCGCTCGAAGGCGATGGATTTCGAATGCTGATGGTTGGCTTCGCGCCCGTCGAACTCAGTGTTGCCCTCGCTGGCCGAGCGCTCGTTGGAGAGGACAATGCGGTTGTAGCCGAAGAGCAGCGCGGCGAGGGCGCCGATCATCGAGTTGATGGCGGTCGAGGGCACATGGCCGTTGTAATAGCCGGGGAGCTTGCCGAGCCGGATCATCTCGGGATCGAGGCGGCGGGTAACATAGAGCGGCGCGCGGCCGATGGCGCCGACCGAACCGAGGATCGGGCCCTTGGGATTGACGGCGAAGGGGGTGAAGTCGACCCCGGCCGCTTCCAGCAACTCGACGCTGACCAGCGAATCCTTGCCGCCGCCGATGGGCAGCAGCACGCGGTCGGGCAGTTCGACGGACGGGGCCGGGCCATCGGGGGCGGTGGCGACATCCAGCGTCAGGCGGCCGAAGCGCTTCAGCTCATTGCGGGCATAGAACTCGCCGAGACCATTCTCGTAGATGTCGAGGACGAAGCGGTGCTCGAGTTCTGTGAGCGCGAGGGGCGAGGCGATGACGAGCGGGGCGCGCAGCTTGAAGTAGCTGACGCCGAGGACGAAGGCGGTGATCTCCAGCAAATGCTGGAACGCCGGCAAGGTGTGAGCCTCCGGGCGGGCGCCGGACGGGAAGGTCAGTTCCTCGGTGAAGGCGAGCGCATCGAGCGCGTAGCCGAAGCGCGCCTTGCCGGTGGCCGGATCGTAGCTGGGTGGCGCGATCGTGAAGGTTTCGGTCAAGCGAATGACGGTCCTGATGGGCGCCCGGGGCGGAATGGTTCCGGGCCGGCACTATGGCGAGGTGATACCGGATTCTTCGGGCGGCGGGTATAGGCCGTCAAATCGGGCGCCGCTGTGGCGCTTTCAATAGATGCGCTGAACGAGCCGGGGGACGATGTCTGTCGACAGGCGCTGGAAGCCATATTCGCGCATGGTACATTGCCAGCCCTTCGCGGCACGCTGGATCTGGAACAGGTTGTAGCGCGCCGGATCGTGCCGGCCGCTGTCGCCCTGCGCCGCGCCCGCTGCGGCAACGCCGATCACCGGAATGTCCTCGCCGGGGCCGGGGACCGCCTGGATCGTCGATTTGTGAGTGTGGCCGTGGAGGATCAGCTCGGCGCCCACCTCTGCCACCACTTCGCGGAAGCGGCGGGCGCCGTAGAGCCCGAGGCGGAAATGGGTGTTCTCGATATTGGGCGGGTGGTGAATCAGCACGACGCGGAAGTAGCCGCCGTCTCCGAGCAGCTTCAGACAGGTGCGCAGCCGCTCGGCCTGCGGTTTGTCGAAATGTCCGGATGCGAAGAAGGGCGGGGTGGGGACGGCGCTGGAACAGCCGACCACCGCGACATCGCCAATGCGTCGGACATAGGGGAAGGGCGCTTCGTCCAGTGTCTCGCCGGTGGCATAGGCGCCCCAGCGCGCCAGAAGACGCGGGAGTTGCTTGCGCACATAGGCATCGTGGTTGCCCGGCACCAGACAGACCTCTTCGGGGGCGCCGACGGTCTCAAGCCAGTTGTGGACGGTGTTGGCCTCGGCATCTAGGGCCAGGTTGCCGAGGTCGCCGGTGATGGCGGTGATGTCGGGGGACTGCTCGCGCAGATGGCGCACCAGCCGGGTCAGGCCGTCGCCCTCCAGCAGCTTTTGGCGCTTGAACTTCCAGTTGAGATAGCCGGTAATCCGCTTGCCGAGCAGTTCCGTCGGCCGCACGGGCGGCAACGGGGCAAGGTGAATATCGGACAGGTGGGCGAGCGTAATCATGTCGGGCCGTAATGCCATGTGGGACCCGGCATGGAAACGGCTTTGTTGGCGCAACGGCCAGGAGATGCATCGGCGATGGACAGGATGAGCCGCTGGCAGAAGGTGAGAACCTGGCTGCACCTGTTCCTGGTCGGGGTGCGGCGGCGCATGGTGATCGGCGCCCGGCTGGCGCTGGTCCGGGACGGGCGGTTTCTCCTGGTCCGGCATACCTATATGCCCGGTTGGCACTTTCCCGGCGGCGGCGTGGAGCCTGGCGAAACCGCGGCGGAGGCGGCACGGCGCGAGGGCGTGGAAGAGACCGGGCACGAGGCTCATGGGCCGTTGCGGCTGCACGGGTTTTTCCTCAATGCCAATGCCGCCACCAATCGTGACCATGTCGCGGTCTATGTCGCTGAAGAGTTCCGGCAGATCCGCGATTTCGTGCGGGATGCCGAGATCGCCGAGATCGGCTGGTTCGCCCCGGACGGACTGCCTGAGGGGGTCGATCCCGGGACGGCGCTGCGCATTGCCGAGATCGCGACAGGCACAGTGCCGGGTGAGCGCTGGTTCGCGCCCTAATGTCGCCCGGGAGCGGAACCATTTCCGCCGCAGCGCGCTGATCTGGTGATGGCCATGGGTCTTGAAAAGTCAGGTCCCACAGGCGATTTCCCGTAGCGCGCAAAGGGACATAATGCTAATGCGCACAGTCAGACGTCAGGAGGCGTCCAGGATGGAGAAGGCTCTTCGGATGATTCGACGACCGTAAGCGGTCGCGTGCCGGCCCGCATTGCGGACTGGCGGTTCTCATCTACGCCATTTCTGTCCTCAGGACCCCCGATATGACCTTCACGTCCGTGTCACTCGCTGCCGAGGCAGCGACCATTCCCTTCGGCCTGCCGATCGTCCGGCATGCGGTGCCCTCCGACGAGGCGTTCGTCGAGGAGTTGCACGCCATTGCGTTCGGTCCCGGCCGGTTTGCGCGCACGGCCTTTCGGGTGCGCGAGCGGTTTCCGATCGATGAGAGCCTGAGCCTTGTTGCGGAAGTGGACGGCCAGCCATGCGGCGCCGTGTGGATGACGCCGATCAGTGTCGGCGGCATCGATGGCTATATGTTGGGGCCGCTGGCGACCCATCCCGATTTCCGCAAACGTGGCGCCGGGAAGCTGCTGGCACGGGAGGTCACGCGGCTGGCGCTGGAGCGGGGCGAAGGCGAGTACGTGATGCTGGTTGGCGACCGCGACTATTACTGCCCGCTGGGCTGGGTGCCGACGGTGCCGGGGGCTGTGGTGTTTCCAGGCCCTGTCGACCCGACGCGCGTGCTGGTCTATTCTCACGATCCAAGTCTGGCCGGACGGCTGGCCGGGCCCATCCGGGCCTTCGGAGCCCGTCCGCGGCCGTAAACCCGCCGGAGGGCCAGCTGGCCGACGACCGCTTCATTTCGCGCCTCGCCGGGCGGCTGCTGCCGAGGCCCGAGCCGATTCCCGAACTGGTGCCCGACTGGACGCCCGACGTGCCGCACGAGCGACCACCGGTGCCGGCCGCGGTGCTGATTGCGCTGGTCGATCGCGAGGATGGGCTGAGCGTGCTCTATACCGAGCGTTCGCCGTCGCTGAGGTCGCATTCGGGGCAGGTGGCGTTTCCGGGCGGCAAGATCGACCCCACCGATGCCGATGCGGCAGCCGCGGCGCTGCGCGAGGCCAATGAAGAGGTGGCGCTCGAGCCGCTGGACGCCCGCGTGCTCGGCTTCATGCCGCAATATTACACGGGGACCAATTACCTGATCACACCGGTGGTGGCGCTGGTCGCCCCGCGGCGGCCGTTCCTGCCCAATCCCGACGAGGTGCGCTCGGTGTTCGAGGTGCCGCTCGCCTACCTGATGCAGGCGGAGAGCTTCTCCACGCGCACCATTGCGCGGAATGGGCGACAACATGCCACCCGACAGGTCGAGCATAGCGGGCTTGTCATCTGGGGGATAACTGCGAACCTTACATGGCAATTCCACGAGCTGGCGGCGGCGGCGAGGGCGGAGTGAAAGAGGCGCGGGAACGACTGAGGGAGGCGGGCTGGCTGGCGCGGCCGGAAACGCAGCAATTGCTGGCGTTGCTGGATGGCGCGCAGCAGCGCACCCGCGTCGTGGGGGGCGCCGTACGCGACACACTGCTCGGGCAGGACCGCGAACTGGCCGATCTGGACTTTGCTACCGAACTGATGCCCGGCGATGTCGCGGCGCGGGCAGAGCGCGCCGGTGTCGCGGTCTATCCGACGGGGCTCGCGCACGGGACCGTCACCCTCAAGCTCGGAACGCTGGTGGCCGAGGTCACGACCCTGCGCGAGGATGTCGAGACCGATGGGCGCCATGCGGTGGTGCGGTTCGGGCAGGACTGGCGCGAGGATGCGGCGCGGCGCGATTTCACGATGAACGCGCTCTATGCCGAAATGGACGGCACGCTGTTCGACCCGCTGGGCGGTTTGGCAGATTGCCTCGAGCGGCGGGTGCGGTTCATCGGGGACGCGGCGCGGCGGATCGCCGAGGACCGGCTGCGGGTCTATAGATTCTTCCGGTTTTCGGCGAGCCATGGCGAGGAAAAGCTCGATGCCGAGGGGCTGGCGGCCTGCGCCGAGGCGGCCGGCGATCTCGATCTGCTGGCAGCAGAGCGTGTCGGCGTGGAGATGCGGCGCATGCTGGCGCTGCCGCGGGTGGCGCGAACGCTGAAAGCCATGGCGGCGATCGGCTTGCCGCTGCCGGAAAGTGCACTGGAGCTGTTGCAGGCCTATGAGCGGCGGGCGCGGCGCGCCGACTATGGCTCACGGCTGGCTTTGCTGTTCTCGACCGGCGCTTCCGATGTCCTGCGCCAGCGGTGGCGCCTCTCCAATGAAGAGATGCAGCTTGCCGACGACATCCTGACCGCAGCGCGGCTGATCGGGGCGTTCCGCATCAACGAGGCCGCCTATCGTCACCCGGGGGTGCTGGCCGGGGCTGTGGAAGTGGCGTCGGTGCTCAGTGGCTGGAGCGAGGCGGGGCGTGCCGCTGTGCTCGAGCAGCTGCTGGCGATGAATGTGCCGCGCTTTCCGGTGACCGGCAACGATCTGATCGAAGCCGGCCACAAACCCGGCCCTGAACTGGGCCTGACGCTGCGCCGGCTCGAGGCCGAGTGGATCGACAGTGGGTTCAGCCTCGACCGCGACGCATTGCTAAACAGGCTGGGCCGATAGTCCGGTCAGGCGGTGGGCGTATGCTGCCGCGGGGCGCCGTCGACGATGCGTGCCTTGATCTCATCGATCATGTTGGGTCGCACCATCTGCTCGCCGTGGTCGTTCTGCAGATGATGAACGACGCGACCGACGAGGTCTGCATCGTTTTCGGCACTGGTGTGCCAGCGGCAACCGGGCACCAGGGTGCCACATTCGAACGATTTCATGATCGTCTCCTTCGTTTGTGGACGTCAGAGCCAAGCACGGCAATGCGGCAAGGTTGAGACGCCGCGACTCCTGCGCACCTTCCGCCGGGCGGCTCGGTATAAGTGCCATTCCCGTACGTATATCTACTTCATCTTGATGGAATCGTGATGTTACTTAACCTCCTATTAGGACCTGTTTCGCAACGTTGATTTCGGGCGCAGTCAATAATGGTACTATGACTATATTGCGCCGGGCGGAGATTGATGTGCTCGGACCTTTGGCAGTTGTTTGTGATTTAGCACATGAGAAGCAGGCGCAGGTTATCGGGCAGGCGCTCGGGGCGGAGGTGTTTCCGCTAGACGCCGGCTGTGCCGCAGACTTGGTCGACCACGACATTGTCGTTCTGGCCGAACTTCGCGACACGTGTGTTGTGGAGGGCCTGAAACGAAGACTCGGCGCCCGCAAGAGCTCGCGGCAGCGATACTTCGTCTGCGACCAGACACCTGCCGCGCGCGCCTGGCAGGTGCAGGCGGATGCGCTGGGCGCGACCGTACATGTTCCGCAGGGCGCGGCGGTATCAACATTGCGGCGCCTGCGGTCGGTGTTGTCGGTGCCGCGCCAGTCAGCGCCGCTGACCACTCCCGCAGGTCCCTCGATCGCGCAGGCCGAACGCGCCATTGCCAAGGTGTTCGGAGAGCTGCTGGATGGCGCCCCGCTCGGTCTCAACGAAGTGACGATGGCCGGTCGCGAGGTGCTGAACGGCGTCGACGAAGCCGGCGGCTCTCAATGGCTTGCCGCCGTGAAGAACCATCATGAGGGCACGTTCCAGCATTGCCTGCTGGTGGCCGGCGTGGCGGCGATCTACGCGCGGAGGGCGGACCTCAGCGCGGCGCAGTCCACGGCGCTGATGAACGCGGCGATCCTGCACGATATCGGCAAGGCGGCGGTGCCGCTCGATCTGCTGGACAAGCCGGGCAAGCTGACCGATGCCGAGTTCGAGGTGATCAAGCGGCACCCGGGCTATGCACATCACTATCTGGTGCAGCGCAGCGCGACGCCGGCGGTGGTGCTGGATGCGGTGCGGCATCATCACGAGGCGCTGGATGGCAGCGGCTATCCAGACGGATTAAGGGGCGACGCCATCAGCCCGCTGACGCGGATTCTCACGGTGTGCGACATCTATGCGGCACTGATCGAGCGGCGCGCCTACAAGGACGAAAAGACCCCGGGGCAGGCCATCTCGGTGCTGATCGATCTCGCCCTACGCAGCAAGGTGGATTACGCGATGGTTCGCAACCTCGCGGCGGCGGTGGGCGTCAAGGCGCCGGAGGATCTGTCGGGCCTCGTGCGCGACCTGACCCAGCCGCGGCGGGCAGCCGGCTAGTTATCCCCGGCCTCCCACCTATTCATCCGAGGGGGCATCGAAGAGGCCGAGTCGTTTGAGGCCCCGGATGGCCGTGCCATTGTCGGTGCGGATGACTTCGCGGGGGATCGCGCCGCCATGTTCCGCGATGGACTGTGCCAGTGGCTCGGAATGGGTGACGACCCAGAGCTGGGCATGGGCGGCCGCCTTGACGATGGTGCGCGCGAGAGCTGGCAGTAGGGAGGGGTGAAGGCTCGTCTCGGGCTCGTTGAGGGCAATGAAGGGCGGCAATCGGTAGGACAGCAGCGCCCCCAGAAGCGCCAGCAGCTGCAAGGTGCCGTCGGAGAGTTCGTGGGCCCAGAATGTTCTCTTTGGCGTTTCGGGGAAGATCATGCCGAAACTGGCATAGTCGCCCGGGGTGGGCACGACCAGCTGTCCGCCGGGGAACGCGAGTTCGACCATCTCGTCGAGGTCGCGCGTGTCGCCCCGGATGTGGCGAAGCGTGGCGAACACGGCGGCGAGGTTCTCGCCGTCCGATGCCAGCAAGGGCGAGGTCAGCGCCTGCGCGGGCCGGCGGAGCGGCGAGTCCCGGTCTGTGCGGAAGCCGTGAAAGAAGCGCCAATTGGCCAGATTTTCGCGCACCGCCGAGACTTCCGGGCTGGTCCGGATCGTCGACAGCGAGGTTTCGCTCGCCAGCAGGCGTTCGGTGATCTCCTGGCGCCTCCCGCCTTCGCCCCGGATCCACGCCGCTGCGCCGTCACGCTCGAGAACGTCAGTGGTTCTTCCCCCGACAAGGTAGCTGACGCTCTCGTGCTTGACCTGGGATTCGCCGGCAAAGGCCGCATCCATCGGGGTGGGAAAGCCGAGCTCGATGGCGTATCTGGCCACGAGGCCATCGAGGTCGAGCGTGGCGCCCAGCTCGATGCGGCGCTTCTCGCCCTTGCGATAGCCATCGGTCCGGTGCTTGGGGTCGAAATGGCCGTCGTCCGTCAGGTTGGTGCCGCCCGCCCAGAACACCGATGCCAGCCCGCCTTCACGGGCGATCTCGCCGGCGAGGCTGCCATTGGCCGCGCAGTGCAGCAATTGCAGCGCCCGGTAGATATTGGTCTTGCCCACGCCATTGGCGCCCTTCAGCACCGTCAGTCGCCGCAGGGGGAGATGCAACTCCTTGACCGACCGAAACCCCTTGATGCGGACGTCTTCGAGCATTTCGGCTCCCTCAGGGCCACTTCACCTCGGGTGGCATCGAGGAAAGAATGGCTTCGACATTGCCACCGGTCCTGAGACCGAAGGTGGTGCCGCGATCATAGAGCAGATTGAACTCGACATAGCGGCCGCGCCTGATGAGCTGTTCCTCGCGATCCGCGGGCGTCCACGGCGTCTGCATGTTGCGGCGCACCAGCGCCGGGTAGATGTCGAGAAAGGCAAGCCCGACGTCGCGGGTGAAGGCAAAATCGGCCTCCCAGTCGCCGGTGGCGTGGTGGTCGTAGAAGATGCCACCGATGCCGCGCGGCTCGTTGCGGTGCTTCAAAAAGAAGTACTCGTCGCACCAGGCCTTGTAGCGGGCGTAGTCGACCGAGGGGTGCGGGGCGCAGGCGCGCTGCATGGCGGCGTGGAAATCCACGCTGTCGGGATCGGTCTGGGTGCGGCGCCGGTCGAGCACCGGGGTGAGGTCGCCGCCGCCGCCGAACCAGGCGGTGCTGGTGGCGATCATCCTTGTGTTCATGTGGGCCGCCGGTACATGCGGATTGCGCGGATGCACAATCAGCGAGACGCCCGCGGCCCAGAATTCGGCACCGGCTTCGGTGCCTGGCATCTGTTTGGCGAAATCGGGCGAGAAGGTGCCGTGGACCACCGAGATGTGGACGCCGGCCTTTTCGAAGACGCGGCCGTGCAGCATCGACATCTCGCCGCCGCCGCCATCGGGGCGTTGCCAGGGCTGGCGTTCGAAGCGGCCGGGCGCTCCCTCGGCTAGGGGGCCGGAGAGTTCGCTCTCAATGGCTTCGAACTGGGCGCAGAGGCGATCGCGCAGTTCGCGGAACCAGGCGGCGGCGCGTTGCTTTCTCGAATCCAGTTCGCCTTGTGATTCGAGTTCGGGAGGCAAGGTCATGACAGTCCTGAGAAATGTCCGGTCTGGCGTAGTGCTTCCCCTAGCACGAGTGCGCCGGCGACCGCCACGTTGAGCGAGCGCATCTGGGGTCGCATCGGGATACGGATGGCAAGATCGGCATCGGCGGCGACCGCTTCGGGCACGCCCGCGCTTTCGCGCCCGAGCATCAGAATGTCGTCGGGCTGAAACGTCGCTGCCTGAAATGGGGTGCTCGACCGGGTGGTCAGCAGCACGAGGCGCCGCGTTTCGGCACGACGCCAAGCATCGAAATGGCCGTAGCTGTCGTGCTCGAGGAACTCGGCATTGTCGAGATAGTCGAGCGCAGCGCGCCGGATGGCGGCGGGCGAGAAGTGGAAGCCGGTGGGGTGGATGATGTGCAGCCGCACGCCCAGGCAGGCGCCGAGCCGGAGCAGGGTACCGGTGTTCTGCGCGATGTCGGGCTGGAAGAGCGCGAGTTCGACGGTCAGGATCGTTGACTTTTTTGGTTAGGTTTTTGCAGCTTACCCGATGGCTGCTATAGTGTCGCAGCGGGGGAAAGTCACGCCGCGCACGGCTGGACAAGCACACGCGACAGTGCCAAAAGAACGCCAAAATCACGCCCCTGAGAGGCGTGGTATGGCTATGCCGTACTACGCCGGGCGCTGATCAGGGCTCAACAGACGGAATCGAACCTTGGCCACCCAAACGACACCGGCACACCAGGACGCGCCCAGCAGCGGGCGACGGGACTTCCTTTATGTGGCTGCGGGAGCTGTCGGCGCAGTCGGCGTTGCCGGCGCTGCCTGGCCGCTGATCAACCAGCTCAACCCGGATGCCTCGGTGCTGGCCCTTGCCTCGATCGAGCTGGATGTTTCCAGCATCACCGAGGGCGAGACGGTGACGGTGATGTGGCGCGGCATGCCGGTTTTCGTGCGTAACCGCACGCCCAAGGATGTCGAGGAAGCCAAGGCTGTTCCGCTGGCAGATCTCAAGGATCCGCAGACCGACGAAGAACGGACCAAGCCGGGCCACGAGAACTGGCTGATCATGATCGCCAACTGCACGCATCTGGGGTGCGTGCCGGTGGGCGACTCGGGTGATTTTGACGGCTGGTTCTGCCCCTGCCACGGTTCGCACTACGATACCGCCGGCCGCATCCGCAAAGGCCCGGCTCCCAAGAACCTCGTGGTGCCGCCCTATGATTTCGTCACCGACACGCTCGTGAAGATCGGCTGAGGGGGAACGCGCGATGTCTGCACACGAAAGCAATTACAACCCGACCAACCCGGTCGAGAAGTGGCTGGACCAGCGTCTGCCGCTCATCAGGTTCTCCAAAGAACACCTGATGGATTTCCCGACGCCGAAGAACCTCAACTACTGGTGGACATTCGGCGCCATCCTTGCGTTCTGCCTCGTCGTGCAGATCGTCACCGGCATCGTGCTCGCGATGCACTACACGCCGCATGTGTCGCTGGCCTTCGACTCGGTAGAGCATATCCGCCGCGACGTGAATGGCGGCCGCATCATCCAGGCCGTCCACGCAGTGGGCGCCTCGATGTTCTTTGCGGCGGTGTATCTCCACATCTTCCGCGGGCTGTTCTTCGGCTCGTACAAGCAGCCGCGCGAAGTGCTGTGGATCCTCGGCGTGCTGATTTTCGCGCTGATGATGGCGACGGCTTTCATGGGCTACGTGCTGCCGTGGGGCCAGATGAGCTTCTGGGCGGCGACGGTGATCACCAACATCATCGGTGCCGTGCCGGTGGTGGGTGAGCCGATCCTGCAGCTCCTGCGCGGCGGCTTCTCGGTGGACAATGCCACGCTCAACCGCTTCTTCTCGCTGCACTACCTGCTGCCGTTCGTGATCGCCGCGGTTGTGGCGCTCCACATCTGGGCGCTGCATGTCCCGGGCAACAACAACCCGATCGGCGTCGAGGTGAAGGAAAGCCGCGATACCGTCCCCTTCCATCCGTACTACACGATGAAGGATCTGTTCGCGATCGTGGTGTTCCTGATCCCGTTCGCCTGGTTCGTGTTCTTTGCGCCGAACATCCTCGGACACCCCGACAACTACGTGATGGCTAACAGCCAGGTGACGCCGGCCCATATCGTGCCCGAATGGTACTTCCTGCCGTTCTACGCGATCCTGCGCGCCATCGACTTCAACATCCTGTTCATCGACAGCAAGCTGGGCGGCGTGATCTTCTTCGCCGGCTCGATCCTGATCCTGTTCTTCGTGCCGTGGTTGGATACGTCCAAGGTGCGCTCGGGCTCGTTCCGGCCGGTGTTCAAGTGGTTCTACTGGCTGTTCGTGATCAACTTCGTGATGCTGGCCTATCTGGGCGCGGCCCCAGCGGAAGGCACCTACGTGCTGCTCGCCAAGATCGGCACGGCCTATTACTTCGCCTACTTCCTCGTGGTGCTGCCGCTGCTCGGCCGGTTCGAAAAGACCAAGCCGCTGCCGACCTCGATTTCGGAAGCAGTCCTGTCCAAAACGTCGTCGAGCGGCGTCGCCGCCGGCGCAGCGCACTGATCCGGGGTCGTCGTCAGATGCACAAGAAAACCACCATCATCGGAGCGCTGCTCGCGGCGATGCTATTCACGGGGGCACAGCCCGCCGTGGCGGCCGAGGGCGTCGAGATCGCCAAGCAGCCCTGGAGCTTCTCGGGCGTGTTCGGCACGTTCGACAAGGACCAGCTGCAGCGCGGCTTCCAGGTGTTCCGCGAAGTCTGCTCGAGCTGCCACTCTGCTCGCCTGCTGGCCTTCCGCAATCTGGCGGAAGAGGGCGGCCCTGAGTACTCGGAAGAGCAGGTCAAAGCACTGGCCGCCGAGTATGAGATTGCCGATCCGACCGCCGAAGGCGGCAAGCGCCCAGGCATCGCGGCCGACCGCTGGCCCTCGCCATTCGCCAATGACCAGGAAGCCCGCGATGCCAATGGCGGCGCGCTGCCGCCGGACTTCTCGGTGATCGCCAATGCCCGCGGCACGACGCAGCCGTTCCCGTACTGGCTGCTCAACTACGTGACGCCGTATCAGGAAGGCGGGCCCGACTATATCTACGCCCTCTTGACCGGTTACGAGGAAGAGGCGCCGGAAGGCGTCGAGATCCCCGAGGGCAAGTATTACAACCATGTGTTTCCGGGGCACGCGATCGGCATGGCGCCGCCGCTGGCCGACGACTCGGTGACCTACGGCACCGGCGAGAATGGTGAGACGCTGGCGGCGACGCTGGACCAGGAGGCGCGCGACGTCGCGGCCTTTCTGATGTGGCTGTCTGAGCCGCACCTGGTGGCGCGCAAGGAGACCGGGCTGCAGGTGATCCTGTTCCTGATCCTGTTTGCGGGGCTGATGTATGTGGTCAAGCAGCGGCTCTGGGCCAAGATCGAGCACTGAGTGCTGTGACAGAACCGACGGTTTCGGGGCCCCGCGTGGGCCCCGTTGCTTTTCTCGACGGGTGCGTGGTGCTTGAATCGCGCGACCGGGATGGCGATACTGTCAGGATCGAATATCGGAGGTGACCATGCCGTTCATTGCCCGCGCCGTCGCGACGGTCGCCGTTGCGCGCCGTCTCGCTCGACATCCTCTGGTTCGGGCCGGCATAGCGGCGGCTCCGAAGCTGGCGACGCCCGAGGCGAAGGCCAAGGCCCTCGAGGTGGCCAAGGACGCCGCCTATGGCGCCGGCATGATCACCCGCAAGCTGGTGGACAAGGTTCAGGGACGGCGCTGAGCATAACGCGTCGTAGCCGCTGGCGCCCCAGCGCACGATTCGCTAAGCGCTTGAGGCTGCCTGTTAGCGGGAAATCTTACTGATGCTCGATCTGAAATCGCTCGTCCGCGCCATCCCCGACTATCCCAAGAAGGGAATCCTGTTTCGGGATATCACGACCCTGATCGAGAACCCGGCCGGGTTTCGCGAGAGCGTCGAACGCATCGCGGTGGCGCATCGCGGGCTGGGCATCACGCATGTGGCGGGAATCGAGGCGCGCGGCTTCATCTTCGGTGCGGGCGTCGCCATTGCGCTCGGCGTCGGGTTCGTGCCGGTGCGCAAGAAGGGTAAGCTCCCTGGCGAGACGATCGGGCAGAACTACGCGCTGGAATATGGCGTCGACACCATCGAGATTCATGCCGACGTGATCGGGCCCGGCGACAAGGTGCTGATGGTCGACGACCTGATCGCCACCGGCGGCACGGCGCTTGCGGCGGTCACGCTGATGCGCCGCACCGGGGCGGAAGTCCGTCATGCCGGCTTCGTCATCGACCTGTTCGACCTTGGCGGCGCGGAAAAGCTCCGGCATGCCGGGGTGAACGTCTTCAAGCTGATCGATTTCGAGGGCCACTGAGCGGCCCCTCTGCCGCCTCAGGTCGGGCGGCAGGTCAGGACGTTCTTTTCGGCCGTGTAGAGCTGCAGCACATCGCGCCCTTCGTCGTCGAAACCGAGGATTGCGGAGATGATGCCGGCATTGGCCAGGAGGTTGCCGTCGAGGAAGGTCACGCCATTGCTGGCCATCTCGACATTGCCGGTGCCCGACGCCTTGGAGGCGAAGTTGGCCGAGGCATAGCCGTAGGAGCCAGCATAGATGGTGAGCAGACCCGCCCGCGTCCCATCGATCAGGGCGCGGCAGCCCCAATTGCCTTCGACACCGGCGCCGGTCAGCGACTGGGCCGAGGCCGGCGCAATTCCGAGAGCAAGGACAGCGGCGAAGAGCAGGGGGCGCATGGCGTGACTCACTGGCGATTGGTCCGCAACTTCCCCAATCCAGGCAGGCGGGTCAACGCCTCGAATAGCCTAAGGCGCAGCGAGGGCCGATAATCGCGAAGCTTTGAGAAAGCGACGAGCTCGGCGCGGTAGACCGGTGTGCCGTGCTGGTTGGTGGCTTCGACGATGTTGACGAGGATCCCCCAACCCGGCAGCGAGTTGGAGGGCCGCTTGCCGGTGACGGTAAGCGTGTAGCTCAAGGTGTCGCCCGGCCGCACCGGATGAGGGAAGCTGATGGAATTGACGCCGGGCGAGGGGCCGGAGACGCCGGCGGACTTCCCCTCGCTCTCGAGGCGTTCCGCTTCGGCGCCGAGCGCATCGACCATCAGGCGCTGGCCGATGGCCGCGGTGTGCCAGCCGGAGGCAACGAGGCCGCCGAAATGGCTGTGGCGGGCAAGGTCCGGATCGATGTGGAAATATTGCGGGTCATAGCCTGCGCCGAACGCGAGAATCTCGGCTTCGGTGAAGGTGTGGCTGCCGAGCGGGTAGGGCGCGTCGAGCGCGACGTCTTCGAACCACTGCGTCATGCGTCGCCTCCCGCCTTCGGGACGTGTCGGTGGGCGATGTCATAGGGCAGTTCGGGCTGCGGCTGCGTGCCGGCCTCAGGGTGCCGCGTGTCGACCAGGTTGTTGAGGGTCAGCGTCATCACCTCGATGCCGCGCTGGTTGCGGATGGCGAGATCGATGCCGATGATGCCCCATTGCGGGTGGCTGCGCGAGCGGCGGAGGCTGGCGATGGTGGCGGTGCCCGAGATGGTGTCGCCCTTGAGCACCGGCTTCTTCCACTTGAGATCGGAGAAGCCCAGCCCGCCGGCCGAGGCGATCTTGCTCAGGAAGGCGTCGACCAGCATCTTCAGCGAGAGCCCGGCCGTCTGCCAGCCGGAAGCGGCGAGCCCGCCGAGGAGGGAGCGCTTCGCGGCTTCCTCATCGAGATGGAAGGGCAGGGGATCATAGGCGCGGGCGAAGTCGACGATCATGTCGCGCGTGATGGTGACAGGACCCAGCGCAACGGTTTCGCCGATGGCGAGATCCTCGAAATGGCGGCGGTCGGCGGTGACGGGGTTGGTCATGGTGGTTGACGTATACGTCAACGATGACCGGCGGGGCAAGTTCAGGGGCGATAGCGGTAGACGCTGGAGCGCACGGTGGCGCCGGGCGTGCCGCCGAACTCGGGCACATCGTAGCTGGCAATGGGCTCTAGCCGGTGGAGCGGCAGGTCCTTGCGGCCCGGATCGCCGACAAGGACGTCTATGTGGCGCTCGCGAAACTCGTCGAGGGCGACAAGCGAGCTCGCGGCGGCACCCGCGTCGTAGAAGACGTCGCCGGCCAGGACGAGGTCGATCTCTGCGAGATCTAGTGGGGTCTCGGCGACGGTGATTTCGAGATTGTTGGCTGCAGCGTTGAGGGCGGCAGCGGCGCGGGCGAAGGGATCGCTGTCTATGCCGATGACGCTTCGCGCGCCGGCCTGTGCGGCCACCATGGCGACGAGGCCGCTGCCGGTGCCGTAGTCGAGCACGCGCCGGCCGACGACCTCAGCGGGGTGCTCCAGCAGCCAGCTGGCAAGCGCCAGGCCACCGGACCACAGATAGGCCCAATAGGGCGAGGCGCCGTGCTGTTCGGCGAGGCGGCCGAGGCCGCTGCCGGGATGCGGCGTGTAGCGTTGCAGCGCCGGGATACCGGGGATCGGCGCGAGGCGGAGATTGCTGGTGATGAACGCGACGGGATCGGGAGCTGTCGTCGTGATCGCCTCAACCGGCTCGGAGTGAAACGGGAAGGGTGATCTCGACCATGATGCCGAGCAGCGCGAAGCCAATGATGCCGATGCCGGCGAGCCAGATGGCCGGGCGCTTGCGGGCTGCGTCGCGGGCGATGCCGGCGATCCAGATCAGCAGCAGCAGGCTGCCAACCACGAACACGAAGATCGCCGAAGCGATGGTGCCCACCATGCTGGCGATGGCATAGAGGAACGGCATGGCCAGGCTGATAAGGGCGGGCAGGGCCAGCCGGACGGCCTGACGGACGCGCATCAGCAGCGCCAGCAGCACGCCAAGCACGAGGAACGCGAGGCTGACGGTGCCAACAATCGTAAAGCCGGAGGTGCTGCCGGAGAGCAGCGCGCCGGGCGCGGAGAAGAACAGCTCGATGACCGTGACCCAGCGGGTCAGTGCGGCTTCCAACATGGTGAACCAATCGGGTTTGCGACTGACGCCGGTGAGGACGGCGAGGCCCGAGAATGCTTTGAAGCGACCGGTGGGCGCCTGGTCGCGAATGGGGGAGCTATAAGTCGCGGCCGGAGCAACGGCAAGTGCGACCGGCTCGCTCCTTAGTTGGATGGCGGCGCATCGGCGAGCATCATGGCCACCGCGTCGAGGGTGAGGCCGATGGCGGCGGCATTATCGACCAGCAGCGGCACAAGCCAGGGGCGCGATGCGAGGCGGGCGGTCAGCAGGGCCGCCGCATTGGGCTGGGTGAGGAGGTTGCCCGCGTCGCTGCCGACAGAGTCCATGATGATGGCGAGGGCGTCGGCCAGTTTCAGGGCACGGGCGATGGGCGTTACGGCGGTGACGCCGGTGCGGTGATCGTGGGCGCGGATGGCGTCCAGCGCCGCCTCGGGCAGTTCCCCACTGAGCCAGTCGGCGGCGACGAGGCCGTGACGCGAGCGATCCTCGGCGGTTTCGAAGTAATCGAGGTCGTGGACGAGGCCGGTGACGTACCAGAGCCCGGCATCGTGCCCCGTGGCCGCAGCCAGCCGGCGCATGACATAACCGACGAAGATGGAGTGCCGGGCGCGCGAGGTGTCGCCCAGTTGCCGGGCGACCAATGCCGTGGCTGCGACCGCGCCCAGCATTGTGCGATCAGGTGTTGAACTTGAACAGCATGACGTCGCCGTCCTTCACCACATAGTCCTTGCCTTCGTCGCGGGCCTTGCCGGCTTCCTTGGCGGCCACTTCGCCGCCCAGCGCCACATAGTCTTCATAGGCGATGGTCTGGGCGCGGATGAAGCCGCGCTCGAAATCGGTGTGGATGACACCGGCAGCCTGCGGGGCACGGTCACCCTTGTGGATGGTCCAGGCGCGGGTTTCCTTGGGGCCGACGGTGAAATAGGTCTGCAAACCAAGCAGTTGATAGGCTTCGCGGATAAGCCGATTCAAGCCCGGCTCGTGCAGCCCGAGCGATTCCAGATACTCGGCCTGCTCCTCATCGGGGAGCTGAGCCAGCTGGCTCTCGATCTCGGCGGAGATGACGATGACGGCGGCGTTGTGCTGCTTGGCATAGTCCTCGACCTGCTTGGTCATGGCGTTGCCGGTGGCGGCCGATGCCTCGTCGACATTGCAGACGTAGAGCGCGGGCTTGGAGGTGAGGAGCTGCAGCTCGTTGAAGGCCTTCTCTTCGTCGGCGGAGCGCTGGACGAGGCGGGCCGACTTGCCGTCGCGGAGGAGGACCAGGGCGCGGTCGATGAGATCGAGCGTCGCCTTGGCGTCCTTGTCGCCCTGCTTGGCTTTCTTCTCCACGCCGTTGCGGCGCTTCTCAAGGCTTTCGAGGTCGGCGAGCATCAGCTCGGTTTCGACGACTTCGGCGTCGGCGAGCGGGTCGACCTTGTTGGCGACGTGGATGATGTTGCTGTCTTCAAAGCAGCGCAGCACATAGGCGATGGCGTCGCACTCGCGGATATTGGCGAGAAACTGGTTGCCGAGGCCTTCGCCCTTCGATGCGCCTTTGACGAGGCCGGCGATATCGACAAAGCTCATCCGGGCCGGGAGGATGTTGACCGACTTGCCGATCTTGGCGAGCTGTTCGAGACGCGGATCGGGGACCGCCACTTCGCCGGTGTTCGGCTCGATGGTGCAGAACGGGAAATTGGCTGCCTGGGCGGCCGCCGTGCGGGTGAGCGCGTTGAAAAGCGTCGACTTGCCGACATTCGGCAGGCCGACAATGCCCATCTTGAAACCCATGGCCGTCTCCGGAAATTTTCAGTTGCGGGCGCGAGCAGGACCGCGCCAATGGTTGCGCCTCACATCGGTTGATCGGCGACGGAAGTCAATCGGGTAGCGCGCCGAGGCTAGTCGCCCTTGTCGAAGAGCTTCTTGAGCATGGCGGCCATGGGCCCGGTTTCGGGAACGGCAGCCTGTGGCGGCTTTGTCCGCGCCGCGCGGATGTGGCTTTGCGGCGCAGCCTTCTTGCGGGTGGGATCGGCGGTGGCCGGGCGCTGCGGCCGTTCGGCAGCGTCGCCCTGCACGGCGAGGGCGAGGCGGTTCATCAACCCGTTGTCGTCGCCCTTGACGATCATCCCCGCATTGTCGGCGACGGCGTCGAGCAGCGGCGTCAGCCAGGCCTCTTCGGCCTTGGAGAAGTCCCCCAGCACATGCGGCATCACCAGATCCTTGTGCCCCGGATGGCCGACGCCTAGGCGGACACGGCGATAGCCGAGGCCGATCTGCGGATCGATGGAGCGCAGGCCGTTGTGACCACCATTGCCGCCGCCGACCTTGACGCGGGTCTTGCCGGGGGCGAGGTCGATCTCGTCATAGAGCACCGAGATGTCGGTGGGGCCGAGCTTATAGAAGCTTGCGACCTTCTGCACGCTGTCGCCCGAGGAGTTCATGAAGGTCTGCGGTTTGAGGAGCAGCACGCGTTCGCCGTCAATCGAACCCTCGGAGATGAGGCCCTGGTACTTCTCGCGGAAGTTGGGAAACCCATGGCGGCGTGCGATGGCGTCGACGGCCATGAAGCCGATATTGTGGCGGTTCTTCTTGTACTTGTCCCCGGGATTGCCGAGGCCGACGATGAGGTGCATCGGGCAGTCTCCGAAACGAACGAGGCGACCCTTGGGTCGCCTCGCAGCATAGTGGATCGGTCATTCCGAAACGAGGCGTCAGGCTCAGGCCTTGGCTTCGTCCTCGGCGGGAGCCGCGTCGTCTTCGGACTTGAGACCGGCCGGGGACACGATGGAGGCGATGGTGAGATCGTCCTCGTGGCTGTGGTCGGTCACGCCCTTGGGCAGCGTAATGGCCGAGATGTGGATGATGTCGCCGATTTCCTTGCCGGTGAGATCGATCTCGATCGCCTCGGGGATGTTGTCGGCTGCGACAGTCAGATCGAGCGTGTGGTGCACGATGTTCAGCGTGCCGCCGCGCTTCAGGCCCGGGCTGGCTTCTTCATTGATGAAGTGGACCGGGACCTGAACGTTGATCTTGGCGCCCTTGCCGACGCGCAGGAAGTCGACATGCAGCGCCTGATCCTTGACGGGATCGAGCTGGTAGTCGCGCGGGATGACGCGGTGCTTTTCGCCGTCAACGTCGACGGTGAGGATGTGCGAGAGAAAACCACCGGCGTAGATGCGCTTCATCGCCTCGTTGTACGAGATCGAGATCGCGACGGGGGGCTTCTTGTCGCCATAGATGACGGCGGGGATAAGGCCTTCACGACGCAGTGCACGAGCGGCCCCCTTGCCCACCCCGCTCCGCGCCTGAGCCTTAAGCTCGGTAGCAGCAGCCATTGAATGTTCCATTCATGGGTTGGTGTGAACCTTGAGGTTTCAAAGCTCACGCACCCGTCCTCCAGGGGTGACGGGCGCTTCATGGCGTGGGGCTATAGTGGAAAGGGCCCCGGTGAGCAAGGGGATTGCGGGCTTGTTCCGCTCAGGCTCCCGGCATCGGCAGGCACTGCATCACCTCGACGGCGTCGCCGGGGAAGATAGTGAAATGCGGGTGGTCGCGGAACATCTCGGCCGCCGCTTCATGCGACTCGGCTTCGACGATGACATAGGCGGTTGCCATGTTGGTGATGTCGGCGATTCCGGCAGCGGAGACCCGTTTGGTTTTGCCCAGTGGCGAGCCGATGTCGACGATCTGGTCCCTATGTCTGGCGACCCACTGACCCCACGCGGCCATGCCGGCCTGCATGCTGGCCTCGGTGATGGTCCCGGCGCGTTCGGCCTTCTCGCGAGCTTCGACGGAGCCAAGGTAGATGGCCAGGTAGCGTTGCGCGGGCATGGGTGCTCCTCTTGATTGATCGATCGGTCAGCCGTCATGGAGAGCAAGCAGCCGCTGCTGCAGGTAGTGCCGCACGGCGCTGTCGGTGGAGAGGCCGAGGGCGACGGTCAACGCCTCGCGGGCTTCCTGTTTCCTGCCAGCCTCGGCGCTGAGGTGGCCGCGAGCGGCCCAGTAGGGCTGATAGCTTTGCATCCGCGCGTCGTTCGCCACTGCGTCGAGTGCCGCGAGGCCGGCGGCAGGACCCTCGACTTCGGCGAGCGCCACGGCGCGGTTGAGCGCGACGACGGGCGAGTGGGTCAGCGCCAGCAGATGATCGTAGAGCGCGAGCACCGCTGGTGCGGTGTCCGCTCCGGCGAGGCGACGGGCGACATGGGCGGACTGGATGGCGGCTTCGAGCTGGTAGCGGCCGGACGGACCGGCCTTGCTGGCGTGTTGCAGGTGCTCCTCGGCGGCGTCGACCAGTTCGAGATCCCAGAGGCCGGTGTCCTGCTGGTTGAGGGGCACATAGGCCCCCGTCGGATCGCGGCGGGCCGGGTTGCGGGCGCTGGTGTAGAGCATCAGCGCCAGCATGCCGCGCGCCTCGGGCTGGTCGGGCAGCAGCGAGACGATCAGGCGCCCCAGCCAGATGGCCTCGTCGGCGAGCGCGGTGCCTTCGTCGCCGCCAAACTCGCTCCAGCCCTTGCCATAGGCGGCATAGATGGCGTCGAGCACCGCATCGAGTCGTTCCGGCAGTTCGGTGAGGTCGGGAATGGCGAAGGGGATGCCAGCGTCCTGGATGCGTTGCTTGGCGCGGACGAGGCGCTGCCCCATGGTGGCGGGCGAGATGAGGAACGCAGCGGCGATGTCGATGGCGGTCAGTCCCAGGATGGTCTGGAGGATCAGCGGCGCCCGCATGCCGCGCTCGATGGCAGGATGCGCACATGCAAACATCAGGGCGAGCCGGCGGTCGGGGATGGTGTTGCCGGCACCTGCGGCAGCCTCGATCTCGCTTTCGATCTCCTCGGCCATCAGCTTCACATGCTCCTCTCCGGCCTGGCGGGTGCGGCGGCGGCGGATGGCGTCGGTCTGGCGGCGGCGCGCCACAGTCAGCAGCCAGGCGTCGGGATTGCGCGGCACGCCTTCCACCGGCCAGCTGGCGAGGGCGGTGGCAAAGGCCTCTGCCAGTGCATCCTCGGCGCCGGCAATGTCGCGCGTTCGCGCGGCGAGGTAAGCGACGAGGCGGCCGTAGCTGTCTCGGGCCACGCGTTCGGCGGCCCGGCCCGCCTCGTTGGCTTCGCTCGCCATCGTTCAGCCCTGCCGCAGGCTCTTGTCGGGCTTGGGGTAGGTCTCGGCGAGCGGCCGGATCTCTATCGAGCCATAGCGGGAACTGGGACAGCGCCGGGCCCAGGCGATGGCCTCATCAAGGTCGGCGACATCGAGCATGAAGTAGCCAGCCAGCTGCTCGCGGGTATCGGCATAGGGGCCGTCGAGGATTTCGGTCCTGTCGCCGTTGATGCGGACGGTCGTGGCGGCCGAGGCCGGCTGCAGCCGCTCGCCGGCGGATGACTGGCCGCCCGCCTTGGCCAGCGCCTCGTTGAAGGCGGCATAGTCGGCCCAAAGCTCCTTTTGCGGAGCATTGGCGAGGGCGACCTCGTCGTGATGGATGAGCATCATGTAGCGCATGGGGCGATCCTCAGCTCGTCGCCTGCTTGACGAGGGCGGTGATGCGGGCCTCGTCGGCAGCGCTGAGCTTCAGCACGGCGAAGCTGGTGGGCCACATGTTGCCGTCGTCGAGCCTGGCCGCGTCGTTGAAGCCGAAGGTCGAGTAGCGGGCCTTGAACTTGCCGGCGTCCTGGAAGAAGCAGACGTTCTTGCCGTCCTTGTAATAGGCGGGCATGCCGTACCAGAGCTTGGCCTTCAGCTCGGGCGAGGCCGCAAGGACGAGTTCGTGGATGCGGCTCGCGAGGCTGCGATCCGGCTCGGACATGGCGGCGATCTTCTCGGTCACCGCTTTGGCGTCCTCGGCTTCGCTGGCGCCGCGCTTTTCGCGCTTCAGCTCCTCGGCGCGCTCCTTCATCGCTGCCTTTTCCTCGGCGGTGAAGTTCTGGGATTTCTTGGTGGCCATGGTTCTTCTCCGTGTCGCGCCGGGGTTTGATACCCCGACGCTACAATGTCGCCGGCCCCGCCGCCATTTCGACCGGGGGTGCGGAAGAATCTGCGGTCGCGGCCCACAGAGACGTCATCTCAGGGCCGATTGTCGGGGCAGGGCGCCAGTCGCGCGCCCTGCCGCTGGTCAGTTTACTCCGGCCGCGTCGGCCAGATTGGGCGAACCTCGATGGTGCCGAACTCGGCGGCAGGGCAGCGCTTGGCCCAGTCGATGGCCTCGTCGAGACTCGGCACGTCGATGAGATAGTAGCCGCCCAGCTGCTCCTGGGTTTCGGCATAGGGGCCGTCGAGGACCACGGCCTTCTTGTCCCGGACGCGCACCGAGGTGGTGGCCGAGGTGGGGCGCAGGCGCTCGCCGCCGCGCATGATTCCGGCCTTCACCAGGGCCGTGTTGTAGGCGTGATAGGCGGGGCTCATGCCGGTGTCGCCGACGACGGTCGCCGTGTTCATCTTCGTCTCGTCGCCCATGATGAGCAGCATGTACTGCATGTCTCGTCTCCACTGTCGCTGAGCCGGACGTCAGCGTCCGACACGAGTATGACGCGGGTCCTGCGCGACATTCTACATTTCGCGTTTTGGAGATGAGAAAATCAGAAGCCGCTGATCATGGCGCGGATTTCGATGGGCCCCCACTGGGCCGCCGGGCACTTTTTGGCCCAGTCGATGGCCGCGTCCATATCGGGGGCTTCGATGATGTAGAAGCCGCCGAGCTGCTCGCGGGTGTCCGCATAAGGGCCGTCATGCACCTGCAGTTCGCCGCCCTGCTTGACGAAGACGCCTGGAGCCGGCTGGGTCATGGTGCCGCCCTCCATGCGCAGGGTCTTGGCATCCCTGGTTCGGGCAAGGGGCGAGGTCATCACGAAGGCCCCGGCCTTTTCCAGCGCCGTCTGGTAGGCGCCCATGGTCTCCATGACGGCGGCCATCTGGTCGGGGGGGATGGCGGCACCGGCGTTTTCGTCGGCGAACAGCATCAAGAGGTATTGCATGGATTTCTCTCCTCGAACGGGCAGCATAGGCCCTCGGGGCAATGTCGCGCGAGAGAGGCGGATTTCGACACTCCGAGCCGTCCCGACAGGGGAAATCGGTCCGGTGGACCGATCTCCCTGAGGAGGCCACGAGAGCTATGCTCGAGTGGCTGGGGTGCGGCGGGTGGAATGGAAATCGCTGTTGGCCAACAGCCGACAGCTCCGAAGGGGCGCCCCCCTCCACCGGCTTCGCCGGTCCCGATGCCATTCGACCATGGGTCTCATGGCCTCCTCGGGGAGATTGCTCCACCGGAGCAATCTCTTGCCCCTCGAAGTCCCCCGTAAACGGGAGAGGATAAGGAAGAGCCTCAGTCGAGCAGACTCGAGACGCTCTGCTCCGAGGCGGTGCGGGCGATGGCTTCGCCCATCAGGGGCGCGATCGAGATGACGCGGATGTTCGGCGTCGCCTTGGCGGTCTCGGTGGTCTCGATGGAATCGGTGATCACCAGTTCCTTGAGTTTGCTTTTGCCAATGCGCTCGGCGGCGCCATCGGAGAGCACGCCGTGGGTGATGTAGGCGCTGACTTCGGTGGCGCCGGCCTTGAGCAGGGCTTCGGCGGCGTTGACCAGCGTGCCGCCCGAATCGACGATGTCGTCGATGAGGATGCAGGCGTGGCCGGCGACATCGCCGATGATGTTCATCACCTCGGAGACACCGGCCTTGGGGCGGCGCTTGTCGACGATGGCGAGGTCGGCGCCGATGCGCTGCGCGGTGGCGCGGGCGCGGGCGACGCCGCCTACGTCCGGCGACACGATCATGACGTTGCCGGCTTTGTAGTTCTTTTGGATGTCGCGAACCATCACGGGCGCGCCATAGAGATTGTCGGTCGGGATATCGAAAAAGCCCTGGATCTGCGCGGCATGCAGATCGAGCGTCACCACGCGATTGACGCCGGCCTCTGTGATCAGATTGGCGACGAGCTTGGCGGAGATCGGGGTGCGCGAGGCGGACTTCCGGTCCTGCCTGGCATAGCCGAAATAGGGGATGACGGCGGTGATGCGGCGGGCCGAGGAGCGGCGGAGCGCATCGGAGAGGATGAGCAACTCCATCAGGTTGTCATTGGCCGGATAGGAGGTCGACTGCAGGATGAACACGTCCTCGCCGCGGACGTTCTCGTGGATCTCGACGAAGATTTCCTTGTCGTTGAACCGTTTGACCGTGCAGTCGCTCAGCGGGATTTCGAGATAGGACGCGATGGCCTCGGCCAGCGCGCGGTTGGAATTGCCGGTGACAAGTTTCACGGGGCGCGCTCCGCAGCTGCCGGGCGGGGAGGTCGCCGGCTCCACATGGGGCGGGTCTTAGCTTGGCAAGCCATTGCGCGCAATGCGCCTTGTGACGGATCGGTGAAGGAATTCTCGCTTCAGGGGCGGCGGAGGCTCAGCGGAGGGCGATCATGGCCATCTGGCGGCCTGTGATCACGTTAGGGCACCCAGTCCGATGATGCTGATCTGGCGGCCAGCCTTCGTGTTGTGGTGTGTCGCGTAGCGATGCGAGAACCAGGTGTCGGGGCCGGCGTAGGTGCAGATGTCGGTATTGCCGACGAGGCCGACACCGAGCTCCAGCAGCTGCTGCTGCAGCAGGCCCGGGATGTCGAAGTGCTCGCGCGTCGACCCCTCGGGAATGGCAATGTGCGCCGCAGCGGCCGGATCGAGGGCGATGATCTGGGCCGCGGTTTCCGGGCCGATCTCGTAGTTGGCGGCAGAGATTGTGGGGCCAATGGCGGCGCGGATTCGGCCGGGCGATGCGCCGAGGGCCAGCATTGCCTCCACCGTGTTGGCGAGGATGCGCCCGGCGGCGCCCTTCCAGCCGGCATGTGCCGCGCCGATCACTCCGGCAACCGGATCGGCCAGGAGGACCGGGGCGCAGTCGGCGGTCAGGATGCCGAGCAAGATGTGCGGGTCGTTGCTGACCATTGCGTCGGCTTCGATGGCCACATCCGCCTTGTTGATCCCGGCGACAGCGATGACGCGGGTCGAGTGGACCTGTTTGAGCAGCAGCAAGTCGCGGCGCTGGCGGCCAAGGGCACGCGCTGCAGTCTCTCGATTGCGGTCGACGACAGCCGGGTCATCTCCGGCGGCAATCGACATGTTGTTGCTGGCATAGACGCCCTCGGAATACCCGCCCTGCCGGCCGAAGAACCCATGCCGGATGGGCAGATCGGCGAAGACGCGGCTGCGAACAAACGGAGGTGCGGGCATGATCAGAACCCCAGCGGTTCGAGGTTGCCGTGCCAGGCGCAGAAGACCTTGAACAGGGTGCCCATCTCGGATGGGTCGGTCAGGCGCTTCAAGGCCACGGTGAGGTTGTCGAGTTCGCCCGGATTGGCGCGGGCGAGGGCGGTGGCGCGTTCGACGATGCCGAGGCGGCCGAGGAAATCGCGTTGGGTGGTGAAAGCCGTGCCAAGCCCGGCCTTCTCAGCGACCTCGCGCAGCGCGCCGAAATCGACATGGGCGCTGAGGTCGATCTCGCCCGGTGCGGCGAGCGGATCGGCATAGGCGTGGCGGCTGACGGCCTGCAGCGTTTCGCCGGCCTGGGTCTGCTCATAGCCGTAATCGATGGCGAGGAGCGCGCCGCGCTGGTCGGCGATGCGCCTCGCGAGCCGGGCCATGGCGTCCTGCGCGGCGAGGCTCACTTCGTAGACGCTACCTTCGGGGGCATCCGCGACGACGGCGGGCAGGGTGGATGAGGGCAGCGGCGTCGGCGAGAGGCCGAAGGCGCGCTTGCCGTCGATCAGGCCGACCTGCCGCTCGTGCCAGCCCTGCTTGCCGCGAACGAACTGGCGGACCGGCAGGGCGTCGAAGAACTCGTTGGCGACGACGATCAGCGGGTCCTCGGCGACGAGGTCGATCTCGTCGGACCAATAGGGATGATAGGGCGCCAGCCGCTCGGCCTGCTGGGCGCGCAGGCCGGCATTGGTTTCGAACAGCTGCAGATGGCAGGCATCGAGGAAGCCTTCCGCGCGGGCGGCGACACGCAACGCGTCCTGCATCAGCGTGCCGCGGCCGGGGCCGAGTTCGAGCAGTGTGAAGCTCTTGGGCTCACTCATCTGCTGCCAGGTGTTGACGATGAAGAAGCCGATCAGCTCGCCGAACATCTGGCTGATTTCGGGCGCGGTGACGAAATCGCCCTTCGTCCCGAGCGGATCGGCGGCGGTGTAGTAGCCGCCGCGCGGATAGGTCAGGGCGAGGCCCATATAGGTGGCGATCGACATCGGCCCGTTTTCGCGGATCTGCAGGTCGATGATTTCTGAAAGGCTCGGGCGCTCAGTCATGCTGCGGCCCCGTCCTGTCGCCTCATGGCGTAAGCAACCAATGCGATCCCGGCGATGACCAGCGGGAGCGTGAGCAGCATGCCCATGGTGAGCCAGCCACCGAACAGATAGCCGATCTGGATGTCGGGGAGGCGGAAGAACTCGACGAAGATGCGGCTCAGGCCATAGCCGATGCCGAACAGGCCGGCGACGAGGCCCGGACGCTTCAGCGCGCCGAGATGGTTGGTGGCGATCCGGATCAGGATGAACAGAAGCAGCCCTTCCAGCGCCGCTTCGTAGAGCTGGCTGGGGTGGCGCGGCACCTGCTCGGGGTCGGTCGGGAAGATGACGCCCCAGGGCAGGTCGGTCGGGGCGCCGTAGAGCTCGGCATTGATGAAGTTCGACACCCGGCCGAGGAAGATGCCGATGGTGGCGATGGCGCCGAGCAGATCGAGCGCGGAGAGAATGTTGCCCTTGTGGTGACGGGTGAACAGGATCACCGCCAGCATCAGCCCGGCCATGCCGCCGTGAAAGCTCATGCCGCCATCCCACAGCGCAAGAATCTCGCCCGGGTTAGCGAGGTAATAGGGCAGGTTGTAGAAGAGTACGTAGCCGATCCGTCCGCCGAGCACGATGCCGAGCACGGCCCAGAAGGCGAAGTCCCAGATGGCGGGGGCGGGGAAGGGCGGCTGATTGTGCCGCCACAGGCCGTGCCGGCGCAGGAGCGTCGCGCCATAGGCCGCGCCGAGCAGCACGCCCATCAGATAGGCGAGCGCATACCAGCGGACCACGATGGGGCCGAGGGCGAAGGCGACGGGGTCGATATTGGGGAAGGGCACCAGGCGGCTCCACTAACGGGATGAGACCTTTTAGCCCGGGGCGGGCACTGGTCAAGCGGCGGTCATCCGCCTAAATAGGCCGGACACGAGTTTCGAGGATGCAATGACCCAAGGCAGCAAGATATTCGACGAGCTGGGCAAGCTGATGAACAACGCGGCCGGCGTCGCCGACGGGGTGCGTCGCGAGGTCGACACCATGGTCAAGGCACAGCTGGAGCGCATGGTGGCCGACATGGAACTGGTGAAGCGCGAGGACTTCGACGCGCTGCGCGAACTGGTGCAGACGCAGGACACCGAAATCCAGGCGCTCAAGGCCGAGATCGCGAGCCTCAAGTCCAAGTGAGACTCGCCGTCATCTCGGATATTCACGGCAACCTGCACGCGCTTGAGGCCGTGCTGGCCGATATCGCCGCACAGGGCGTCGATGCGACGCTGTCGCTGGGCGACTTTCTCAGCGGGCCGGGGGATCCGGCGGGCGTCGCCGACCGGCTGATGGCGCTGGATCTGCCGTCGGTGCGCGGCAACCACGACCGCTATATTGTCGATGGTCGCGAGCAGGACTGGCATATCGACGTGATGGTGCGCGACACGCTGAACGCCGCCCAGATGGCTTGGCTGGCCGCGGTGCCGGCGACACAGGTCTTCGAAGACGAAGTGCTGCTCTGCCACGGCACGCCGCGCGACGACAACGCCTCGTTCCTCGATGGCCATGTGGATGGCATCTCGCAGCTCCTGTCGCGCGAGCACATCGAGCGCGAAGCCGAAGGGTTCGATCAGGCCGTCATCGTCTGCGGCCACACGCATGTGCCGCGCACCGTGCGGCTTGGCGACGGGCGGCTGGTGGTGAACCCCGGTGCTGTCGGTTTGCCATTCGAGATTGGCTCGCCTGATGCCCGCTACGGCATCATCGAGAAGCGCCGCGATGGCTGGAACACGGAACTGAGGGCGGTGGCCTATGACCATGTCGCGGCGGCGCGGCTGGCCGAGGCGCGCGGCTATCCGAAATGGGCCGAGGCGCTGATGCATGGCTGGGCGAGTCCCCGCGGCCTCTAGACGAAAGCTAGTTATGAAGATCGCGGTGATCTCCGACATCCATGGCAACCGGCACGCGCTCGAGGCGGTGGAAGCCGATATCGCCCGGGTCGGGGTCGATCTGGTGGTCAATCTGGGCGACTGCGTCAGCGGTCCGCTCGACCCGGTCGGCACCATCGAGCGGCTGATGGACTGGAACATCCCGACCGTCGTCGGCAATCACGATGCCTGGGTGGTCGAGCGGGCCCCCGAGGACATGGACCGCGTCGACCGGTTCACCGCTTCGGTGCTGAGCGACACGCACAAGGCGTGGCTTCGGGCCCTGCCGGCCACCGCGGAGGTGGCGCAGGGCGAGGTGTTTCTCTGCCACGGCACGCCGACCAGCCATAGCGCGCCCTGGCTCGATGGCTGGTTCCGCGACCGCGACACGACCCTGCCGTCGGAAGCGGAGGTGACGGCGCAGGTGGGGGCGCTGACCAACCCCGTGCTCCTCTGCGGCCACACGCATATGGCGCGCATGGTGCGGGTGAATGGCGGGCAGATGATCGTCAATCCCGGCGCAGTCGGGCTGCAGATCTATTATGGCAATCCCGACGCCCGCTATGCGGTGCTGGAAAAGCGGGACGGACGCTGGTCGGCCAGCCTCAGGGCGGTGCCCTATGACCACGATGCGGCGGTCGCACAAGCGGTGGCTAACGGGTTTGCGCATTGGCGCGACGCGCTGCGCGGCGGCTGGTCCGCGGCCATCGGCCTGTTCTGACCTGAGATTATCCCCGCCGAACTTCGCCATATCGGTGGCAACGCCTGACGAGATCCTGTCACCCAAACGTCACTCGGCGGCGCGGATTCTAGCGTGAGTCGGCAAGGCGCGCTGTGCCATTTTTGGCCAGCAGAGCAGTGGACAGACTCGCAGAGTTAACGCGCTGTTAACCCTCCCGCCGGGATCATCCACAAAAGAAAGCCTTGGAAGTGACTGCTGCTTCGGTCCCCGGAATCGGGGGTGGCGTGTAGGTTGCCTCTAACGGGACGATTCGAGGCTTTCGAGGCGTAGTTCGTGTTCTTGCGTAAGGTCCGTGTATCGGGGCCAGCCCACCTTGTAGCTCCCAAAGGGACGCAGCCAATGACACTTCTGTTGGAAATCGAACCCGATCGCATCGTGCATCCGGTGGACATCATCGAGCATATCGCGTCGATCAATGACTGGAATTTCGAGCGGCAGGATGCCGACGAGATTTCGATTTCCGTACGCGGCAACTGGTCGGACTACCATGTGTCGTTCAACTGGATGGAAGATCTCGAGTCGCTTCATATCGCGTCGGCGTTCGACTTGCGCGTGCCCGAGGCGCGGCGCACCGAAATCCGCCAGTTGATTGCGCTGATCAACGAACAATTGTGGATCGGCCATTTCGACATGTGGAATGGCGAGGGCGTGGTGCTGTTCCGCAATTCGCATCTCCTCACCGGTGGGGCGGAAGTGACGCCGCAGCAATGCGAGGCGTTGCTGCGCTCGGCGACGGACGCCTGCGATCTCTACTACCAGGCCTTCCAGTTCGTGATATGGGCGGGCAAGAGCGCGGCGGACGCGCTCAGCGAAGTCATGTTCGAAACGGTAGGCGAAGCTTGAAGCTGGAAGATATCGGTCCCGTCGTCCTGGTCGGGGCCGGCAAGATGGGCCTCGCGCTGGCGCGCGGCTGGATGGCTGGCGGGCTGAGGCCCGACCGGCTGGTGCTGGTCGACCCCAAGCCCGCCGATGAGGCGGTGTCTTTTGCCGCCAAGCATGGCTTGCGGCTGCTCGACAGCCCGCTGGGCGTGTTGACGCATGTGCTGGTGCTGGCGGTAAAGCCGCAGATCATCGGCGATGTGATGGCCGACATTCAGCCGGTGGTGGGCGGCTACACGCTTGTCGTCTCCATTGCGGCAGGCATTTCGCTGGCGAGGCTTTCCGAAGGGCTGGGGACCGAACGCGTCGTCCGCACCATGCCGAACACGCCGGCGCAGCTCGGCAAGGGCATCACCGGCGCGGTGGCGCTGACCATCACCGAAGACGACCGGCAGGCGACCGACGCGCTGCTCAAGGCCGCGGGCGAGGTCGTCTGGTTCGACGACGAAGCGATGATCGACGCGGTGACCGCCGTGTCGGGATCGGGGCCGGCCTATGTGTTCAACCTGGTCGAGGCGATGGCGGCGGCCGGCGAGAAGCAGGGGCTGACGCCGGAGCAGGCGATGCAGCTGGCGCGCTCCACCGTCGTCGGTGCGGCGGCGCTGCTCGAGGCCGATGCGGCGCCGGCTTCCGTGCTGCGGCAGAACGTGACGTCACCCAATGGCACGACGGCGGCAGCGCTGGCGGTTCTGATGGCTCCCGATGGGCTCGGGCCGCTGTTGGATCGGGCAGTAGATGCTGCCCGCAAGCGCTCCGAGGAGCTCGGGCGCGGCTAGCGCCGGTAACCTCACAGATCGTCGGTTAACCGAAGCCGGTCGAGCAGGGGCTGGTCTTCGGGCTCGACCATGCCGACGAAGAACTTCAGCACGGTGCGCTTGCCTTCGGGGGGCAGGGCGTCGATGGCGGCTTCGATGCGGCTGGTCTGGGTGGCGGACAGGGTTTCGAAGAACTCGCGGCCCTTTTGCGTCGCATAAAGCAGGCGCTGGCGGCGGTCGGTTTCCCCGGTCTTTTGCTCGATATAGCCGTTATCGACCAGCTGGCGCAGCACGCGGGCGAGGCTCTGCTTGGTGATCTTGAGGATGTCGAGCAGGTCGGCGACCGGCATGCCGGGCTTGAGATTGACGAAATACAGCACCCGATGATGGGCGCGCCCGAACCCCTGGCGTTCAAGCATTGCGTCAGCGTCGCCGACGAAATCGCGATAGGCGAAAAAGAAGAGCCCCATGACGTCGAGCGGCAAACCGCTGCCCGCTTGCGTCGGCGAATTTATGTCAGCCTTGTTGACATTTCTTCCGGCCAGTGGCATCTTCTCTCCATCGTCAGACGCAGACTTCGCCTTATCCCAAAGCCGTTCCGGTTTGCCAAGGGCAAGCCGGTGGCGCAGGATTAGTGGCTATAACAGGAGTGCCCCGGCGGGGGCCGAGAAAGATCGAGTGGGAGAAGGACGATGGCAGGGTTGCCGATGGACCAGCGCGAAGGCTGGATCTGGTTCGATGGTGAGATGGTTCCCTGGAAGGACGCCAAGCTGCACGTGCTGACGCATGGCCTCCACTATGCGAGCAGCGTGTTCGAGGGCGAGCGCGCCTATGGCGGCGAGATCTTCAAGTCGCGCGAGCATACCGAGCGCCTGATCCGCTCCGGCAAGATCCTCGATTTCACCATTCCCTATTCGGCCGACGAGATCGAGGCGGCCAAGCGCCTCGTGCTTGAAAAGAACGGCCTCGTCGACGCCTATGTCCGCCCGATCGCCTGGCGCGGCTCGGAGGAGCTCTCGGTTCCCGGCCGCAACAACAAGGTGCATCTCGCCATCGCCTCGTGGGTGTGGCCGAGCTATTTCTCCGTCGAGGAAAAGCTGAAAGGCATCCGGCTCGAGTGGAGCCGCTGGAAGCGCCCGAGCCCGGAGACGATCCCGTCCTCGGCCAAGGCCGCCGGCCTTTACATGATCTGCACGTTGTCGAAGGACGCGGCGATGGCCAATGGCTATGCCGATGCGCTGATGCTCGACTATCGCGGGCTGGTGGCCGAGGCGACCGGCGCGAACGTCTTCTTCGTCAAGGGCGACGAGATCCACACCCCGACGCCCGACTGCTTCCTCAACGGCATCACCAGGCAGACGCTGATCGCGCTCGCCAAGGAGAACGGCTACAAGGTCGTCGAGCGGCACATCAAGCCCGAGGAACTGAGCAATTTCGACGAGTGCTTCCTCACCGGCACGGCGGCAGAAGTGACCCCGGTGTCCGAAGTCGGCGAATACACGTTCAAGCCGGGCAGGGCCTGCTCGACCCTGATCAGCGCCTATACCGAAGCCGTGACCCCGAAGAAGGTGGCGGCGGAGTAAGGCTGGGGTTCAGTGGTGGATTTGAGGGGGCTCGCCGGTGGCGGGCCCTTTTTGGTTTGGGGGGCAAGCAGTCGCAGGCGGGTGCGGTCTGCTGTCGGACTAGGCTGCTACCCCAAGAGCAAAAGGAGGCAGGGGTCGGCTTGGGGCCAGAAGCTGGCCTTCGAACGAACTGGGCGTCTAGTCAACCAGCGTTGGCGCAGACTGAGCGTCGTGGCGCTCCTGCGCCCGGCGGATGGCCTGCCAGTTCGCTTCGCTCCAGTGCGCCAGCGGGATCAAGGTCGAGGTCAAGGTCTTGCCCATCTCAGTAAGTTCGTACTCCACCCTGGGCGGCACGGTGGCGTAAGCGGTGCGCTTGACCAGCCCGTCGCGCTCGAGCCCACGCAAGGTCAGCGTCAGCATGCGGTGGGTGATGCCGCCGATCTCGCGCATGATCGTGGTGAACCGTGCCGGCCCATCGGTCAGCACCGAGACGACCATGATCGTCCATTTGTCGCCGATCCGATCGAGGACCGCAGCCACCACCCGGCAATGATCGGCGCGATCCGGGTCAATGCCGGGCGTCGGGGACTTGGTTCGTTCCATCTGGCTCTCCCATCCGATCATTGGTGATCGTTAGCCACCAACTCGTGCGTTCTTGCGGACAGCTTCGATATCAAACATATCGTCAGGCACATTTTGTACGCAAGACGCAAAGGAGAGACTTCAATGTCGGTCATCGCAATTCTTGGCGCAGGCCAGGGCATGGGTCAGGCTATCGGCAAGCTGTTCGGCAAGCAGGGTTTCAAGGTTGCGCTGCTGTCGCGCGACCCGGCCAAGCTGGAGCCAATCGTGGCTGAACTGACCGCTGCCGGCATTGAAGCCGCGGCCTTCCGCGCCGATGTGACCGACGCAACCTCGATCAGTTCCGGCCTCGCTGCCGTGAAGGCGCGCTTCGGGGGCATCGATGTGCTCGAATACTCACCTTCTAGCCCGACACTGCCGCAGGCCTCTGCCTCGCAGATTACCCGCGAGACGCTGCAGCCGTGGTTCGACTTCCAGCTCTTTGGCGCGATCGCTGCCGTTGCCGAAGTCCTGCCGGACATGCTGGAGCGCAAGAGCGGCACCATCCTCGTCACCACTGGTGCCTCTTCTGTCCGCCCGGAAATGGGCTATGCCCCCTTCGCCGCTGCCGGCGTCGCCATGGGCGCGCTGCGCAACTGGGCCCTTGCCCTCCACGCCGAGGTCGCGACCGCGGGCGTTCAGGTTGGCCACGTGACGATCGGCACGTTCATCGGCCAGAGCGCCGAGTCGAGCGCCGACGCCATCGCGCCGCTCTACTGGGACCTGCACACCGAGCGTGACGCGCTCGAGCGCGTGTTCGGCTGACGGTTGGCTGGAAGGAGATCACATCATGAAGATCGAAATCTGGTCCGATATTGCCTGCCCGTGGTGCTACATCGGCAAACACCGGCTCGATACCGCATTGTCGAGCTTCGAGCATGTCGATGAGGTGGAGGTGGTCTGGCGCAGCTATCAGCTGGATCCGGACGCTCCGCGTATCTCAGACCTGAACCTCAACGACACCCTGTCCCGAAAGCACGGCTTTCCGCCGGCACAGGCCGTGGCGATGAACGAGCAGATGCGCCAGATGGGGGCGAAGGAAGGGCTGACCTACCGCTTCGACATCGCCCGCTACAGCAACTCGTTCGACGCCCATCGGCTGATCCACCTCGCCCGCAAGCATGGCCTGCAGTCAGCGGTGGAAGATCGCCTGTTTGCCGCCTACTTCGCAGAGGGCAAGGTGATTGGCGATCGAGACACACTGCTGGTCTTGGCCGTCGAAGCCGGCCTGCCCGAGGCAGAGGTTCGCGATGTGCTCGCCGGTGATGCCTTCGCCGATCAGGTACGGGCCGACACCGAGGACGCACGGCGCTTGAAGGTGCGTGGCGTTCCCTTCGTGGTGATCGACGAAAAATACGCTCTGCCCGGCGCCCAGTCGGTACGGGTCATCGGCGATGCCCTCCGGCAGGCCTGGACCGAAGCCCACCCACTCAAGACTTTCGCAGGTGCCGCCGATGCCGACGGCTATTGCGAAGGGAATGCGTGCAACCTGCCGAACTGAGGGCAATCCATGTCTAGGGGTTTTACGACTGCCGATGTGTCGGACCAGTCAGGCAGGTGCTTCATCGTCACAGGAGCGAACACCGGCATAGGCTTCGAAGTGGCGAGTGCGTTGGCGGCGCGGCGTGCGCGGGTACTGCTCGCGTGCCGGGACGAAGCCAAGGCGAGTGCTGCGATGAGCCTCAGCTCTAAAGAGACCCCAAGAGCAGAGCTTGCCTTCCTGCCGCTCGACTTAGCCGATTTGGCGAGTGTGCGAGGGGCGGACGGAGGCTATTGCTCCGCACTCAACTCTGTCTCGACGGCGATCCCGAGGACCCGCTGCGCGTTCTAGAAGGCATAAATGGCGTCGCTGACCGCCGCGGGTCTCACGTACGGCTTCAGCGCGTCGCGATCGACCACATCCACGGGACCGTCAAACAGCGACGCGATGTAGTCCTTGAGCCCGACATATTCGAACACGCCCATCAAGATGGCCGGGTGGAGTTCGATCATGATGTCGATATCGCTGTCCGTGCGGGCTGTATCGCGCGAAAGCGAACCGAATAGAGCAACATGCCGCACGCCCTGCCGCTCGAGCTCGGCACGATGCTGGTTCAGTACTGCAATGACCGTGCGCTTGTTCATCGACCTAAAAATAGCGCCTTGATGCTGAGGTTTCCACCGGAAAACCAGAACCGCCCCTCGGCCGGCTAATTGGCCACCCCCCTACATTGCCCCAACCACCACCCTCGGGTCCTGCGGCGGCGGCTCGGGATAGTGCAGCCCTCGCTGGCCTGACAGCCCGCGGTTCTGGGTCGGGGTGATCGGCGGCGCGTCGACGCCGATGAAGGTGTCGCCGTCCACCGCCTTGAGGTCGTCGCCATAGAGCTGCTGGCGCATCAGCGCCTGCAGCTCCGCGAGGGTTTCGCCGTGGGCCGGATCGGCGGCCAGGTCCACCAGCTCGTTCGGGTCGGTTTCGAGGTCGAAGAGCTGGAAGCGGTTTCCGGCCGGATACCAGATCAGCTTGAAGCGGCCGCCATGCAGCATGCGCATTGCCTTGGGGCCATCCAGCGCCTCGGCATAAAGGAACGGGCGCCGGTCATCCGACAGCATCGAGCGGCCTTCGCAGGTCTCGGGCACCTCAAGGCCGCTGAGCGACAACAGCGTCGGCATGATGTCCTGCAGCCCGACGAGCCGGTCATCGACCTGGCCGATGCCGACGCTGCGATCGGCGGCGGTGCCGACGAGGATCATCGGCACCCGGGCCGAGCCCTCATACATCAGCCGCTTGGCGAACAGGCCGTGGTTGCCCAGCATGTCGCCATGGTCGCTGGTCAGCATGATGATGGTGTTGTCGAGCACCGCTTCTTCGCGCAGCGTGCCGATGATTACCCGGATCTGATGATCGATATGGGTGCACAGTGCATAAAAGGCACGGCGCGTGTCCTCGAGCTGCGCCGGCGGCAGCGTCTGCCAGTAGTCGCGGGTCAGCTGCAGCGGGTAGGGGAGCGCGTCGTAGTCCTCGGCCCAGCCGCCGCGATAGGGCTGGTCGATCTCGCGATGCCGGTAGCGTTCGAGATAGCTGGCGAGGGGGATCAGCGGCGGATGCGGCGGCGTGTAGGAGACGTGCCAGAAGGCGGGCCGCGTCGGGTCGCGCCGCTTGATGGTGCGCGCCGCCGCCCAGGTCGTCCAGTTGGTGACGTGCAGCTCCTCGGGCAGATGCCAGGTGCGCCAGCTATATTCGTTGTTGCTCATGCCGTGCAGGAACTGCTGGCCGGCATAACCCTTGTCGGCGAGGAATATCTCGTAGTCGTCGGGTCCGCCGAGCGGGCCGCGCCCTTCCTCGGCGATCAGCGCTTCGTCGAAGCCGATGCGGTCGCGTTGCGGGTAGACGTGCAGCTTGCCGATGGCGTTGGTCTGATAGCCGTTCCTGCCGAAGGTGGCGGCAAGCGTCGGCAGGTCCCGTGGCATCTCCAGCGCCGGCTGGAACACCCTGTCGCCGTGGCGGCGCGGGCTGGTGCCCGTCATCATCGTCCGCCGCGCCGGAATGCAGATCGGGCTCTCGGAATAGGCGCGGGTGAAGCGGCGCCCGTTGGACGCCAGCCGGTCGATCGTGGGGGTTTCGATGACCGGATGCCCGGCGCAGCCGAGCAGATCGCCCGGCCATTGGTCCACCGTGATCAGCAGCACATTCGGACGCTGCGGTGCAGCGTTCCCCCCCGAACCCGTCATATCAAGCCCTCTTCCCTTGCCGCCGCCCAAGTGAAAGATGAGCGATAGACATGTGTTGTCGGCAATGTTCGACCATCGGCCATTGGTGGTCAACACGCATGGCCAGCGAGGGTAGCGCAATGAGTGTGGACGTCCCGGGCAGTTGCTGCGCCCCCTCCCGCGGCGCGTCGTTCTCGGCGCCGCCCGCACAACCGGCCGTCACGCCGGTGCAGGGGGCACCCGACAATGCGATCCCCGTCGATGGCGGGCGCGCCTATGTCGGTACCGACGATCCGCAGATCGCGACCGATGGCGAGGGCAAGCGCCGGCAGGTCCGGCTGGCGCCGTTTCTGCTCGAAGCGCAGACGGTCACTAATGCGCGGTTTGCTGCCTTCGTCGCGGCTACGGGCTACGTCACCGAAGTCGAGCGAATCGGCTGGTCCGCGGTCTTTGCCGGGCTGCTGCCAGAGGAAACGCGCAGCCTGCACGCCGCACCCTCGACGCCGTGGTGGCTGCGCGTCGATGGCGCCAACTGGCGCAATCCGGAAGGGCCCGCGAGCACGCTCGAGGGCCGCATGGATCATCCGGTGGTGCAGGTGTCATGGGCCGATGCCCAGGCCTTCGCGCGCTGGGTAGGGGGACGATTGCCCAGCGAAGCGGAATGGGAGCACGCCGCCGGTAGCGTCGATGGCCGCCGCTTCACCTGGGGCGATGACGAGCCGGACGACGAGACGATCCTCTGCAACATCTGGCAGGGGCGGTTTCCGGACGTGAACACGGCTCGCGATGGATATCTGGGTACAGCGCCGGCACGCAGCTTCGCCCCCTCGCCGGGCGGCTTTTTCAACCTGTTGGGCAATGTCTGGGAGTGGACGGCGGATCCGTTCCGCATTCACTCGGTGTCGCGGGCCGCAAGGCAACGCAATGCCGAGGCCATGCAGCACTCGGATAAGGTGCTCAAGGGCGGCTCCTTCCTCTGCCACGTCTCCTATTGCTATCGCTATCGCATCGCCGCCCGGATGGGGCTCTCACCCGATAGCGGCGCCAGCAATGCCGGTTTCCGGGTGGCTTATGACGTGGGCAGGAGTGCTCCGGCGCGAGCGTGAGCGTCAGGCGGTGCGTACCCCATACCCCAAAGCCGCCGCCCGGCGCTGGTGCAACTCGCGCAGGCGCGGCGCGAAGCTCAGGTCCGGGCCTTCGACGCGGGCGTTGGTGAGGATATCGGTGATCGACAGCGGCCTAACCGGGGAGGGTGGGGCGCCGACTTCGGCGAGCCATCCGGTCAGTTGCCCGATGGAGCCGGCATAGACGATGCGGCCGAGGCCGACCCAGCCGTGGGCGGCGGCGCACATTGGGCAGTGCTCGCCCGAGGTGTAGACGGTGGCGCCGGCGCGCTGTTCGGGCGTCAGGTTTTCGGCGGCCCAGCGGGCGATGTCGAATTCGGGATGGCGGGTGTGGTCGCCGCTGGCGGTGTGGTTGTGGCCTTCGAACAGCACTTCACCTTCGGCCGAGACCAGCACCGAGCCGAACGGGTCGTTGTCGAGCGCCATGCCGGCTTCGGCGAGGTCGACGGCGCGGGCGAGGTGCTTGCGGTCGGTGTCGTTCATCGGGGTCTCCGGATCAGTTGTCCCAGCGGGCGCGGGCGGCGTCGTCATCGGCGTGGGCCTCCACCCAGCGCTCGCCGTCCGGCGTCGCTTCCTTCTTCCAGAAGGGCGCGTCGGTCTTCAGATAGTCCATCAGGAATTCGGCACCTTCGAAGGCGGCGGCGCGATGCGGGGCCAGCGTCATCACCTGGACGATGGGTTCGCCGGCGGCCAGCGGCCCGTAGCGGTGGATGACGGTGGCGCGGAGGAGGCCGAAGCGGCTGACGGCCTCGGCGATGGCGCGGCCAAGCTGGGCTTCGGCGAGTTCGGGATAGACTTCCAGCGTCAGCGTCGAGACCGGATCGTCGGGGCGCGAGCGGACGAGGCCGGTGAAGGTGACGGCGGCACCTGCGCCCGCCGCCTCGGCGAGGAAGGCACTGGTTTCGGCGCCGGGGTCGAAGGGCGCGGTCTGGAGGCGCACCGACATGGGTCAGCCGCCGGTCATCGGGGGGAACAGCGCGATCACCTTGGCGCCGGCGATCGGGGCCGAATGCGGCACGATCTCGGTGTCGATGGCGGCCTTGATCAGCTGCGGCTTTTGCATCGCGAGATCAGCGGCTTCGTCGCGGCTGCGCAACCACTGAATCAGGTCGCCGACGGTGACGACTTCGGCGGGCGGGGAGACCTCCTCCTCGCCGCGATTGAGCCGTTCGCGCAGCCAGGCAAAGTACTTCAGCTTCATAGCTCAGGGCCGGCGAGATGCGGCCAGGTGGAACGCAGATATTCCCAGCCGGTCCAGACGGTGAGCCCGCCCGCGACCCAGAGCACGATATGGCTGATGAAGCTCAAACCGAGCAGCATCGGCGCGGCCATGACCAGCCCGAGTGCCACCAGTTGCGCGGTGGTCTTCCACTTGGCGAGGAAGGTGACCGGCACCGTGATGGCGCGGTTGCCGAGATATTCGCGCAGCCCGGAGACGAAAATCTCGCGGATCAGGATGGCAATCGCCGGGATCAGGTCCCAGCCGTTGAAGTCGCGCGTCCAGGCGAAAGTGACCAGCAGGGCCCCGACCAACAGCTTGTCGGCAATGGGGTCGAGCATCCGGCCGAAGGCGGAGTTGAGGTTCATCGAGCGGGCGAGAAAGCCGTCGAGCCAGTCGCTGACCGCCGCGAGGATGTAGAGCAGCAGCGCGATCCAGCGCAGCCACTCCCAGCCCGAGGCGACGAACAGGCAGATCACCGGGATGGCGGCGATGCGCCCCAGGGTGAGGAGGTTGGGTGGCGTCAGCAGTTGCGGTGGGATTTGCATGCGGGAAAGCCAATCCTATCCGCAATGCACGGTCAAGGCGGAACCCGATGTGGCTGGGCGGGTTACCCTCCGACCCATGGAGGTTCAGATGACCGAAGACAGCAGCAAACCATCGAAATCCGACGCGCCCGCCTTCGACGACAAGCAGAAACCGGGGCCGGACGAGGCTGTGCATCAGGTGCGGCCGGCCGGCCCGGACGGCATGCGCGACAAGCCCAAGCGGGAATGGTCCAAGGAAGACGAGGCAGCGGACGAGTCGTTCCCGGCCAGCGATCCCCCGGCCGCCAACCGCTTCGACTGAGGCTTGTTCGACTGAGAGCTGGCTGCGCAGGGGGCGTTTGCCCCCTGCGTTGCGCAAGCTCCCGACGAGCGACGCCTTATGCCACCAGCTGGCCAGTGATGCGGCGGCGCTCCGCCACCGATTCCGCCAGCTTTTCGAGCGCGGCCTCGGTCGTCGCCCAATCGATGCAGCCATCGGTGATCGACTGGCCATAGACCAGCGGCTGGCCCGCCACCAGGTCCTGTCGGCCGGCGACGAGGTTCGATTCGACCATCACGCCCATGATGCGGTTGTCGCCAGCAGCAAGCTGTTCGCCGACATCGGCGAGCACCAGCGGCTGGTTTTCCGGCTTCTTGGATGAGTTGGCATGGCTGGCATCGATCATGATGGTCGGGCGGATGCCGGATTTCAGCGATTCCGCCGCCGCCGCTTCGACGCTCTGGGCGTCGTAATTGGTGGTTTTGCCGCCGCGCAAGATGATGTGGCAGTCGTCATTGCCTGAGGTGGTGGCGATGGCGGAGCGGCCGGACTTGGTGACGGCGAGGAAATGGTGCGGTTGGCTGGCCGATTTTACCGCGTCGAGCGCAATGCGCACATTCCCATCGGTGCCGTTCTTGAAGCCGACCGGGCAGCTCAGCCCCGAGGCGAGCTCGCGGTGAACCTGGCTCTCGGTGGTGCGCGCGCCGATCGCGCCCCAGGCGATGAGGTCGGCGAAATATTGCGGGGTGGTCATATCGAGGAATTCGGACCCGGCGGGCAGGCCGAGATTGTTGACCTCGAGCAGCAGCGAGCGCGCGAGGCGCAAGCCGTTGTCGATATCGAAGCTGCCATCCAGGTTCGGATCGTTGATCAGGCCCTTCCAGCCCACCGTGGTCCGCGGCTTCTCGAAATAGACCCGCATGACGATCTCGAGCGTGTCGGCCAGCTTCTCGCGCAGCGGGGCGAGGCGGCGGGCGTAGTCGAGTGCGGCGACCGGATCGTGGATGGAGCAGGGGCCGACCACCACGACGAGGCGGTCGTCATGTCCATGCAGGATATTGTGGATGGCGTGGCGCGCGCTGAGCACGGTGCGCGTCGCGGCATCGGTGCGGGGGAACTCGCGGACCACCTCTTCGGGGGTGCGGAGTTCGCGCAATTGGGTGATGCGGAGGTCGTCGGTGGATTTGAGCATTTGTCGGCGGTTCCTGTTTGGTGGACCGGGCGACAAAAAAGCCGCCAGGTGCTGGCGGCTCGTCGGGTTTTTCTTGTCTGAACTTTTAGGTCAAACGCGCCCCTCCGGCTGCCAGCGGCTTCCGTTGCTAAAATACCAATAGAAGGTGGCGGCCGAGAGGTTCATGGCTGGCTATGTAGCGTAGCAAAGGCAGCTTGTCATCCCTTTCGTTGCCTTCCGCACACCGATGCAGGACCCAAAGCTTGCCAGTTGCAGCGTCGTCATTGGATTATTGCGGCAAGGTGACGGGAGGGAATGGATGCGAAAGCAGGTTCTGGCTCTGGTGGTTGGATTGACTGTCGCCGGCGAGGCACACGCGCAGCCGATATCCGCGGAGGCGGACAAGTGGTTGTGGTGCCGGGCCATTCTGGATGAGCTGAATGTGCTCGGGACCTATCCGTCGCTATCGTTCGTCGAGTCCGTCAATGCGACACTGGCCTATCCGGACGTCAAAAGGGCGGCCGATGCGGCCTTGGCGGCAATGGGGCTCGACCCTCAGGGGCAGGCGGAGCTGCTTCAGTCCTATGCCGATGAAGCGCGCGTGCAGGGCGCCGACTTCCGGGTCAATGGCGAGGAGGGGCTCCGGCTGCCACTCGGTCCGTGCCTCGGCGGTCCGGAGGATGCGCAATGAGGGCGCGACACTGGTGCCTTGCGGCCATCATCGCCGTGTTCAGTTCCGCAGCGGGGGCGCAGGGTGATCTCAAGCCGCTGAAGTTCGAGGATCTGACGCCGCTGCAGACGCATCTGCGCTGCGAAGTCTGGCTCACGCATGAACTGGCGGAGGGGCGCTACCCGCCCGCCGGGTCGACCACCAGCGTTGCCAGCGTCGAGGAGGTCATCGCCTATCACACGGCGGAAGCCGAGGCGCAGATCGCCGTCGGAGGCGAGCGGGCCGATATTGTGCTCAATGCCGAGCGCTACCGGTCTCTCACGCAGCTGCAGGCGGCCGAAAGGGTGGATGTCGGGCTGGTGCTCGCCACTTGCATGACGACGGCGCGGTTCATCATCAATGGCGGTTTCGACTTCGATCTATGGGAACTCGAAGACGAGTAGCCGGGCCGTTCCGGTTAACGAGAACTTAATAATGGTTAACCCGCCATTCGCTCAGTGCATAGCTGGAGTGAGTGATAGACGACTACTCAGGTGGGGTTTAAGGACCTAGATAAGCGTCACCAAACAGAAGGGGAAACCAAATGAACATCCGTCAGAAAATCGCTCAGTTCGCCGCCTACAACCGCACCGTTCGCGAGCTCAGCTCGCTCAGCAACGTGCAGCTGCGTGACCTCGGCATCACCCGCCACGACATCCGCAACGTTGCCCGCGGCGCCGTGAACTAAGCCTCACTACAGCACTGAGATGACGAAGGCGCCCCCGGGCGCCTTTTGTTTTTTGCATGGCTGGACTGTGGCGGGAATAAGGTCTGGCGCGTTTGGCAGCCTAGGACGCTACAGATCGGCCCACGCCTCGCGATGATCACCCGCGTGGTTCGCCATGCCGGGTTTGGTCAGGCAGCCGCGCGGCGCGACATAGCTGTCGATGCGGCGCACTGGCGCCTCCGACCAGGTGATGTTGAAGGCCCAATAGACCGGAAAGAAGTAGAGGCTCGAATAGGGCAGGTGGTCGTGAATCCACCAGGCCAGCTTCTGCCAGTCGCCTTCGGCCTGGAATCGATCCCAGAAGGACGGCACCACGATACAGGCGGTGGCTCCCATCCGCCCCTCGGCATCGCGCCGGTCCCAGATGTGCCCGGCAAAATTGCTCTCGTTGGAGCCGCAATTGTAACCGGCCTTGCCGTCGCGCTGCAGCTGGTTGCCCAGGCCATTGACCTCGCTCGAGCGGTAGGCCGAGCGAATGGCGATGCGTCCGAACCGATCCTGTAGCGGTTCGAGCAATTCTTCGCAGAGGCGCGTTCCGGCCGCCACGGCAAGGTCGGGGTCGTCCGGGGCGTTGTTCAGCCCATGCACCGCCGCGATGTCCGAATAGAGGAAATCGCGCATGAAGAAGCTCTTCGACAGCCGCACGCGGCCAAATTCGGTGAGGGCCGTAACGGTGCGGGGCGGCTTCATCGTGCGGCTCCTCAATTCCCACCGTTGAAATGATCGTAGATCTGCTGGGCCAGCGCGTTCGAGACGCCCGGGACGGCGGCGAGGTCGGCGAGGGCGGCGCGGCTGACGGCCTTGGCCGAGCCGAAGCGTTGCAGCAGGGCGCGCTTGCGGGTCGGGCCGATGCCTTCGATCTCATCGAGCGGATTGCTGATCGCCGCCTTCTGGCGCTTGGCGCGGTGGGTGCCGATGGCGAAGCGGTGCGCCTCGTCGCGAAGGCGCTGCACGTAGTAGAGCACCGGATCGCGATGGGGCAGCATGAAGGCCTCGCGTCCTTCGATGAAGAATTTCTCGCGGCCGGCGTCGCGTTCCTCGCCCTTGGCGATGCCGATGAAGGTGACTTCACGCGGCAAGTTGAGTTCGGCAATCACCTCGCGCACGGCGTTGAGCTGGCCGGCCCCGCCATCGATGAATACCAGGTCGGGCCAGTCGGGCATGCCGGATTGCTCGTCTTCGGCGTCCGGCAGGCTCTCGTTGGCGAGACGCGAGAAGCGGCGGGTGAGCACTTCGCGCATCATGCCGAAATCGTCGCCGGGGGTGATCGAGTCCGATTTGATGTTGAAGGTGCGGTAGTGCTTCTTGGACAGCCCCTCGGTTCCCGCGACGATCATGGCGCCGACGGCATTGGTGCCCGAGATGTGGGAGTTGTCGTAGACCTCGATGCGGCGCGGCGGCTCGTCGAGGCCGAACAGATTGGCGACGCCTTCGAGCAGGGTCTTCTGCGTGGCGCCCTCGGCAAGCTGGCGGCCTAGCGCCTCGCGCGCATTGTTGAGCGCGTGCTGCACCAGGTCCTTCTTTTCGCCGCGCTGCGGGGCGGCGATGGTGACCTTGTGCCCGGCCTTGGCCGATAGCGCCTCTTCCATCAGCTCGTTTTCACTGAGGGCGTGCGAGAGCAGCACGAGCCGCGGCGGCGTGCGGTCCTCGTAGAACTGGCTGATGAAGGCTTCGAGCACCTCGGTGTCCGACAGCGTCGAGTCGGCGCGCGGCCGGAAGGCGTGGTTGCCCCAGTTCTGATAGGCGCGGAAGAAGAACACCTGCACGCAGAACTGGCCGGCCTCATGGGAAATGGCGAAGACGTCGGCCTCCTCGACGGTCTTGGACGCCACATCGCCTTGGCTCTGCACCAGCGCGAGGGCGGAGAGGCGATCGCGGAGCAGGGCGGCGCGCTCGAAATCGAGGGCTTCGGCGGCATTGTTCATGTCGGCGGCGAGATGGTCCTGCACGGATTTCGACTTGCCCGAAAGGAACTGGCGCGCCTCCTCGACCAGTTCGGCATAGTCGGTGAGCGAGATTTCGCCGGTGCAGGGAGCCGAGCAGCGCTTGATCTGGTGCAGCATGCAGGGCCGGGTCCGGCCCTTGTAGAAGCTGTCCGAGCAGGTGCGGAGCAGAAAGGCCTTCTGCAGCGAGTTGATGGTGCGCTTGACCGCGAGCGCCGAGGCGAAGGGGCCGAAATAGTGCCCCTTGCGGCTACGGGTGCCGCGGTGCTTCCTGAGTTCGGGCGCTTCGTGCTCGGTGGCGATGAGGATATAGGGGAAGCTCTTGTCGTCGCGCAGCAGCACGTTGAAGCGCGGCTTCAGGCGCTTGATCAGATTGGCCTCGAGCAGCAGCGCCTCGGCCTCGGTCTCGGTGCGCACGAACTCCATGTTGCGGGTGGCGTCGATCATCCGGCGGATGCGGATGTCGAGGCCTTCCGGGCGCGTATAGTTGGTGACGCGGGCCTTGAGGCTGCGCGCCTTGCCCACATAGATCACCTCGCCCGCCGCATCGAACATGCGGTAGACGCCCGGCGCCGCCGGCAGAGTCTTCACGAAGCTGCGGATGAGCTCGGCACCGCCGAGTGGGGCCTCGTCGCTCATTGCTTGCGCGGCGTCGGGCCGCGGCGGGCCGGCCACTCGATATGCTCCCCGCCATCGAGAGCAATCATTTGGCCGGTCATGGCGGGCAGCGAGAGGATGGCGAGCACGCCATCGGCAATGCCGTCGCCATCGGCGGAGCGCTGCAGCGGCAGTTCGGCAACGCGCTTCCGATGCGCCTCCTGGCTGACATGCGGCGGCGGCACGGCCGGGCCGGGGGAGATGGCATTGACGCGGATATGCGGCGCCAGCGACTGCGCGAGGGTGCGCGTCATGGTCCAGAGCACCGATTTGGACAGCGTGTAGCTGAAATAGGCCGGCGACAGGTCGAGCACCCGCTCATCGATGATGTTGACGATATTGCCTTCGGCGCCCTCCGGCAGCTGGGCGGCGAAATCGCGGGCGAGGAAGGCCGGGGCTTCGGCGTGGACGGCGAAGTGCGCGTCCCAGAGATCTTCGGTCAGATCGGTCACCGCATCGCGTGCGAACAGCGAGGCGTTGTTGACCAGCAGGGTCAGCGGGCCGAAGGGCTGCGCCGCCGCCGCGATGAGGCCCGCGCGGGCATCGCGATCGGCGAGATCGGCGCCCACTGCTGCGGCTCGGCCGCCGGCCGCCTTGATCTCGGCGACCACGGCTTCGGCTTTGTCGCGCGAGCCGCGATAATGCACGATCACCGCCCAGTCGTCGGCCGCAAGACGGCGCGCAATGCTGGCGCCGATGCGATCGGCAGCACCGGTGACAAGGGCGACGCCGGCATGCGGCGGATGGGCGGTGTGGGCTGTCATGAGTCGGCTTGCAAGATAGGGGCTTCGGTGCGGGCGTTCAATTGATGGCGGAGGCGATGGGTCCGACCTGCTCCGCCAAGTATTGGCAATGTCGGCGCGCCATTATCTGTCAGGAGACCTGACCGTAATTGGGGAGCGCTACCGGTTCTGCAGCTTTGGGACTAGACTCGACTCGCTCCGGGGCGCGGAGGGCGCTGCCGGACGCGGTGAGGGGAAGCACAACCATGGAAGCACTTGTTCCTATTCTGGTGCAGCTGATTGGCGGCGGCGTCGGCGGCAATGTCATCGGTAACATCCTGAAACAGGTCAATCTCGGGCCGGTGGGCAACACGATCGCCGGGGCGATCGGTGGCTGGCTGGGCACCTGGCTGGCCGGGATGATTCCGGGACTGAGCGGTCTGGTGAGTGGCGCTGCTGCAGCTGGCGCCGCCGGCGGCATGGACATCGGAGCTCTGGCCGGGCAGGGCCTGACCGGCCTTGTCGGCGGCGGGCTGTTGACGGCCATCGCCGGAGCGATCAAGAACGCCACGATGAAGGGCTGATCGGGCCCGACCGCCACCCAGCATCCCGAAGCCAGCGCTCCGGGATGCGCCAGTTCGAGAGCAACGTGACGACACCTGTCTTGCAGCCGACCGTGCGCCGCGCGGACGACAATGTGGCGCTCGGCATCGGCCTGACGCTGTGCGCGGTGCTGATCTTTGCCTTGCAGGATGCGGTCGCCAAGCTCCTGGTGCAGGATTACTCGCCGTTCCAGATCACGATGATGCGGTTCTGGGCGTTTGCCGCCTTCGCGCTGGTGCTGGTCAGCCGGCAGGGGCCGCTGAAGCAGGCCTTCCGCTCGCGCTATCCTGGGCTGCAGGTGCTGCGGGCGGCGCTGCTGGTCATCGATATCTGGTTCTTTGCGGCGGCGCTGATCAGCGTACCGCTGGCCGAGTTGCAGGCGATCGTGCTGGTCTATCCGTTGCTGGTGACGCTGTTCGCCATTCCGATCCTTGGCGAGAAGGTCGGCGTGTTCCGTTTTGCAGCGGTGTCGGTGGGCTTTCTCGGCGCGCTGGTGATCGTCAGGCCCGGTGGGTTGCCGCTCGATCTCGGCGTGCTCTACGCGGTGCTGTCCGCCACGGCCTATGCGCTCTACATGACGTTGACCCGCAAGGTCTCCGCCGCGGATTCGACGGCCACCAGCATGGTCTATGTCGGCGTGGTCGGGCTGGTGATGACCACCGGGGTCGGGATCTTCTTCTGGGCGCCGCTCGATCCGGGTTCGCTGCTCGGTATCGGCTTCGTGATGGTCACGACCATTGCGGCGCACGGGCTGATGATGGTGGCGCTGTCGCGCGCCCCGGCCAGCGTGCTGCAGCCCTTCAACTACACCTCGCTGCCGCTCAACATCCTCTTGAGCTATCTGATCTTTTCGCACCTGATCGACCCGATTGGGCTGGTGGGTGGCGCGATCATCGTCGGCGCTGGCCTGGTGGTGATGGCGCGCGAACGGCAACTGATGCGGCAGGGCAGGATTGCCCGCGCCGAGGTCGAGGATGATGGGGTGGCCCACTAGCCACCCCCACTCGATCAGCCGGGCAGGAAGCGGTTGACGATGAGCACGCCGGCCGCGGCGGAGATGGCGGTCAGGAACGTGCCCCAGGCCATGTCGATGATCGCGATGGTCGGGGTAAAGCCGCGCATGGTCGAGAGGTTGGTGAGGTCGTAGGTGCCATAGGCGACAAAGCCGAGCACGGCGCCCATCAGCAGTGCCTTGAGCACATCGCCATTGGCCGGCGCAGTGACCAGCACCACAAGGCCGACGACATAGAACAGGTAGAAGCCGGCGGCGACGAGCAGGTTGGGCTGATCGAGCAGCAGCTGGCCAATCTCGCGCTTGTAGAGCGTCGGCCCGGCGAGGGAGAGCCAGATGAAATCGATGACAAAGAAAACCACGGCACTGGCAAGATAAAGGGAGATGTAGCGCGCCATGGCGGAACCTCGTTTCGCTGCTTCCGCCCGCGGCGGAATGTGTCTGACGATAACTCAACGTGGCGAGGCGGGAACAAGATCAGTCCGATCGACTTGAAATCGGCGTCTTGAATCGTGCCAGGTGCAGGGGCATGTGAGTGCCGATGCGGACCGATGGAGACCGGCGATGGTGATCCTTCTCGAAATTGCGCTGGTGCTGGCCCTGGTTGGGGTGGTGGTGAGCCTGCTGCTGCGCGGCCGCAAGGCGGCGGAGCGCGCGGCTGTGGCTGAGCAGCGGGTCGAGGCCTATATGCAGTCGATCCGCCGCGAGGCGTCGACGCCGGAACTGGCGGCGATGAGCGATGGGGAACTGCGCGAGCTGCTGCTGTCCAGCGCCCGCAACCTCAGGCTGCAGTCGGAGCGGCGCTGGTATCTGCTGATTGGCGGCGGGTTCTTGGGATTTCTGGCCGCGATCCTGGTGGCCACCGAGGAAGGCACCCGCGGTTTCGGCATCGCCATGCTGATCGCGGCGGTGGTGCTCTACGGCATCAACGAATATCTCGGCCGGCGCATGCGTGCCCCGCTCGAGGCGCGCGGCCTCGATGCGGAGCGGTTGCGGGTCGAGTAGGGCTCAATCCCAGACGCAGAAGCTGGCGTTCGGCCCGCCCAGGCAGACCTGGCTGCGATACCAGGGCCGGAAATACGGCCGGACGGGCCGGACCGGACGATCGAACAGATAGAAATCGTCATCGTCGTCCCAGCGGTCGCGGCGATAGTCCTGCGTCAGGTAGTTGGCGTTGACCCAGCCGTCCGGCCCGGGCTTGGAGACCGAGCACCAGACGCCGCGGCAGAACTCGACATCGACGCGTTCTCCCCGGCGGAGCGTATCGACCACGGCATAGCCGGTGCCGGGGCCCGAACGGACATTGACGCTGGATGAGGCAAAAGCTGTGGCCGCATTGGCGGCCGCGGTGCCGGCCAGGAGCAGCGCGCCGGCGCCGGCAAGGGCGGTAAAGCTTTGGCGGAGGGTCATGAGTGGCATCCTTGTCGAAAGTACTGACGAGCCCCAGGCGGTCAGACTGCGCCGCCGAACCTGAACCGAAACTGAACGCAAATGCGCCGCCGGATCGCTCCGGCGGCGCGGGGTAGGCTGGTCTCCGGCGGGCGGCTGAAGAGCCAGCCTGACCCGTTGGATCAGTTGTAGGCGCCGAGGCAGAACTGGGCGTGCTGGCCGTTGACGCAGAACGAGCCGCCGACGCTGCCGCCGTAGCCGGGGCCCCAGTTGCCGTTATTGCCCCAGCCGTTGTTCCAGTTCGGGTGGAAGTCGAGCTTGTTGGCCTTCACCCAGCCGTCCTTGCCCGGGATCTGGATCTTGTACCAGTTGTTCCACTGGTCGACGACCTTCACCTTCTGGCCTTCGTGGACGTAGTTGACGTTCATCGAGCCGTTCTGGTGAAACTTCTTGACGTTGCTGTCCTGGTCGACCCAGGCCCAGGTGGCGGCCATCGACGAGGTGGCGGTGACAGCGACGATGGCGGCGGCGAGGGCGATCTTCTTGAAAGTGGTGGCGAACATTTCAGTGGTTCCTTCCTTGGGGTTTGGCATCACTGCCTTGACATCAACCCTAGTGGGAGCTGGATGAACCGAAGCTGAAACCTCTGTTTATCTAAGATTTTATGCGATCGCCCCGCCGCTCAGTCGTCGAAGCCGTCGTATTCGCGGAAGTTGCGCGGACGCGGAAACAGGCCCCAGTCGTCGTCGAAGAGCCGCGACGGCGTGACCTGGTTCTTGGCCGGGGAACCGACCAGATAGGAGCCGCGCACCCAGCCCACCTCATCGCCATCGCTATCCAGAAACAGGCACCAGTTCTGCGACCGGGTACAGGTTTCGAGATGCACCCTGGCGTTCTTCTTCAGCGTGCCGATCACGGCATAGCGGGTGCCGGGGCCGGAGCGGATGGGGAGATCCGCGCTGGCGCGGGCGGTGCTCTTGGAGGCCGCGAGGGCCGGCAGCGGAGCGAAGGTGGCGGCGGTGAGCGCGGCGGCGATAAGTGCGGCAAGGGCAGGGCGCATGGCGGGGGTCCTCCGAAGGTTTGCCCTCAGCAACGCGCCAAAGGCGGCGGAAAGGTGGCGTGCCGCCGGCGATGCCCGCGGCGCGAGCCTGCGCACTCGACCCCAAAACGAAACTGGCCGCCCGAGGGGCGGCCAGTGATCCATGCGCCGCGACGGGCTCAGAACCGGAAGTTCAGGCCGGCCTTGACCACGTGCAGATCGGTCTGGGCGTCGACATCGCCGACCTGGAACTCGTAGGTGGTCTCGCCGAAATTGTAATAGTCGTACTCGCCGAACAGCGAGATGCTGTCGGTGAGGGCGAACTCGACGCCGGCGCCCACCGTCCAGCCGAACTGGACCTTGCTGTCGCTGTCCCCGGCGGCGTGGCCGGTGCCGGAGCCATAGGCGACACCGCCCTTGAGGTACGGCACGAAGGAGTCGGCGACGATACCGATGCGCGCCGTGGTCGAACCCAGCCAGTCGATCGTATCGTCTTCGCCGCCGCCATCTTCTTCCGAGGCGATGGAAGTCAGGCTGAGGTCCGTCTGCAGACCCAGCAGCACGGAATCCATCTGCCAGTTGTAGCCGAGCTGGAGACCACCGAGGAAACCGTCGACATCCTGCTCTTCGTCGTTGGCATCGATGAAACTCGCCGACAGATCCATCACGCCCGCGCCGTAGCCGACATGGCCGCCGACATAGAAGCCGGTCCAGTCTGCGGACGGGACGGCCATCGCCACAGGATCCTCGAGAAGCAGGTCCGCGGCAGAAGCGGCGCCGGTCAAACCAATAACGGCAACAGTTGTAACCAATATGGATGTAATTTTCATTATGCAGTAACCCCGTTTGGATGGCGCCATACTGACAGCCATCCGAACGGGACTCAACTGAATCTACGGAATGCCTCTGCAATACCGTAGCACTATTGCATAGCTGCAACAGGTAGAGAGCCGCCACCCGCGCGCCGCTGCTACATCCGCACGGTGGCGTTGTCGCCGAACTCCGGCTTGCCGCCGGTGACGGCGGCGGTGAGCATAGCCGTGAAGGCAATCAGCCGGCCCGGCGAATCCCACAGTTCCGCGCGCTCCGGCGTCACGGTGATCAGCCGGATGTCCGGGTCGCGTTCGCTGTCCCACCAGGCCTTGTCGAAATCGGACCAGAGATCGTGGATCTTCTCGCGGTCATTGCTCACCTCGGCGCGGCCGAAGAGCGAGACGAAATCCATGCCCTTGGTGTCGGCATAGGCGAGGTTGACCACCGGGAATTGCTCGATCTGGGCGTTCTTGTGCCCGTTGGCCGAGACGAGGAAATAGATGGCATGTTCGTCGCGGCGGACGCGCGAAGAGAGCGGGCGCGCCTGCTGGCGCTCGCCGTCCCAGGTGGTGAACATGCAGAAATCGATCTTTTCGGCGAGCTCCCAGACGCGATCGACGATCTCGGCATCGGTCTTGTCGGTGTGCTGCTGCTCGTGATGGGGCATTTGGGTTCTCCTTGTGGTGGGTGGAGAACGGGTGCCGCCGGACTTGGTTGCCTCGACCGGCCCGGCCGCCGCGGGCGAAGGGCAGGGGCGCGCGGCCCCTGCCGGAGGCGTCGTCAGAACACGCCGAGGAAGCGCAGCAGCGCGATGATGCCGATGATGATCACCACGATCTGGATGATCTGCTTGATGCGCGCTTCGACCGGCAGGCGCTGCACCAGATAGAGAACGAGGACGACGACGAGGAAGGTGATGAGGATAGAGATCAGAACAGACATGGCGTGACTCCGTGACGCTGCGCGAGTGCAGATGCGGAGCTAACGCGCGAGTGGCGAAAAAGTGACCGCGCGATGGCCAAGAAAGTTCCGGAACGGCCGGAACCGGGCGCGCCAAACGGCTCAGCGGCGGCGCAGGCTGAACCAGATCGACGCCGCGCCGGCGGCCCTCAAGGCCCATAGCGCTCCAGCGCCGCAGCAGCGCGGCGGTTGCCGTTGGCGGCGCGGTCGCGGAGGATTTTGAGGTAGGGCGCCAGATCGGTGCCGGTGCGCTGCATCAGGTCGAAGGCGCGGTCATAATCGACCTTGCCGCAGGGCTCGCCCATGAAGATGCCGTGGAAATAGGGGCCGATGGCATACCGCATGTCCTGCTTGCTGCCCCCGGCATTGGCGAGGATCGATTTGCAGCTCAGCGCCGTCTCTTTGCCCGGTTCCAGCACCAGAACCTCGACCGGCGGCTTCTTGCCGGTGACGCGGGCCACGAGCTTGTCGAGCCGGACGCGCTGCTTGCCGAGCTTGAACGGCACCTTGCTGGCGCCCTCGAGCCGCAGCGGATCGCCTGCCACCCGCTGCTCGACGGCCCACCACCACAGCCGGAACTCCATGCATTCCCAATCGCCGCCGCGCTTGCCGGTGACGGGGTTGTAGCTGTTCGTGCCATAGGCAAAGCAGATCCGGTCGCCCGACCGCTTCCACTTGCCGGCGACGATCAGCGCATTGCCCGGATACCACAGCCAGGCGGTGCCCTTGGGCGACAGATACTCGACCTGGGTGCCGTGGCCGGCATCGTGGCTCATATTGGTATAGCCCCCAACCTCCGGCGCGGCGACGGCCGGGGTGACGAGAGCGAGAAGGATGAGCGCGAGGGTGGGGAGGCGCATGGGGGCTCCGGGGGTGCGGGCTGCGACGGCCAGGCTCAGTTGGGCATATAGACCTGGGAGAGCGGCAGGAACTTCGGGCCGGCCGACAGAGGGGTGAGCACGTAGCCGCCGGCGTCGCAGATATTGACACGACCCTCAAACCGATTGCCGGACACGGACGCGCCGATCATCGCGGAGCAGCTGGCATCGGGCAACGACACGGTGAAGGTGACCCGCTGCCCGGCACCGATCTGCTGAAAGCCGCTGACCTCGCCGCCGCGCACGAAGAATTTCGAGATCGGCTTGGTCAGGTTGTTGTGCAGGGTGAACGCATGATCGGCCGCCAGGGCGGGCGCGCCGCTGGCGCAGAGGCAGACCAAGGTCAGCGCAGCGCGGGTGATGTTGAACATGGCTTGGTCCTCGAAATGGGTGAAGGTCGTGTCGGGTGCGGCAGGCAGGGGGACTTCGTACGGAAGAGTGCGGACGCGGCGGCGGGGCCGTGCTGCTCTATTGCGCCGGGCTCCAGTATGAGGGGACAATGCAATGGCCAGTTATTATGTCAATGACAATGAGCAGACCAATGGCGACCATGAGGTGCATGTCGAGAGCTGCACGCATCTGCCCGCGCTCGCGAACCGCTATTATCTGGACGAATATAACACTTGCGCACCGGCGGTGGTGAAGGCGCGGCAGCGCTGGTCTCAGGTCAATGGCTGCTATTACTGCTGCAACTCCTGCCACACTCAGTAACGAGAAAGCCCTGGCGCCGCTGGACATTCCGCCAACTCTCGCGCGATGCTTCCGGCCGGAGGGGCGATGCGCAAGCGATATTGGGTGCTGATGGCGTTTCTGGCGCTGGGCGGCATCGGTAATCTCATCGGCGGCACCGACACACCGGTGCGCGGCTCGGTCGAAAGCGACGCGACCGCCGTCGGGCGAACCACCGCGCCGGCAACCGCCAGTTTCGACGCGACCCTCTATGTGACGGCCAGCAGCCTCAACCTGCGCGCGGCGCCCGGCACGGACGCCCGCGTGCTGGCCAGCCTACCGCGCAACACCAGGGTGCTGGCGGGCGAGCGGCGGGGGAAATGGGTCAACGTCTCGACACAAGGCGTCACCGGCTGGGTCAGCGGCGACTATCTCGGCGCAGCGCCGGTCCGCGAGGCCCCCATCCAGACCACACCCGCCGCCCCGCGACAGAGGCAGGCGCCGGCCCGGGTGGTGGAGGCACCGAGCGGATCATGTCCCTCGCGGCGCTATTGCACGCAGATCGGCTCCTGCCAGGAAGCGCAATACTATCTCGCCAATTGCAGCTGGGGCTGGCGGCTCGACGGCGATAGCGACGGCGTGCCGTGCGAGAGTTTGTGCCGGTAGGGGGGTAGTGTGGTGGGCGCGGGGGCAACAAAGCCATGAGTAACGGCTCAGCCTGTCGCTGCAGACAATCGAGGATCTAGATCGGGGGAGCAGGTAGCCGAAGCTAGAGCGCCAAGCTCAATTGTGGTGAGCGCTCCTGAGATTCTCTCTGCCAAATCCACGCATCGAAAGCCCGCCTTGAGATGGACAAAAGGTCGGCAGCGAAGCAAAAAGCTCGCTTGAGGAAATAGTAATCTGACTGATCAACACCAGCCTTGGAGGCGAAGCTCTTTATGTGTCGGTCTACCGCGATGGACTCAATCCCAGAAAGACACGCCATGTAATCGATCGTCTTTGGTCCAACGCCGTGGAGCAGCAGCATGGCTTGGCAGAAGTCGGGATCCGTGAGCTTGACGCGCAACCCGGCCACGTCCTCAACGGCCCGATCTACTAGAAACTGTACCACTCTTTCGAAGCGATCCAATTTTACATCGTGGCGCCAGTTTAATAGGTGCGCGGTCTTTTCCGAGGCAATCAAATGCACTATAGCATACATATTATTTGCCTCTGGAAACTCATTTATGACGCGCAATACTCGTGGCCTAACCACCGAGTTATAGTTTAGTCCGGCCTGAAGGATCGAATCTACGAGAACCGCTCCAATGTGCGTGTACGTTGGGCGTCTGTATTCGAACGCGCTTTGCGCACCGCGCTCACTGGCGAAGTCGGCTACGCGCCTTGCCGCAACGAGTATTTCGACAACGTTGAGCTCTGACGATGTCATTCAGCTTAGCAATCCCGTTTGGCGAAGTGCTGTTAACCGCTCAACGCAGTTGGGGCAAGCCCCACAGGGTAATTCGCTAGCTGCCTGACAGGAGAACGTCCTGCCAATCGGCACCCCCAGCCTTATGGCTTCCCTGGCCACATCCGCCTTCGAAGAGAACCTAAAAGGGGAAGTGAATCTGATGGGTCCGATGGACGCAGATAACCCGTCAAGTTTGTTCATGAACTCGGCTGTGCAGTCGATTTCTTTCGCGTGGTTGCTGTTGATAAATCCAGTATATACCTCAAGTAGGTTTACCGTCTGAGCTCGTGCCGCTGCGGCCGCGTAGAAAAGCAATGTACGGTATGGGATATACAGATCGTCATCCTTTACCTCTTCGTTCCAAAGGTCGGCCTCCTGAATGAGCCTGGACCTCGATCCGGCGAAGAGATCAGACAAATCGACTCGTTCGGGCCGATCTGTTCCCTGAGGCAGGACGTCGTTGACGCGCTCCCACTCGGTCTCAACGCAATGCTGACCATAGTCGAAGAAGAGTGGGCGAACGTGGACGCCTGCTTCCACCAAGCCATAGGCGACGGTCGTAGAATCTAAGCCGCCTGATGCCATGAGCATGACAGCCTTCATCGGTTATGCCGCCGTATGAAGGAGAGTGCTGTAAATAACGAATTCACGCAGCTATCTAGATCGGTAGAATAGCTTTCACTTCCGCATATCACCATCGTGTTGTCGTTCTCATTTCGGGGGTCATATGTGATCACGGGTTTACGCATGTCTATGGCGATACCAATCTCTACAAGTGTTCCGGGATCGCGTTGCAGAGGTACCGCGAATATGGCTGAGCAGTACCTCAGTAGGTCGACATCGGCATTGTAGAAACGGCGAAGCTGGGCGGGCGTGCTTCCTAGGGCTGCTTCGCCGTTTTCGACGATCGGCCGTCTGACCTTGAAATTGTGGTACTCTAGGGCGGCGACCGCTGCGTCTACTTCTGGCTTGGGAATGTATGAAAAATCCGGCGCAGCCAGATATATCTGCATGTTCGGTCGCTCGTGCCATGGAAGAACGACCCCGCCTAATCCCTTTACCGTTTCGAGTGGCAGCGACAACTGTCGCTGAACGTCTGTCTTTAGGTCGTCCGGAAAGGTGGTCTGGGCGTACGACGTTGCGACCTGCATCCCACGCCACGCGCCATGTGAGGCGTCTCCCTCGGCTGTGCCAAAGACAGCCGTGTATGCGTCGCCAACCCCAACTGAGTTCGCCGTCTCTCTGAGCACCGCAGGAATTTCTTCGACCGATCTTAGAGCTAAGTCAAATAGCCTGCTCCCGCCACGGTTTTCCTTGAGAAGTAGGTAACTGGCACGTAAACGCTGGCACGCATCGATCAACGGCTCAATTTCGCTCGACGCAATCTGCTTGAAGAGGGCTGATGACGTCGATGTCGCAATTGTTGAAAACCGTCCAGCGTACGGAGTTAGTGCATCAAAACTTTCGACATCGTAAGCAATGTCTGCCGTGATGCGCGCGTCTTTTGAAAGCTTGTCGATGACCGGGGATAGATCAAATGCTCCGGGAAAGAGAATGATATTTGAGAAGCCGTCTATGGGTGCGTGATTCGATATCGGGACGATCTTCTTTGCATCGCGCAGAATGTTCTCGTAGCCCTGCTCTCCCACCTCCCTAGCGTCGCCGATGACAAAGATGTTCGGAGCCCCGACGACATCTCCTAGAAGGATGAACTCGGTGCAGCCGTGTGCTTCGAGGAATGTCTTCGCCTCGTCAACGAGGTAGGCTGGACAAAATGCGGCGACAGCATAGGAAGTTTCGCAAGCCCACAAGGCCCTAGCTGCATGCGCGACCCCACCAAGTCGCATCTTGACGGGCGTGTCAGGCGTCGTGGGCAGCGAAAAATCGACGAATACTTCGCCAACTACCAGCGTCGTTCGCTTGCTCATATCAAGCGGCCACGAAATCGGCTTGAACCTGCGGGTTCACTCCCAACGAGGACGAGTTCACGATGCCGGTGTACCTAAAACCGGAACTAAGGCATCCAGCTAGATAGTTGTATCGGGTCGGGAGGGCCCCCACCGTCAGCCCGTTTGGCGCCACACCAACAATTCTACCACGGAGTTCGATCGTTAGCTGGGTACCTGGAGGCGGAACGGAGCCGCTGGCAGTGTGATACTGGTAGCTGGCTACATCCTCGAGACCGGCACTAAATGCCAGTCCGCACTTATCTGTTCCGCTGGCTCCGCCTGAATCTCCTCCGCCGGACGATGACCGCGGTCGCTTCGTATAGTCGCTAAAACTTCCCGATCCGCTACTTCCCACGAAGGCCTCCCAAGCGAACGTACAAAATTTGATAGATCAAAGCTGATTTGTAAGCTCTGGTCTAGCCTCTCAATAGAGTCCGCTGTGGTTTATTGCTATCTACCAAAGTGGCATCTATCCTACTCAATAAAGAGCAGCCGTTGGAGTACTAGTCCGTCACCCGCATCCAATTCCATCTCTCGGAACCGCTTGATCTCGTCCTGCAACCGTGCCGCGACGCCACTCAAGCCTAACTTTCGCGGCTTCCGCCACCGCCCCTTACTTGCTGCAGTTCTGCGACTTGCCGGGGTTCGGGCTGCTGTTGCCGGCGCAGTTGCCGCTGCTGTCGCTTGAGGGCGGCGGGGCCGGGCGCGGGGGCGGGGCCACGGGTGACGGTGGGGCGGCGCCGGGGACGGGGGCGGCCTGCTGTGCGGCGGCGATGGGCGAGGGGCCGGCGCCGTCCGGCTTTCCGGGAACATTGCGGGTGAAGGCCGGGCGCAGGCACTCGGCGGTTTCGCGCAGGCGAAAATCCTGGCTGAGCGGCTGCTGCGAGGCGCCGTAGACGAACTGCTTGCGCAGCGCCTTGCGTGCGTCGCGGCTGAGCGTGTTGGTGAGGCCGGAGGCGGCGGCGCCGCTGGCGCTGAGCGTACCGAGCTCGCATTTGTTGGCGACCAGCGCGCAGCTGCCGTCCGTGGCGCAGAGTTCGGTGGCGCCGCGATACATCACGACGCGCGAGCCCTCCGCATCGACCACCAGGTCGAAGGCCGTGCCGCGCACACCGATGGTGCCGGTGGGGGTGATGATGCGGTAGCGATCATGGTCGCTGCTGCCGGAGACGAAGCGGAAGGTGCCGGCCAGCGCCTTGACCGCGAGGTTGCCGGCGCTGCCGTCGTTGCGCAGCAGGTAATCGGCGATTTCGAGGGTGGAGCCGGGGCCGACCACCAGCTGGGTCTCGTCGGCGAAGACGATCTCGACGCGACCCGAGGCGCTGGTGCGCACCAGATCGCCGATGAACAGGTCGCTGCCGATGGTGAGGACCCGCGGCTGGCTGCCGCCGGTCACTTCCGATTGCGGGGCGGCGCCGACGGCGGTGCCGGCCGGTTCGGCGCTGGCCGCTCCGGTTCCGGCGGCGAGCAGGGCGAGCGCCAGCACGGCGGCTTTGGCGCAGTCGGACATGGTTTTCATGATCAAGCCCCCCCAAAAGGCAGGGGAAAGATGTAGCAGCTTGCCGTGCGGGCACAATCGCGCAGAACCCGACAATTGCATGCAAATCGCCCGGCTCGCGAGATTGTGCGGTCGCGCTGTGGCGGATCAGGCCGTGGGGTCGGCCTCCAAGGTATCCGCCACTCGAGCATAGCTCTCGTGGCCTTCTCGCCTCAAATCATGCCACCGGCGTGATTTGCCCTGCGGGACGGCTCGAAGTCCATCCCCCGCAGCCGCTTGATTGAAATCCGCGCTCAGCTCGTGGGGTCGGCCTCGAGCGTATCCAGCTCCATTTCCCTGAGCCGCTTGATCTCGTCCCTGAGCCGCGCCGCCTTTTCGAACTCCAGATTCGTCGCGGCCTCGCGCATCTCGCGTTCCAGGTCCTTGAGCACCGCGGCAAGGTTCGCGCCGGCCTGCACCTTCTCGCGGCCGGTCTTGTCCTTGCCGATCGACACCGTCACGTGGTCCTGCTCGTAGACCGAGTCGACGATGTTCTGGATGTTCGACTTCACGCTCTGCGGCGTGATGCCGTTGGCCTCGTTATAGGCGACCTGCTTTTCGCGGCGGCGGGTGGTTTCCGCCATGGCGCGGTCCATCGAGCCGGTGACGTTGTCGGCATAGAGGATGACGCGGCCATCCACGTTTCGCGCGGCGCGGCCGATGGTCTGGATCAGCGAGGTTTCCGAGCGGAGGAACCCCTCCTTGTCGGCGTCGAGGATGGCGACCAGCCCGCATTCGGGGATGTCGAGGCCTTCGCGCAACAGGTTGATGCCCACCAGCACGTCGAAGCCGCCGAGCCGCAGGTCGCGGATGATCTCGATGCGCTCGATGGTGTCGATGTCCGAATGCATGTAGCGGACGCGGATGCCCTGCTCGTGCATGTATTCGGTGAGGTCCTCGGCCATGCGCTTGGTCAGCACCGTCACCAGCGTGCGGTAGCCGGCCTTGGTCACCTGGCGGATCTCGTCGACCACGTCGTCGACCTGGCTCTTCGCCGGCCGGATCTCGACCGGCGGGTCGATCAGCCCGGTGGGGCGGATCACCTGTTCGGCGAAGACGCCGCCCGATTGCTCCAGCTCCCAGCTGCCGGGCGTCGCCGAAACATAGATGGTCTGCGGCCGCATGGCGTTCCACTCCTCGAAGCGGAGCGGGCGGTTGTCCATGGCCGAGGGCAAGCGGAAGCCATATTCGGCCAGCGTCGCCTTGCGCCGCAGGTCGCCGCGATACATGGCGCCGAGCTGGCCGACGGTAACGTGGCTTTCGTCGATGAAGACCAGCGCATTGTCGGGTAGATATTCGAACAGCGTCGGCGGCGGCTCGCCGGGCTTGCGGCCCGAGAAATAGCGCGAATAGTTCTCGATGCCGGCGCAGCTGCCGGTGGCTTCCATCATCTCGAGATCGAACAGGGTGCGCTGCTCCAGCCGCTGCGCTTCGAGGAAGCGGCCCGCGCCGTTGAGCTCCTGCAGCCGCGCCGCGAGTTCCTTGCGGATCTCCTTGATGGCGCCCGAGAGCGTGGCGCGCGGCGTCACATAGTGCGAATTGGCGAAGACGCGGATACTCAGCAGGTCGCTGGCCTTCTTGCCGGTCAGCGGGTCGAACTCGGCGATGGATTCGATCTCGTTGCCGAACAGCGTGATGCGCCAGGCGGCATCCTCATAGTGGGCGGGGAACAGTTCCACCGTATCGCCGCGCACCCGGAACGTGCCGCGCGTGAACCCCGCCTCGCCGCGCTTATATTGCAGCTGGGTCAGCGAGCGGAGCAGTTCGCGCTGGTCGACCTTCTGGCCCTTCCGCAAATCGAAGGTCATGGCCGTATAGTCTTCCACCGAGCCGATACCATAGATGCAGCTCACCGAGGCGACGATGATGACGTCGTCGCGTTCCAGCATCGCGCGCGTCGCCGAGTGGCGCATGCGGTCGATCTGCTCGTTGATGGTCGATTCCTTCTCGATATAGGTGTCCGTCCGCGGCACATAGGCCTCGGGCTGGTAGTAATCGTAGTAGGAGACGAAGTATTCCACCGCGTTGTCGGGGAAGAACTGCTTCATCTCGCCATAGAGCTGCGCCGCCAGCGTCTTGTTCGGCGCGAGGATCAGGGCAGGGCGCTGCGTGCGCGCGATGGTCTGCGCCATGGTGTAGGTCTTGCCCGAGCCGGTGACGCCGAGCAGCACCTGGTCGGTTTCGCCGTTCTCGACACCCTCGACCAGATCGGCGATGGCGGTCGGCTGGTCGCCGGCCGGCTCATAGGGCGTGACGAGACGGATCGGAATGCCGCCTTCGGATTTCTGGCGCGGGGCGGGGCGGTGGGGCTTCCACTCGGTATTGCCCTCCACCTCCTTGCGGCCATGCAGGATGATGTCCTCCAGCGCCTTCACCGTGGCCGAGATGCCGACGGTCTGCGCGCCGGCAAGGCTCTGGCCGGGCATATTCTTCGCCTTCACCCGCTTCTTCGAGGCCTCGAGTTCCTCGTTCAGCGCCTTATTGGACTGACCGGACGGCACATGCCCAAAGCCGGCCTGCTCGCTTTCGCCGAACCCGCCGAAATCCGGACGGTCCACCGCATTGGCCTTCGATTTCGGCGATTTCAGCGTCATGCCGGTCGCGGTGGACTTCGCCGTCTTCTTGGGTTTTTCCAAAGGAGTCGGCACCAGCGGCGCCATGCCGGTGCCATTGGCCTCGGCGGCGCGGCGGGCGGCGTTGTCGAGCGCGCGCTTGTTCTTCAGCCGCTCCTGCGGCAGCCGCTTGTTCAGCCGCTCGTCTTCGGCCTTCTCGATCTCGCCGAGGAAGTCATCGATGGAAAAGGTGGCTACTTCCTTGCCCTCGCGCCGGGCAGGCTGCTTCTCGGACTTTTTCGGCGGCATGGCGGGACTCGGTTCGGTTCGGCGGCCTCAGCCCGATGGGCGGCGGCGCGGGCAGTGGACACCCTAAGATAGGTGCGCTGCCAGAATCTGTCAGGGTGGACTGCGGTTCCCGCCAATATAGGCACCGGCGAACGGAATGTGAACGGGGGCCGCCCCCGGTCGACGCGTTCAGGGCGTCAGGTCCGCCGCATGCACCGTCGCCGTCGCACCGATCGGCTGCAGCCCGAGCTCCCAGCGCGCGTTCATGTCCCAGGTGATATGCGCGACCCGCTCCGGCGCGGTCTCGTTCCACAGCCGGGCGAGGGCGAGCGGATAGCCCATGGCGCCCAGGAACCAGGTGACGGTGTCGTTGGCGCTCTCGTCGCGGGCCGTCCAGGTGCCGAGCTGGCGATAGGCGGAATGGACGCTCAGCTGAAAATCCGGCGGCACGAATTTCTCGCGGCCGGCGAGAAACATGATGGCGCAGACCGAGTGGCAATTGGCCAGCAGCGTGGTGTCCAGCCTGCGCGCGTGGATCTGCTTGGCGATGGCCAGTCCGTCATCGAGCGAACCGCCCTCGGAGGCGAGCGCCACGCCGCGCAGTTCGGGGTGGGCGCGCAGCAGCTTCATGAAGCGCGACCAGTCGCCCCGCTCGATGGCGCCTTCGATGACGAGATAGGGCTGGCGCCCCTGGCCGGCGAAGTCCGGCTCGAACCGCATCTCGGCGGCCGGCGCCGGTGTGCCGGCGAGCAGCGCCAGCAGCGTCGAGATCGTCCAGGCCCGTCGCGGGGCCCGTGGTCGGCATGGTCGAAGCATCACGAACTCCGTGGCCGGTGCCTAACCTCCCGAGATGAAGCGTGCGGCGAAAGGCCCGAGTCGGAAACCCGGGTTTGCGCATGGCTGCGGTGAGATGGGGGGATGGGTGGGGGAGGGTGCGGTACGGCTCCTCACCCCGGCGGGGCTGGCCCCGAACCTGGGGCCAGCGGTCGTCAGGTGCCGCGACGTCGCCTTGTCAGAACCGGCCGTTCCAGCCAGCGGTGAGGCTCTGCGCCATGCCGCCGTCGGCATGCTCGCCGGCATAGCTCAGGCCGAGCGTGGTCGAAGCGTCGAGGTCGAAGGCGATGTCCGCGCCGAGCACCAGGGCGTCCGCCGGCTGCGCCGTGCCATAGACGGTGAATGCGTCGCCGCCGGCAAAGGCATGTTCGCCCGAGGGGGCATCGCCGAAGGCGTGGCGCCAGCCGACCGTACCGGTGGCTGTGAGCAGCACGCCATTGTCGAAGGCGAACTGCCGGCCAACATCGAGGCCGAGGGTGGTAAAGGTGCTGTCGGCGGTGCTCGCGGCGCTGCTCAGCGCGGCATCGCCGCCGGTTTCGGTGAAGCTGTCGCTGCTATAGCGCACATGGGTGAGGCCAAGGCGGGGCGTGAGTTCGACGGCGCCCAGGTCGAAGCGGTGCGACAGCTCTGCAAAGGCCGTGGCGGTCGAAGCGCCGTAATCGGCCTCAAGCGTCTGGACATCGGGCAGCGTGACGGTGCGGGTCGAGCGGATGGCATGGCCGGCCAGCGTGCCGCCGAAGACAAGCCGGGTATCGCCCCACTCGCGGCCGCCATAGACACCGGCGCCGTAGCTGGTGGTGTCGGCGGTGGCATCGAGCGCGGCCATCTCGCTGCGGGCGGCGCCGGCTTCGAGCATAATCCCGACGCGCCAGTCGCCCAGCATCGTGTCGGCGCCACCAACGAGGCCGCCTGAAACCGAGTCGTAGCCCGGCAGGCCAGCATCAGAGGCGATCTCGGCCTGCAATCCGTAGATTGCACCCCACGGGCCGGCAACCGGAACGGCGGCCGCCGCAGTGGCGGGCGTGGCAGCATAGGCGTTCGGCCCGGAGCCGGCGCCCACCGCGTCGAAGCTCTGCTGCAGGTGGTTCACCACCTGGTTGGCGACAGCGGCGCTGGTGGCAATCACCGTGGACGGGGTGGCAACGTGGACGTCGCCGGCAAGGCCAGCAAAAGCGCCCGGCGTCTCGCCGCCCGTCAGGTTCAGTGCGGCCTCATAGAGTGGATTACCAGCGCCGAGCGCATCGACCGCGCCAGCAGCCGTCTTGTCGTTCGGGCCGTTGGCGCCATCGGCGAAGCTGAAGCCGTTGCGTTTGAGTACGAGGGAGACTTCGCTGCCATCGATGCTCAGCATGGGGGTCAGGAAGGCAAGGTCGGTGCCGACATAGCCGAACATGCCGGAGACGCTGTCGGCCACGAGGATGCTGTAGCGCATGTCCTCGGCATAGCCGTCACCCTCGGCGGCGCCGACCCACAGGTTGCCGGCCAATGTTGCGGCGCCCGTGAGCTCGACCCGGTCGGCGTGGCCCTGGTCGTCGATGCCAACTTCGAACCACGACCTGTCGCTGAGCGCGAGGCTTGCGGCCTTGAGGGTCTGCGCGCCCTCCGTGGCTTGCAGCGACAAGGTGCCATCAACGGTGATGCTGCCACCCACCGTGAGGTCGCCGTTGACGATGAACAGGCTGCCGCGGTCGGGGTCGGCCTCCGTTTGCGAGATGTCGCCTTCGACATAGCCGGACAGGAACAACCAGCCTGTGCTGGTGATGGAGCCGTACCAGCTGCCGACGCTGTTGATGCTGCCGAAACTGTCGAGCACATCGCCTGTCCAGGACGCCTCGGCGGAGGAGAGGACCAGGTTGCCGTTGTTGGATTGCACCGTGCCGGTCCAGCTGGAAGTGTCCTGGACGTTGATCTCGCCGGTATTGGTCAGCACGTCGCCGTTCCAGGTGGCGCCCTGGTAGGCGAGGATCTTGCCGGTGTTCGAGAGCACGTCGCCTTGCCAGTCGCCAGCCTTGTTGTCGATGTCGCCTGCGTTCTCGACGTCACCCACCCAGCTGGCGCGGGGTGCACCATCCTCCGTACTGGTCTCGTTGTAGACGACGCCGCCCTCGTGCAGCACGAGCTTGCCCTCGATCTCGCCGGCGTTGTTCAGGTAACCGGCGTTGTCGATATCGGCAAAGATTTGACCGGCATTGTTGAAGTAGACGTTCTCGGGGGCGGTGTTGACGATGCCGGTTGTGACGGTGAGCGTGCCGCCGGCGTTGACGTTGAGCCCTCCGGAAAGTGCGAGGCTATAGGCCGTCGCATCGACGCCATCGGCAATGACGGCGCCGCCATACTCGATGCGCGCGATGTCCTCGATGGTGGGCGGGGCGATGGCCGTCGCCAGTCCGTCCAGCCAGTTCGTCGGATTGGCCCAAGGCTCGTCGGTCGGATTCTCGGAGTTCGGATCGGCGTTCCAGACGAAGATGGACCGCTCGGACTCGTCGGCGGAAACCGGGCCGGCGGCCAGCAATGCGGAGGCTGCGATACCGCTCATCAGCGCGACGCCAGCCCGGCGCAAGAGCTCGGATCGCTGAAACGAGCGGGCGAGGACGTCTATCCGGGTGGTCACTGAAAATACCTAAAGTAGCGAATCTATTTGGCCAGTAGTGACGGCGCGCGCTGCCGAAGCAACACGAAATCGCCCCGCCGGGGAGATTTCACGGGAGAACCACCATGAGGGCCGGGTCCGGGTGTGGGCGACGCGGTGTTTCATCCGAAGCGAGGGGAAAAGCCGGAGCTTGACGCCATGCTGGTCGAGGCGCGGTCGGCCGGCAGGCGACTGCGACCGGCCCGATTGCGGCCATCGGGACCCACTCTGCCGCCGCCGTGAAGCAGACAATGATCTGGAGGCTGTGCCGTCCAGGTTCGAGCCCTCATCGACCGATGTTGCAATATTCACGCTGCAGCTATTCGGGCAAGACGAACAGCGTCATGCCTGCACCCAACCGGTCGGTGGGTCGCTCTTGGAACCCAAAGTGCCGATAGAATGCCTCCTTGCCCTTGGCAGACATCAAGCCAATGGTCGCACCCGTCGCAGCGCGCGCCAACGACTCTTCCAGGAGCTTCGAAACGATTTGCCTCCCGATTGACCGATTTCGGTGGGTCGGCAGCACGATGATATCCTGGAGGTAGAAATACAGCACCCCATCCCCAACGACGCGCCCCATGCCAATGAGACGGTCCCCTTCATAAGCCGTCAGATCGATAACACTTCGCTTCAGGGCCGCTGTCGCCGCGTCGAGGCTTATTTCGCCCCACCCACAGTCAGAACGCAGCTTTACGAAAGCCTCCGGTTCTGGCGCGACGAATTGATATGAGATCTGATCGTTTGGCATACTTATGCCTTCTACTATAAGGGTTTTCTGCGCTTTGTGGCACTATACCGAGATCGGCACAAGCGCACCGAAAGCTTCGCTTTTCGGCACTGTGTGAGTTCTTTTGGCGCGCAGCGAACGGCGGCTATACCGCAGCCGGAGAGGCGCACCCCGCGCAAGCGGATAGCTGGGCCCCGGATCAAGTCCGGGGTGACAGCGGTGGGTAGGCGAGAGTGTGCCCACCAGAGGCTCAAGCTCACAACCCAGCGCCTGGCGGTACTTCATCCCTCGGGGATAGGGGAGGGTGGGGTAGAGCTGGAGCTGGAGCTTGCGTTTCCCCCTCCACCGGCTCCGCCAACCTCGCCCCCGCTCCCCCCACTTCCCCCCCCCCTCCCCCCCCCCGCCCCCCCCCCCCCAACACCCAA